>Ga0123355_10002503_pt1 | contig 26045 bp, 23 predicted proteins | sample TergutEmb28metaG_3_FD_89872 | JGI IMG/M metagenome (GOLD analysis project Ga0123355, IMG submission 89872) | Embiratermes neotenicus P1 segment gut microbial communities from Petit-Saut dam, French Guiana - Emb289 P1 | ecosystem: Host-associated > Arthropoda: Insects > Digestive system > Gut ...
ACCCATGGAAATTAAAATTCCCCTCTTTTTTTTTTTTAAAAGGGTTCCCCCCCCCCCCCCTCGTTAACAAACTGTGAACAATTTGCAAACTCTGGGATTGAGTTTTTTGTTTTTGTATTTTTCATGTCTTAAAAAATTCTCCTTGTTTTATTTTTTTCTTTTGTAGACATTTTTCGAGTATACAGAATCCTCCCTATAGACGGATAAAGCTACCCACATGGTCATTAAATTAACCATTACTAATATATTAACATACTATTAAATATCATGTCAACGCTTTTTTTCAACTTTTTTGAAAAAATTTTTAATTATTTTTTAACAGACTTATTCAGCACAAAAAATTGTAGCAACAGTTAACTCTAACCGTTGCTACAAACAAATGATGTGTCTATCAAATTCTTTTCAAAAAATCTATTTCTTTAGGGGTTAGCTCTCGCATTTCACCACGACTTAATCCACCTAACCTTATCTCACCTATTGCTGTGCGCTTTAAGAATACAATCGACCTATTAAATGTATCAAACATTCGCCTAACCTGACGATTGCGTCCCTCAGATATAGTAACCTCTAATCTTGTGGTGTTGTCCTCATAAACTTCTAACATTTTAACTTTGCACGGCTTTAGTTTAACTCCGTCAATTTCTAAACCCTTTCGCATTTTATCTAAATCTTTTTCTGGAATTTCGCCCTCAATTCTAACTTGATATGTTTTAGCTAATTCGCTTGAGGGATGCAAAATTCTATTTGCCGTCTCGCCGTCTGTAGTTAAAAGTAAAAGTCCCTCCGTTTCGTAATCTAATCTACCCACGGGAAAAATTCGCTTATTCTTAAATTTGTTGTCTATATAGTCAAGCACCGTCTTGCGTCCTTTTTCGTCGTTTGTAGTACAAACGCAACCTTTAGGCTTATGAAGCGCAATATATAAATGCTTATGAATAGCCGCAACTTTTTTGCCGTCCACCGAAACTTTATCATTTTGCGGATCGATATCAGTAGCAAGATTAGTAACAAGCTTTTCATTAACCTTTACTCTTTTGGCTGTTACTATTTCCTCTACTTGTCTGCGACTACCTAAGCCGCACATAGCTAGATATTTATTGATTCTCAATTTAGTTTTTCCCTAATAAAAGCTGACAATCAAAACACAAGAAACTAATCCGCGATTCTGTCAGCAATATCCTTTAAGCGGTCTACTATGTTTTTTGAATCCGCCTCTTCTATTGTAACTAAGTCCACTGTATAAATCAACTCATTTTTTAAGTTTATTTCAAACTCGCCTACTTTGCTGCCAACCTTTAAAGGTGCTTTAACAGAAACAGGTACATTGAATTTAGGGGTTAGGCAACTAACTTCGTTATCAGTAAGTGGGTAAAAAACTTCTCTATCCGCACCAAGAGCCACCGAATCGTTTTTGCCGTTCTCTACTTTTATAGTTGTCATTTTTTGACCAATAGCTGTAAGCGGCTGCATTTTATATGTGTTATGCGCCTCTGTCATAAGCCTAGCCGAGTCCTCAAACATCGGGCCGCAATTTAATACCGCGCACACAACCTGCATACCATCACGAGTACTACTAGCAACAAATGTCCTGCCTGCCTTTCTTGTAAAACCTGTTTTAACACCGTCTGCACCATCGTAAGAGTTTAGCAGTTTATTTTTGTTGTTTATTTTCCTTTTATAATCTCTGCCCACCCAAGTTGTTTCATGTTGTTTTGTTTTAACAATCTCTGCAAAATCTTTATTTCTCAAAGCATAACAAGATATCAGTGCAAGGTCGTGTGCTGTAGTATAATGGTCTTTGGCATCTAATCCATGAGCAGTTACAAAATTAGAATTAGTCGCGCCAATCCTAACAGCCGTTGCATTCATAAGCGTTGCAAACTCCTCTTTGCTGCCAGATGTTATTATCGCTAAACTCTCTGCGGCATCGTTACCAGATTGAAGCATTAGTCCATACAATAAATCCCTAATCGACAACTCTTCACCTTTTTCAAGGTAAATACTAGACCCCTCAACACCAACGCAAGCATCAGGAATTTTATAGAGTTTATCTAAATCATCAATATTTTCTATAACACAAATTGCAGTCAATATTTTTGTAGTACTAGCAGGCGCTCTTTTTTCGTGCATATTTTTAGAGTTTAATAACCTGCCCGTCGACACCTCCATAACCGCCATACTGCCAGCACTTGTATAATTAGAACTAAGCAATGTACTATTCGCCTCTGCTGTAGTTGAATTTTTTAATACAGGAATTACAAAAGCTAGCGCCAAAACTATCAGTAAAACTTTTATAGTTATTCCAATCAAAATTTTATCTAACTTACTTATTTTTTTATTATTTTTTTCCATTCTTCTTAACTATCCCCCTAATAATTTGCCCTATAGCTTCTGGCACTTTTTCTAGCAGTTTCTCTTGTACACTCGGTTTTTCGTTGATGTTGATAAGCTCCACAGTTTGCCCCGTACTTACTAAAAAGCATATTGGCGATACTGTCATACCGCCGCCACTACCGCCTGCAAAAGGAAAAGAATTACTCTCACCAAGCTTATCACTATATTCACCGCCACCTGTTACAAAACCCATAGTAACTTTATTTATAGGGATTATACTAGCGCCGTCTGCCGTCATTATAGGACTGCCCACAATAACATCAGCCTCCACTAAATTTCGCATTTTAGTAAAAGCACTGTCCATGACTCTCTCCACTGGGCGAGAATTACTGTTTTTAATTTGACCCATATATTCCATTTGATATACTCCTTGACTCTGCAACTACCTTTAATTTAGCCTTTCTTTTTTGAATTTGTTTTTGCTGTCGTCTATATCTTAGAGTGTGCAATAAACCAACAAATAAACCTTTTATAATATCTAAAACTCTAATATTTATTTTGGAATAACCTTCTATTCTAAATACAGAGTTTGAAAAATCTGCCTCAGTTGTTAATTTAGGACTAGCGTTTATTTTAGACTGAACTACAGCTAGCCCTGCATTTAATGCCGCCTGTATTGATGCGAAGCTAATTGCCGTCAAAAAAGCATTATCCTTTATGCCGAATATTAGATTTGTATCTAATACTTCAAACTCCGTTTTATCAAAAGCTGTTAAGACAAGTCTTTTGAGAAACACACTCTTTAGCTTTTTATTTAGTTTCGACTTTTGCTTTTGTGGCGTTGCTGACTTGTTTACTTTAGGCGTTTTTTCTTTTGTTTCAATTTCTACCTTAAACTTATCATTCACAAATAACACCTTGATTTTGCGACAAAACACAGGCACACTAAAAATTCTGGCACAAACTTTTCCGCTAGTTTTTAGCACATCAGCATCAACTGTTATTGTTGCTTTAATTTTTATCAATGCTAACGACAACACAAATATTAAAATAATAAAAAAAACTAACACAATTTATAGTGCTAGTTTTTGATATTGTAATACGAATTATACTTTCTTAGTTATCTTTAATATATTTTTAGTAGTGGCAGTAATTTTTAAAATATCGCCAATCTCTACCCCTTCTATTGCTAAGATTATATTGCCGTCTGCTAAGCAGTATAAATCACCTCTTTTTAATTTAGGAATTTTTTTATCAATAAGATAGTCTTTTAGTTTTTTTGTATTACCACCACATGGACTAAAAATGTCGCCGTCTTTTCTATTTCGCCAAATGGCAGTTTTAGGAATACAATCACTGTCTACATACAAAACCTTAGGAACAAGAGAAAAATCAACTGCCTCGCCTTTTTTTAGTTTCTCTAATTTGGGCAATTCTTTCTTCTTTATAACTGCTTGATTATCAATTTTATAAATGCAAACGCAATTATATTCCTTAATCGCTTTAGTATTATTAGGCAAATCTAAACTCGCCCCTGTTTTTTTATTAGCAAGTTCTATAATTTCTAAAATGTTCTTTTTGTAAAAACCATTTCTAATATCAAGCTTTTCTAAAGCCAACAAAACATACTTATCAGCATATGCACACTTTAGAGGTTGCAATTCTATGTACGCTTTATCATCTACAATATTAACTTTAAAATCATCTATGTAAACATTATCTAAAGCTTTACTTGCCTCTTGCGATAAATTGCAAAGCGCATCAACTGCCCCGCTGTAGTGTTTTTTTATAAGTGGCAAAACTTCATGCCTAAAAGCGTTGCGAGTAAAACTTGTGTCGCTATTAGTTTTGTCTATTACAAACGGTACGCTGTGCAATTTTACATACTCCTCAATCTCTGCTCTAGCGATGTATAACATTGGCCTAAATAAATAACCATTTGACAAAACCTGCATACCTTTTAACCCGTTTAATCCGCTACCTCTAAATATGTGCATACATATACTCTCTGCGTTATCGTCCTTATGATGTGCAAGTAATATCTTATCCACCTTTTGGGAATTTACTAAATCAGAAAAAATCTCTCTCCTAACATCCCTTGCCGCCTGTTCTAATCCTTGCTTTTTCTCTAAAGCTAATGCAGGAACATCAACACAAAAACTAATAAACTTAACTTTATTTTTATCACAAAATTTTTTTACAAAGCCCACATCGCCACTTGATGCTAAACCTCTAATTTTGTGGTCTACCGATACAACCATCATGTTTTGACGGCTTATTTTGCCGCTAGATAAGCACAAATGCAGCATGGACATAGAGTCCATGCCACCGCTAACCGCTAGGGCGAGTTTGTCATTTGTATTTATATAGCTAGAAATTGCTTGATTAAATTTTACTTCGATAACTTTCAACCATTATATTATAACACTTTTTTATGAGGTAAACAAGTTATTAGAGTTAATTCTAAAACTATCAAAATTAGGTTGCTTGTCTAAAATAGGAACACTAAAGCCACTACCGACTATGCAGTTAATATGATTGCCTGTTACTGTAGTGCCATCTAATACAATCGAATTTTCTAAATAGCTTTTGGGCGCAACATAACAGTTATCACCAACTATTGAATTAAAAATTTGAGCATCAATTGTAGAATTGTAACTAACCAAACTATTATGCGGACTACCTAAAGTCTTAGAATACGATTTGTGTCGATGACGATTAGGTGCAGAGCTAAACAGCACTTTTTCTTTTAGGTCAAAATTAGCATTGTAATAATTTTGCATTGTGCCAGCATCTTGCCAATAACCATCATGCTTAAAAGCATATAATTGATTTTTTTTAACAAGCACAGGAAACAAATCTTTCGCAAAATCCATTTTTACATCTTTAGGCAAACTTTTAATAACGCTTTTATTTACAATATAAATTCCGCTATTCGCTAGTCCCGCCGTCTTAACACCACTCTTTTCTATAAAGTTTGTAACTTTGCCGTTATCATCAACAATTGGCGCACCAAGCTCTGAAATATCTGATATATCAATTGTAGCAATAGTAACTTCTGCTCCACTACTCAAATGAAAATCTAACATTTTAGATAAATCAACATTCTCTAACACATCACCACTAAGCACAAAAAACACATCATGCAAAAAATCCTCTACCGCTTTAACTCCGCCAAGCGTACCAAGCGGATTAGTCTCAAGCGAAAAACGGCAAAGTATACCACTATAGCCAATGCACCAATCAATAATTTTTTCGGGCTTATAATTCAAGGTAAAGACAAAATCTTTGATGCCCACATTATATAAATGCGACACCGTATAGTCTATCATCGGTTTATTTGCCACCTTTACCATAGGTTTAGGAATTTTATCTGTAATTGGGGCAAGGCGACTACCAAACCCTCCTGCTAAAACAACTGCGTTCATACTAGTTGTAGAGTGCGTTATTGCAGCCGTTTTTATTCAACTGAAAATATAAAATTAAAACACAAAACTCAATTTTGTGCGTTTCGTGTTTTATGTATATATTTACATATATAATTATTGAGTATGGTTTTGATTGTTTTTATATATTTTCAGTAGCTTTTAAGTTTCTACATTACAGTTTTTGTTTGGCTATCATCTTGTTGGTAACTCTCTGACTTGTTTCAGTTGAGGTGTTCCGAGGTAGCTCTTAATCTCCATCCTAGTTCTTGGCTCTTGGCAATAGCCTATCCTCTCTGCTCTTTTTCTTCTATCGCTCTTTCATCCTCACTAAGTTCATGCGGCACTTCTCGTATTATTGGTATGCAAAACGGTGTCCACTGCTGTCGCCGTGAGCAAAATCTTAAATGCTCCTGCCGTAAGTTCATACAAACTCTTTGCAATAACAACATCGTCTTTATAAAAATTCCTTAGCCTATGTGCCTCATCAAATACTGCAATCATTCTTCCGCCATCTGCTCCGCCCATAACTCTCGCCTCAATCCCAAACTTATCCCACAACTTATTCTTCCACTGTTGCCTCAAATTCGCAGGACAAACAATCAACACATTCTTTCCCCCTCGTGCCATCTTCTCACAAATCACCAACCCTGCAATTACTGTCTTCCAAAGTCCAACTTCCTCACAACAAAGCAGTGCCTCCTGTAGCCCTTGCGTACCTAAAACAGCCGCCCTCACTTGATGAGGTAACAAGCTCCACATTCGCATCAAAAAGCACAGGAGTAAGGTTGCCTAACTCCGACAATCCCTCACGCCCCGTCAACACCTTAGCCGCATACACAGCCTGATACTTATTCGTAATTGTAATCGCCTTATCTTCCACGCCTCTTAATCATACCAAATTTCGACACAAAAAGCAAATAAAATAAGCACCTCTTAAACACCTACAAAACAAAACACACCAAATAAAATTTCCTCAGCGTGCCTTTGCGTTTATTAAATTGTTGCTACCCTGCTTTTCTTAAATCAAAGACAGTAGAAGAAGTTACTCCGCCTTTTCCCGTTAGTTTAAAGCGGATATTTTTTACATTTAACCCCTCAACACTAAATTTGCTTGTGAATTTGCCTGTGCAATTAAATTTTGTCTTAATTACTCTGCCGTCTACTATCCATTCGATTTTGTTTACAAAACTGCTTACCACAATTATTGTGCCTTGGTAATTGTCCGTAATAATAGAATGAATTTTTGGCGGTCTTGCAAGTTGTCGTGTCTTAGAACAAAAATATCCTGCATCTTTGCATGAACTATTTTCGTCAAGAAAATATGCCTCACAAGCCTCGCCTAGTTCATTTCTAAGCGGATTATTACTATTCATAGGCATTCTCTCAATCTCAACGCTATCCCAATTTGAGCATTGATACGGGTCATCAATAAGGGGAATATATCGCTTTTTTATCTCTATTCCATTGCCGCCAAATTTATCTAGGTCTGCTATCAAATTCCATCTTAGCACCTCGTTATGCTTATCAAACAACATTTGCGCATCAGCATAGTGTTTTGCAAATACTAAAGGCTCACATTTGTTTATTCTCAAAAAATGCCTCTTTGCGTTTTCGCCATAACCTATTCTTTCTGAATTTCTAAAATGTTTTACGCCGTGGCAGGCACTACATAATGCAATTATATTTTTGAGCGTTTGTGTTTTGGCTTTAATATCAAAATCCCAAACCTCATGTGCATCTAGGCGACTGTCTTCTTTTCCGCAGATACCACAACGATAGTTATATCTTTGGTAGCACTTTTGTCTTAGCGTATCCCAATCCTTTTTGGGAAGCGATTTAGAAAAATTATTGCCCCAAGCACCCTTTGGCAAGAGGTCTATTGTTAATTTCAAATTACTCATCTTTTCTTCATTCTTCCCTAATTTGTTGGATACAAATCGCCTGCAAAATATTTGTTCATATATTCTCGCATACCCATCTTTGCTATCAGTTCTTCGTGGTTATACGGACTTAATTCCACTATATTACCTTTCATTGCACCAAACGGCTCGCCGTAACAAATAACTGCTGATGGCTTAATTACCTCTAGCATCCTGTTGTAACCATCCATAAAGCCTCTCTCGTTGTCTTCTCTTGCATAAGTTGACACGGCTACAACGCTGCCTTGCTCCACTCCCTCAAAACAAAAGTCATAACTATCAGGCGTTCCCCATGTTATTGTTGGAATAACTAACAAGCCATGCTTTTGCCAAAATGCTCCGCACCAACGATTCTTGAATACACTGTTCATTTGTAGCACAAGCGGCATATCTTTGTAGGTGCTAAATTCGGGTGTCATTACTGCATAGTATTGCGACAGCTTTTCTAAAGCTGCCTCGGGCTTATTATACACTGTTTCAAAATTCCAGTCGTATGTGAAAAAATGAATAATCTTATCCATGTTTTCTACATCGTCTAGTTTTGTTTTAGAGTAACCCCACGCCTCAAGGTTTTTAAGGTCTATACTTTGCTTTTTTACAAGCGGTATACCTAAATAGTTCTTGCTTGTCCTTAAAAACTCATTCCGAGTAATTTTTTGCTTTTTGTGTGTTTTTTCGTCTTGATTATTTTCTTGAATGGGAAAATCTAGCAATCCCATTGTGTTGCTATTATTCATAGTTTTTATTCTCCTGTTATTGTTGACTACAGCATAAATCCTGCGTCTGTTACTTCGTGCCAAATGTCTCTTAATTTTGTACCATTTATATTTGCATTTGCAGAAAAATCGCCTCTGTCTTTATACAAAGATGAATGGCCTATCTCACTATTATATATAGAAATTTGATTTTTGAAAAAACCTACACCATACACAACATTTTTATAAGTGAATTTCATTTCCGAATAGAAAAACAATCCGTCTATGAAATCATCGAAACTTGGTATTAAAGGTTTACCTTCACTGAACATTTTTTTTGCTTTGTTAAGTGATAACAGTGTAGGATTTATTACTCTATCGGGAAATTCCCAACTCATATTATCTTGCACCCATCCACACACGGGACAAGGGTCGCCATTCCCAAACTGGTCTATGGCAACTTGTTGACTGCATACTTGGCATTTTTTTTGTATGTTCTTTTCGTATGGATTTTTTTTAATCATTTTATCTCCTTAACAAAACATTGGATTAACTTCCAAATGTTTCTTTGTCCTAGGTGGAACTTGTTCCCAATCCCAATCGTGGTCGTGAGGGAATTTGGGTACTCCTCGTTTGGCTAGCTCTGGGTCTTGCTTATAGTCACCATGCTCCCAATCCCTATTCCACATTACTTGACCATCCGAATCGTACCATCTTTCTTGAATAAGGTTTCCCTCTTCATCGTACAATTCTGCTTTTGAATCTGGCGTGCCGTCTTTTGGTAAATTTCTACCATAATGCTTGCTTATGCCGCCACTTACTTTACACATTCCCATTATAGCACCTCCTCGGGGTAAAAGTCAATCTCTGACAGCACCCTCTTAATTTGTCTTTTTTTCTTTTCATTTTTTAGTTTATTACTTCCTCGTTTTTAGATTTTTTTACAGCTTTTCTTATCCCTCTTGGGCTATTCATTTTACATCGGCATCGCCTCCTCTTTTTATATTGAATTACAAAAAACTCCAATCTAGCTGTTTTACGCATTTACGATTGAAGTTAATTCAGTTTTTTTGAAATAAAAAACTACAACCAATAAATGCTTTACATTTACACGATTGTAGTTTGCTAAAAGTTCCGTTTAGGCTTGAAAAATAAGTTATCCCTTTCGGGGCAAATCTTTCATCTTGACTTTAATAAAACCAAGATTGCTTTTGCAACTGTCGTTGTTTTGTACTAAATTGTGAGGACTTTGAAATCCTTGAGTTGCAATTATATTTTACACCACATTTATATTATATCACACTATTTTTCATTTGTCAAGACCTTAGGCTACTTTTTGACCACTTTTTTAATAATTATTTTTTTACCCTGCGTAATAAACACACTTCCGTCTATTGAATTTTTTAAGCAATCCTGTCTCTAGTGCATATTTCATACACCATGTGTATTGGCAAGCCGTAGCCACAAAATATTCAATTATCTCTTTTCTTGTTTTAGGTATTTTGCAGAACTCTCTAAGCGTTTGCTCCGTGAGTGCCTCTCTGCCCGATGCCCTACTAAAGTATTTTCGCTCGCTCCATTTATTTTATGGTGCTGAATTTTTAGGTTGAGATACGCATCTATTTCGCCTCGTATCCTTGGCACTTGGCAAAATTCCACCACCATATCTTTGATTGGTCTGCCAACAACAGGATGCATCATGTTTGTAATGGATATGTTATAAAACTCGTACCATACAACCCTTTTCATTTTGCTGTAAAAGGGGGTACGATGCCTCTATAAAAAACAACACCCAGTATCGTCATTATAACTCCAAGAGTACCTATCCCCAACTGTATAGACTTTCTTTTTATTTCCTAAATAAAAACTATGTACCCCGAAAAAGCAAACTAATATCCCAAGTATACCCGCCGTCGACCAGCTTTTACCTTTTACATTGCCTTTACTGCTTGCTGCATAGGCTGTGATTGCACCATTTGATTGCAATTTTGACCACACTTAACTTAGAGCAAAACTAACCATTTAATTGCGTTCCACATTTTGCACAAAACATATTTTTAATCTCCTCTTTTTTTCGCTAGCGTCTTATCCTACTAACAAAAGTATTTGTTAACAATAAGTATGTATATATAAGATGTCAACATTTTTTAGGAGTTTTTGGAAAATTTATTTTTTCAAAAATTATAGCCGATAGCGGCTCGATTTTCAATTCCAAACTATGCGGCATATTGTGACTTGATTTAATTTGAGTTTTGATAATTTCGCCACCATTCTTAAAACCACCTACATCGCTAGATAAAACCACCTTGTATTCCCCTTTTTCTAAACCTATCAAATAATGTTCATATGTCAAATTGGAAAAATTAAAGACACATAATAACCTGTTACCCTTTTTGTCTATTCTTTCAAACGCTATTACGCTGTTTTGAGTGTCGTCTACAACGCGCCAATCAAAACCCGCGAAGCTATCGTCTATCTCGTATAATGCAGGTATTTTTTTATATAGATGAGATAGCGTCTTGTAATATTCTAATGCTTGCTTGTGGGCATCGTATTCTAGCAATCCCCAATCTAATTCTTTTTGATATGCCCACTCGCTAAACTGTGCAAACTCTGTACCCATCATAGTTAACTTCTTACCAGGGTGACAAAACATAAACGCTAGGCATTGTCGCCAACCAGCGAATTTTTCTTGATAGCCTAAGGGCATTTTATTAAGCAGAGACTTCTTCCCATGCACAACTTCATCATGCGAAACTGCCAAAACAAAATTTTCGCTAAAAGCATAGTGCATACTAAAAGTTAGCTTGTTATGATTGCTACCCCTAAAAAACGGGTCAAGCTGTATATAATCAAGCGTGTCATTTATAAAGCCCATGCTCCACTTAAAATTAAATCCTAACCCCCCCATATCAACTGGTTTTGTAACCATGGGCCATGCTGTCGACTCTTCTGCAATAAGGAGTGCGTTCGGAAACTTTTCAAAAACTACAGTGCTTAACTGTCTAAAAAACTCTAGCGCATCAAGGTTTTCTATTCCGCCGTATCTATTAGGCGTAAAATTATCTCTAGCGTAATTTAGGTAAAGCATACTAGAAACAGCATCAACCCTTAACCCATCAATCTTAAACTCTTTTAACCAATACATAGCATTAGAAATTAAAAAACTTTTTACAAAACCTTTAGAATAATCAAAACAGTTTGTCCCCCATTCTTTATGCCCTCTATTCAACTCGTCCTCTGGTTCGTAAAGTGGATAACCGTCAAATTCAAAAAGTCCGTTTTCGTCTTTCACAAAATGCCCTGGTACCCAATCTAAAATTACACCGATTTTAGATTGATGGAGCTTATTAACCAAATATGCAAAATCTTCTGGCCTACCGTAACGACTGGTTGGCGCAAAAAAATTTGTTATTTGATAACCCCAACTTCCGTCAAAAGGGTATTCGGCTATTCCTATAAGCTCTATATGCGTAAAACCTAAATCATTAACATATGGACATATTTCGTCTGCAAACTTTTTATAATCAAAAAAATTGCCATCTGCGTACTTCTTAAAACTACCAATGTGTACCTCATAAATGTGCATAGGTTTGTTATATGGTGACTTTTTCGATTTTTGGAATTTGCTATCTGTAAATCTATACTTGTTTTTATGTACGACTTTAGAGTTCTTTTCGCCTGCATCTGCATGAATAGCATACGGGTCAGACTTATAAATCGTACGACCATCGTGTGTGGCTATACAGTATTTATATGCGGAATAGTCTTTGACATCAGCAACTTCGATTTGCCAAATACCATCATTCCAATTCATAGGGCTTGCCGAGTTATCCCAATTATTAAAATCTCCCACTACAAAAACTCGTTTTGCTCTAGGTGCAAAAACAGTAAATGTGGTTAGTTTGGTTGTGGGGTCATAAATGCTGCCAAAGTAATCGTAAGCATTATAAAGTGTGCCATTAAAAAATTTATCTTTTATATCTTGTGATAGCATATTTTAATAATACTACATATACTAGCACTATATGAATGCTTGACAAAATCATACAAAAATTGTACTACACATCAACGAATTTATCTAAATTTTTTCTTGAAAACTTTTTTTCAAAAAAGTTTTCAAACTTATCTTAAAAACTTCAAATATTTTTGCAAATACTTATTGCATAAAAAAAACCGTGTCCGCTATTGCACTACGAAGTTTTCCTATAGCGTGAATACTTAAGAGTTTTGCAAAGGCGAGGATTGGGGGAAAACTTTTGCAAAAGTTTTCCCCCAAAAAAAATAACTCAAATTATAAGCTATAAATCTCTACTGCGTTTTTAACATCTACTGGCTTTACACTAAGCGCAACAATCTCGCCCGCGCCAAGCTCTATTCGCATTGCTACATGATGATAATCATACGGCAAATCATTCTTATTAGTGCATATAAACGATGCAAGCTCCACCCTTGCAGCCTTTGCGTTTCTTAACTTATCAACGCAATCGCTAGCCGAACGACCAGTGTAGAATACATCTTCTACTAGTATAATTGTAGTTTTGTTACTGACAACAAAATCGTTATCGACTCTATCAAAATCGACAACCATTACAGGCTTATCCTCTAGCATCTTAATCGTTTTTGCTATATCTAACGCTAAAATTCTAGCCCTAGCACACCTTGCTACTAGAACCAAATCTTGCCCTTTAGTTAGGCTAGAGATTTTATTAGAAAGCGCAATAGCACACTTTCGCATTTGGCTTTCTGTTAAAATTGTTTGTTTGAATGTCATAATTTCTAAACCTTGCCCTCTTGCAGTAAAGTTAATATCCTTAAAAAATCTTTTGGTGGCTCAGCTGTAAAACTAACTCGTTTGTTTGTTTTTGGATGAGTAAACTCTAAAAAGTTTGCATGTAGCAGTTGTCCTTCAACTGTGAATTTTTGTTTTCTGAATCCATATTTATCATCCGCAACAACAGGATGTCCTATATGTTTTGCATGAACTCTAATTTGATGAGTTCTACCCGTCAAAATGTTAAACTGCACATATGTATAATTGGCAAATTTTTCTAACACTTTGTAGGTGGTTATAGCCTCTTTACCTTGTGATTTACTCACTCTCATGCGCTTTCCGTCTTTAATATCACGGATAATAAAAGTTGTAATTTTATCGGTATCCTCCTTAAAAACACCTTCGCAAATCGCAATATAGGTTTTTGTTACCACTCTATCCGCAAATTGTTTTGATAGAAACATATGTGCATTTGCCGTTTTTGCTATAACTATTAAACCACTTGTATCTTTATCTAGCCTATGCACTATCCCTGGTCTGTCGCTTGATAGGTCTATCTCTTTAATTTTAGGATAATGATAAAGCAGTGCATTTGCAAGCGTATTAGAGGTAGCCCCGCCCCCAGGGTGCACCACTAGACCTTGTTGCTTGTTGATTACCGCTAATTGGTCGTCCTCATAAACAACATCAAGCGGAATATTTTCAGGCACCAAACCACTCGTTTCTAACTCTTTTTGAATAACTTTTATATTATCATTAAATTTTACAATATAACCCGATTTTGTTGTTTCGTCATTTACTAGCACAAAAGAATCTTTAATTAATCCATTAATCTTGCTACGGCTAATAGATAAAACTGTAGATAAACAACTATCTAATCTCATGCCCTTTTGGGCTTCTGTGGTTGTAAACTCATTTATCTGCATTATCGTTTTTTGTAGTTATGTCAAGAGGTGCGTTTTCTGTTTTCAAAGACGATAATTTTTCTACATTCTCCTGCAACACTTGTTGCTCCCATTTATCGCCGTTCCATTTCCAATCTTTTTCAACAACAGCACCAGTAAATTGAGGCTGCGGCCTATAAAGGAAAATAAAATAAATACCAAATAAAATCACACCAAATACAAGCGCAATGTCTGCCACATTAAAAACAGGCGCAGGCCAAGTTCCTAGAGTAAACGCAAACATATCTCTTACTGCAAAATAGCCGTTCGGGGCTCGAATAAATAATCTATCATAAAAGTTTCCTAAAGCACCCGCTATAATCATTGCAAAAGTTGCTTTTGCAATTCTAGAACCATTTCTGAACTTATGGAATGCTATAAAGAAACCTATTAGTGCTATACCTGTAAAAATCAATAAAAATATTCTTGCCCCTACGCGTGATAACCCAAAGCTAAAACCAAACGCCCCGCCTGTATTATATACACGAGTTATATGGAAAAATCCACTTATAACTGCCACACGCTGACCTGGATCAATTGTCCACTGTATAATGTATTTTACCATTATATCAACTACAAATATCACAGCAAGCACTACAAGAAAAGGCCATAGCTTTACAAAAAAATCTACAGAACTTCTTGGGAAAGCTCTAAAAAATGGTGCTACTTTACGAGTAAAGAACCACGGAATACTTTTTCTAAAAAAGTGAGGTATTTTTTGTGTAAAAAAGTTTTTCATTTAATATTTGACTCAAGCGACTAAAAGTCGCCCCTACGAATTATGCGTAACTTTGACAAATTAAATTACCTACTATTTATGCATGACCTTACTGCTGCAAATCGTACGGTACGGTAATCTCTACACCTTCTGGGGATAGCAAAAATATGTTTGTAGATATACGATGAATGCTACCATTAAGAGCATAAGATGCACCCGATACAAAGTCTAAAATTCGTTGTGCAACAGCAGGGTCTGTGTCGTCTAAATTGATAATCGCTGGCTCTTTTCTTTTTAGGTAGTCAATAAGCCGTTGTACATCCTCAGGAGTTTTCGGATCGTATACAACAACATTTTGATATTGCCTTGGCATAACAGATTGATTTTTGCCAGGCAAAAAATGTGGCTCGCTAGGAGGATTTTCGCTACCTAATAAACCTTTTGCGTCCTCATAATACTCGGGTGCTCCGCCTTTTCTATAGTCGTAATTTTGTGCGCCGCCTTGCAGCCATTCATTCCATTTTCCCATTTTGGATATACTCTCCTTTGTAATTACCCGAAAATACTTTGTGCAAACATTCTCAGAAAATAATCAATTTTCTAATCTTGTATCTAAGTTGCTTTAAAGATTTGTATTTTTAATAATTTCTTTTGCCGAATAAACAACTGCCAAGTCTTACTAGAGTAGCCCCATGTCTAATAGCAGTCATATAATCGTCGCTCATTCCCATAGATAATATGGTAATGTTTTTATTGTTTTGCTTATGTTTTTGATATATTTGATTTGCCTCAATATAGAATTTTTCGTGCGCATCTATCGGCAAAATTGGCATAAAACCTCTAAGGTTTAAGTTGGGTTTAGAACTTATAAAATCAACAAGTGATTGCAAATTTTCTTTTTTAACTCCACTTTTAGAAGTCTCGTCCCCCATGTTTATTTCGATAAGAACATCAATTTTCTTTTCAATTTTTTCGGCTTGCCGCTGCACTTCGCTAGCAAGAGATTCTCTATCTATCGAGTGAATCAGCGACACCTTGTCGATGATATACTTTACCTTGTTTGTCTGCAAACTGCCTATAAAGTGCCAATCAACCCCTTGTATGCTATCATACTTTGCAATAAAATCTTGTACACGATTTTCGCTAGACACCTTAATGCCGTTTTTTATCGCCTCGTTTATAAGCGCAGGAACTACCATTTTGGTAGCGGCAAGTATGGTTATCTCGCAAATATTTCGCCTAGATTGCTCGCAAGCAAGACTAATATTGCTTTTTATTTTCTGTATATTTTTTGCTATTTGTTGCATATGAAATCTGCAAGCTTACCTGCAATGTCTATCCCCAATTTTTCGGCTAGAGTAAAATAAGCGTTGGAGTTTGCCTCTAAAAAATAATATTGACTGCCGTCAAACAAGAAATCAATTGCACCATAATCTAGGTTTAGCTCTCTCGCTATAAACTCGGCAGTTTCTTTTAATGAATTAGGTACGACAATTTTTTCGCCCTCTCCGCCACAGCTTGCGTTCGAGATAAAGGATCTACTATTAAAACGCTTTATGCTAGCCACAACTTTTCCACCAATCGTATAAATCCTTATATCGCTGTTATTGCAGTCTATAAATGATTGATACTGGTGCGGTATATTGCTATTAGCTAAAAACAGTTTTTTTAACTCGCTGCAATTTTTTGCCAAAAAGACTTGCTTGCCCAAACTACCCGTGTTGTGCTTTACAACTATCGGATATGAAAATTGCTTTTGCACAAAATCAAGAAATTCACCGTCCACTATTTTTTGTTTTTGATAACTTAGTGGCCCATAAATTGTCGGAATCAATTTTACTTTGTCAAAACTAGATAGATGCACATATGTCGCTGCTTTGTCGTCTGTTAGCGCTATAGCTAAAGGGGCATTTATTACTCTAATTCCACTTTTTTTCAAGAAGTTAGCTAAAATAATATCCTTATCAAAAAAAAGTGCAAACTCACCTTGTAGCTTTTTTAGGTTAACCTCATGACACGCAAAACATTCTATACCTTGCAAAGTTACACCACGGTTCTTAAAAGCTTTTATTAAACTTCTTACCGCGTTCTGTCCGCCGTCCGTGTTTAGATATCTATTTTTTATAATGTAACCTAGCACAATATAAGTATAACATAGTGATTGAAAATTAACAATTAAAAATGTAAAATTATTGATACAATAATTTTTTTCTAAATTTGATATAGCCTTAAAGACTAAAACCAATCTCTTTTAGTTTTTTGCAATTGTAGTCTATAAGTTCTAAAAGACTTGTGAACTTTGTACGGGCTGCAAGCAATGTTTTTACTGCCCTTGTTTGATCTAGACTAGAATTGTCAGAATGAGTACAGTTATGCCTTTCAAAAAAATATTCAGTGTATAACGCACTTAAAACCTCGTTGTAAACCATACTGTTGATTTTTTTGCGATAACCCGACTTTAATCTATAGTTACCTAAATCATCTTTCTCAAACCCTTGTCCTATCATTTTGACTTCTATTCCTTGCGCTGTTTGAAGGTCAAAAATGAGCCGCTCTAACCCCCTATATGGCGGCACCAACAAAACTGAATAATCAGATAATCTTGTACGGTCATTAAAAATATCAACTATGCCAATTGCAAAATCTGTTTTTGCTTGTTCACTTAAAAAATCAAATGCGTTAGGACTTAATTTTTTAAGTCGTCTTTGTGCATCAACATTTTGTTTTGATAATTGCGGAGCAACTTTTATCGCTTGTTGTGGTGCAGTCTTAGGAATGATTTGATTTTTTGGTAGTGGCTTAGGCTTTAGCTTATTTTGAACTTTTGGCAATGGTTGAGTTTTAGGATAATAAGGAGTTTCTTCTGTAGCAAATAAGCCTATATCAACTTTATCAACATCGTCAAAACGCTCTTGATTATGATTGTTCCCATTGCAACCCTTTTTTTGCAATTTATCCGCAATTGATTTTTGCTGTGGTTCGGGTCTAGTTTTTGGATGTTGCGTGTTGACTCGCTCGCCACCTTCTTGAAAAACTTTTCTTAACATCATGGCTTGCGGTCTAAGACTCATCATATCCATGTTTCGATTCTGTTTTGGACGATCATTATTATGGTTATTGCCACTGTAGTTATCGTTATGATTACCACCCCTTAAACTAAACTGATCGTTATTGTAGTTATTGTGATGTTCATGAGAAAACGCCGCATTATCATCTAACTCACTTTTTATGCCATGTTTTTGCAACAACTTATCAGAAAGTTTTAACTTACGAACTTCTGTGTCTTGCTCTTGCTGTGGCAACTTTTGCGAGTGCACTTCGTCTAACTCACCCATAGCTTTCAAAAAAATAGAATCTTGTTTTTTCCAAGTTGACACATGGTTGGTTGTCGGAGCCTGCACAGCCGGTCTTGATACCACCTTTGATATTTCATCAACTATGTTAGTATCTATTGGCTGCATTGCAAACGCTGGTTTTTGTATTTGGCCTTGACCTGCAACATGTTTCGGATTGTGTTTATGATCTTTACATGGACCAAAAGTGTCAAATAATCCACTTGGTTTACCCTGATATAAATCAGATAAAGTTTGCACTATTTTCTCACATGACTCTATTATTAGCTTAGAGTTTTCTGTGTCAAAACTAACTACAACTTTATCGTTGCTATTAGACTGATATATGAATTTTTCTATCAAGCACTGACTAGAGATCGGCTCGTAATTCGTTCTTGTAAAGAAGCCACTTTTGTGTATAGCTGTAATAAATTGCGAAACTGAATTGTGCGTACAGCTAAAAATTCCTTGAGTACGCTCTTGATTTTTATTATTTGGTTTTTGATTTATGTAATTTTTCATTATACTTTATTATATTAACTTTATATTTTCTTCTTAGACTTCTTTTCCAAAACCCAGTACAGCTAGATAAAGAGCAGATTTTTTAGGGCAAATAAGTTAGAAATAAGTCATTCTTTTTGTCTTTCTAAAAAGACAAAAGCGGTTTGAGAAAAAACCTCGCCCCGCTTTTGTTTTCGATTATTTTTAAGTCTACTTATGATTTATGCTTTAATTTTTTTCTTTCTAAAGCGCATCATATATAGAATTACTGCGGCGATACCTAATGATACTACGATAACTAGTACTGTTGCAATAACTGTTACTGGCACAGGTGTTCTACCACTTTCTGGCGTAACAGAGAATTCATGACGAATAATATAACGATTCCCATTATTATCTTCTGTAACATATTCTACACGATATGTGCCTGAATCTCTAAGCACAAAACCATCTGGCAAGTCTGAAGTAGTAGTCTCCGTTGTAGAACCACCACTTAGTAAACCAGTATCACTAATTTGCATAACAGGTGTCGTAAAATTACCAGGAGCAAACAAGCGTTTTGTAACAGTGATGTCATCATTTTCTAGATTAAACTCTGCTAAATGCTCTGAGAAATCAATTGCAGTGATTGTTGCAAATTGGAATTCACCATTAAAGCTTACTCTGCTTTGCAATGCAGCCTCGGTTTCGTTTACAGTAAATGCAACTGGCACAAGATTACCTACACGGATAACAAAAGTTTCTGAATCTAAATCTGAACTACCTACAGTAGCAGTAAATCTAACACGATATTCACCATTTACATTTGGCCAAAAAGCATATTGCCCTGGTGCAATTCTGTGCAGTAAAGTTGTACTGTCAAGAGCATCTCTTGCCCTTAAATAAACATTATTAGGATTGATAACCTCTACACTTATGTTAGCACTCTCAAAGCCATTATGGCCTGAAACTACTGGCAATTGTACCCACGAACCCGCATTTGCAGCAGCCTCTCTATCACCTATTGCACGAGGTGCATGAACAGGCATGCCACCGTGAACATTGATTTGCATATTCGCGTCGTCGTCAGTTACTTGGAAAGTATAGCTAGCTGCTGGCATAGTAACATTATCTCGAATAGTATTACCAGGCATCTGATAACCTTCATTAAATCTAAATGAACCAACTGTAAATGCTGTAAATTCAGAACCCATTAAAGAGAAATGAGTAGCATTTTCGATACGACGAACCATTTGTGCATTATTAATAGATGCAGGAACGCCTCTTTCGTTTCTTAATACATATGTGTGTCTTACGCCACCAGTTGTGCCAATAGGACCGAAACTTGTAGCAGTATAACCACCACCTGCATCAACTGCACCAGTAGTAATATTAAATCTCACGCTTATGCTTTCGCTTCTGCCAGAGATGTCAAATGCACGAATCGCCAAAACATAGTCATCGTTATTTAGAGAAACTCTCATGTTGTTAACAACAATTTGAGTACCATTAAAGAAAGTATCTAATGATTCGATTGCAACTGTACGGTCTTGACTATCCGTTAAAGCTAACTCAAAACCAACAAAATTTCTAAAATCTGCATTTACACCATTGATAGTGAAACCACCAATATTGTATCTGCCATCAGCTGAAATATTAACTGAAGTAAATCCGCTAATGTTTGAAGTAATACCCGTAAATGTAGTAGCAGGAATAAGTCTATCTACAACAAATCTAACTGCTTGAGTTTCTGTTGTGCTATTGCCTACATAGTCAGTTGCCGTAATTTCAAATACTAGATAACTGAAACCAACTATGTCCATTGATAAATCTGCAACTTGAGCTGCAGTAACACTTGGGCTATCCACCCAATCTCTATGCCTACGATTACGCAACCAAATTTCGCTACCTTGATCGTCAACAATTAGGTTTTCGCTGTTTTCTACTGTAATATAGTTAGCACTGTTAAAGTTAATATCGTTAGACGCACTTACTCTATAAGACACTCTTAACCTACTAGCTTGAGTATCATTAACAAAAGCTGTAGGAACAGTTAGATTTCGCATACCTTCATAAATACGGATAGGACGAATATCGTCATCTAAACCACTAATTGTAGGCGCTAAAACATCTGAAAAAAAGTCGACTAAAGTAATTTCAAATGTTCTTGTTGTAACAATACCAACAGCATCTCTTGCTTGGAATTGGAAAGTATATCTACCTAAACCATCAAAATTGCCAGCCGATAAAACTCTGCCAATATTTTCGTCGCCCCAAGTGTTGCTTACAGCACTTTCTAAAGTATTTACATAGTTATGGAAGTTAAAGTCTAGCCCTGCTGTTTCGTAAAATGTAACTGCCGTATTGTAAAGACCATTAGTTGCATTAGTCGTGCTAGGCGTAAATGTTCTACCCTCTGGTGTAGTAATATCGTTAAAATAAAGCACTCTGATGTTATTTGTAGTATCTCTAACTTCAAATGATACTCTACCCATATCACCACTGTTATCTACAAACTCTGGGAATGGGAAGTTAATATACATATCTGTTGCAGGAACTTCGATGCCCGCATCCGCCACAGGAGTGTTGATAGTTGCAGCTGGATCACGGCGCTCCATTTGTTTACCCCAAGTTGAAGGAATGCCAGACTCGTCATAATTTAATAAGATTGGAGCCATTCTATCTTCGACACGAATAGTAAACACACGCGGATCACGATTAGTTAGTCCAAAAGGATTTTCGGCTGTGTAAGTTACTCTGTGGATACCCATCTCTGTTGGATAGAAAGACATGTTCCAAACATTGTCAAATTGTACTTCTTCGCCTGTTGTACCTACAGCAAAACCTGTACGGCGGTCAATAGTAGCAACTTCAACTGGAGTTTCCGTGTTGCCATCTACATGAACAACGCTTACTCTAACTAAAACATTATCTTGATAGTTATCACTTGCAGTTGCAATAGGAAGATTAACTCTTGTGTTGATGTTTGCAGTTTGCGGAACACCTACTACTGTAAGACTTGGCGGTGCATCGTTTGTAAAGCTTGCACTTTGTACTCTAACCGTAAAGTCTTGTACAAATTGAGTGTATTCGCCATCTAATAAAGTAACAATATATCTAACTGTGTAACTGCCAATACGATTAAATGAATGAGTTGCCCAACCATCTGTAACCGCTGCGTCGCTTGTAATTGTAGTCCAGCCGTTGTTAGAACCATCAATTGTACTTACTCTAATTTCTACTTCATAACCTGCAGTTGTAGCGTTTGCCATGTATCTAACAAACTCGTCTTCGCCCTCAGTACGCACAAACATGCTAGCGTTAGGAATGACAAACTCACCACCTTGATTGATAACCGTAGGAATTCTTGCACCATTGTTATCAACACGCATTTCAAAATCACCGTCTAATTCTACTAAGATAGTAGTTGAATAAACAACATTACCTGTACCATCGTTGCTAGCGTGAAAATTTAGAGTATGAACACCCACTTGATTAAAAATGTGCTGTGCATTACCTGTAATAGCTGGCAATTCAGTACCAATTGGCGTAGTAATAACTACAGAACCAGTACCCAAATTAAAACCACGAGAATCTCTATAGAATACCCTACTTGGTACGCTAAAAGATATAGCAGGGGTTGTACTATCTACACCCGAACCAAATGCTGATAAAAGCCCGCCACCTAGCAACATCGTTACTGCTAATGCCAGCGCCAATATAAGCCCTAAAATTTTGTATCTTGTTTTTGTCATTTTTATATTATTCTCTCCTGTAAGTTAAAAAGAAACTATTGATTTTGAAAGTCATCATTATGACCAATTCATATTTAGTATGTGCTTAATTTAACAATTCTTATTTATGATTATAAGAAATTCGTGTTTATACACTTATATTGTACATACATTTGATATTATATAATCTTAGTGTGTCCCATGTCAAACAAATAATCACAACTTTTTACAATTTTTTTGCAAAAGTGATTTACATGCAGATTGAATGCTGTTTTGCAACAAATTTCTACATAGGAAGCACTGATTAAATTATCGCTATAAAATGGCAAGCATATCCGCATCTGGAATATGTTAAAGCACGCCTTCAGTTTTTACCATACCCCAAATCGTCCATAATATTTCTGCGATTCCGCCAATTTTCGCGCACCTTTACAAACAATTCTAAATAAACTTTTTTCTCCAATAGCTTTTCCATCTCTAATCTTGCGGATTGCCCTATTTGTTTTAACATTTCGCCTTTTCTGCCTATAATAATTTGTTTATGAGTTTCTCGCTCACAAACAATGTCGGCTTGAATTTTAGCCAATGTCCCCTTGTCGTCATCCTGCATAGTTTGTACCATAACACCAACACCATGAGGAATTTCGTCTTGCAAAAATAGTAGAGCCTTTTCTCTGATAATTTCCTCGCACAAAAACCTAATTGGCCTGTCGGTTAGCTCGTCCTTAGGATAATAAAATTCACCCTCGGGAAGCTCGGCTAAAATCAACTCCTTTAGTTTGTCTATATTCTTTTTTGTGCGACAAGATATCGGGACTATTTCTTTTACGGCAAATCTATTCTCTGTTTTAATAGTTAATGGAGTCAGTTTTTCTAGTATAGGATACAACTTTTCAAATTTAGTTAAATCAACTTTATTTAATGCTATATAAACTGTGTCAGACTTTATCAAAAAACCCTCTATCATATTGATAATATTAGAGTTAATTGGCTTTGTACTATCAATAACAATCACAACAACATCGGCATCTTTTGTAGCTGTAGTTACTGCCCTATTCATAAATTTAGATAGCTCGGTTTTATCTTCATGAATCCCTGGTGTATCGATAAAAATCATTTGGTAATCGTCGCTCGACAAAATGCCCAAAACTCTATCTCTAGTGGTTTGGCTTTTAGGAGTAACAATACTTACTTTCTCGCCTACAAGCGCATTAAGTAAACTTGATTTGCCCGCATTGGGTTTACCCACAAGTGATATAAAACCCGCTTTTGGTTTTATATTTTGGTTTTCTTTTTTAATCATAATTTATTTTTTTATTTTGGGGGAAATTTTTGAAAAAATTTCCCCCAAACCTCCTTAAAAACTTTTAAGCGTCAGCGTTCTGAAAAAGCTAATATCTTCTCCTCTAACTTTCGCATTTCTTGTTTCTCTTTTTCGCCTAATTCATGGTCATAACCTAATAAGTGTAACAATCCATGTACAAACAAATAGCCAATCTCTCGCTCTACACTATGATTATACTCTTTTGCTTGCTTTTTTGCAACACTAGAACATATGACAATACTGCCTAAAAATACAGCACTAACATCATCTTGATAGTCAAGTGGATAACTTTTTTTGCTAAAGACTTTGAATTTATCGGGATTAGCAACCTCCTTTAATTCATCTAAAAAAAGAAAACTAAGTACATCAGTAGACTTATCTTTAGCTCTTGTTTCAAAATTTAGTTTTTGCATTTGAACTTTAGAATTAAAAACCAATTCCACCGCTGCTGCTCCTTCTAATTGCAAAACTCTACCGCAAGCATTTGCAATAGCGACAAAATCAATGTTGGGGATGTTTTTAGCTGAAGTTTGAGTTATCTGAAAATTCATTTGTTATGCTCGCGAACTGCCGTTTGGATAAGTTATCCTTGTATGAAACAATCCGCCATGCGCTTTTACTATAGTTTGCTTTATAATCATCAAATCTTTTAGAGAAATTTCACATTTATCAAATTGTTTTGATTCTATCCTATCAAAAACAATAGCCGACAATGCGTCCTCTATTTGTTCGGCTGTAGCCTTACCCATCGCGCGCAATGTCGCCTCTGCCGCATCACACAACATAATAATAGCCGCAACTTTAGAACGCGGTGTAACCCCATGGTAACTGTACTCGTTTTTATCAACAATCGAATCCGTCAATTTCTGCGCCTTGTTATAAAAAACAGGTATTATCATGTTGCCGTGATGTTGTACCGTAACATGGCTAACCTCAATCGGAATGCGATGTCTATCACACAATAACAAACCATCGTCCGTGTGCTTTCTTATAATGTCGGCACTAACTTCAGGAAGCAACTCGTCATGCAAATTTTTCTCGCCTTGATTTTCTTTATAATACTCTGGATTCTCTAACTTGCCCACATCATGATAATACGCCGCAGCTCTAGCAAGGTACGGATTTTCGCCAATAGCTGAAGCGCACATTTCGGCAAACGCCGCAACAGACAAACTATGATTAAATGTCCCAGGCGTTTCTTGCCTTAATCGTTTTATTAGCGGCGCGTTATGGTCAGTTAAGTCCATAAGCCTAGAATCAGTCAAAAGATTAAATGCACTCTCTAAAATTGGTTGCATTAGTAGTCCCAAAATTATCGGTGCAAAACTTGCAATTAAACCAAATGTTAATGCGTTCCTTAAATGAACTGTGCAACAAAATCTAGTAAGTGGGTCGCTGAGATAAGGGCTACGATATGCACCTTGAAGTAAAGCATAACCCACTATTAGCGTATACGACGCTAGCCCTATTAAAAGCGCTCTAATTACATAAGCAAGTCGCCCTGGTTTTGTCGCTGTAAGGTATGCCGCAACACTACCGGCCGCAACACCTATAATAAACATAACAACTATGTCCAAAACTCTGTATGGGTCGCCCCCCGCTGTACCAGGTAACGAATAAAGATGCTCCATGATAAACGCAGACAACAACAAAAAGTTACAAAATAAATTTGCAATAAACGCATCTCTACGGCGTTTTAGAATTGGCGCTAAAATAAAAGCAGTTATAGCTGCAGGAATAGCAAAAATTCCTACAAACTCTAAATAGAGATTTACTATAAAACCAAAAGCAACTACTGTACCAATAACATATAAATCTCTACCGCTTGATACAAGCTCTCGCCTTGTATATAATAAGTAAAACAGCAACGCTGCCAAAATTAGCAGCGTACTTATTGCCGATATAAAATGAACACCCGAAGTTATGCTCGCCTGAATGTCAGGAGAAAAAATCAGTTTTAACAAAGTTGCCGCTATAACAATTACCGACAATGCAATATAAAAACCTATCGCCCTCGAAAGTGCTCTGCGATTACTTTTTTTACTGGCCTTAAGTAGCGACACATTAAGATGTTTTTGAGTTTGTTTTTCCATGTGAAGTTAATAGTATTGTTAAATTTTTTAATAATACTATTAACTATTATATCACAACTAAAAAATATTGCAACTGATTTAGAGTGCTAGTAAAAGTTGTGGCTGTTTTGATTTATCAAAAAAATACAGTCAGTTTCATATCGACCCCCCCCCCTACAGCATATACACTCTAACTTCCCAAAAGGTAAAGTTTGTTGGGGTTGCGATCGCTACTAAAAAGCTCGGCCAGCCAAATTCTAACATGGTGCCATTTGGCATGGTTACTCTTGA
>Ga0123355_10002504_pt1 | contig 26043 bp, 29 predicted proteins | sample TergutEmb28metaG_3_FD_89872 | JGI IMG/M metagenome (GOLD analysis project Ga0123355, IMG submission 89872) | Embiratermes neotenicus P1 segment gut microbial communities from Petit-Saut dam, French Guiana - Emb289 P1 | ecosystem: Host-associated > Arthropoda: Insects > Digestive system > Gut ...
CCGATAAAGGCATTAACGCAACCGAAGGTAACAATATCTTCCCATCAGGCAATGCATTGAAATATCTTGCAGAATTTTTTCCGCCGCCGGGTAAAGTGGATTTGTCTGCTCCATGCGGCTCTGCGCCCTATACTTCGCGGCTTGATGAGGTGGACTGTATAAGCATAAATCCTGACGGAGGCGTTTACGTGTGTTCGGAAATCGGCAATATTTATAACGACGATATTTTGTACATAATTGACGGGTATGACCCGTGTAAAATCCCTATTTTGCGGGCGGTGCTGGATGGTGGCGTGGCTGAGCTTTCGCGCTATGCCGAATCTAAAGGCATTGCCGTAGATGTGGGCGATTGTCGTTCTGTATGCGGAGCGTGTCGCAAAATTAGGGCGGCTATTACCGAAAGCTATAGGGAGGAGGGGTGATTTATGCGGACAAAAGAGCAATATTATGACCTGGTGCTTGAAAACAGAAGGTTGGCCGCTGACCCGAAGATTACAAAGTGTGTCTGTCCAAATACTCTGTGTGATTGGCACGGCAAGTGCATGGAGTGCGTCGCGCTGCACAGGCACCACAACGACCATATACCCGTGTGCTTGCAGCCCATAATTAACGAGAAAATAAGCGCGCTGGCCAATGCCGTGGAGATGTTTACGGATAACAAGCCGCCAACGCCCATAGAATATAGACATTATGTGAGAGAACGCGATAAGAAATGAGGTGGCAAAGAGTAATGGACAAGCTGATTATAACGGCGGCCATATGCGGGGCCGAAGTAACCAAAGAACATAACCCGGCGGTACCGTATACTGTGGAGGAAATTGGGCGCGAGGCCCTGGCGGCCTATAATGCCGGGGCCAGCATAATACATCTGCATGTGCGGGAGGATGACGGCACGCCCGCCCAGTGCAAACAGCGTTTTGCCGCGTGTATTGCCGAAATTAAACGGCTTTGCCCGGATGTTATTATACAGCCGTCTACCGGGGGTGCTGTGGGTATGAGCAATGCGGAGCGTATGCAACCGCTGGAGCTTAAACCCGAAATGGCTACGCTGGACTGCGGTACGGTAAACTTCGGTGGGGATGAGATTTTTGTAAATACAGAAAATACCATAAAAGAATTTGGTACGCGTATGATAGAGCTTGGGGTAAAGCCCGAGGTAGAGGTCTTTGACAAAGGCATGATAGACACTGCCATACGCCTGGAGCGTCAAGGATTTATCAAGGCACCCATGCATTTTAATTTTGTGATGGGCGTGACAGGGGGCATAGCCGCCAGTGTGCGGGATTTTGCTTATATGGTGGATAGCATCCCTGCCGGATCCACATACACCGCTACAGGTATTGGCCGCCATGAATTTACCATGGCGGCCCTGGCCATAATAGCCGGGGGCCATGTGCGGGTGGGTTTTGAGGATAATGTATACTTGTCCCGGGGTGTGCTGGCAAAGTCTAATGGGGAGCTGGTGGAGAAAGTGGTGCGTCTGGCTGGAGAGTTTGGCCGGCAAATAGCTACACCGGCGGAAGCCCGGGTTATATTGGGCTTGAACGATGATGCCGGTTTTAATCGGCAATACTTATAACACATGCGCATTAGGAGGAGTTACAATGGAGCTATGCAAGTACGGCACCAACAGGGTTATCGAGCCAATCGGGGTATTGCCACAGGCGGCGCAGAAAATTGATAACCACATGGAAATTTATCCCAACGAGATTTTAATTGACGTGACGGCTCTTAATGTTGATTCGGCATCTTTTGCCCAATTAAAGGGCGAAGCCGAAGGCGATGAGGGCAAAATTGCTACCAAAATTATGGAAATTGTGACCGACCGCGGCAAGATGCAAAACCCCGTAACCGGCAGCGGCGGCATGTTGATAGGTACCATTGCCAAAATCGGCACAAACCTGGCTGGGCGCGATCTTAAAGTAGGCGACAAGATAGCTACATTGGTGTCGCTGTCACTTACGCCGCTAAAAATTAACAAAATAAAGGCTTTGCACATGGATATTGACCGTGTGGATGTGGATGCCCAGGCTATTTTGTTTGAATCCGGCATATACGCCAAGCTGCCGGAAGATATGCCCGAAGCCCTGGCTCTGGCCGCCCTGGACGTGGCCGGTGCCCCTGCTCAAACAGCCAAGCTGGTAAAACCCGGCGATTCCGTTCTAATTCTGGGTGCCGGCGGCAAATCTGGCATGATGTGCTGTTACGAAGCAACAAAGCGCGTTGGACCCACAGGCAATGTGGTGGGTGTGGTACGTAATGAAGCCGACCGGGAAAAGCTATTGACCAACGGTCTGTGCCACAGTGCCATCGTGTCTGATGTTACAACGCCACTGGATATGCTAAATGAAGTTTTGGCTGCTAATGGCGGGCGCGAATTTGACATAAGTATAAACTGCGTTAATGTACCCAACAGCGAAATGGCCAGTGTTTTGCCCGTGCGGGACGGAGGCACTGTATACTTTTTCTCTATGGCTGTCAGCTTTACCAAAGCGGCCCTGGGGGCCGAAGGCGTTGGCAAGGACGTAAATATGATAATTGGCAATGGATATTCCAAGGGTCACGCGGAAATAACCCTGGCACAACTGCGTGAAAACCCAGCCCTGCGGAAGATTTTTGAGGAGAGATATGTCTAAAAACCTTTTTGACCAAGCGGATTTTTTTGAGCAATATATGGAGCTGCGCCACAAAGCCAGCAGCTATAATAATCTGGTGGAGCAACCCAATATGAAAGCCTTGCTGCCAGACCTTATGGGCATGACCATATTGGATATGGGCTGTGGTTTTGGTGGTGCCTGCACAGACTTTATAAACAGGGGTGCATCCCGGGTTGTGGCCATTGATGTTTCCGAAAAGATGCTGGCCACTGCCAGAGAAACCAACGGCCACGCGAATATAGAATATATGCGCCTGGGCATGGAGCAAATTGATGATATATGGGAGAAATTTGACCTGGTATACAGCTCTATGGCCATGCATTATATTGCGGACTTTGGCCGGGTGGCGGCAAATGTGTATGACCTGCTGGGAGACTGTGGCATTTTTCAGTTTTCTCAGGAGCATCCCATGGTGACAGCGCCACATGATGGCTCTGAGTGGATCAGGGACGAAAAAGGTAAAAAAGTAGCCGCCCCTGTTTCGGATTATCTGGAAAATGGTAAGCGGCATGCCGAATGGCTTGGAGAGGATGTGGTGAAATATCATCGCAGCATCTCCGAAATCATTAACACTCTCATAAGCAGCGGCTTTACAATTGCCAATATTGTGGAACCGAAGCCCACGGCCGAAGCCTTAAAAACCGCGCATCATTTGCGTGATGAGATACACAGGCCCACGGCGTTGATTGTAAAGGCGTTAAAGGGGTATTAGGATGGCTTTGGGCGGAGATCCCGGGTCGAGCCCGGGATGACATTACGGAACCCGACATGACGTTGTAGGGGCGACCGCCCTTGGTCGTTCGGAATATCGCGAGCGGGATGACCACGCCTCTACAAAAAACACCGTCATCCCAGGCTTAACTCGGGACATCCTATGATGTAGGGGCGGTATATTGCCGCCCAGATAGTAGCAAGGAGGTTAACAATGAGAAACACAATTTTTAAAGACATTCCCGCCGAAAATTGGAGTGACTGGCGGTGGCATTTGCGCAATAGGATAGAGAAGTTGGAAGATTTAAAAAAGTTGGTGGCCATAGACCCGGCGGAAGAAGCAGGCATTGCCAAATGCTTGGAAGAATTTCGCATGGCCATCACGCCGTACTATTTGTCGCTTATTGACCTGGGCAACCCCCACGACCCTATACGCAAGCAATGTGTGCCATCGGTATACGAAACCCATGTGTCTGGGGAGGATATGTCCGACCCGTTGCACGAGGACACGGATTCGCCGGTGCCGGGGTTGACTCACCGTTATCCTGACAGAGTGCTGCTGTTGGTGACAGATCAATGCGCAATGTATTGCCGTCATTGTACCAGGCGGCGCAGTGTTGGGGAAACCGATGCGCCAATGCCCGCAGAGCAGATTTATGCTGCCATTGATTATATAGCATCAAAACCGCAAATACGTGACGTGCTGATATCTGGCGGGGATGCGTTGCTGCTTAGTGATGAAAAGCTGGAAGACATGATAAAACGTCTGCGGGCTATACCTCATGTGGAAATTATCCGTTTTGGCAGCCGTTTGCCCGTGGTTTTGCCCCAGCGCATTACCGATGATTTGTGCAATATACTAAAAAAGTACCATCCCATATGGGTTAACACACATTTTAACCACCCGGACGAAATTACCGAGGATTCTAAAGCCGCCTGCGAGCGGCTGGCCAATGCCGGTGTGCCATTGGGTAACCAAAGTGTGCTGCTGGCGGGCATAAACGACTGTGTGCATGTTATGAAAGATCTGGTGCAGCAACTGACAAAAATACGTGTGCGGCCATATTATATCTATCAATGTGACCTTTCTCTTGGCTTGTCCCATTTCCGTACGCCGGTGTCTAAAGGTATCGAAATTATCGAGGCCATACGAGGCCATACATCTGGCTTTTCGGTGCCCACCTTTGTGGTGGACGCCCCCGGCGGCGGCGGCAAAATACCCGTAATGCCTAACTATGTGGTGTCCTACGGCACCCACAAGGTTATTTTGCGTAATTACGAAGGGGTAATTACGACTTACACCGAGCCTGCCACATACGACCACACTTGCCAATGTGACGTATGCAGTGGCCAAAAGGGCGCGAAGTATGAGGGCATTGCGGCACTGATGAACAACCAGCAGCTGGCTCTGGAACCGGCAGATTTGGCCCGGCGTGGACGCAGTAAATAGAGATGCATGCCATGTTTTGTAAAGGAGGAGCGAACATGAAATATGAGTTTATGACTATCTATTACTATGTGTACCCCGACAACAAGATGGTGGTCAAAGATAACAAATACTATCAGATAGAAGGCGATCCAGCTTTCTTGGTAAGGAAGCTGGATGAATTTGGTTTATTAGGTTGGGAGGTAGTGGGTACTACAAACGGCCTCTCTGCCATACTTTTACAACGCAAATTATAAGGGTGGGCGACCACAGGTCGTCCCTACGATATACATTATGTCATCCCGGACTCGATCCGGGGTCTCCAAAAGGAGGACTATCGTTTTGACCTCGAAATTAAACCTAAACCAAGACCACGTGTCCCAAGCCAGAAAATACGCCAAAAATGTGGCTGACCACACCCAAAATTTCATCAACCAGCACACTACTGTGGCCACAGAGCGTGCAATATGCCGCCTTTTGGGTATAAACGGTGTGGACGAGCTTGATGTGCCCCTGCCAAATGTGGTGGTGCAGCATTTGGTGCAACATGGCTTGCTGGCCAGTGGTGCGGCACTTATGCTGGGCAATGCCATGCTTGCCACGGGCCTGTCTCCCCAAGAAATTGCGGAGAAAATAAGCTGTGATGAACTTGATTTGACAGCTATTCCTATGGCTGACGTGGCTGCTATTGCTGATATAATCAACCAAACGGCGGCAATATCCGTAGACAAAATCTATCAAAATCGCTGTCACCGCAATGCTATGCTGGAAAAATACGGTGATAAAACCGAGCCCTATTTATACGTCATTGTGGCCACGGGTAATATCCACGAAGATATAACCCAGGCCGTGGCCTGTGTGGCCCAGGGGGCGGACATCATCGCTGTCATACGCACCACCGGCCAAAGCCTGTTGGATTATGTACCATACGGTGCCACAACCGAGGGCTTTGGCGGCACATACGCTACCCAGGAGAATTTCCGACTAATGCGGGCGGCCCTGGATGCGGCGGGGGATAAGGCAGGGCGATATATACGTCTGTGCAACTATGCCAGCGGCCTGTGTATGCCGGAAATTGCCGCCATGGGGGCGGTGGAGCGGCTGGATGTGATGCTTAATGATGCGCTTTATGGCATACTTTTCCGAGATATCAATATGAAGCGTACCATCGTAGACCAATATTTCAGCCGTGTTATCAATGGCTTTGCGGGCATCATCATCAACACTGGCGAGGATAATTACCTAACCACGGCGGACGCGGTGGAGGAAGCCCACACAGTGCTTACCAGCCAGTTTTTAAACGAGCAATTTGCCCTGGCGGCCGGTCTGCCGCCTGAACAAATGGGCCTTGGCCATGCCTTTGAAATTGCGCCCGACGTAAAAAACGGCTTTTTATATGAGGTGGCCCAGGCACAAATGGCCCGTGAGATTTTTCCGCAGGCACCTCTAAAGTATATGCCACCAACTAAATTTATGACAGGTGATATCTTTAAGGGGGCTGTGCAAAACGCCCTGTTTAATGCTGTTAGCATCATGACCGGCCAAAAAATACATCTGCTGGGTATGCTGACAGAGGCCATACACACGCCGTTTATGAGCGACCGCGCCCAGGCCATTGACAGTGCACGTTATATTTTTAACACCATGGCAGACCTGGCCGACGAAATAGAATTTAAAGACGGCGGCATCATACAAAGCCGCGTGGCGGATGTGCTGGCCAAGGCTTGTGATCTGCTGGCCCAAATAGATAAAAACAATCTGTTTGCCACGCTGGAGCAAGGCATATTCGCCGGCATAAAGCGGGGACGCGACGCAGGCAAGGGTCTGGATGGTGTTGTGCCAAAGGCCCCGGGCTACTTTAACCCCTTTATCTCTATGATGCTGGAAGGCGGTGCGCATAATGATTGATTATAACAACATTCGTCCATACGGTGACACCGCGGGCGATGGCAAGGTGCAGCTCTCCTTTACCTTGCCCGTGCCAAACGATAACAAAGGCCGTGAGACCGCCAAAACTCTGGCCAAAAAAATGGGCCTGACAGACCTTAACGTGGCACACAGCGGCACGCTGGACGCCGGCTTCACATTCTATGTAGTTTACGGCAGCGTGACCCACAGCGTGGATTATGCCGCTATACAGGTACAGGCCGCAACCGGCGACATCATGGATATGGACGGCATAAATACCTATATACGTGAACACATCCGCCGTAAGGTGGTCATCGTGGGTGCCTCCACCGGCACAGATGCTCACACCGTGGGCATTGACGCCATAATGAATATGAAGGGCTTTGCTGGTCACTATGGTCTGGAACGCTATGAAATGATAGAGGCCCACAACTTGGGCAGCCAAGTAACCAATGACGACTTTATCGCCAAAGCCAAAGAGCTTAACGCCGATGTGTTGCTGGTAAGCCAAACTGTCACACAAAAAGACATACACATCACCAACCTTACTGAGCTTGTAGAGCTGCTGGAAGCCGACGGCCTGCGCCACAAGGTAATACTAATATGCGGCGGCCCCCGCATTGGAGCAGAACTGGCCAAAGAGCTGGGCTACGATGCCGGCTTTGGGCAGGGCAGCTTTTCCGAAGACGTGGCCAGCTTTGCCGTGCAAGAAATGGTGCGGCGCAATATGTAGGGGCGGCATTTACCGCCAACTCGTAGGGGCGACCGTCCTTGGTTGCCCGATTTGTAGGGATAGCCCCGTCCACATCATGGACAATGTAATGCTGCCCTAATTGACAAATAAGAAGTGGAGGGAAATCATGAAGCTAAAAGACAAAGTGGCAATTGTGACAGGCGCGGCGGCGGGCATAGGTCGCTGTGCGGCGGAGTTATTTGCGGCGGAAGGCGCGGCGGTTGTGGCCTGCGATATCGCTGAAATACCTTATGAGGTAGCTGGCGTGGAAAGCTATAAGTTGGATGTGGCCGACGTGGCCGCTTGCCGGGTGTTTTTTGACTGGGCAATTGAAAAATATGGCAAGGTTGATATTTTGGTTAACAACGCGGGTATTACTAGGGACGCCATGACGGCCAAGATGACGGACGAGCAGTGGGATGTGGTGATGGCGGTTAATTTGCGCGGGGTTTTTAATCTGGTGCGGTTGATTGGTCCGGCCATGGAGCGGGCAGGCAGCGGCAGCATCGTCAACATATCCTCGGTAGTGGGGGAATTTGGCAACATTGGCCAGGCCAACTATGCGGCCACAAAGGCTGCCATATATGGTGTGACCAAGACCTGGGCTAAGGAATTTGCCCGCAAGGGCGCGGCGGTGCGGGTTAATTCTGTGTCGCCGGGATATACCATGACGGATATTTTAAAGACTGTGCCCCAGGAGTTGTTGGACAAGTTTGCTAAGCAAACCATGTTGGGGCGGCTGGGCCAGCCGGAAGAAATAGCCCGGGCCATATTGTTTTTGGCCGGGGATGATGCGTCGTATATCACCGGGCATAATTTAAGCGTTAATGGTGGTATGCGGCTGTGATGCCGTATATTGTCCTAATTGCCGGCATACCCGCGTCCGGCAAAACCACATATGGGCGGCATATTGCTGAGTATGATGAAGGCAGGGATCCCTTTTGTGGCAGAAAGTAATTTTACCCCTACCTCTGCCGAGGTGCTGTTGCCTTTGGCGGAAAAACACAGTTATCGAGCACTTACCGTGCTGTTTGATGCAGATATAGAAGTGTTGCACAGGCGTTTTTGTCAGCGGGATGTGACAGACGAACGCCACCCCGGTTTGGCAACAAAAAGTGGTGATTTTCTTGATTTTTGTGCCTTTTCTGATGTCGCGCTGCCCTGTAGGGATTTCTGTATTGGTGATAAAATAGTGGTGGACATCACGGGTTTTGCCTTGGTGGATTATACTCAGGTTGATACTCGGATTTTGGATTTTGTAGGAGGAAAAGTATGATAGGACTAACCATAGACCAAATAACTGTTGGGCAAAGTGCGTCCTTTGCTAAAACAATTACGGAGACGGATGTGTATATGTTTGCGGGTATAAGCGGCGACCTTAACCCCGCACATGTAAACGAAGAATACGCCAAAAACACCATATTTAAGGGACGCATAGCCCATGGGATGTTGGGGGCCAGCCTTATATCCACCGTGCTGGCTATGCAACTGCCCGGCCCGGGCACCATATACCTCAAGCAGGATTTAAAATTTTTGGCCCCGGTGCGCTTTAATGACACCATTACAGCTACCTGTACGGTGAAGGAAAAAGTGGCCGAGAAAAACCGGGTTGTGTTGGAATGCACCGTGACAAACCAAGATGGCGTGGCTGTTATCAACGGCGAAGCCATGGTTATGGCACCGAAATAGAGCGGTACCTATTTTTGATATGATAGGGATATCTTATGGAATGGCTTATTGCTACGCATATCATTTTCAGCGTATGACATAAAAGTAATTGACGCGACGATAAAATATGGCTACGAATTGCCGGAGGCCTTTAGTCGGGCATTTAACTTTGGCTGTTTTTGCCGTGGAGTGGCAAGATGACGAAGACGACAGCAACCTACATGACACATGGTGCAGAATTTATGCCGAATGGTTTCCTGCTGTGAATTACGAACACGCCGATTGCGATTTTGGCCTGGAGATGTACCTTGGTGATGAGCAGTCCGGATACGGTGTTGAGGTTTGGATTCCTGTGACCAAAAAGTGATATCAAAAAACCGCCAAGCATGGGCCTGGCGGTTTTTGTGTGAATATCTTATTGTTTAATTATTCGGTAATTGCGGTAACAACGCCGGAGCCAACGGTTCTGCCGCCTTCGCGGATAGCGAAGCGCAGTTCTTGCTCGATAGCGATAGGGGTGATGAGTTCTACGGACAATTCGATATTGTCGCCAGGTTTGCACATGTCAACGCCGTCAGGCAGGGTGATAACGCCGGTAACGTCGGTGGTGCGGAAGTAGAACTGTGGACGATAGTTGTTGAAGAAGGGGCTGTGACGGCCGCCGTCTTCTTTGGTCAGTACGTAAACTTGGCCTTTAAACTTGGTGTGGCCTTTGATGGTGCCGGGCTTTGCAAGAACTTGACCTCTTTCGATGTCGGTTCTTTGTACGCCGCGCATCAAAACGCCTACGTTATCGCCGGATTGGGCATGGTCAAGAAGTTTTCTGAACATTTCGATACCGGTAACAACAACTTGGCGCTTTTCTTCGGTAAGACCAACTATTTCAACAGAATCTTGTACTTTAAGGATACCACGCTCTACACGGCCGGTAGAAACTGTACCACGGCCTGTGATTGTGAAAACGTCCTCGATAGGCATAAGGAAAGGCTTATCGTCTTCGCGCGGAGGCTCTGTGATATAGGTGTCAACATGCTCAAAAAGCTCAACAATCTTGTCGCCCCATTCGCCTTCGGGGTTGTTAAGGGCTTGCAGAGCAGAGCCTTTGATGATTGGAGTGTCATCGCCGGGGAAGTCTTGTTTGTCAAGAGCTTCGCGGATTTCCATTTCAACAAGCTCGATAAGGTCTTCGTCGGCTACGTCGCACTTGTTCATGAAAACAACAATCTTCGGCACGCCTACCTGGCGGGCCAAAAGGATGTGCTCATTAGTTTGAGCCATAACACCGTCAGTAGCGGCAACCACAAGGATTGCGCCGTCCATTTGGGCAGCACCGGTTATCATGTTTTTAACATAGTCGGCGTGGCCTGGGCAGTCAACGTGGGCATAGTGACGGTTTTGGGTTTCGTATTCGATATGTGTAGAAGAAATGGTTATGCCTCTGGCCTTTTCTTCCGGTGCTTTGTCGATTTTGTCAAAGTCAACGATTTCGCCTGTGCCAAATCTCTGGTTAAGAGTTTTGGAGATAGCGGCTGTCAGGGTAGTTTTACCATGGTCAACGTGGCCGATAGTGCCGATGTTGACGTGGGGCTTGTTTCTTTCAAATTTTGCCTTTGCCATTGCTTTCTTTCCTCCTCAAATAAACTTTTCTCAAGATAATATAATCATTATAGTAACTTATCCAACATTTTGCAAGCACAATTTTTGCAAGCTTTAGTTCTTGGATGCTGCTTTTTCCATTATGCTTTTTGGCACTTGTTCATAATGGTGTACTTCCATGGCGTATACGCCACGGCCTTGGGTCATGGAACGCAGACGTGTGGAATATCCAAACATCTCTGCCAGAGGCACATAGGCGTGTATAACCATGGCGCCGCTGCGGCTTTCGTTGGCTTCTATGCGGCCGCGGCGGGAGTTAAGGTCGCCTATAACATCGCCCATATACTCTTCTGCCACGGTAACGTCCACCTTCATAATGGGCTCCAGCAGCACCGCATCGCCTTTGCGCATGGCTTCTTTAAATGCCATAGACCCGGCTATTTTAAAGGCTATTTCGGATGAATCCACTTCGTGGAAGCTTCCGTCATATAGGGTGGCCTTTACACCCAGCACGGGATAGCCGCCAATTACGCCGCTTTGCATGGCTTCTTTGACGCCGGCCTCAATGGGGGCAATATACTCTCTTGGAATAGTACCGCCTACAATTTTGTTTTCAAATATGAAGGCGTTTTCCGGGTCGTTGGCGTCGGTGGGCTCAAACTTTATCTTACAATGGCCATATTGCCCTTTGCCGCCGGATTGTTTTACATATTTACCTTCTACATCTACGGCCTTGCGGAAAGACTCGCGGTAAGCCACCTGAGGATTACCCACATTGGCTTCTACTTTAAATTCACGCAACAGCCGTTCTACAATAACCTCCAGATGAAGCTCGCCCATACCAGCAATAATGGTCTGGCCGGTTTCCTGGTCGGTATATGTCTTAAAGGTTGGGTCTTCTTCTGCCAGTTTGCCCAGGGCAATACCCATTTTATCCCGGCCGGCCTTGGTTTTAGGCTCTATGGCTACGTGAATAACAGGCTCGGGGAAGTTCATAGACTCCAACACAACGGGTTTATCTTCTATACACAGGGTATCACCGGTTGTGGTGCCTTTTAGCCCCACGGCGGCACATATGTCTCCCGCAAACACTTTTTGCACTTCTTGTCTATGGTTGGAGTGCATTAGGTATATGCGGCTTACACGCTCTTTCTTGTCCTTGGTGGCATTGTAAACATGGTTGCCGGACTCGAAAGTACCACTGTATACCCGGAAAAATGCCAGTTTGCCAAAATCGTCATTAACAATTTTAAAAGCCAGGGCAGAGAAGGGCTCGTCATCAGATGGATTACGCTCTACTTCGTTGTCATTGTCGGGGTTTATGCCCTTTATGGCCTCGATGTCGGTAGGTGCGGGCATATACGCCACAACGCCGTCCAACAGTTTTTGCACGCCTTTTTTCCTGTATGCGCTGCCACAAAACACAGGGATAATGGTTGTTTGGATACACGCCTTGCGCAGGGTGGCTTTAAGCTCGCTTACGCTAGGCTCTTCCCCGGCAAAATACTTCTCCATCAGGGCGTCATCCGTTTCGCATATGGCCTCTACCATAACAGACCTGGCCGTTGCTGCGGCTTCTTGCATATCGGCGGGAATATCCATTTCTGTTACTTCTTCGCCCATATCGCCGCTGAAAGTATAGGCTTTCATCAACATTAGGTCGATAATGCCTATAAATGTGTCTTCGGCACCGATAGGTAGTTGCACAGGCACGGGATTGGCTGCCAGACGGTCTTTTATCATCTGAACCACATTGGCAAAATCTGCCCCCATAATATCCATTTTGTTAACATAGGCTATGCGAGGCACCTTGTATTTATCGGCTTGGCGCCATACCGTCTCAGACTGTGGCTCTACGCCGCCTTTAGCGCAAAACACGCTTACGGCGCCATCCAGTACACGCAGACTGCGCTCCACTTCCACCGTAAAGTCCACGTGGCCCGGCGTATCAATGATGTTGATACGGTTATCCAGCCAAAAAGTGGTGGTGGCGGCAGAATTTATGGTAATACCACGCTCCTGCTCTTGGTCCATAGAGTCCATGACGGCTGTACCCTCGTGGGTGTCGCCCATTTTATAGGTCTTGCCGGTATAATAAAGTATTCTTTCTGTAAGAGTGGTCTTACCCGCATCGATGTGTGCCATAATACCGATGTTGCGTGTCCTCTCCAGCGGGTATTCTCTCTTTGCCACAAAATCACTCCGTTCACTTCAACGTCATGCCAGACTTGATCCGGCATCTTATACGAGATTGCGGGGCAAACCCGCAATGACGATACTATTATTTGGGCGAACCGTATTCGCCCTTGCTGCATTTGCTACCACTTTAAATCTCTCAATTAAGGCATCAAATGAACCGCTTTACGGCGCAAAGGGAATGTCCGCCAGATATGGCACAGTCCATAGTCCCTATCATTCGATCACCGCATTATGCCACAAGGTAATCTACCACTTATAATGGGAGAAAGCTCTGTTGGCATCTGCCATCTTATGCATTTCTTCTTTACGGCGCACCGCACCGCCTGCGCTGTTAGTGGCGTCTAAAATCTCGTTAGCCAGGCGCTCTTCCATGGTTTTTTCACCACGACGACGGCTGTACTGCACAAGCCAGCGCAGACCCAGGGCCTGGCGTCTGTCCGGGCGTATTTCCATGGGCACTTGGTATGTTGCACCGCCAACACGGCGGGCTTTTACTTCAAGAGCCGGCATAATATTGCCCAAAGCCTCTTCAAAGGCTTCAAGTGCAGGTGTACCTTTGCGTTCTTCTACCTTGGCAAAAGCTCTGTACACTATGCCTTGGGCCACACCTCTTTTGCCATCCAGCATGATGGTGTTTATAAGCTTTGTCACCACCTTGCTGCTGTACAGCGGGTCGGCCAAAACCTCTCTTTTCGGAACATGTCCTTTTCTTGGCACTTCTCTTCCCTCCTTACTTACGTAGGTACTCAAACCTTGCTTGCAGATGTCATCCGCAATTAGGTCTGTGGTGCCGTGGTACTAGAGACTGGGGTGTGCGCTCCCACTCTCTAGTACCAAGGCATTTTGTTAACTACGTTGGTTGTCGTAAATTACTTCTTAGGCCGTTTTGCGCCATATTTGCTGCGGGCCTGTTTGCGGTTGGCAACACCGGCGGTATCCAGCGTGCCGCGCAAGATGTGATAACGCACACCGGGTAAATCGCGTACACGGCCGCCGCGTATAAGCACAACGCTGTGTTCTTGCAGGTTGTGGCCTTCGCCGGGGATATAAGCCGTCACTTCCATGCCGTTAGACAAACGAACCCTGGCAATTTTGCGCAAAGCCGAATTAGGCTTTTTGGGCTTATCGGTTCTAACACTGGTGCAAACGCCGCGCTTAAATGGGCTGGATGCATCATGGCGACGCTTTTTTAATGTGTTAAGGTTTTTTTGCAACGCCGGTGACGTAGATTTGCGTATTTTGCTGCCCCTGCCTTTTCTTACCAATTGATTGTATGTTGGCAATGTCATTCCTCCTTTCCGCATTTATCGTTAAAACATACCATGGCATTATACCATCAAAAATATACACTGTCAAGACAATTTTGTGCATAATTTGGCTATTCGTATCCATTATGAAATATCTTATTCGTGTGTGGCAATTGGTCGCCTACAGGTGCGCAATAAGTGTCCTTACATTTATGGAAGGTGTGGCAGATACCCTAATTAACAGCAGAGCTATTGATTGGAGACATCCCGGTGCGTCCCGCTTCTTTGCCGATTGGTTTGATGTTATGCATTCTGCCCCAGACTTTAATGAAGATGACTGGTTTATGAATGTTTTTCATGCCATGGCGCAGGATGGTAGGCTTGTTGTGTTTCCGCAAGCATTTGGATATGAGATAGTTTTTGTAAATGGATTTGTGCCTGGCTTGGTGGAAGCCTTTGAAGAGTATGATTTCATTACTATCTCGGACATAAATCGTTTGCATAACATGCTTGCCACTGATGGCCGGCCTCATTTGATGGTGAACTACAGCCCTTACTGGGCTGCGATGTACAACATTCGGTCTTTTATTGATATTGAAGAATATGGCTGGGTGGATTTTAATAATGATGATTTTATACAGTTAATTGAAGAGACCGTTGCTGTTTCAAGCGCAGAAAGGAATAGGTTTTTTGGCGCGCCTTTTTTCACGGGAGCCCACATTTTTATGGCCTTTCATCGCGGGTTGGAGGATAATCTTTCCGAGCTTGCGGGAACCATTTTTGATTACTATCTCCTCCATTCATTCAGAAGATTCCAAACGCCTCCGCTACCTATACGACTATCAACCCGGCGACCATGCAGTTATTATTGACGATAATCAAGATATACTGATAAATTACCATGCCCCAGCTTTTGCCCTAAACGCAAACGCCACCACGGCCCAGCAAGCCGTGGCATGGGATTTTATGCGGTTTATACAAAGCCCGGACAATGTTGGCATGAGTGCGTTTTATAACTACCATATGTATGCCCAGCCCGTCTACAAGCCTCTCTTTCTTCATATGGTAGAGGTTAGCATTCCAAATCAAATAAGGCGCTTTGCAGATGCGGATCGCTTGGGCCTTTCTATGGACTTAACAATGCCAGACCCCCGAGCATACTACACAGAACGCATAATAAACATCCTATACCACACCGCTAACCTACCCATGCGCCATGCATACCCCATACCACAAACCATTACCAATATACTACAAGATGTATTGAGGGATTTTCAAGACGGCTTAATTACAGCAGAAGCAGCAGCAGAATATCTGCAAAACAGGGTTGGGTTGGTGTTGATGGAGATGGAGTGAATACATAAGGAGGAGTTTGATAACTATGTACAAGAAGATAATTTGTGGGATGATTTCGGTTGTTGTTTTGTTATTTGTTTTAGCCGGGTGCGCCGATTCTTATGAGGCATATGATGGCCATGAGGAGTATGTATCGGTTTTTGCGGAAATGGGTTTGAGTGTGCCAAAAAGTCAAATTACTGAAACCGTTATGTTTGTGCCTGTGGTTGCGGGCGAGGTGTCTATGGAAGTGATGTTTGTTAGGGCATCTGACGGCGACATACGTGTGGCTTTAAACACTTGCGAAAACTGTCATGCATCCGGCAGGGGTTATTATGTGCAGGATGGGGATGTTGTTGTTTGTCAGCAGTGTGACATGAGTTTTGACATTGACTATATCGGCTTAAATTATGGCGGGTGTCAGCCGATTCCCATTGCGCATTCGGTTGAAAGTGATTATGTAGTTATAGCCTATGACGCGCTTTTGGAAAATGCCCGTTGGTTTGACGTGAATTAATGAAAATTTTGCTTGACAGGGGCGGATATGTGTACTATAATGAATCGTTGTAAAGAACAGCCCACTTAATCCGTTAGCCCCGGATTAATATATAGGGTGTGTTAAGATTAGGAAAGTCACACCCGTATGAGGAGAGAATGCAATGAGAAGCACAACTATCACAAAGCCCGCCGATGTGGAAAGAAAGTGGTATGTGGTGGATGCCGAAGGCCATACATTGGGTCGTTTGGCGTCGGAAATTGCCAAGATTTTGCGCGGCAAGCACAAGCCTATTTATCAGCCACATGTGGACACGGGCGACAATGTTATTGTTATTAATGCCGAAAAGGTTGTCCTGACGGGCAATAAGGTGGATCAAAAGCAGTATTTCCGTCATACCGGCTGGGTGGGCGGCGACAAGCTTATCCCATACAAAGTTATGATGGCCAAAAAGCCGTGTCACGCCGTGTCTCACGCGGTTAAAGGCATGTTGCCTAAAAATGTTATGGGCAGACGTATGTTTAAAAAGCTGCATGTGTATGCCGGGCCGGAACATGTACACCAGGCCCAAAAACCTGAAGCTTTAGAGATTAAATACTAGGAGGGAAGATTATGGCTCAAGCACGCTATTACGGCACAGGAAGGCGCAAATCTTCCGTAGCCAGAGTGTATATAATGCCGGGTAACGGCAAAATAACTATAAACAAAAGGGATATGGACGACTATTTTGGTCTGGAAACCCTTAAAATCATTGTGAAGCAACCTCTGGAACTTACAGGCATGACCGCCAAGTTTGACGTGTCTGTTAATGTCCACGGCGGCGGCTATACCGGCCAGGCCGGTGCCATTCGCCACGGCATCACCCGCGCTTTGTGCGAAGCTGATGCGGACTTCCGTCCGGCCCTTAAAAAAGCCGGCTATCTTACACGCGATCCACGTATGAAAGAGCGGAAGAAGTACGGTCTTAAAGGTGCTAGACGCGCTCCACAGTTCTCCAAGAGATAAATTATTGCAAACAAAAGGCATCCCATTTGGGGGATGCCTTTTTGAATGTTATTTTTCCGGATGTCCGGAAATTTCATCATTGAGAACTCAATTGAAGTAACCACGTAGCTATTTGTTCGCTTGCAACAACAAATATAATTATTAGAATGAACGAGTAAATAAGATTTGCCAATATGCTAGCTCCCAGACTCATCCAAAAACTCTTCCTCGTTACAGACTTTTGTAAGTCGTTTCTGTGATTACTTCTGATTTGTTCATAGTTTTGGTTTGCAGAAATAGCAAAGTTGGTCAATGAAAGTTCACTTAGCAGTGTATCGATAATAACCTGTTTAGTTTCTTCCGATGGGCTGGTATGTCTGCCTATTGTGCTATAGTAGCTTTCTAAAAAGCTCCGAATAATAAAATCTTTTTCTGTAGCCGAAATAAGTCCACCGGAGTAGCAGGCGCAAAATTCGCTTATCCTATCATATGTAGATTTGTCCACTAAAAACCAACCCTCCTACCGTTCCGGCGATAAAAAGATTCGTTCCTGTCCCACTTTTTTAATAATAATTCCAAGGAGATAAAATTTTGTTCCGCAGAGAGATAGTCGTCAAGTTCGTCGAGCACACTCATGCCAAAAGGCCTATATGGAGCTTCTTTCATATCTTTTATGATCATTTTCTGGAAAATGCGATATAGGCGCATCATATCATGACCCAAAACCATTCTTATATAGGCTTCATCATACAAACCTTCGTTAATCCCTACGGCCAATTCATCAAAATGGATTATGAGCAACCTTATTTCGTATAGGTAGTCATCAATGTCTGTGCTCCATAGGCCGATAACTTTGGTACGTAGCTCTTTCACTTCTTCTTGGGTAAATTTCAAAATTTTGTTGCGACTGTACACTCTTGCATACCAAAGGATGAATATTGATAAAAACGTAATAACATAAACCACAAGAAGTGATGTTGCGACAGTAAGTACATCAAATATGGACATAAAAAGCCTCCAAGTAATCAAATATAGCTAACTAGTATCAATCAAGTGCTCTAACAAAACAGATACATATTAAATATTATGCAACTTTAATTTTTTTCGGACTCAAACACCCCCCTTTTTTTCGTTATGTTTGCTAGATTTTAACACATTAGATAAACTTGCGCAATAGCTATTTTTCAATGTCATTATCAAAATAGCACTGACGTTAGTGCTAAAACACCGGTCCACCGGTGATAAATGCACCCATGATGAATATTAATCCGGCTAGGCAAGCCAGCGGTACAATTATGCACCGCCATGGTCTGCCTTGTGTGGTAAAGTGCGCCAAGAATATGAAGAACACGGCGCAGGCGGTGACGTACCTGCCGCCGCTTAAAAGCCAGGATGGTGCGAAGGACACAAGGATATACCCCAGGGCGAAGGTGATGTAGGTTAGGTTTAGCTTTTTGATGTGGGCGTAGGCCAGCATGGCTATTGCAAAGGCAAAGGCCAGGATGTTTGGGATGAATGTGGCGTTTATTAGGGCTTGATTTGTGGAGGTGGCGATGTTTTGGAATTGGGCTAGTATGGTGGTGCCAAAATACTGGGTGTGGTTGTGCCAGTGGGTTGACTGATAGTACATAAAACGCAGTGGGTCGCCGGAGACATGCCAATTAATAAGCAGATATGCACTGCTTCCGGCGAACATTAGCAAAATCCACGCAGCTTTTTTAGATGGCCTGTAGTGAGTGATAAATTCTACAAAAGCGACAACAATAAGTATGATGCCAACCATACGCGTGAAAGACGCAAGGGCCCCGGCAAGCCCTGCCAGTAGCCATTTGTGGGTGCGTATGTAATATAGGGTCATTGTGGTTGTGAGCAAAAATAAACTTTCTGTATATGGTGCGCCGAAGAAGAATGCATGGGGCGCTATGGAAATAAGTGTAACGGCCCACCATGCGGTTTTTTCGTTAAAATCCAGGCGCACAAGACGGTATAGGTATACCATGGCGGCGCATTAGCTGGCAAATGACACAATACATGCAGATGTAAGGTGGTTGCCTGTTGCAAAAGTTGCCAGCCTAATCAGATAAGGATACAGCGGAAAAAACACCAACAGTATGTTGCGGCCGTCTTCCTGCCAACTATAACCTATTTCGGCAATGGTAAGATAATGCGGGGCATCCCATCTGTTGAAGCTTTGAAAAAGGTCGGCCAGGGTTGTGCCATCTGCGGCCAAAAGCAAAAACCAGTCCAAAACCAGCGTGGCAAGGCGCACCAAAAGCCCGAACAGCACTATTTTGACATATATGTGTATGGAGTTTTCCGCAATAAAGTTATGCGTCGAATGGTTTGGCCTGCCCAAGGATTGGCGGCAGATGCTAATGGCAGACACGAAAAAAACGCCCCAGAAAATAACTGAGGCGGCTATTACGAAGAAAATACCGAAGTTAATCATGTGGATTGTGTCCCCTGTTTTTTATCCCCTGCAAAATCATATTGCCCTGCATCAGCCCAACGCCCATCAGGCGCATACCCGCTGTGGGTGCGCCAACAAGGTCGTTTTTGTTGATATATGCGGTTATTTTGGTGCCAATGATGGAGAGAGCGAGCCGGTACAGGGGTTGCATGGACGCTTCGTTGGTCAGTTCTTCTACCTCCATAATATCAGCCAAAATGGAGAACGTGCCGGTTTGCTCTTCCAGGTTAAGAAAATATCCTTCGAAAATGGACAGTAGATCTTCGTTAGCCAACCGCTGACGCAGGTCTATTTCTTGTTGGATGGCTATATTTTGTAGGAATTCCTCAGCTTCGTCATCTCCAAGGCGTGCGCGGGACATAAGGTCTTTTTGCTCGGCTTCTTCTTTGGCGCGGGATTTTATAATGGCATCGTCAGTTTCTTTTATGACAGGTAGTATCACAGTAGCAGAAGCCATCAACATGGCAACATTAACTTTTTGTATGCTTTTTTCAAAATTAGTGACGGCATTATAGTCACTTAACCTGCGGTAGCCATCCATAACTTCCATGGTGTTGTTTAGTCGGAATTCGAAGGCATTAAAGGAGCATAAATCTTCCACAAAGCAGTATGTTAGCTGGTCGTGGCCGGTGTCTACATATGTGTGGGCCACAAGGTTATCCCTATGGCCCTGGGCAAAGACGCCCCAGTCCGAAACCACGTGTTTTTCCACACGCTTGCCTTCTTTATTTGTACGCATATGGCGGTATCCGTGAACCCACACGCCAAAACCGCTGCCCAAAAACTTGTAGCGGTCAAAAAATGTGCGGCCTTTTTTGTCTTGATCGCGCTCGTAAGAAAAATCCGGCTCAAAGGAAGCAAGACGCAGTATTTTGTTAAGCTTGCGCTTGTCGTTAACGACGCCTTCAAAGGCTATGGATTTATAGAAATCATTTATGTGCAATGGTATCAACTCCGTTCATATACGGCACAAGTATTTTAGGGATGGCCACACTGCCGTCTTGTTGCTGAAAGTTTTCTAAAATAGCGGCAGTAGTGCGACCAACGGCCAGGCCGGAGCCGTTTAGTGTGTGGACAAATGCGGCCTTGTCGCCCACATCGTCTTTGTAGCGTATGCCGGCGCGACGGGCTTGAAAGTCCTGGAAATTAGAGCAGGAAGAAATCTCCACATAGGCATTATAGCTGGGCATCCATACCTCAAGGTCATATGCTTTGGCGGCACAAAAGCCAATATCTCCGGCGCACAACCTAACCACCCGGTATGGCAAGCCCAATTGTTTTAAAATTTCCTCGGCATTGGTGACGAGATTCTCCAGTTCTGTATGACTGTCCTCTGGTTTGGTAAATTTTACCATTTCTACTTTGTTAAATTGATGTTGGCGTATAAGTCCGCGGGTATCGCGCCCGGCGCTGCCGGCTTCGGCCCTAAAATTTGCGGAATATGCCGTGTAATTTATGGGTAGCTGGCCACCGTCCAGTATGCTTTCGCGGTGCATATTGGTGACGGTTACCTCTGCTGTGGGAATAAGAAAATACTCGCTGTCCTCCAGCTTAAACATATCTTCTTCAAACTTAGGCAGCTGGCCCGTGCCCTGCATAGAGCGGCGATGGGCGATAAATGGCGGAAAAACCTCGGTATATCCGTGTTTTTCGGTATGAACATCCAGCATAAAGTTTATCAGTGCCCGCTCTAGCCGTGCGCCCAGACCTTTGTAGAATGTAAAGCGGCTGCCGGTGACTTTGCCACCGGTTTCAAAGTCCAGTATGCCCAAATTTACGCCAACATCCCAGTGGGGTAGGGGTTCAAAGTCAAATATTTTTGGCTCCAGATGACGGCGCACCTCTATATTGTCGTCAGAATCCGCACCGTTGGGTGTATCGGTATGGGGCAAATTTGGTATGGTCAGCAAAAAGTCTTCCAGTCCGGTTTCCACGGTTTTCAGCTTTTCGTCCAGGTCCTTTATTTGGTCTGACAGCACCTTCATTTCTTCAAAAATACCGCTAACATCCACGCCTTGTTTTTTCAGCACAGGCACCTGCTTGGATGTGGCATTTTGGCGGGCTTTAAGCTCCTCTACCTGGGTTATAAGCGTGCGCCGCTCCGCATCCATAGCCAAAAACGGTGTCAAATCCAAATTTTTGCCCCGGCGGGCCAGGGCGGCCACGGCCCCATCAAAATCATTGCGCAAAATCTTTATATCAAGCATATTTGTCCTCCTGTTGAAAAATTCCTGTGCCCATTACGGCATTTGAAATACTGTACCACATCTGCAATAATTTTGCAACAAAAAACCGCTTTGCATTGGGATTTTTTTCTGATATAATGAAAACGGCAACAAATAATTAATCATGACAGAAGGGTGACGCCAAAACATGGACTGGGACAGGATTTTGCTTCCGTACAAACAGGCAGCGGATGAATTGACGGCTAAGTTTAACAATATATCACTGCAATTTAACAAGCTAGAGCATACATCGCCTATTTTTCACGTAGAGGCACGGATAAAGACGGTGCCATCTATTTTAACAAAAGCCCAGCGCAAAAAGATACCTATGGATGAAATAGAGGGTCTGCAAATGCCGGACATTGCCGGCGTGCGCATTATTTGCCGTTTTGTGGACGATATTGGCTTTGTGGTAGACACCATAAAAAGCCGGGAAGACATGAAGGTTTTAGAAGACAGGGACTATGTAACCATGATGAAACCCAGCGGCTATCGTGGACGGCATCTTATTGTTGTTTATCCTGTCATTACCGCCTTTGGCAAAAAAGATGTGCTGTGCGAAATACAAATCCGCACCCTGGCCATGAATATGTGGGCGGTGACGGAGCATTCCCTGCGCTACAAATACGACGGCATGATACCGGAGGAAATACACCGCCGCCTTATACGCACAGCGGACGCGGCATATATGCTGGATACCGACACAAACATCATACGCGAGGACATTCTGGAAGCCGAAAGAAGCAACGAAAGCCGCGAGGAAATTGTCTTTTACATCACAAAATCCATACAAGACCTATATGAAGTGGCCGACGCTGCCGAAGTAGAGGAGCTTTACAAAAAGTTTGTGGCCATAATGGACACAAAAGACGATGAAAGCTTGGCCGGGTTTTACAACGAAATGCAGGCCATTGCCCAGGCGTATAAAATTAGATAAGGGGTAGCGCCGCGCCGCTTACCGCCGCACTCCGCAAATGAGGAAAATATACGTGATGAAACGACTTTCGATAACATCTATTTTATTATTGACATTGCTAGTTATTGCAAGTTGCGGGCGGTCTTGTGATAGTCTTGATGCAGATGCCCAACACAACCATGAACAACCAGCCAACCAACCAACGGCTTCACAGATACTTGACAGGCTTGAGTTTTTCTCTCTGGAAGAGTTTTTGTATGCTTATAGAGCAGTAAGAGGTGGTAGTGCAGAAGGAGAATTGGCAAGAGTGGCGAAGTCTGTAGATTTTGCATCACTGGAGGAATTGCACCTAATAACAGGAATTCCTGAATCTTATCATCTTACTTCTATACTGATATTCGATGAACTTATAAGTATCCGTTTTCTTCCAGAAGAATATTTGGTTTCAGACGAGACAATTCATGGGTCGAGGTTTAGCTGGCCATATTTCCATTTTCAATATAATCGTTGGACATGGGAACTTTTGGAATCATGGGGTGTCGAGGACCCATTAGACGGCATAATGCGGTCGGATGGAGTCCGCGGTTTTGCCGATGGAGATCACCTTATTAATGGGAGGTATTTCCATGAACGGGGAACGATCCACTGGGCGCAGGATAGCAAGCGTTTTTCCCTGCGCCTCCCCAACCCTCCCCGCGACTCCCGCGACTCCTCCGCCCTCGGTGCCGGCATAATAGGTTTTGAAGGTAACACCGTCCACGACCTACTGCCCTTTACAGAGCTAACCACCATAAATCTGCTGGATGATGCTTTGGTTGCGGAATTGATCGGCGAAACATATCAGCTTAATATTGATTTAGGCTACGCATCCGGTAGCCGTGGCAACTTGGCAGCCTTCCACGATGCACTACCAATAGGAATACCCGCAAATGCCTCCATACACAACTTCATAACAACGAATCACAGCGAATTTCCTATTGAGAGACCTTTTATTGAGTGTTACACTTTCCTGGGCTGGTACCTTGATGCTGATTTTGCAACACCGCTATCGAGAATAGTATCCTTCATGCCACCCCACGACACTACCCTCTACGCCCGCTGGCGGCCTAACCAGCCATAATTTTTGCTATAGAAAGGGGCACTTATGAGAAATATTACTGTAATTGGTTTTGGTAGCTGGGGCATTGCCCTGGCTTGTTTGCTTGCAAAAAACGGTCATGCCGTCACCCTGTGGGAGGACAATGCCGCCCTGGCTCAAATGTTGGAGCAAGACCGGGAAAATAAGAAATTTTTGCCCGGGGTGGTTATTCCTGATAGCATAAAAATAACCCATGATGCGATGGTAGCCGCTAAAAATGCAGAAATGTTTGTGTTTGTTGTTACCAGCCGTGCCGTCGAGAAAGCCGCCGAGGTACTTGCACCGTATTTTAAAGGCGGGCAAATTTTGGTAAGTGCGTCCAAGGGGCTTATTGAGGACCGACAAATACGCATATGCCAATACTTAGAAGAAATCGCGCCAAGCTGTACCGTGGCCTGCCTTACAGGTCCCAGCCACGCCGAAGAAGTGGGCCGACACATGCCCACGGCGGTTGTGGCCGCCAGTCATTGCGAAAAAACCGCCGAAGCTGTGCAGGATGCCTTTAGCGGCAACGATTTCCGTGTGTATACCACGACGGATGTGGTCGGGGCAGAGCTTGGCGGTGCCATTAAAAACGTGATAGCTCTGGCGGCGGGCATTGCTGATGGCTTGGGCTTTGGCGACAACACCAAGGCTGCCCTGATGACCCGTGGCTCGGCGGAAATAACCCGCCTGGGTGTGGCCATGGGTGCCGATGCCCACACTTTTGCCGGGCTTTCCGGCATTGGTGATCTTATTGTAACCTGCACCAGCCGTCATTCGCGCAACTGGCGAGGGGGCAACTTGCTGGCCACAGGCAAGTCCATGGCCGACGTGCAAAAAGAAGTGGGCATGGTGGTGGAAGGGATGCACACAGCCAAAGCCGCCCTTGCTCTGGCGCGTAAATATAGTGTGGACATGCCCATTGTGGAAGAAATAAATAAAATACTCTTTGAGGGCAAAGACCCTAAAAAAGCCGTGGGCGACCTGATGCTGCGGGACAAAAAGGACGAACATGTATGAAGATAAACAATGTAACCCTAGAAGCCGTGGGCGTAAAACTTGAACAATTTCCCACAACAGGCCTGCCCGAGGTGGCCTTTGTGGGTCGCTCCAATGTTGGCAAATCATCACTGATAAACGCCCTGATGGGCCGCAAATCTTTGGCCCGCGTAAGCGGCAGCCCCGGCAAAACCCGCACCATAAACTTTTACAATATCGAGGATACCCTATACTTTGTAGACTTGCCCGGCTATGGCTACGCCAAAGCACCAAAGCACGAAAAAGAAAAATGGGGCAAGATGATAGAGGGGTATCTGCAAAAGCGGGAGCAGCTGCGGGCCATAATCCTACTCATCGACATCCGCCACCCACCATCGCCCCTAGATATGCAAATGTACGAATGGCTGGCATATTATGGCTTTAAAATGGTGTTTGTGCTGACCAAAATGGACAAGCTAAAGCGATCCCAGGTGGACAAGCACGTGAAAATTGTGCGCACCGGCCTGGGTGTGGGTACCGACAGTGTGCTGATACCATTTTCCTCCGAGACAAAACAAGGGCGCGAGGAACTTTTGGACACTATTGAACGTTTAGTGCAGTAAGGAGGTGTGGGCATGAAGCGCCTGTTCATAGTAGTTTTGGCACTATTTCTCCCCCTGCTTTTCGCTGGCTGTGGACAGCGTGAAAGCTCCGCCGATGATGGGCAGCCACAAGAAAGTCAAATAAGAGCCTCCGGAACCCAGAATACGCAAGAAAATCAAATAAGAGTTTCTGATCCTCCGGATACTCTTAGATTTACATCAATGAGAGAATTTTTAGAGAACCACAAAAAAGTTGCTGGCGACAGGGCTTTTGAAGAAATATCAGCCTTGGCAGAAAGCGTTAACTTTATGGGGTTGGAAAGGTTTTATCTGCCGGTAGGCATCCCGGAAGAATATCAATTGTATAGACTTGCGGTGGAGGAGGGAGTTGTAGCTCTTTGGTTTTTGCCGGAGGAGCATCTGGTTTCTGAGGGCACAATGCGTGTTGCAGACGCACGTCAACAACATTTTCTTTTTAGTTTTACCCGATGGGAAATAGATTCTCCGCGAGATATTAAGTTAGGACAACTCCGCATTACCGAAGATGACCTTGTCAATGGTGCCTATACCAGATTCCACTTCAATAACAATAACAGGCTCTGGTGGACATCCGAAACAGAGCACATAATGATGTACTTCCCCATGCCAACCTCTACCCCTCACGGCACATTCTCAATACCCGATGGCAATGACGGCTTTATGACCCTTAGCGTCGAAGACCTAGGGCGTTTCACCCAAACCTACACCCTAGACCTAACCAACCCCGCTGCTA
>Ga0123355_10002505_pt1 | contig 26022 bp, 23 predicted proteins | sample TergutEmb28metaG_3_FD_89872 | JGI IMG/M metagenome (GOLD analysis project Ga0123355, IMG submission 89872) | Embiratermes neotenicus P1 segment gut microbial communities from Petit-Saut dam, French Guiana - Emb289 P1 | ecosystem: Host-associated > Arthropoda: Insects > Digestive system > Gut ...
CAAACTCAGTATTTCATCTCTTTGCGCCACCGGTTGTGCGTCTGCGTTAGCTTGCTCATTTCGGGATCCGCAAACTTTTTGTTATTTTTATAATTTTAACTTGACTTCATATAGTTAGTCTCCCTCTCTAATCAAAGGATAACAAAAACCAAATGAATATATCCGACTTTTTCTATAAAGATTTATCGGTTCAATTGTTGGAAAAGCTAAACACCAAGCCCGCGCGGTTTAGCGCGGGCTTGACCTATGGTTGGTCGGAGTGGGGAGACTCGAACTCCCGGCATCCAGCTCCCAAAGCTGGCGCGCTACCAACTGCGCTACACCCCGTTACATTGGCCGATAGGTATAATACCACAGTCTGCGCAATGTTTCAAGTGCTTTTTTGTTTTTTAGGGGGGGGAACAATTTTTAGGGGATCATTTCTAAGTTAAGATTCGTTTAGCCAGAAGTGTTAACAAGCTGCATTGATGTCTGCGGTTCACCGCAAAACTTCATATATAACAGCCAGATTCTTCGCCATGCGCTCGAGGTACGACAGTCCGTCCTCGGCGTTTTCTATTGTATAGACAATTTTTACATCCGCGTCGATCTCATTTGCTAATGACTCTGCCAAAATTGGAGACGCCAGGCGTTCAGTCAGCACGGCTGTTACGTTGTTATTTCGGGAGAATTCAACAAGCCCGGCCAGTGCCCGTGCGTTCGGCTCACCTTCCGCGAAAACGCCCTGAATGCTGTTCTGGACGAGGCCGAAGTCACGGCACAGATACGCGAAAACGGCGTGACTCACAACAATAGTTCTGTTTTCAAGGTTTTGGAACTGCCGGTAATACTCATCGAAAAGCGCGTCAAGATGCCCGGCGAACTCGGCTAAATTTTGCCTGTAATAGTCCGCCCCGACGGGGTCGGCGTCGATAAATGCCAGCTTAATGTTCTCGGCCATGGTCCCCGCGTTTCTCAGGCTGAGCCATATGTGCGGGTCGTACGTGCTATGACGGTGCGAATGTCCGTGGGAATGGCAGTGGTCGACGCAGTCCAGCGCAATCGGCTCAATACCTTTGGAGGCTTCGATGACAATCAACGAATCATTCCCGGCGGCGCGGACGGCGGCGTTCGCCCAAGGCTCAAAGCCTAATCCGGACTTGATGAACAAGTCCGCGTAACGCAGGGCGGAGAGATCGCGTGCTCTCGGCTCAAAATGATGCGCGTTGGCCCCGTCGGGTATTATCCTTGATACACTAACTCGCCCGCTGCCGATTGCCGAGGCGAATTCATAAAGCGCGTCGAACGTGACGGTTACGTTTAATACCGGAGCTTCACCAAAAGCTGCGGCAGCCAAAACGGACTCATACTCCGCGGAAATCTGTGCAATGTCCGAGCAGGCGGAGAGGGAAAAGACTAACAAAAGCAGTAAAAATCCCTTGAATTTGTGCAAAATAATCACCTCTTAACAGAAATACTTGCAAATTATGTGCAAATGTGGTTATAATTATACAATTATCTTGTCGGGGGTAATTAATGATACGCGCGAAAGAGCTACACTTCTCATACACCGGGACAGCGCCGTATATTTTGAACGGCATAGATTTCGAGATGCTCGCCGGGGAATATATATCGGTCGTCGGCGACAACGGTAGCGGCAAGACCACGCTTATGCGGCTGATTCTGAAAATGATAAAGCCCGGCACTGGCAGTATAGCGTCATCAGCCCAAAGGACGGGATACGTACCACAGCGGAACAGCGGCGCAGATTCCGGGTTTCCGATAACCGTGCATGAAATGCTGAACTCGTATAGAAAGCTGCTGAAAGTGCCCGACAAAAACGCCGTCCGCGAAAATCTGAAGCTTGTCAGCATGTCCGGATTTGAAAACGCGCTTACAAGAACACTCTCCGGCGGACAGAGCCAGAAAATGCTTATAGCCAGGGCGTTGATGGGCGAGCCGGATCTGCTGGTGCTGGACGAACCCTCCACCGGCATAGATTCCGCAAGCAGGGAGGATATCTACAGGATATTAAAGGCACTTAATCAAACCAAAGGAATGACGATAATCTCAGTAGAGCACAACCTGCGGGCGGCGGTTTCTAACTCAAGCCGGATTTATCATCTTTCGGGTGGACGCGGGCATATCTGCACGCCTGAGCAGTACGTTGCCGAGTACATGAACAGACCGGGGGAGTTCGGAGATGTTTAGATACGAGTTCATGCGGAACGCTATTATAGTATCGGCGCTGATATCCGTGTTGGCCCCGAGTATCGGCATTTTCCTAGTACTGCGGCGTTTATCAATGATCGGAGACACGCTGGCCCACGCCTCATTGGCTGGGGTGACGCTGAGTTTAGTGTCCGCGCGGAATCCCGTTGTCGGCGCGTTTGTATTCACAGCTGTCTGCGGCGGGTTTATTGAGCTCTTGCGGACCCGCTTCAGAAAAAACGCCGACCTGATCCTGCCCATCATTCTGGCATTCTCGGTCGGGATAGCGATTACAATTATGAGCTCCGGCAGATTGCGGGTTAATGCGGACAGCTTTCTGTTCGGCAGTATATTGACGGTCACGCGTACCGATATGGCGCTAGTTGCGGCCCTTGGCGTGATATCCGTACTGACGGTCGTGTTTCTGTATCACAGGCTAATCTATATCGCATACGACGAAGAGGCGGCGGCGATTGCCGGTGTGCGTGTGCGGATTATCAACTATGTATTCATGGTACTCTCCGCCGCGGCTGTATCTGTGACTATCCGCATTGTTGGCGTGCTGGTGATAAGCTCCATGATAACGTTGCCGGTGGCTACGGCGTTGCAGTTTGAGGGCGGATTTAAGCGCACACTCATACTCTCCGTTATATTCAGCGTTATTTACATTATGGCGGGACTGGTATTGTCCTACTATTTGGGTGTCGCGCCCGGCGGATTCACGGCGCTTGTATCGGTTGCCGGGATAATCCTCATCATCATGGGCAAGAAAGTTCATAAACACGCGATCCGCGCCTTAAAACGGGCCGGATAGATTTTATATAGATACGAGAGGAAGCCGGGGTCGTGAAACACGACACGGGGCGTTTTGACAGCTTGAAGAAACACCCTAGGCGCAAAGGAGGAATAACAATATGATAACCGGAGGACAACGTACATTTATCAACAGGGCGCTGCCGGTTCTGAAAAAAGATGAGCGAATAGTCGGTGTCGCCCTCGGCGGTTCATACGCGAGAGATGCGATGGACGAATATTCCGGGCTTGATTTCATTATCGCCGTTTTGCCGGAGGCATATGAAAGCATATTGCCAGACAGGGTGGGCATCGCCGAAAAGCTGGGAAAACTACTTTCCTGCTTCACGGCGGAACATATTCAAAGGCCGGAGATACTTATCTGCATGTATCAGGGGGAGCCGATTTTGCATGTGGATCTGAATTTTCAGCCGTTGGACAAAATAAGCACCAGGCTGGAAGATCAGGTTGTGCTGTACGAAAAAGACGGCTTAATGTCTGCCGAATACGCGAAGCAGGAGGCGGAGATCCCGGCGCCTGATTTGCAATGGTATGAGGACAGGTTCTGGATATGGGTACACTATATCGCAAACCGTATCGGCCGGGGGGAGCTTTTTGACGCTATTGAGGGGTTATCGTTTTTGCGGCAGCGCGTTCTGGGGCCGTTACTTCTGATGAAAAACGGTAGGCCGCCATGGGGAGTACGACACTTGGAAGCGGCGGCGCCGATAGAATTGCCGCGCCTTATCGCGACGCTTACCGGGCACGACCAGGAAAGTTGCATCAAAGCGCTAAAAGCGGCGGCGGATTTGTACATCTATCTCCGTGGGTATAACAAAGCAAGACTTGCCAACCGCGAAGAAGCGCAGCGCGCCGCGCTGAAATATCTCAACACAATTTCGGATAAGATATTGTAGACAAAAGCGTGTTTTCGGACGCGCAATGCGCGCCCCTACAAGGATTTTCCCAACCCGTAGGGGCGCGCATCGCGCGTCCGTTTCTCTATGGTTTTGCGTTACCTACGCGTTGTCATACGCCTCAAGCGCGGCGGCGAGGCAGGCGGCGACGCCGTTTACGCCGGTCGTCATCATGGAGACTATTACAGCCCCACGAACTTCCTCACGGGTAGCGCCGGCGGCTTTGGCCATTCCGGCGTGTGCGGAGACGGAGCCAACTGACCCGTTAGCCGCTTGTATCCCGATGTAGACCAGCTGAAAAGTCTTTTCATCAAGGCCGGCTTCTTTCTGTATAGCGCCGACGAAGTCAAAAAATCCCTTGCTTATTGCCGGAGTCTCCTCCGAAAGAATTTGGAAAAAGTTTTTTGGTGGTGCCATTTCTATCACTCCTGTTCTTAATAATTTCGATTAGTATATCATGTTTTTGGGAGCGTTGCAATGCTAATATCGTGTAGAAGTGCTCCCCCAAATGTCCTTGACTTCACCCCGGGATTGGTGTATAATAATCAGGCTTTGCTTTCCGCCTTGTTACATTGAATACGGAGAGGTGTCCGAGTGGTCGTAAGGTGCAGCACTGGAAATGCTGTGTGGGGCAACCCACCGCGGGTTCGAATCCCGCCCTCTCCGCCAGTGAGGGTGTTGTTAGGGGATTTGAGATTGTAGTACAATCTCGAGTCACTTGACAACACCCGTTTTCGTTTCAAGCACTAGCAGAGCTTACTGCTACGACTTTTCTTGTTGGAATATGAATCTCCGTTTGCGGAATCTTCCCCAAGTCCGGCACATTGATTGCACCAACGCAGTTAATAGTGCAGTTGACAAATGCATACGTGCTGAATTATAATGCAGAATAACATGATACATAGCGAATAAGACAGAAAGGAGGATGTTCGTATGCTTATATCCATATTGCTCTGGTTACTGTTCGGCGCATTGATCGGTTGGATTGCAGGAATGATTATGAAAAGCAAACGCTCTTTGCTGGGGAATATCATCTTCGGTATTATCGGGTCGATTATCGGCGGCTTTGTCGCTGCTCTGCTAGGCTTTGGAAGCATCCGCGGTGGGTTCTCTTTCGATATTTGGAATATCGTTATCTCTGTTGCCGGCGCTTGTCTTCTTATTTTCATTGTCGGGATACTGAAAGGCAAGAAGTAAACGTCACCGCCGATTAGTTAAACCGGCAAAGCAGCGGACGCATCAGGGCTGGGAAAAGTCCCATAAGAACATCTTCACCAGATTGTGACAAACCCGAACTCATACCTATAGGCGATGGGTTCGGGCTTATCCGTTTTATCTGGTTATGGGTTAAATGATGAAGCAGGCGCGGGAAACACAGCATACGTCGAGGGCTTGCCGTTTTTCATGTCTTGCTGGTGTGATTTTAAATAGAATCAGGCGCAAAAAGAAAAACGCTGCAGTCATTACAACTACAGCGTTTTTCGATGGTGCGCGAGGCCGGACTTGAACCGGCACGTCCTACTGGACACTAGAACCTGAATCTAGCGAGTCTGCCAATTCCACCACTCGCGCATTTTTGTGAGCAAGTCACAGTATAGCAAGAACTTGTCGCCATGTCAAGCGTAAAAACTAAAACATCACACAGCTATAATTTGCCCTGCGGCACGTGGGAAATATTGTTGGAATGATCACCTATCCGTTCAAAATTGCTGATTATGTCGGAGAATATCACGCCGCCGTCGGCACTGCAGCTGCCTTCACGCAGGCGTTGGATATGCGATGTACGCAACGCTTCTTCTTTGTTGTCGATTTTCGCCTCAAGCTCTTTGACCTTGGGTATCAGAGTGCTATCATCATCCCTGACCGACTGTATAGCCAGGCCATAAACCTCCGCCACCAGTGTATACATGGATTTTATCTCCTCGACCGCCTCGTCGGAAAAATTGACGTTGTTGTCAATGGCGTTCTGCGCCAAATCGGCGATATTGTCGGCATGGTCGCTGACCCGTTCTATATCATTCGCCGCGTGCAGAAGCCCCGCATGACGGACCGCCATATCATCACCCATGCCGGACTGAGAGACCTTTGCCAGATAGCGGACTATTTCTTTCTCCAGCCCGTCCACTACACGCTCCTGTTCTTTCATCGCCGCGAGTTTTTTCTCGTCCTTTTCCAAGAACCCCTCCACAGCCAGCTTTATGTTCTCCCCGGCAAATTGAGCCATGCGCAAAAGCTCTTGCTGTGCGTGGCTGATAGCCACGACCGGATTCCCAACCATGCGCCAATCAAGATGAATTGCGCCATTCTCGGCGAGTATATCTTCACCGGGGATTATCTTTGTCAGCAACTTGGCGAATTGCCCGATAAACGGCAGGAATAAAGCAGCTGTTATCACGCTGAACATGGTGTGGGCGTTTGCAACCTGCCGCGAAACGTCATAGGCTGGCGAGATTGCGAGTATCAAACGCTCAAACTGCGTCAGGAATACAAGGAATAACGCCACGCCGAACACGTTGAACAGCACATGGGCAATCGCCGCGCGGCGGGCTGATAATGATCCGCCGATGGACGCGAAAACTGCGGTGACAGTAGTTCCTATATTCGTGCCCAAAACCAGCGGCAGCGCGGCGTGAAACGGAATTAAATCCTGAAGAGTCATGGCTAAGATAACGCCGGTGGCCGCGGTTGAGCTTTGAATCAATGCCGTGAATACCGCGCCCACAAGCACAGCCAAAATGCGGTTGTCACCGAATGTAAGCATCAGATTCTGGAATGCCGGGTCATGCCGAAGCGGAACCATGGCCTGACTCATCAGCGTCATTCCCAGAAGAAGCATTCCCAACGAAAACACAACAAATCCCGTGTCTTTTATAACTTTGCGCTTAAATAAAAAATACGCCGCAAACCCAACGACGGCGAGGAAAACCCATAGATCAGTGACTCTGAACGCGACCAACTGGGCTGTAAGGGTTGTCCCCACGTTGGCCCCGATAATCACCGATATGGCCTGTTTTAAATTCAACATTTTGGTATTGACGAAACCGACTACCATCACCGTGACAAATGTGGAGCTTTGTATAACTATTGTAATCAGCGCCCCGACCAGCACGCCGACAAGCGGCATCGAAGTCAGAATCCCCATGACTGCGTGAGTCTTTCTTCCGGCGATTTTTTGCAGCCCATCGCTCATGGATTTTAAACTGAAAATAAACAGCGCCAGTCCGCCTAACAGACCAAAAATAATTCCAACCACTTTACAGTGCTCCTCCAAACCATGTCTCGTCATATACCGGCGCTTTTTGTCGTCAGCGGTGCAATTATAACACATCCGGCGGGACGTGGCAACTGTATCTTTGATATGTAATTGTATTTATTTCGTAGGGGCGACCGTCTCGGCCGCACGCAGGACGTCGGGACGACATCCCCTACAGGGTTGAATCAACGACGTGCTGGTCGGCGGGTGTTTTACCGCGGCGCTGTTTCAGCCAACAACTCACCTATCATTCCCTGAACTGTCTCCGCAACTTCGGAACGCTTAACTTTTTGACTGACAGCCTTGTCCCTTGTTATAATTTCGCAGCAATTATCCCTCATGTTACGCGGGCTGAGAATCACACGAATCGGTGCGCCGATAAGATCCGCGTCGGAGAACATGACTCCGGCGCTAATAACTCTGTCATCATAGATTGCCTCTATATTTTCCCCGTAAAATTGCCGGTACAATTCATCGGCGGCGGATTTCACTTCGGCATTATCCGCGCGGACACAGCAAATATGCACCTGCCACGGCGCGATGGATATCGGCCAGCGCGGACCGTAATCGTCGTGCCGGACTTCACATACAGAGGCAGCCAGGCGTTCAATGCCGACTCCATAACAGCCCATGACAGGATAGCGCAATGACCCATGGGCATCCGCGTAGCGCATACCCATGGCTTTTGTGTAACGGTCACCCAGCTGAAAAATGTTGCCCACCTCAATGCCGCGCGAAACAGACAGCGACAGCTGATTGCACTGCGGACATGTTTCACCGTCAGATATCCCCGCCGCTTCCAGATTGGCGCGATAATCGCAGTTGCCGCATATGACTATTGAATCTTCACCCACCGGAGTCAACAGCATAAATTCGTGCGAGACCTTGCCGCCCATCATACCCGAGTCTGCCGTAACAGCAATCACCTCAGGCAGGCCGACACGCCGGAAAATCCGTTCATACGCGTGGAAACACTGGCTGTAGTATATCTCCAAATCTTCTTGAGACGTGTGGAATGAATATGCGTCTTTCATCGTAAACTCACGCACGCGAATCAAGCCGCCGCGGGGACGCGCTTCGTCACGGAACTTGGTTTGGATTTGATAGATCATAAACGGATATTTCGTGTGCGCCGCGCCGTATTCCCGCACAAGATGGACTGCGGCCTCCTCGTGCGTCATTCCAAGCAGCATGGGACTGCCGTTCCTGTCGGCGAATCGCGCGAGTTCATTTCCGATACTATCATATCGCCCCGACTCCTGCCACAGCGACGCGGGCATTACAACGGGGAACAGAACCTCCTGCCCGTCAATCCGATCCATTTCTTCGCGGATGATCTGTTCGATTTTCCGCGTAATCCGGCGCAATATGGGTTGTTGAGAGAATATGCCGCCCGCAACCTGCTTCATGTAACCGCCGCGCATCATTAGCGCATGACTGCTGATGACGGTATCAGTCGGCTTGTCTCTAAAACGTTCCCCGATAAGTTTTTCTAGTTTCACTTGATTTTCCCCCTATACGCCGGGGAAATAAAAATACGCCCCGGCCAACATTATTGGCTTAGGGCGAACTTTAATAAGTCCGTGGTACCACCTAAATTCAGAGACGTAAAAGCCCCCGCACTCACAGCACATAACATGCTTTTCCCTATAACGGGGGAACTCCGGCGATTCTTACTTAGTTCTGTTCGGAACCGCAGCTCAAAGACGGGTTCGGCATTTCTTCATTGAAGATTTTCACCCAAGGATTTTAGTCCTTTTCCATCTTCTCTCTGAAAAATCCAAAATGCATACTGGTTCTTTTCAACGCTTTTTCTGCGATTAGCATATCACGCGCGTGATGCTATGTCAATGGGAATAATATAAAATAAAACACCCAGCTCTGCGGAACTACCCTCGGGACGTAGAGGGCAGGGTTGTACTTTTTCTTCGCCCTATTTAGTAAAGAGGGTGGCGACCGCAGCCGGCGGGTGTTTTAATGCATGCGGAGCCTGTATAGACCCCGTTTGCGTTTATTCAAACAATCCAGCGGCAGACGCTCATATTAACCCGCCCGTCCGGCAAGAATTCAACGCCTTCAGACGCCAGCTTTTCCCGGCGGAGCTCTGCAAAATCCCCGCCGGTGATGGAACCGTCAGCCATTACGACGCGCTGCCACGGCAGACCGTCGGGGCAATTCCGCATCGCCCAACCGACCTGCCGCGCGCCGCGCGGATGGCCCAAAAGCCTCGCAATCTGCCCGTAGGAGATCACTTTTCCACGCGGTATTTGCGCGACAATGTCGAAAACCTGTTGGGAAAATGAACTCACTTCCGGTTATCCAGCCATTTCGCGGCGGCGTCAGCGGTTCCGCGCAAAGCCTCCGGATCAAAGGGATCGGGGAGTCCGCACTTGTCAATTGAGCTTGTAAACGTTTCCGTCCCTGTGAACTCCATGAATTTCAGATATTTCTCCCACGCGGGGGCGCGGTCTTCCTGCGTCTGCGCCCAGAATGACAGCGCGATGGTTTGGGCCAGGCAGTAGTCGATATAATAGAACGGCCGCTCAAATATATGCGCCTGGGATTGCCATCTGCGCCCTTCTTCAAAGAACGGCGTATCACTTAAATCCAGCCACGGGCGGTAGATGCCTTCAAGCTCTTTCCATACTTCGTTGCGCTCACGCGGCGTCATCCCCGGATTCTCATAAACCCTGTGCTGGAACTCGTCAACCATCACGCCGTAAGGAATAAACGTCAACGCGCCGGCGAGGTGGCTGTAGCGGTATTTATCCGCATTTTTGAAGAACTTATCCATCCACGGCCAGGTAAAGAACTCCATACTCATAGAATGGACCTCCGCCGTTTCGTACGTGCAGTCGCGCAAGCCGGACGGCTCTTTGTCGCGGGTGAGGTAGGAGTTTAAGGCGTGTCCCGCTTCATGTGTCAGAACATCTATATCGCCTGATGTGCCGTTGAAGTTGGCGAAAATAAACGGGGACTTATATTCGTCAATTGTGGCGCAGTACCCTCCGCCGGATTTGCCGGTGCGGGATAGTACGTCAAACAGCTCATTTTCCAGCATGAAGTCGATGAACTCAGCGGTTTCGGGTGACAACTCGTGGTACATTTTGCGGCCCTGTTCCACGATTTCTTCCGGCGTGCCGAACGGGTCTTCGTTGCCCTCCGGGAACAGCAGGGCGTCATCGTACATTTTCAATCCAGGCAGATCCAATCTCTCGGCTTGCTCTTGCTTCAGCCGGGCTGCGACGGGCACGATGTACTTACGCACGCCTTCACGGAATTTTGCGACCATGTCTTTGTCATAGCAGTTGCGCGTCATGCGGTAATACCCAAGCTCGACAAAATTGTCGAATCTCAGCTTTTTCGCGATTTCAACGCGTAGTTTTACCAGCTCGTCAAACAGCTCGTCAAGTTTATCTGCACGTTCTTTGAACCACGCGCTTCTGGCGTCTAGGGCGGCGATACGCACGTTTCTGTCCTTGTTCTCCAGATACGGCGTCATCTGAGAGAGTGTAAGCGTCTTACCATCGAACTCAATCTGCGCTGAAGCCAGCAGCTTGTCATATTCGGTGCATAGCTTGTTCTCCTGCTGCAATTCAGCGATAATAGACGGGTTGAACGTCTTCAGATCGATTTCGATGTTCTTGAACATCACGTTACCGAACTTTTGCTCAAGCGCTTTGCGGTGCGGGGAATTGATAAGCGCGAGTTCAAGGCGCTTCACGGTCTCTTCCAGCAGCGGTGCGACTTCATCGAAATATTCCTGCTCGGCCTCGTAAAACTCGTCTTTTGTGTCGATTGAATGGCGGATATAAGCCAGCGTCCCCATTGTGTGAACCTTTGAGAGAAACTTATCGGCGGCCATGTAAGATTCCACCGCTTTATCCGCAGAGTCCGCCTGCTCGAAAGCCTCGGTCAGCTTTGTCAGCTCCGCTTTTGTCGCCTCAAGCTCCGGGCGTGTGTACAGCATTTGTGAAAATTTCATTCTCTTCCTCCGAATATCATTAGTATTGTGAAAATTATACACCCATACCGCCGGCAAGTCAATTTTTACATTGCGCCTTGCGGCTTATGGTGATAGAATTGTGTATAATTGATAAAAATTGGAGGCGGACGTATTGGAAAAAGAGCAGAAATCGGAAATAACCATATGGAACAAAAACTTCATCTGTGTAATGATTGCGAATTTCATGCTGGTCATGGCGCATTCATCTATCAACCCACTTGTCGAGAGATATACTGAGCATTTAGGTGCAAACCCGCAGCTTGTAGGATTGCTTGTGGGGATGTTTTTCGGTGTAGCGCTGGCAATGCGCCCGTTTGCCGGGCCTGTTACTACTAAGGTTGACAAGAGAAAGCTGCTGGTTATTGTTTTCATACTCGGTGCGGTGGCGAACCTTGGGTATGCGCTGTTTCACAACATTCCGGCGTTTGTGGCGTTCCGTGTTATACACGGCATTCAGTTCAGCCTGATAGGGCTTGTACTTTTGACGCTGGCGAGTGATCATTTACCGCCGGAAAAGATGGCCTCCGGCATGGGGATATACGGCATCGGGGGCGCCATCGGAGCAGCCGTCGCGCCGTCAATCGGGGCGGGATGGGTCGCCCTCGGCACAAATCTGCGCAGTGAGGGATTCGGTTTTACGCTGATGTTTCTTTTCGGAACGGCCATGTTTTTACTTGCGATAATACCGTCCCTTATACTTGCGCCGGACAGAAAAACGAAAGCTGAAATAAAAAGCACCGGGGCTTGGTATAAAAACATATTGTCAATCCATGCAGTGCCGACGGCAACGGTTATATTCCTGTTGGTGATAGCCAACTCACTGATACATACATATATGTTCGGTTTCGGTATAGAGCAGGGTATTTACGGCATCAGCATATTTTATTTGGTGCTTGCACTGACGCTTGCGGTTTCACGGCCTATGTGCGGCGTTCTCACCGATAGGCTCGGCGTTTCAAAGGTTATGTTCCCGGGACTCGCGCTGTTCGCCGTCGCGCTGGTTGTTATCGGCTTTAGCACCGCTTTATGGATGACGCTTGTCGGCGCGGTGATGGTCGCCATCGGCCTCGGCGGGACTCAGCCAACGATTCAGGCTATGTGTATGCAGTCCGAAACGCCGCTGCGCCGTGGTGTCGCGGGGAATACTTTTTACATAGGGCTGGACTTGGGTTTGTTTTTAGGACCGGTTCTAGGCGGATTTGTACGCACTCAGACAAGTTTTGCGTTTATGTTCCGCAGCGCTGCCGTGCCGGTTGTATTTGCGATAGCTGCGTTTGCGATAATTCTGCCGATTCATAACCGCAGGCTGGAATTTTTGGGAACCAAGGGTTAAATCGGGCCGATACGGGATCGACCTCTACGTAGGGTGCGGTACCCACATCGTACCGTTTCCGTCCCCTAAAAATTACACGCCCGGCAGGTTTTTGCTCCCGCCGGGCGTTTAGCCGTTATGCCTTTTCGACTACGTGTTTTTCGTCGCGTTCCCTGAAGAGAAGGGAGATACACCAGATTGCGCTGAGGCCGACAAGCGTGTATATAACCCTGCTTACCGGCGCCGTCTGTCCGCCGAACATATACGCTATGAAATCAAATCTGAAAATTCCCACAGAACCCCAGTTAAGTCCGCCTAAAATCGCAAGGACGAGACATATCCTGTCCAAAACCATAATCAAAATTCCTCCTCTCGGATACACTATTATAGTTTCCTTGAAGAGTAATATTATTCAGAGTTAGTTTAATGCAAAATTATGATACAAATCCATGGGGAGAACATTGTTCGCTCGCCGTACCTTCGCCCATCACGGACGAGCAATGGCCGCCCTTACGAGACAGGCAGAACATGCAACACTTGCCGAAAACATAAAAAAGACTTAAATTCAAAAAAATGTATTTACTTTGATATAGTATTTGAATTATAATACTCAGATATGCTGACAGAGAGGTTGTGTTGCGCATGATTGACTACGGATCCGTTTTGTCTGATAATGTAAAGTCTCTGGAACCGTCAGCAATAGAAAAATTTTTTGATATTCTGGAAAAAATGGATGACGCAATCTCCCTCGGAATAGGCGAGCCGGATTTTTTGACGCCGTGGCATATAAGGGACGCGGGAATACATTCGCTGGAGCAGGGATTCACCAAATACACGACCAACGCGGGGATGACGATGCTCCGCGCGGAGATCGCCAAATATTTGAGTCGTAAATTTAACATTGAATATAATTATAATGACCAAGTGATCGTCACTGTCGGCGGCAGTGAGGGGATAGACCTTGCCATTCGCGCGCTTGTGAACCCCGGAGATGAGGTTATTATTCCGGTACCGTCGTTTGTCTGCTACGGCCCGATTACGCGACTCACCGGCGGCGTGCCTGTATTTGTTGAAACGAAGGTGGAAAACGAATTCCGCCTGACAGCGCAGGATCTGCGGGCAGCAATAACGCCGAGGACAAAAGCGGTAGTCCTGCCGTTCCCAAGCAACCCGACCGGCGCGATCATGGAACGCGCCGACCTTGAGGCGATTGCAGAAGTTCTGCGCGGCACGAATATAATGATTATTTCCGACGAAATCTACGCGGAACTCACATACGGGACAAGCCACGTGTCTATAGCGAATATACCAGATATGTATGAGCGTACGGTATACATCGGCGGATTTTCAAAGAGCTATGCCATGACAGGCTGGCGGATGGGGTACGCCTGCGGGCCTGCGGATGTAATCAGCCAAATGCTGAAAATTCACCAATATGCCGTCATGTCCGCACCGACGACAAGCCAATATTCCGCCATAGCGGCGCTGCGTGGCGGGGACGCCGATATTGAGAGCATGAGACAGGAGTACGACCAGCGGCGGCGGTTCCTGCTGAACGGTCTGCGGGAAATCGGCCTTGAATGTTTCGAGCCGCGAGGCGCGTTTTATGTGTTCCCGAGCATAAAGAGCACCGGTCTCTCCTCCGCCGAGTTCTGCGAAAAATTCTTGCTGCAGGAAAAGATAGCCGTAATCCCGGGCAGTGCGTTCGGCGCGGGCGGCGAAGGTTTTGTACGTATATGTTATGCGTCATCAATGGAAAACATTACGATAGCGCTGGAGAGAATGAAGCGGTTTGTTGAGGCGCTGTAGGGCGCGATGCCCGTATTAAGGAGAATCATTATGGTAGTTCAGACTATAGACGGTATTTCCTTTCAAATGAAAGAAGAATATGACTTTTCATTTATAAGCAAGTACGGTAAAGTATTTAGAGTATTTGATAATTCATATTCAGGGGCTATATGTTTCGGTGTGGAAAAAGCGGGAAAACGGTATTTTCTTAAATTTGCGGGGGCGAAAACCCGGGCCGCCACATGTCAGAATATAGAAGATATAATAATGATGCTTAAAATTTCTGTACCGAAATATAAAGAACTTAAGCATCCATTATTAGTCAATCAAATAGATGCCGAAGAAATCGGCGGTGGATTTGTAGCCGTTTATGATTGGTTTGACGGGGAAGGCTGCGGTTACATGCACCCTGAAATGCAAAAGAAATTCCTGGCTCTTCCGAATAAGGAAAAGCTGCGCGTTTATGAGGGAATTTTGGAGTTTCATGCCCATGTTATCGAATGTGGATATATAGCGATAGATTTTAATAATGGGACTACACTCTACAATTTCGATAACGGAAATTTCGCCTTTTGTGATATTGATTTTTATGCAAAGCAATGTCAAATAAGCGGGTGGAGCGGAATATGGGGTGACCCTTCCCTCAAGTCTCCGGAGGAGTCCAGAGGTTATGCGGTAATTACTGAAGTTAGCAATGTTTATACAATGGGAGCAACAGCGTTTTATTTTTTCGCAGAGGACGATAAGGTCTCGCGTGAAAAATGGACGTTGAGCGACGAATTACACGAAGTTGCGAAAAAGGCGATAAATGAACAACAAAGTCAACGGCAGCATACAATTAAAGAGTTTAAATGCGAGTGGAAAACAGCAACCACAAAATAGCATTAGCAATCATTGTAATGATGCCCTTGTCTCACACTACAATGAGCTCGGATGCCCACATCAAAAAAGGAAGTGACAAACTTGAAATACTTACTGGTAATCGGCGATGGTATGGCCGATAATCCCATGCCTCAGCTCGGAGGGAAAACGCCGTTGCAATATGCCGCAACGCCTATCATGGACAAATTAGCCTCCGCCGGAGTGCTGGGCAGCGTCCTGACAGTGCCGGAGGGCATGCCCGCCGGCACCGATACCGCTGTTTTGTCGATATTCGGTTGTGACCCAAGAACCTTCTACACCGGCAGGGCGCCGTTAGAGGCGGCGGCAAGTGGAATATCGCTATCTCCGGGGGATGTAGCCTATCGCTGCAACATGGTCACGTTTGAAGACGCGGGCGGAACCGCGTTTGAGGAAAAGAAGATCATCTCACACTCAGCCGGGTCAATTGAAGGTGAGGAATCCGATGAGCTGATTCGCGAACTTTTTGAAACGCCCGTGTTTAAATCGGCGGCTGAAAAAGCCGGGATGATAGTGCATCCCGCGTCATCTTTTAGGCATATCGCCGTGCAGAAATCGGCTGATATAGACGGGATTGAGATGGCAGCGCCACATGACAATCTTGGCGAGGTTGTAGGCCCGCTTCTGCCCAGCGGCTGTGATAATGCCGATGTTTTGAAAGACCTTATGCGCATTGCGCACGAGGTGCTGGACAACCACCCAATCAACAAAAAAAGACGCGCCGAGGGAAAACTCCCGGCAAACGGTATATGGTTCTGGGCGGAGGGTACTGCCGTGAAACTGCCGGATTTTACCGAAAAATACGGCAAGACCGGCGGTGTCGTTACCGCTGTGCCGATATGTCATGGAATCGCGGCGTTGATCGGCCTTGAAAAAATCTATGTCGAGGGTGCAACGGGGGAGCTATTTACGAATTATGCCGGCAAAGTCAATGCCACTTTGGATGTTTTGCGTAATCACGATTTTGCCGCCGTTCATATCGAAGCGCCGGACGAATGCACGCACAACGGTGAATTATACGGCAAAATTCAGGCAATCGAATGGATTGACAGCCGCGTTTTGCGGCCGCTGATCGCAGGGCTGGCGGGGATAGATTTCCGGATGCTGATTCTGTCCGACCATAAGACGTTGAGTTCTACCCGAGGGCATGACGGTTCGCCTGTGCCGTATATAATATACGACAGCCGTTACGACAAAAATACAGGCCTAACCTACTGCGAATCAGACGCTGAACACGGGAAATATATCCCCGTCGGCGAGAAGTTAATGAGTATTCTATTTGAACAAGAGGTAATCTAATGACAATAACCGCACCGGCATATGCAAAGATAAATTTATCACTAGACATAGTTTCAAAAATGGATGATGGGTATCACAATATGCGCATGATTATGCAGAGCATCAGCTTGTGTGATGAGGTGACGGTTCAATGCGAACTGGGCAGCGGCATAACCGTGCAAACCGACTTATCGTATCTTCCAGGAGACGAGCGGAATATCGCGGCAAAAGCGGCGAAAGCCTTCTTTGCGCATACGGGAATAGATGGATACAAGACGCGGATACGGATAAAGAAAAACATCCCCGTCTGCGCGGGATTGGGTGGAGGAAGCACTGACGGCGCCTGCGTGTTGCGTGTGTTAGATGAAATGTTTGAAACAAAGCTCGGCCATGACTTGCTCAAAAAACTCGGCGGCGGAATAGGTTCCGATATCCCGTTCTGCATAGCAGGCGGCACGGTTCTTGCCGAAGGCAAAGGGGATATATTAACGGAGTTATCGCCGATTCCGCATTGCTACATCGTAATCTGCAAACCGCCGTTTGCATTCTCAACTCCGGAGCTTTTCAGAAGAGTAAAAATCGACAAAATACGCGCAAGGCCGGACACGGACGGGATAATAGAATCGCTGAAAAATGGCGATTTAAACGATCTGTCCAGAAGAATGTATAATGTGTTTGAAGACATTCTGCCGAAAGGTGAACGTGATATTGCTAACATTAAATATGCGCTTCTGGATCAAAACGCCCTTGGCGCGGTGATGACAGGTACAGGCTCCGCGGTATTCGGAATCTTTGAAAACGAAACCTCCGCGACTAACGCCTATGAGAATTTGAAACTGATCTATAAAGAATGCTTTTTAGCGGAAACCGCCGGGAAAATTGAAATCCCGAATTGATGAAGCAGGTATAAAAAATGAATCCTCCGGCGATAATTTGCTTAATGGCAAAATATCGCCGGAGGATTTTACTTATGAAACTGAAAAAATGGGAATTGGCGCTTATAATGGCGCTTTGCGTCACCTCACTTCTCGGATTGGGCGCTTTACGTGAACAGCGGCAGCTTGCCGACAGGCTTATCAGGTTGCACGTGGTGGCAAACTCAGATTCGCAGGAAGACCAGACAATAAAACTCGCGGTCCGCGACAGAGTTCAGCAAGCGCTTGCGCCAATGCTTTACGGCGTGACGAATCGTGAGGAGGCAGCTGCGATAATTGAGAGGAATATAGTTGAACTCATCGGCGCCGTTGAAGACGAGCTTTTTACGCTGGGGATCAACCACAGTATCCGCATAATTGTCGGTGAGGCGCATTTCCCGGCGCGGGTGTACAATACGTTTACTTTACCGGCGGGGAGATATCAGGCACTGCGCGTAGAGATCGGGGAAAGCACGGGGGCGAATTGGTGGTGTGTAGTGTTCCCGCCGTTGTGCGGGAATACCGCCATACACGCCGCCGATGCGTTAAACGAGCTGTCGGAAGATCAGATAAAGCTGATAACCGAGACAGGGCGGGGGCATGTGGTAAAATTCAGGACGCTTGAATGGTTAACCCGGATGCGGGCGTTATTCGCAAGTTAAATCATCTCAATCCACCCTTATCGTATATGCTTTATCAGCGTAACATATCTGTCAATCAACTTCTTAACGGCGGGCCGTTTATCCGGGATTAACGCAATATCCGCCTTCTCCGCGATTTCAGCCAGAACATCATCGACACATTTGTTGTCGGTGATTATTTTTTCGTCTGTTATAACCGTATCAAACGCTTCCAGGCATCGGTCTATCGAGTTTAACGCGAAGATATCCGGCTTTCCTATACTGCGTCGTTTCAGGCGTTTTTTGAGTGTTTCTTTGTTGGCATAAAGAATAAAATGCCGCACGTCTATGCCGTCGTCAATCAGCTTTGTGACAATCTCGTCATAGTATTCCCTGTTGACCAGCGTCATCGGGACAATAATCAAGCCGTCGTATTGATCTGCAATCAGTTTCAACATTTCGTAATTCGTCTTGCGCCAGAGCGGGATGTCTTGGAAATCCCCTAGTAAAAAATGTGACGGGGCGTTTCTGCGGATGAAATATCCGGCATTTTCCGGGTCATAGACAAAAGAACCGGGGATTCTTCTATGCAGTTCAAACGCTGTTGTCGTTTTGCCGGCACCGAATGCGCCGTTTATCCATAAAATCACAAAATCTACCTCCGCGAATCGGAATTTTGTGAATATTGTAACATAATCTATTGCATAAATATAGTGGGAATGTTATATTGTTCTAAGTTAAACGGACGATTTTGGAAAGGAGTATGCAGCATGGATATTAAACCTTGCATGAGGAGATTTGGTTTCGGCCACCGGGCTTCAAAACACATTGTGGTGGAGCAGGGGGGGAAGCTGTGGCTTGCGTTTGCCTCGGAGGGAGCGGGGACGTTTATGATGTCCGAGGATTCGCAAGCCGCGGGATTGTTTGAACTCAGTACGCTGTATGACGGTAAGGACCTCCCATACACTTACAGCGCGACGGAGTCTATGGTTGAGATTACAACCGAAAAGGGCCATGTGCGCATTGCGATAGACGCCGAAGCGGCCGCGCTTCGTATCGAGGCTGAAGGCGTAAATCTGCGGTTTGACAGCAAAGAGGCCACGCGGCAGCTGACCACACTGAACACCGCCAAGGGCGTGTCTGTCAACATCGGAGGCGGGCGATATTTCTTCGTGTCGCGCAAAGGCAAAATGGCGTTCGATGACACATGGCTGTTGAAAGAATTCCACTCGGCGGTGGCTATTCTTGACGTCTCCCCCGAAAACGGGAAAATCGACCTTATCGCGTACGATTTACCGGGAGATATGGAGCCGCCGGAAATTATCAAGACAATCGATGAATGCGCAAAAATCAACGCGGCGGAGCTTAAAGCGTTCAACGAGACGCTTCTCCCGACACCAGCGGAATGGGATGATTTGCGCGAAAAAATCGCGTATCTGATGTGGCTTAGTCACAAAGAGCAGCCGAGCGGCACGGAAGTGATATTGCAGAACAAACTGCGTTCTAATGCAACGACAGCATCCGCGCAGTCGCTTGTGTCTCTTGCTTTTGCTGAGGCGACTACTGCTTCGGAATTTATCGTGGCGCTCCCGCCGGAAGGACTCCCAGCGCAGGGATTTGCGATTCTGCGGATGTTCGCGCGGGATGCGTTTCAAAAAGTATCAAGGAGCACGGTCTTCAAGCTTTACGACGTGCTGAACATGCAGGCGCTGTGGTGGCTGGAAAATCGCACCGGAGACGACCCCAACCTGCATTTCTATGCTTATCGGCATGAGGCGGAGTCCCCGGCGGCGAAGCTGTTCAAATCGGGCGAACCTGTCGCCGCCCCCGATTTAAACGCGTACATAATTCTGCTGTGCGAAGCGGCGGCCCGATTGTCAGAACATATCCGCATAACCGCCGACGCCGTGAAATGGCGCAATCGCCTGAATTTGCAGAAAGAATCGCTTATAGCAAATCTGTGGGACGGCGAGGATTTCCACGGGATGAACATCTACACCGGCGAAAAATCGGAAGCCGACACGCCGCTGCAATATATGCCGCTGATTCTTGGAAAAATGCTGCCAGTGGGAATCGCCGGGAAATTGGCGGAAAAAATCGAGAATGATATATTAGACTACGACCTTGGCGTGTTTATCGTTTTCGGGTTATACGACGCCGGTTACGATAAAGTCGCGAAACGCATTGTAACGGCGGCGCTGAAACAAGTGCGGGCGAAAGGAATACACTGCCCGCTGTACGGCGCACAGCTTATTGCTATGGCGAATAGTGTATTGATGTAATCATGTTTCGCGGTTCCTGCAGGGGCGCGCAGTACGCGCCCGCGGGCGACCGGGACGGTCGCCCCTACACGGGAATGGAACGATTTAGAATTGGGAGGTTTTATTACAACATGTTTGGAACATATGAGAAATTCAACCTTGTCCGCGCTGAGTACGCACGTGCCGGGTCAACGCAGTATATCAGTGAGGACTATAACAGGCCCGGGGTCTTACGCCTTGGCGGAAACAGGGGCGGTGACCCCGTAATCGCCACCGATTTTCTGTTCGATATTCAACTGACGCAAAACGGTGCGCCGGTAAGCTATACATATTTCGCGGATGAAAGCTCAATCTGCCTCGACAGCAAGGATGGGTATGTGGAAATCGCCTTTACCGACAGGGCCCATTTGCGCATACGCGGCGACGGTGCTGGATTGCGGCTGGTTCTTAGGTCCGCCGTCGGCGGCGGCGCGAGAGCTTGCAGGGGTTTATACGCCTTGTCCGAAGGCTGTGGCTGGGAGGCGGAGTTCGGCAAGTACGGAAAATTGTTCTTCAGGCCGCTAAACGGCGCGTTCCTGCCGACTTATGTTTATGACGATGCGGCGGGAGCATACAGCGCTGTGGTGTTCGACTTTTTGCCGGATGCCGAGACCGGCGTCTTTGAGGCGGCGATCCATGAGTATATGAAAGAGCCGTTTCCGTTCGGGGAGTACGAGGATTTCGACGATCTTGTGGACGAAACCAAAGATGAGTTCGAGGAATTCACGCTGAAATACCCAAACCCGGCGGCGGGATATGAAGAAATGTACAGATACGCCATGTGGACGGTTTGGAGCCGCAAGTCGATAGTCACGGAAGGGCTTGTTGAGCCTATGATTCTGTTCCAGGTTGCCTATCTGCCGGTGGCCGCGTCCTGGCAGCAGAGTTATAACGCCATGGCAATGCTGGAGGACCCGATTGAAGCGTGGCGACTGATCTGCACAATGTTTGAATATCAAGACCCCGTGACAGGCAGACTGCCCGGAATGATGAGCTATGCCGGGGGTACCTTAGGAATGCAGCCGCCGTTCCAGGGGTTTGCACTGGAGTTTATAATCAGTAAAATAGGCGATAGTTTTCTTACCCCGGAAGAGTGTGAGAGAATGTATCCCAAGTTCGCCAAATGGGCGAATTACTGGACAACATACCGCAACGCCGGACGCGGGGACGATGTAATCGAGATACACAGCCCCAACGAATCCGGCTGGGATGACGCCGCGAACTTCAAAGACGGATTCCCGGCGAATGACCCAAACCCGATAACGTTTGTCATACTGATGATGGACTCTTGCGCACGGCTCGCCCGCGGCTGCGGAAAGCCGGACGAAGCGAAAGCGTGGCAAAAACGCGCGGAGAAGCTGACAAAAATACTAATAGACGAGTTCTGGGATGGCGAAAAGTTCGTGACAAAAGTAAAAGGAAAGTCTGTTGACAGCTTCGGAATTGAGAGTTATCAGCCTATAATCCTCGGCAAACGGCTGCCGCAGGAGATCATAGACAAAGTCGCCGAGAAACTGACGGCGGAGGGTGAGATACTGACAGAAATCGGCTTAGCCTCCGACAGTATGAAGAGCGAGCTCGTGACATTCGGCATATCTTTCGTCGGTGGACGCGTTGTTGGGCCGCAGAATATGATCCTCACTGTTGGATTACAATCGGCCGGAAAGCAAAAAGAGGCGGATATGATCGCCAGAAGATTCTGCGACCATGTGAAACGCGAGGGTATTATACTAGGCTACGCCCCATATGACTACTATCCGCTGACTGGCGAAAAAGCGGAAGAACAAATCCCGCCGGCAATCACAGATGGCTGGCCATGGAGTTCTTGGACGGCAAACTGCTTCCTGACAATGTGCGGGAGTGTCATCGGGAAATAGGGCTGTAGGGGCGGGGATGGAGCCCCGTCCCTACGCGTCCCGCCGGTTTGAGTATAATCTTACAACCATCCTTGTAGGGATGACCGCCGCGGTTGTCCGCGGACGGTAGGGGACGATGGCAATCGTCCCGCCGAAATTGCCCAACCCCGCGGGCGGATTGCCATCCGCCCCTACAGGGTGTTGTTACATAGTATGAGCTGCGCCCATACAAAACACGCGCAGAAATAATGCATCCCCAGAAACAACCCTATTGACTAATTTGCACAATTACCCTATACTTGTAGACAACAAATTATTAAATTTTGGAGGATTTACTATGGATTTGATGAAAAAATACGCACCGGAAGCACTGAAACTGTCAATACAACAATCCGACCAGCCGAGGTGCTTTGAGCTGGGCGGGAAAAAGTTTGAGCTTGTTATCGACACGGGGGATTTGACAGGCGAAGCCATCTTGAACTTTATCGACGGCACTAAGGTTGAGTGGAGCGTCAAAAGCTCCGGCATCTTTGCCACAGATGAGTATGAGTGCCGCAAGGCCGACGACTATACGTATCTCGTTACATACTGCCTTGAAGGCAAAATGCCGAGAGAGAACCACACATGGGTGCTGGATTTAGAGCAGGGCCTTGTAACACTCCTGCAGGCCGCCCTTGGGGAAAATCCGCAATGGCCGTATCTTGTCGAGAGTGATTTCGGATTCGGATATATTAAAGACTCTGGCAAGGAGCCTGGATTTAAACGCCACGGATTTACTGACGACGTCATAGGAACAAGCGTAAAATGGGTCTACGGACATGAACTTGCGACTGTGCACGTGTACCACCATCCCAACTGGTACCGTATTGGGTATCCGAAGGACAGAGTGGTCAGTGAAGAATCCAAGGCGCAGAACCAAGCGTTCCAGGAGATATTGAAAGCACTGCCCAGCTCTGACGAGCCGGCGTACTATGTCAAGATCAAAGAGGGGATATACCTCGTCAGTGTGACGGAGCAGAACATGGAAAAGATTCTGGGAGACAAGATAGCGTTCCGCAGCAACACGCTGTGCTTCCTGGATAACTGGAACCGCCTATACAGCGTTGGCCGCGGATTCGGCACAGGAACGCGTGACGGAGAGGATTATCCGATCTTTGTTATGATAGGCAAATACGGCGTACCCGAGGAGGTAGATGAAAGTTTTTTTACAGACCCGATCCCGTACCTGGTGTAGAGTCAGCTGACGGTTAACGGGAGATAAGAAAAACCGCACGGAATATATCCGTGCGGTTTTTATATGGGCGGCAGAATGCCGCCCGTACGTCGGTTTTAAACAAACTACTTCGCGAACATAACTTTTTCACTGTTGAACATCTTCGTCAGCGCAAACCCGCCTATGCAGGAGTATACCAAGTTGCTCACCACTGTTACAAGGATATTCAGAGGCTCATACTCCATCGCGAATATGCCGCTCATGCTCTGCGCACTTGAGTAGATCGGGATTAAAAAGAGCTGCGGCACGTCCGGCAGATTGATAAGCATCGGCACGATGCTGAGAATCATTACGATTATTGTCAAAGGCCCTATGTACGTTGTCGCCTCTTTCAAAGATTTTGCAAACGCGGAGATAAGCGAGGCCGCGGTGGTGAGGAAAATTATTGCCGTGAGGACCACAACAACGATCATAACGAGATCCGTAATGCTGTACATCTCCATCAAATTCATCTCAAGGTCTCCGCCGACCATATTCGGCAGGGATAGAATCAACGCTATCGTGGTGACTATACCTGACAAAAATGATATCGCTGTAAGACTGAGTATCTTCCCTAACGCCAGATGGCTGCGTTTAAGCGGGGTTACAAGCAGTGTCGCTATCGTACCGCGGTCTTTCTCCCCTGCAATAGACTCCGGGGCAAGGCCTGCCACGCCGGAAACAAGCATCATCATCAGTACCATCGGAAGTATCATTGAGATAACCGTCGCAGCTACGCCTTCTTCGGTTGCCAAATCCGCCTCCGCGAATATATCTCTATTTATGTCAAACGGATTTGCAAGCGTACCTCTGTAAACGTCTAGCAGGGATGTCATAATCCAACGCGCATTGTTGGAGTTCGGGTCAAGGGAATTGGCGTATAACTCGATATTCGGCGCGGGATACATCGGCGTTCCCGCCGCAAATGCTGCTATATGTTCGTCAAAATCCTCGGGAAATACCATGATAATGGCCGCCAGCTCACGCTCGGCCAGCTGCTCTTTTAATTCTGGCACAACAGCTTCGCTGATGTCATTTATGATAAATCCAGCAGGTTCTGCCATCTGCCTTATTGATTCCGGCATGTTGACCACATAGGCTGTGGGCGGGATATCCGCCGTGGGGGAGAATAAATTATCAAAACCTGTACCCATAAACGAGTATATCGCGTAAAGTATTATGCCCGGTAAAAAGATTGTTGACAGCGCTGTGCGCTTATCCTTGAAGAAGCGATCGAACTCCTTCTTCATTATCGTCAAAATTCCGCTCATATCAACCCCTCCTTTTGCGCATATGATTCGTAGAGGTCAAAGAACGCGTCTTCAAGCGTTTTTTCACCGGTGACGGCTACTAAACTGTCACAAACCGCCATCTCCCCGTTGATTATCACACCGACTCTATCGCAAAGCTTTTCAATCAAGCTGAAAATGTGCGTTGAGACGATGATAGTCTTGCCCTGTGCTTTCAGGTCGACTAGGAAATCGGTGACGACACGGGCGGTTATAACGTCAAGCCCGTTTGTCGGTTCGTCGAATATAATTATATTCGGGTCATGCACAAGCGAGATGACAAGAGAGCTTTTCTGTTTCATACCAGTTGACAAATTTGCAACTTTGACCTCGGCAAACTCATCAATGCCGAACTTTTTGAAAAGTTCCGCTTTCCTTTTATCGCTGACTGCCGGGTCGATTTTATGCAGTCTTGAAAAAAAGTCGAACAGATAGTTCGGGGTGAAGAAATCCTCCAATCTCAGCTCACTGGTCAGGAAACCGATTTTGCCCCGGACCTCGCCCGGCTGTGTGACTATGCTGGAGCCATCGACAAACGCATCGCCTGAGTCTGCCTTTATTAGCGTTGCCAACATCCGCAACGTTGTGGTTTTTCCGGCTCCGTTCGGGCCGAGCAGTCCGAATATCTCGCCTTCATATGCTTCAAAAGACAAGTTATGTACAGCTATTTTTGTCTTTTCTTTTGTCTTTTGCAGCTTTTGTTGTTTTGCTGACAGGCGGAAGGTTTTTTCCAGCTTATCAGCACGTAATATTGCTTCCATTAATCCCTGTTTCTCCTTTCGTGTATCATGCTTATAAATTAGTTTCGCATACTTTTTCCAGCCGCAAAACAATTTAACATATATGACATCATCTGTGAAGAGTGTAAATGATGCTACCGATATTTATTAACGCTGTAAGATTGGGTTTCATTATCAATCCACAATTCAATATCTTTTGCTATTTCAAATATTGTATTGTCTAAAGGTATGCTAATTCCTTGACAGCCACCTTGGCAGGGTTCGCCCCTCTTTCTATCACAACCATATCCTGTCGTGATTTTTTTTTGCAAGGCTAAAGGGAACTTCTCAATTACGTCCGGATACTTACTTGCCTTTTTTGGCCTTACAAATATGCAATACCCGTTTTTCATGGAAATGGAAATTTGCCACACGCTTAATCCGTATATATCTGTGGGGGATAATGCTTTTTTGCTTTTGCGTATATCTGCATATGCAAAATTAATATCTCCCAGTTTTCTAATAGAACAAGTCATTCCCATGTCCGTATAACGCTGATGTAATCTTAGGGCGAATTTCTGAACCTCCTCGGGCAAAGGGTGCAGATAGTCCTTTAATATTTCATATGTTTCGGTA
>Ga0123355_10002506_pt1 | contig 26020 bp, 39 predicted proteins | sample TergutEmb28metaG_3_FD_89872 | JGI IMG/M metagenome (GOLD analysis project Ga0123355, IMG submission 89872) | Embiratermes neotenicus P1 segment gut microbial communities from Petit-Saut dam, French Guiana - Emb289 P1 | ecosystem: Host-associated > Arthropoda: Insects > Digestive system > Gut ...
AATGTTTGTAGGCGTTGAAGCGTCAAGAGTTAGAGACCTATTCGAGCAAGCTAAAAAGAACTCGCCTTGCATAGTTTTCATTGATGAGATTGACGCCGTTGGCAGACGCAGAGGCGCGGGCCTTGGCGGCGGACATGACGAGCGCGAGCAAACCCTGAATCAACTCCTGGTTGAGATGGACGGCTTTGGTATTAACGAAGGCGTTATCATTGTAGCGGCAACTAACCGCCCGGATATATTAGACCCGGCACTACTAAGACCCGGCCGCTTTGACAGGCGTGTTGTGGTGGGCCGCCCGGATGTTAAGGGCAGGGAAGAAATTCTTGAAATTCATGCCAGAGGCAAGCAGATTGACTCGGATGTAGATTTTGGCGTGATAGCCCATACAACAGCGGGCTTCACCCCCGCTGATCTGGAAAATCTTTTAAATGAGGCTGCACTCCTTGCCGCCAGAGTCAATAAGAAGAAAATTGACATGGAAGAGCTTCGCAAAGCGTTTGTCAAAGTCGGCATAGGCGCCGAAAAGAAGTCTAAAGTCATAAGCAAAAAAGAAAAGCGAATAACGGCCTACCATGAAGGCGGCCATGCTATATTATTTGAAATGCTCCCTGAGCTTGACCCTGTTCATATGATTTCGATTATCCCAACAGGCATGGCCGGAGGTTACACCATGCACCTGCCGGGCGAAGATAAGTCCTATATGTCCAAGACGTTCATGGAACAACAGATAGTAGCGCTTCTGGGCGGACGCGCCGCTGAGGAGCTTGTGCTGGGCGATATCACAACAGGTGCTTCAAACGATATAGAGAGAGCCACAGGCATCGCCAGAGGCATGGTCACAAAATATGGCATGTCTGATAAATTAGGCCCTATCAATCTTCGGGAAGAAAACGACGAAGTCTTCATCGGCCGCGACTGGGGCCACACGAGAAGCTACGGCGAGGGGATTGCTTCAGAAATTGATTCCGAAATCAAGGCCATAGTTGATACAGCATACAAAAAAGCGCTGGATATTCTTAGCGAAAACATAGACATCCTCCATAAGACCACAGACATGCTTATGGAGAAAGAAAAAGTCACGGGTGCTCAGTTTAGAGAGCTGTTCCCTGAGGGCAAGCTCTTGAACAAAGAGAGGGACAATAAGACCATGTTTGTAGGAAGTGGGAATGTTGTTGCGCCGGAGGAGTCGATAGGGCGCGATCTGAGCGAGGAATTTGATTCGTTTTAGTATAGTGGTATGTATAGAGATTAAGTTGAAAAACCTAACAGATAAAGTATGAGATTTTTTCGCAAATCGAGAATACGGAGCGCAGTATTACCCTCTGTGGTAAGAGCAAGCTCCGCCAATGAAGAGTTATGGAAAAATACAAACTTTAGTATTAGGCTTTTCAACTTAATCGACTATAATCAATCAGGACCACCGGCTCAGCCGGTGGTCCTGATTGATTAATTATATTTTTTACAGTAGAGTGCTTACTTTCCTGTTCGTTTCTTATGAGCCAGTTCAATCCTCATTGGCAATAGGGGATTCTTCATTATCTTTACCTAAACCAACTCAATTATAACCATTGGCGCGCCGTCGCCTCTTCTGGGGCCTAACTTCACGATGCGCGTGTAACCGCCGTTACGCTCTGCGTATTTTGGCGCTATTTCGTCGAACATTTTAGCAGCCATATCAACGTTTACAGAGTTTTGGCGTTTTTTTCTGCCGTCGGCAGGAACTTCGGTTATAGGGTAAAGATAGCTCAGCATTTTTCTTCTGGCATTAAGCCTTCCGGGATTGTCTTTCTTGATAGTTTTCTCAACTTCAGTGTAGACAGTCACTTTTTTGCCGTTCTCTTCTTTTTTCACTCTTTTGCCGCTTGAGTCTTTTTGAGGAACTTTCGCGGTCACTGTTACCATTTCAAAGTTGTCTTTTTCTTTCTTGGCTAAAGTAATCAGTTTCTCTGCCGATTTTCTGATCTCTTTAGCTCTGGTCTCTGTAGTTTCAATCTTACCGTGGTATAATAAATTGGTCGTCAAATTTCTCAGCATAGCCTTACGCTGGGTGGCTGTGCGACCAAGCTTTCTGTAGCCGGGCATTGGAATACCTCCTAACAATTAGATATTCATAGAAATGGCATCGCCATCTTTATGAATTTACGACGCTAGAAGCGTCCATCCGATCCTTACTCATCGCTTGGCTTTAAGCTAAGTCCAAGTTCCGTCATTTTGTTAAGCACTTCTTCGAGGGATTTACGCCCCAAATTACGCACTTTCATCATGTCTTCCTCAGTCTTGTTCGCCAAGTCCTCAACGTTATTGATACCTGCTCTCTTCAAGCAGTTATAGCTTCTTACTGAGAGGTCGAGTTCTTCTATCGAAAGCTCAAGCACTTTCTCCTTTTTGCCTTCTTCTTTCTCAACCATAATCTCTGTATTCCTTACATTATCAGACAAGTTCATGAAAAGCTTAAGGTGCTCTATAAGTATCTTGGAACCTAAGCTCACGGCATCGTCCGGTTTTATCGTGCCATTTGTCCAAACTTCCAAAGTTAATTTATCAAAGTCAGTGGTTTGGCCTACGCGAGTATCTTCTACCATGAAGTTAACTCTTCGCACCGGCGTGTACAAAGCGTCCACAGGGATAACCCCAACGAACTGCTCGTTCTTTTTGCCCTTATCCGCGCCCACATAGCCTCTGCCTTTTGTTATATTCATCTCTATGTGAAGCTTGGTGCCGGGGCCGCCGCTCAATGTGGCAATATGCGCGTCCGGAGTCATTATCTGAATATCCGAATCGACCTTGATATCCGCGCCTGTTACAACGCCGTCGCCTTCCACGTCAATGTACGCTATCTTGGGTTCATTGGAATCGCTGTTGTTTTGTATCGACAGCTCTTTAAGGTTTAATATGATCTCTGTCACATCTTCCTTTACTCCCGGAAGTGTGCTGAACTCATGCAAAACACCGTCAATCTTTATGCAGGATATAGCCGCGCCGGGAAGAGAGGATAGGAGTATTCTCCTGAGAGAATTACCTAATGTCGTGCCATAGCCTCTTTCCAGGGGTTCCACCACAAACTTGCCATAAGTGCCGTCCTGACTAAGTTCTGTTACTTCAATGCGGGGCTTTTCAAATTCAAACACGCACTCGAACCTCCCTTCAATAGAATAATATCAAATAGCAACGTAGCTGCTCTTACTTCGAGTAGAGCTCTACTATAAGCATCTCATTAACCGGTACATCGATTTGCTCTCTTGAAGGTAGATTCAAAACTGTGCCCGATAAATTTTCATGATCAGCCGAGAGCCATTCAGGTACTATTCTTGAGCTGGTCACATCGAGTACGTCTTTAAATCTTTGAAGGTCTTTGCTCTTCTCGCGCACAGTAACAACGTCTCCGGCTTTGACTCTATAAGAAGGAATGTTCACGCATTTTCCATTAACTTGGATCAATTTGTGTCCTACTATTTGTCTGGCTTCACTTCTGGTTCTGCCATAGCCTAATCTGTATACAACGTTGTCAAGTCTGCTTTCAAGGAGAATGAGCAAGTTTTCCCCGGCCATACCCCTTTGCTTTGTTGCTGTAGCAAAGTAGTTTCTAAACGGCTTTTCAAGCACACCATAGATGAACTTAGCTTTTTGCTTTTCTCTCATTTGAAGTCCGTACTCGCTGATCTTTTTGGGACGTTGACCTGCGTTTACTTCTCTTTTAGACTTTTTGTGTATGCCAAGCACCATGGGCTCAAGCCCTAACGCTTTACATCTCTTAAGAATAGGTTCTCTGTTTACTGCCATCTTTTTCCACCTCCAAAATCAGACTCTACGACGCTTCGGCGGCCTGCAGCCATTGTGCGGAACCGGTGTAACGTCTTTTATCATAGTAACATCAAGGCCTGCAGCTTGAAGCGCTCTTATTGCTGCTTCACGGCCGGATCCCGGCCCTTTCACGAAAACCTCAACAACTTTAAGACCAAACTCTTTTGCAGCAGATGCTGCTTTATCGGCAGCCATTTGTGCAGCATATGGCGTAGATTTTCTTGAGCCTCTAAAGCCCAACTCACCTGCAGATGCCCAGCTCAGTGCATTGCCTGCCGCGTCTGTAATCGTTACTATGGTATTATTAAAGCTCGACTGGATATGCGCCTGGCCGCGCTCAACATGTTTCTTCTCGCGGCGACGTCTTGACGCCACTTTTTTGACTTGTTTTTTGGCCATTTATATTTTACCTCCTAGTCAGTGTAAATAGTCCAACTTTAGCTAACTTGCACATACTTTTATCATAATTGTGCGTTTAAAGCCACTACTTCTTCTTGTTAGCAACTGTCCTTCTTGGACCTTTTCTTGTACGTGCATTAGTTTTCGTTTTTTGACCTCTAACAGGAAGGCCTCTTCTATGGCGAATGCCTCTGTAGCATCCAATTTCAACAAGACGCTTGATATTGAGTGCAACTTCACGACGAAGCTCACCCTCAACTTTTGCAGTCTCAGCAATAGTATCTCTTATCTTCATAACTTCTGCATCGGTTAAGTCTCTGACTCTTGTGCTCGGGTTTATACCGGCTTTTTCTAAGATTTTGACCGATGAGGCTCTGCCTATTCCATAAATATAGGTAAGACCTATCTCTACACGTTTTTCTCTTGGTAAGTCAACACCTTCAATACGTGCCATTAAGCACCTCCGTAAAAATTTTACCCCATGCCTGTTCCCAGGCAATATCCATTGGTCGATAGTTGTTTTCAAGGCTTTGAAGGATACTAACCCTCTCTATACCATAATCTAGCTGCGCCGCCGTCACCGGGTGTCGGCATCGCACAACATATGCTTATTTTATCAACCAAAGATGCATAGGGCTGTTTATTATCCTTGTCTTTGTTTGTGTTTGGGATTGCCACAAATAATTCTAATAGCGCCTTTTCTTTTGATTATCTTACATTTATCGCAGATAGGCTTTACTGATGCTCTAACCTTCATTGCTTTTTTCCCCTTTCACAGGCTACTTATCTCTCCAGATAATACGCCCTTTTGTCAAATCATATGGAGACATTTCAACCAGCACCTTATCGCCGGGTATAATCCTTATGAAATGCATACGCAATTTCCCTGAGAGATGGGCCATTATTTTATGCCCATTTTCCAGTTCGACCTGAAAAACCGCATTTGGAAGTTTTTCAACAACTACGCCTTCAACTTCTATTGCATCGTTTTTAGCCAAAGTACCCGCCTCCTATCATTGGAGCAAACTTGTATTACTACGTATATACAAACTTGCGAACGGTATGTCTATTCTTTTTAGCCTCTCGCTGACTCATGAGCTTTTATCTCTAAACTCTGCTATTGCTTTCCTTAAATCAGAATCGAGAAGCTTCACTCCACTGCCCGCCACCATCGCGTTAACCGTGTTAGTCGGCTGGACATGCTTGAGTTTCTTTTTCTTAGGCTTATCTTTAGGCCGAAGCTTCCCATCGGCCAAGTACAAGTACTCGCCATCAACAGAGAGAACAACAAATGCCATACCCTTATCTCTGCCGCTTTTGGAAAACACAATCTGCCCGGTTTGAAAATTAACCATTGGCTTCACTTCCAATTTTGTTTGCGTTTTTGCTCTGTTTAGCTTGAGTATTAGATGCTACATGCTTAGTTCAACAAAGTCAAAATCTCCGGCTCACCGTCAGTGATAAGCACAGTGTTTTCATAATGAGCACTCTTACTGCCATCCTTGGTGACTACTGTCCACAAATCAGGAAGTATTTCCACAGCATGTCTCCCGGCATTCACCATAGGTTCTATGGCAAGTGTCATCCCCGGAGCCAGCCTTGGCCCACGCCCTCGGCCTATCGGAAGGTAGTTAGGTATTTCAGGTGCTTCATGCAAGTCCTTGCCTATGCCATGCCCCACAAAATCTCTAACAATCGAAAAGCCCTCAGCCTTAATATGAGCATGTATCGCTTCTGATATATCGTAGAGACGATTTCCGGCTTTAGCAAATTCCAAGCCTTTGAAAAAACACGTTTCCGTCGCCTTGACAAGTTTTTTATCCTCGTCTCCGGCGTTCCCTACAATATAAGTCCTGGCGGCATCACTATGAAAGCCGTTTTTATATGCTCCAACGTCAATACTAACAATATCGCCATCACAGAGCTTTCTTAAACCCGGTATGCCATGGATTACCTCTTCATTAATCGAAATACAGATATGTCCGGGGTATAATCCTGCCCCAAACGAACCTTCGTACTCAAAAAATGATGACACAGCACCGTGTTCTTTTAAACACTCAACACTTATACGCTCAAGATCTCTCGTCGTGATTCCGGGCTGAATTTCTTTCCTCAGCGCTTCATGCACGCTAAATACCACTCGCCCGGCCTCCCGCATCAGAGTGGCCTGAGACTCCGTCTTTAGGATTATTGACATACTGTCAAGCCTCCCCAAGCTTTTCGGCTTCCGCCAAAACATCCAGTTTCGCTATAATTTCGTTAGTAATAACGTCCGCGTCACCTTCACCTGAAACGGTAAAGAGCACACCCAGCTGTCTGTAATAGTCAATAACCGGGTCGGTAAGCTCATGGAATATTCTTAATCTTTCTTTCACTGTCTCGGCTTTGTCATCTTCGCGCTGCACAAGTCTGTGCCCACAGTGATCACAAACACCTTCAACTTTCGAAGGAAAACTCTTTATATGATACATCTGGGCGCAATGATCGCATTCCAGTCTGCCAGTCAAGCGTTCTATAACAATCTTATCGGCAACCTGGACATAAACCGCCAAGTCAATGCGCTCGAAGCTATTAAACTCCCTAGCCTGTGCTAATGTTCTAGGAAAACCGTCCAGAATATAACCATTTTTAAACTCAGGCTTATCAACAATTTCCTTAACAATATCAATAATAAGCTTGTCGTCAACCAGCTGTCCCGCATCAATACCATCTTTAATCTTAAGGCCAATAGGTGACTGCTGACGTATATGGTCACGCAAAATCGCTCCCGTTGATACATGCCCAAGATGGTATCGTTTAATTATGTTTTTGGCTTGAGTGCCTTTACCCGCGCCGGATACGCCAAGCAATACGAGTTTCATGCGTCAATCCTCCAAGTGAATTTAAAGTCCCGTCAAAACATAGCAACTGCCAACCCACTAATCTCCTGGCATAAGCCGCGCCCTCATAGAGCCGCGGCATTAACCGATTAGCGCGTCATGAGCGTCTTAGGTACTAAGAAATCCTTTGTAGTGACGCATGAGAAGCTGTGACTCAAGTTGTTTAACGGTTTCAAGCGCAACGCCTACCATAATTAGAAGTGTCGTACCGCCAAAGCCGACTTCCATACCAAATATTATTTGGAATATAATAGGAGTCATAGCTAGCAGTACATAAAAACCTGCACCTATAACCGAAAGCCTATGCACTGTGCGTGCGATAAAATCGCTGGTCGGCTTACCTGAACGTACGCCTGGGATTACGCCGCCGTTTTTCTTCAAGTTTTCCGCCATCTCAACCGGGTTAACCGCAAAAGATGTATAGAAGAACGTAAAGCAAACTATAAGAACCGCATAAGCTATCGCGCCTACCGGTGAGGTCAGCGAAAGTATCTCCGTCATCCTCACAACGCCGGGCGCCGGATAGAATCCTGCGACTGTCGCCGGGAGCTGCAATAAACTTATGGAGAAGATTATCGCCATAACACCGGCAATATTAACTTTAATCGGCATGTATGTGCTTTGACCGCCATACATTTGCCTGCCAACCATTTTTTTAGAATACTGAACCGGAATCCTTCGCTCGCCCTCTTGTATGAGCACCGCGAAAGCTACAAGTCCGATAAACATTATTATAAGAAGCACAAATGTTACTATGAGCCATACTTCCATGCTCTGAATTATGCCTACACCCATCATGAAGGCGGCCGGCGCACCCGCAATAATATTCGAGAATATTATGAACGACGATCCGTTACCTATGCCTTTTTCTGTTATAAGCTCACCAATCCACATAACAAATATGGAGCCTGCTACCATTGCTGCAGTGGCTGCTATCCATGTGAGCCAAGTAGGGTGAATAAACAGTCCATGTGGATCATTCTGTATCGCAAACACTGTTCCCGCACCTTGTACCAAGGCAAGGCCCACAGCTAAAAATCTTGTAATACGATTAATTTTCTTACGGCCTTCTTGGCCTTCTTTCTGTATCTGCTCAAGCTTAGGAACAGCGACGCACATAAGCTGCATTATGATCGATGCGGTAATGAACGGACCGATACCCATTTGGAATATGGTTCCGAACTCTCCGCCTACAATCGCAGCAAACAGTGTTTGATTAGTGCCTTGAGTTCTAACGAACTGCCATGCGGTCAAGTTAATGCCCGGCAATGGAATAGCCGCACCCAAACGATAAACCGCAACAAGCGCAAGCACCACAAACAGCTTCGTGCGAAGCTCCTTTACTTTCCACGCATTAATTAAAACGCTAAACACTAGATCACCTCAGCTTTTCCGCCTGCGGCCTCGATTTTTTCTTTAGCTGTCTCACTAAACATGTTTACCTTTACGGTAAGTTTTTTCTTAAGATCGCCTTCGCCAAGAATTTTAACACCGTCTCTTGGGTTAGAAAGCAAGCCTTTAGACTTGAGAGCGTCTATATCAACAACGCTGCCATCTTCAAAAACGTCCAGCTTTGACACGTTAATCGCGACTATGTCTTTAGAATTTCTGCATTTGAAGCCCCTATGCGGTAATCTTCTATAAATCGGCATTTGACCGCCCTCAAAACCGGGTCTTGGAGCGCCGGAGCGCGCCTTTTGGCCTTTGTGACCATAACCTGCAGTTTTGCCGTTACCGGAACCATGTCCTCTGCCCACTCGGAACTTTTTCTTCTTCGAGCCCGGAGCTGGACTTAATTCGCCTAGTTTCACGCCGTTACCTCCTTTCTTTGCGACCTTATACCTCTTCTACTTTAACGAGATGAGATACCTGAGAGCACATTCCTCTAATGGCCGCATTGTCCTTTTGGACGACGGTTTTATTCAGTTTCCTAAGACCCAACGCCTGCACAGTTTTCTTATGCGCCGGTTTTGCGCCTATCGTAGATTTAACCAGTGTAATTTTTAATTCAGCCACTTAAAGACCCTCCTAGCCCGTAATCTCTTCCACGGTTTTGCCGCGAAGCCTGGCGACTTGCTCAGGGGTTTTCAAACCTTTAAGGCCTTCAATAACGGCGTTCACAACATTGCGCTTATTGTTTGAGCCCAATGATTTTGTACGTACGTTTTTGATGCCCGCAAGCTCACAAACTATACGCACAGGGCCGCCGGCAATAATGCCCGTACCTTCCGCAGCCGGCTTTAAAAGCACTCTGGCGGCTGAGAAATGGCCTATAACCTCATGATGCAAGCTATCACTCTCTGTTTTTTCTATATAGATAAGGTTTTTCTTCGCGTCTTCTTTGCCTTTTCTGATGGCTTCAGAAATTTCTGTTGCTTTGCCGAGTCCGACGCCTACATGGCCTTCTTCGTCGCCCACTACTACGAGTGCTGCAAAGCGAAACGTCCTACCGCCCTTGACAACTTTAGTTACGCGCTTTATGGTAACAACTTTGTCTTTTAAGTCAAGAATGCTTGGATCAATTTTTTTTGCCAAAAGTTTTCCTCCTCATTTTAGTCAGTGTAATGGATTAAAACTTCAAGCCTGCTTCTCTTGCTGCATCTGCTAAAGCTTGAATTTTACCATGATAGAGGTATCCGCCTCTGTCGAACACTACCTGGGATATACCAAGTGAGATCGCCTTTTCGCCTATTGCTTTGCCAACAGCCTTAGCAGCATCCACGTTTGAGGTGAACTTAAGCGCCTCGGCAACCGGCTTATCCAAAGTTGACGCATGAGCCAAAGTATGTCCGGCCACGTCGTCTATAATTTGAGCATACATATGCTTATTGGAGCGAAAAACCGCAAGCCTTGGCTTCACAGGGGTGCCGGATACTTTGTTCCTGATTCTAAAATGACGTTTCTGTCTAGCTAAATGTCTTGATGGTTTTTTAATCATTTATCTCACCCCTCCTTTATTTCTTGCCTGCTTTACCGGCTTTACGTCTTACATACTCGTTTTGGTAACGTATTCCTTTGCCTTTATAAGGCTCCGGCTCACGCTTAGCTCTGATTTCAGCCGCGTATTGGCCGACTCTTTCTTTATCGATACCGGTTACGGTTATTCTATTACCTTCCACGGATGATGTAATGCCTTCCGGGTCAATCATTTGAATCGGATGAGAGTAGCCGAGAGATAAGTTTAACTTATCGCCCTCTTTAGCCGCTCTGTAGCCCACACCTTGGATTTCAAGAACTTTTGTATAGCCATTGGTTACACCTTCAACCATATTAGCCAGCAAAGTCCTTGTAAGACCGTGAAGGGATTTATGTCTTTTGAGCTCGCTCGGTCTTTCAACTGTTACTTGACCGGCTTCTTGCTCAATTTTCATGTCATCCACCAGTTTCCGCGACAAAGAGCCTTTAGGCCCTTTAACAGTTACAAAATTGCCCGCTGTAATGTCCACGGTAACTCCGGGGGGGATTGCCACAGGCATTTTCCCTATACGTGACATGCTCTTTCACCTCCTAAGTCAGTGTAGTAAACTCGCGTCTGACACAAGTTTACAGAACTTCTTTATCTTTCTTCGCTAATAATTTTTACCAAACGTAGGCTATAACCTCGCCGCCAACGTTGTCGCGCCTTGCCTCTCTGTCTGTGATTATGCCTTTATTAGTTGAAATAATCGCAGTGCCTAAGCCGTTAAGTACTCTTGGCAGCTCATCGCAGTTAGCATAAATCCTGAGGCCCGGCTTAGAAATTCTTTTAACGCCGGAAATAACTTTTTCATTCTTGCTGGCGCCGTACTTGAGAGTTACTCTCATGGTCTTTTTGACGCCCATTTCAATTATTTCATAGCCTTTTATATAGCCTTCCTGAACCAGTATGTCGGCAATAGCAGCCTTTACTCTGGAAGAAGGGATATCCACTGTATCATGTTTAGCGCTGTTTGCGTTTCTTATCCTTGTTAACATATCAGCAATGGGGTCTGACATCGACATTCACATTACCTCCTTCCATATATTACCAGCTGGCTTTTTTGACGCCTGGAATCTGGCCTTTATAAGCAAGTTCCCTAAAGCAGATACGGCATACTCCGTATTTACGCAAAACCGAGTGAGGTCTGCCGCAAATTTCGCATCTGGTGTAAGCTCTGGTTGAAAATTTGGATTTTCTCTTTTGCTTCAATCTCATAGCTAATTTTGCCATACAGTTACACCCCTTCCTGCCTCATAAATGGCATTCCGAATAAGCTCAAAAGCTCGCGGGCTTCCTCGTCCGTTTTGGCCGTAGTTACGAAGACAATATCCATACCTCTGATTTTATCAATCTTATCGTACTGGATTTCAGGGAAAATGAGCTGTTCGCGAATACCTAAAGTATAATTGCCTCGTCCATCAAACGAATCCGGTGAAATCCCTCTAAAGTCACGCACACGTGGAAGGGCAATGTTTATGAGCCTATCCGCGAAAGAATACATCTTTTCCGCTCTGAGCGTTACTTTACAGCCAATTGACATACCCTCGCGAAGCTTAAACGCTGCGACGGATTTTTTAGCCTTAGTGATTATCGGCTTTTGGCCTGTTACTATGGTCATATCGTTTGTAGCGGACTCGAGCGCCTTGGGATTATCCTTAGCCTCGCCAAGGCCCATGTTTACAACGATTTTCTCGATTTTGGGAACTTCAAGCTTGTTTTTATACGAAAACTTTTTCATCATAGCGTCTACGACTTCGTTATCGTAAAATTCTCTTAGCCTGGCCACTTAAGCGTCTCCTCCTTTCTCATCGGTCAATTTCCAACTGACCTCTCGCCCCCTGGGCGAAAAAACACACATATTAGTCTATTACTTCGCCTGTGTTCTTGGCGATACGTTTTTTAACAGTAACGGTCTTGCCGTCTTTTACGGTCTCTTCTAACTTATAACCGATTCTTGTGGGCTTGCCGCCTTGGACATACATAACATTTGACACGTGAATCGCTGCTTCACGCTTCGCGATTCCGCCTTTTTCCTGGCCTCTTGGCTTTTGATGCTTTGTAATCATGTTAAGCCCTTCAACCACGACTCTGTCATTGTCTTTATCCACGCTCAGGATTCTACCCTGTTTACCCTTATCTTTGCCGGCGATTATCATAACTCTGTCGCCCCTTTTTACTTTGAGCTTGCCCATTTTGCTTAACCTCCTTTTATTACAGCACTTCAGGAGCTAAAGAGAGTATTTTCATATATTGACGCTCTCTCAATTCTCTGGCTACCGGGCCGAAAATACGAGTGCCTCTCGGGTTTTTGTCTTCTCTTATGATCACGGCCGCGTTGTCGTCAAACTTCACATAACTGCCATCAGGTCTGCCCACGCCTTTTTTAGTGCGAACGATAACCGCTCTGACAACTTCACCTTTTTTGACAACTCCACCGGGTGTTGCATCTTTAACGCTCGCAACTATAACATCGCCAACATTACCGTAACGCCTTTTTGAGCCGCCCAAAACGCGAATGCACAGAAGCTCTTTTGCGCCTGAATTATCAGCAGCAACGAGTCTTGATTCTTGTTGTACCATAATGTTTGCCTCCTATTTCGCTTTCTCCAGTACTGAAACCAGTCGCCATCTTTTTTGTTTCGAAAGAGGGCGCGTTTCCATCACTCTAACCGTGTCACCGATGCCGCATTCGTTGTTCTCGTCATGGGCTTTGAGTTTGTAAGTTCTGGTTATGATTTTCTTGTAAAGCGGATGTCTGATTCTATTTTCAACCGCGACAACGATGGTTTTATCCATTTTATCGCTGACAACCTTACCTACCCTTACTTTACGTTGATTTCTCTCCATTGTCTAGTGCGCCTCCTTTCTAGGCTAATCCCTTTTCTTTCTGGGTGATTACAGTTTGGATACGAGCTATGTTTTTCTTAACCTCAGGAATCCGCGTTGTGTTTGAAAGTTGATTAGTCGCATGTTGGAATCTGAGATTGAAAAGCTCTTTTTTTGCCGAAACAAGTTCTGCTTGAAGCTCAGCTGCCGACTTTTTGTTCAAATCAGCTACAAACTCTTTACTCTTCATTGCTCTCAGCCTCCCTTTCCGCAGTTTCTTCAGCTTTTGACACTACTTTGCATTTTATAGGCAGTTTGTGAATCGCGCGCCTAAGCGCCTCGCGTTGAACCTCATGAGGAACAGCGCCTCCGATTTCAAACATAATCCTGCCCGGTTTAACCACAGCAACCCAATACTCCAATGATCCTTTACCGCTACCCATACGGGTCTCAGCCGGTTTAGAAGTTATCGGTTTGTCCGGGAAAATCTTAATCCAGACCTTGCCGCCCCTTTTAATATGCCTAGTCATGGCAATACGGGCAGCCTCTATCTGATTGGACGTAATCCAGCCCGGCTCCATCGCACGAATTCCAAAATCGCCGTAAGTGATCGTGTTGCCTCTGAGCGCTTTGCCTTTCATGCGGCCCCTGAACTGCTTACGTCTTTTGACTCTTTTAGGGCTTAACATTATTTTTCTCTCCCTTCCCTCGTATTTTTCTTCTCAGGAAGAATCTCACCTTTATAAATCCAAACCTTCACGCCTGTTTTACCATACGTTGTCATAGCCTCAGCAAAGCCGTAGTCTATGTCAGCACGCAGAGTTTGAAGCGGAATAGTACCTTCGTGATAATGCTCTGTTCTAGCCATATCCGCACCGCCAAGTCTGCCTGAGCACATAGTTTTGATGCCCTTAGCGCCCATTTTCATAGTACGCGACATTGACTGGCGCATAGCGCGTCTAAACGTTACGCGGCTCTCGAGCTGCTTAGCAATGTCTTCAGCAACAAGCTGCGCATCGAGTTCCGGCCTTTTGATTTCTTCGATATTAATGAGCACTTTTTGCTCGGACATTTTTTGCAGGCTATTTTGAAGCTCTTGTATCGCCTGACCGTTTCTTCCAATGATTATGCCCGGCTTAGCAGCGTGGATTGTTACTCTGACACGCTCCGCGGTTCTCTGGATTACTATCCTTGAAATACCGGCCTGGAAGAGCTTTTCTTTGATATATTTTCTGAGCTTATGATCTTCAACCAAGAACTTGGAAAAATCCTTTTCAGCGTACCAAACCGAATCCCATTCTTTTACGATACCGACCCTCAGCCCATGGGGATTAACTTTTTGGCCCATCTTTTCCCTCCTTATTTCTCATTAAGCACTATTGAAATGTGGCTGGTTTTCTTCAAAATTGGATAAGCTCTGCCTTTTGACTCCGGCTTAATCCTCTTCATCGTTGGCCCTTGGTTCGCTATGGCCTCTTCCACAAACAACTGCTCCGGATCCATGCCTAAATTATTTTCAGCGTTAGCCATCGCAGATTTGAGCACTTTGAGTATAACGTCTGACGCATATCTCGGCGAGTAAAGCAAAATACCCGTAGCCGACTTAACGTCTTTGCCTTTTATTTGGTCAAGCACTATCTTAGCTTTAGTTGGCGAAACTCTGACAAATTTGGCGTGCGCCTTTGGACGCAAGTCTTTTTGCTCATTTCGCTCTCTTTTTAGCTGGCTTCTATGACCTTTTGCCATTTTTTGCCCTCCTTCATTACTTGCATAACATCTGAATTATTTCGAACGGCTTCTCTTATCAGCGTCTTTGCCATGGCCTCTATAGCTTCTGGTCAGTGCAAACTCGCCCAATTTATGGCCTACCATGTCCTCTGTTACATAAACAGGTACATGCTTCCTTCCGTCATGAACGGCTATCGTGTGGCCTATCATATCCGGAAATATTGTGGAGCGGCGCGACCAAGTTTTGATAACAGCTTTCGATCCCGCGTCGTTTTGCGCTTTAACCTTTTTAAGCAAATGTTCGTCAGCGAACGGTCCTTTTTTTAATGATCTGCTCATCTACGGTCCCCTTTCTCCTATTTCTTAGTACGTGGACGTACTATCATTTTCTGTGAAGCTTTTCTCTTATTTCTAGTCTTATAACCAAGTGCCGGCTTACCCCAAGGTGTAGATGGAGCCGAACGACCGATCGGTGCTTTACCTTCACCACCACCATGAGGGTGATCGTTAGGGTTCATAACAGATCCGCGCACTGTTGGTCTAATACCCATGTGGCGCTTTCTGCCCGCTTTACCTACAGTTATAAGTTCGTGGTCGATATTTCCAACTTGGCCGATTGTTGCGCGGCAGTCGATAGGCAGAAGCCTCATCTCGCCGGAAGGAAGTCTAACAGTTGCATACTTGCCTTCTTTAGCCATAAGTTGTGCCGTGTTGCCTGCGCTTCTTACAAGCTGCCCGCCTGCACCCGGCTTCATTTCGATGTTATGGATTTGCGTACCCACCGGGATATTCCTCATAGGAAGAGCGTTACCCAGCTTGATTTCCGCGTCAGGTCCATTCATCAAAACCTCACCGACTTTGAGTCCGTGCGGTGCCAGAATATAGCGTTTTTCTCCGTCTGCATAAGCAAGAAGAGCTATATTGGCAGTTCTGTTTGGATCATATTCAACGCCTACTACTTTGGCATTTATACCATCTTTGTTTCTCTTGAAGTCAATTATTCTGTACTTTATCTTGGCTCCGCCGCCACGGTGGCGAACGGTTATTTTACCCTGATTGTTCCGGCCGCTGTGCTTTTTAAGGTGAACTACCAAACTTTTCTCAGGTTCTTTCCTTGTAATTTCTGAAAAGTCTGAAGAAGTCATATGCCTGCGGGACGGTGTATAGGGTTTATAGCGCTTAACACCCATTTAGGACACTCCCTTCTTTACATTCCTTGGAACAACTCAATCTCTTTGGAGTCATCCGTCAATTGAACTATAGCTTTTTTTCTTGCAGCGGTGTAACCTGAGTTTTGACCGCGTCTTCTAAGCTTACCTTTTACGTTCATGGTGTTAACGTATTCTACTTTAGCACCTTGGAACATTTTTTCAACAGCTTCTTTAATCATTGTTTTGTTGGCTTCTCTATGAACAAAGAAGGTGTATTTTTTATCTGCCATATCGTTCATGGTTTTCTCAGTAACCACAGGCTTCAGGATAACATCATAATATTGAATATTAGCCATTAAGCGTACACCTCCTGCATTTTTTCTACTGCTTCTTTTGTTACTACGAAAGCGTCAAACTTCAAAATATCATACACGTTGATAGTGCTTACCCCCGCTGTTTTGATATTAGGTAAGTTTCTTGTGGACAGCATAACGTTTCTTGCGTCGCCTTCTGTAACAACCAATGCCTTTTCAAGCTTCAAGTTATCCATTACTTTAACCATCTGCTTGGTCTTAATTTCCGGGAAAGCAAGCGTGTCTAAGACTACAAACTTCTCATCCAGCACTTTCTGGCTTAATACGGATTTAAGTGCTAATCGCTTCACTTTCTTGTTAAGCTTGAACGAATAGTCTCTTGGTTTTGGCGCGAACACGACGCCGCCGCCTTTCCATTGTGGACTCCTAATCGAGCCTTGACGCGCGCGGCCTGTGCCTTTCTGTCGCCACGGCTTACGTCCGCCGCCTCTAACTTCGGCGCGAGTTTTTGCAGATTGTGTGCCTTGGCGACGATTGGCCAGATACTGGACAACTGCCATGTGCACAACATCTTCATTCGGCTCAATACCGAAAATCTCTTCCGAAAGCTCTATGTCATCAATTTTTTGACCGTCTGTATTTAGTACAGGTACTTTTGGCATTTTCAATTCCTCCTTTCCCTTTCTACTTTACACTTTCTTTAACACATACAAGCGAACCTTTAGGCCCCGGAATTGCGCCTTTTACTAACAGGAGATTCATCTCCGCGTCCGCTCTAACTATTTCAAGGTTTTGAACCGTTACAGCTTTGTTGCCTGTTTTTCCGGCCATTTTCTTGCCCTTGAAAACTTTACCCGGGCTTGTACCAGCTCCAAGTGAACCTACGCCTCTGTGGTATTTAGACCCGTGCGTCATTGGCCCTCTGTGCTGGCCGTGTCTTCTGATTGGGCCCAATGTGCCCTTACCTTTGGAAGTACCTGACACGTCAACTTTGTCACCGGCCGCGAAAATGTCGGCCTTGATTTCTGTGCCTACCTCGTATGAAGACAAATCATCGAACTTGAACTCTCTGAGCACTCTCTTAAGCTCTACGTTAGCCTTCGCGAAGTGCCCCTTGATTGGCTTGTTAACACGCTGCTCTTTAACCTCGCCAAAACCTACCTGGATAGCTTCATATCCATCGTTTTCCATGGTCTTTTTCTGCACTACTGTGCATGGGCCTGCTTCGATAACCGTTACAGGAATTACCAACCCGTTCTCGGCAAATACTTGGGTCATGCCGATTTTTCTGCCTAATATGGCTTTTTGCATTTTCGCACCTCCAAAACTCTACAGCGGATTGCAGCGTTTACCGCAATCATTCTAGGTTTATATTTCCAAGGGTTACAAGGGTTATATATAAACCTGCTACATAATCTGCTTGATTACTTGCACTTACATAATTTTGAGCGTAATATCCACTCCGTCCGGCAAGTCGAGGCGCTGGAGCGCGTCGATTGTCTTTGGCGTGGGCATCAAAATATCGATCAACCTTTTGTGGGTTCTCATTTCGAATTGCTCACGGCTGTCTTTGTACTTGTGCACTGCACGAAGTATAGTAACAATTTCTCTCTTCGTAGGAAGAGGTATCGGACCCGAAATTTGTGCGCCCGTCTTCGTAGCCGTTTCAATGATTTGAGCCACGGATTTGTCAACCAGCTTGTGATCATAAGCTTTAATGTTGATCCTGATTTTTTGATTTGCCATAAAAATAAGTCCCTCCTTCTCGTACTTGGCTAATCTTTGCGATTAGCTCTAACAGTTCAGCACGACAGTCAAGACTGTTACACTTTGCCGGGTGTGTCCTCTAGCATTTGACCAAAAAAACCACCCGTACATATGAACAGTGACTTCATCGCCCGATTTCTCGAACCGGACTGTGCTTAGCGAGCCTTTTTAGGCTCTGAACGTGGCACCGGCTCATGTGAACTACCCGGATTATCCGGCAACCTCACAGTCATAGCCGTGTGTCTGAATATGGGCATAAAACACCCATCTCCAAACGTCACATCGACGAGTATATCACACAAAACAAGTGTGTGCAAGAGTTTTTTATACTTTTTTCAAATATTTTCGAATATTTTCGATGAACATTTTCGGCTTTGATATACATGTGTTTTTATTGTATAAAATTCCGCTCATTTGCGCAAGGTATAATTAAGGTATAATTATAGTAAGCAAAGTAAAAATACAGGAGGATTCCTATGCCAAAAGACAGCCAAATAGACCCAAAAGAAGTTCGCAAACAAAAATCCCACGGCGGCCCTACAATGGCGGAAAGTGCGCTGGATGGGGAAGGACGTAATAGTAAGAAACAGTCAGGGAGCAGGCATAAACCGGGTAGTGATAAATGAGAAAGTTGATAAAGCGAGACAAGTGGTTTCCCCATTAATAATGCAATAAGTGAGTTCAAATACGGGCGGGCATGGAAGCCCGCCCCTACAGAGCGACAATATCATCGAACCCTTGCCATAAAAATACTTGTTTTATCCGGAAAATTATAATTCGGAATCTTTCCCATCGGCAAAAACCCCGCCTTAATCCAGCACTTCACGGAACGTAGATTATCCTCCTCAGGGTCTGCACACACCACCTTGGCATCGTGAACTACCATAAGATAATCGACCATGGCCATAACTGTTTTTGTGCCTATTTCCTTGCCCCATAGATCTGGGCACCCAATAAATATATCGATACCATAGCCGCCGACAAATTTGCTAAATGGAGCCGCCTCATTAAACGGATAAGAATCTTCTTCTATCGGATAAAACTGAATATATCCTATCTCTTTTCCGTCATACACAATGAAGCAGGGAGTGGTACTCGAGCCTTCTGCTGTCTTCCTGCCAAATTCAGCTTTAACTTTTTCGATGTCCCAAGGAATGCCTTCTTTGTATGCGAGTTCAGTCACCGCAGGAGTTGTCAGCCATTTGAGAAGAAAAGACATATCTTTACAATCGTTATTCATTTTCCTTACCATTATGTTTTCGCTTGTAAAAAGCATAGATTTCATCTCCTCAAGTGTTTCGGACCGAGCACGAGCATCTCCTGTCCTAAGCAGGCACACCCTTGTAGGGATGCCCGCCTCGGTCATCCGCAATCTTTAAATTTGCAGGTAACCAGCGTGTGAGAACGGTCGATGACGACCATCCCTACAGAACAACCGCACACCTGTAGGGGCGGGTTCGTTGGCCACCCAGCCAGTTCGCATAGCGAACGTCAAGAGGTTACATCCCTGCCGCAATTGGTTTACTCCTATCTTTTCTTATCCTTAACCGTCAAAAAAATCCCATCCACAAGCTCAGGATACGTAAGATTCTCAGGGAACTCATCAAATAGGGCCACTTTCTCCATTTCACTTTCACTTGGTATCTCTCCCAAGGCATACACCTTCGCAAAAAACACCTGCCCTTGCGCCGTCCCGTGCACTCCGCCTAATTCGCCCTCGACCCAATAGTCACAAAGAGGCTCAATATCAAAGCAGACAGCACCTGTCTCTTCAAAAAGCTCCCGCTTAGCAGCATCAAGAGGGGTTTCCCCATCCTCAATATGACCTCCTGCCATCTCCCAAGTACCTCGTTCCTTATGCTTGCAAAAAATCCATTTGCCATCATGCACAGCAGCTATGTCAGCATATTTATAACTTCCAAGCGAGCCAAACGGATAAAACTTAAACTCCATAGCGCGCTCCTACTTCCTCGTCGGAAGAACCTCCAGCCAGTACCCGTCAGGATCATTAATGAAATATATACCCATTTTCTCATTCTCATAGCAGATACAGCCCATTTCTTTGTGCAGCTCATGAGCCGCGTCAAAATCATCGACCTTGAAAGCAATGTGAATTTCATTGTCGCCAAGATTATACGCACCTTCTTTGTCTCTGAGCCACGTAAGCTCGAGTAAGTGACCTCCCGCAACTCCATCAGACAGATACACAATAATAAAACTTCCATTTTCCGGCGCTATACGGCGAGTTTCTTCAAGCCCCAAAGCCTTTTTATAGAACTCCAGCGACTTCTCCAGATTAGCTACATTGATGTTCGTGTGTACAAGTGTAAATTTCATAACAGTTCATCTCCTTATAATATATGATTTGTTTAATAATTACCCTCAGCAATCAACACAAGCACTGTCTCCAGCGCATCCATCCCCGGGAGGTTAAAATGATGCGGCACGGTTCCCGCCTCAAGCGGTCTGCCTCGTTCGTCCGTTACGTAAAACACATCCATCCTAAATAACATACCAGAATTAGGCAAAGCCACCGCCGTGCGCGGCCCGCCAAAATTGCCGCCGCTCGTTTCTCCCACATGGGTTGCAAAGCCTGATTCCTTTGACAGCCATGCGTTAACCTGAGCCGCAGAACCTGTTAAGTGACTGGTCAGCACCCAAACCTTGCCTTCAAACGCACGCTCATAACCAAACCGCTCAAGGCGCTTAGGGTACAACCGCTCCATATGTATGGGAAACCCATAGTTCATGCGCTCCATGTCGCTCATATTAAGCTCAGGCAGGTCAAACTCCTCCAGCATTTCAGAAATCAGGCGCAGACGGTTGTCTGTAGGCCCTATAAACGAGGCCAGCTCATTCAGCACCATAAAATTTGCACCCTCAGAAGCCTCATCCAACCTCTCCCGCGCATAATATCCACTCTGTGCAAAAGCGAATCCTCTTACTTCTACCGCCTCATCAATTATCGACCTTACAATTACGTCTTCAAAGAAGCGCGGCATCCCGCCCAAATTTCTCCTGAGGTCTATTATAAGATGCTCATAGCCCCTAATTTCTTCAAAAAAGCTATGAACCTCCTCTATATCCGCATACCATTCGTCAGACGATGGATCATTCATAAACCGGAAGCTGTCTATGGACAGATATGCAACTCTATTCTCTTCCAAGCTCTCCGCTACTACATTAGGCCTCCCGCCTATAGTCCTTTCTGTGTTTATTATTCTAAATACAGCGCCATTATAGTCACCCTGAGCAAACATATGATTTATTTCGTCAACCTCGTCCTGCTTGCCGAATAAAATAAATCTGTCTAAAATTCGCTGTCTTTCAGCATCTCCCTGTATCATCGGACGTCTTGCTTCTGTCCATAGTCCGAGACTTAACTGTCGTCTATAAAAATCTATCACATGAGGATAGCGCCATCTCGCCAAAGTGTTCTCAGTGAACATCATATTCATCATGGGAGTTCTTTCGCCAATAATTACCGTGTGAGCATTCGGCAGCTCAATTGAAAAGTGAGCAATTCCCCTCAAATCGCTGAAATTATACGCCATGCTCGTCAAAAAGTCATCCGCATTCATATTGGGATTAGCAAGTATATCTGCTCTCACACTATCAATAATAGCATAAATATCCACCCCGCGCCCCCAATATGCCACATCAAAAAGCGCGAAATTGTTTTCCAAAACATAGAGCATATAGTCCAAATCCTTTAGGAAGTATACATATTCCGGAGTATGTTCGAGCACGGGTTCTACATCGATACCATTATATACATAATAGTTATCCACCTTGTTCTCTGTATATTCAATATCCACATCACCAGCGCCACAAGCTGCGAGAAACATCAAAAAAGAGGCAAAAAGAGCCGCAATACGTGCTTTTCTCATACAATAACCTCCCTAATTTTCAATACGTGGCGGCGAGGGCAAGCCCCCGCCCTACAAAGGCATAACTTTCACCACATACACACCATAGGACGATACAAGTTTTGTACCACACAAAACATCACCTATGCTCTCCCACATCGTAGGGCAGGGGCTTGCTCCCGCCGCAGGATGCCGCAAAACTCAATACCTAACTCCCGCATTCCCCGGAAAGTGCATAGGAATTATCCGCCCTGCTCCCACTACCTTCTCAAAATGCTCAATGCCTCTCATCGCATGTACTCCTAGCCGCGGATCTTCCGCCATGAATGCCACATCAATCTTCAGCCCGGCCATCTGCCTGATAATCCTCAAATAATTCTCTTCCCACTCAATGAGCTCCTCCGCGCTGAGCTCATCTTCCCAGTACCAGTCGTTCAAATCCCCGGCATGGAATATGGTGTGTCCCTCTACTTTCACAAGAAACGACACCCCTTCATCAGTTGAACCATAGGCAGTCACCTGAACTTCACCGTCAAATGCACTAAGCTCATCGCCCTCACCTATCCTTAACACGTCCTCGCTCGCCGGACAATCATTTTCCAGAATATACACTATATCTCCAAGCCTACTCCACTCAAAAATCTTCTTATTGTAATGGTCACTGTGTTTGTGGGATACGAAAACACAAGTCTTTTTGCCTTTGAATGCTTCCGGCGTGATTACACCCTTCTCGTCCGTGAAATAATCAAAAATCAAATTGTACTTATCAAGCTCAATCAAAAAGCCGCTGTGTCCTATGCATGTAATTTTCATCTCACTCACCTCTCATTTATGATTTTCAGTGCCGCTCCAAAAGCCGTAGCATGGAGCGCGTTCTCACAAAAAACAAACTCAACCCCATACAGCCCGCCCACAAGCGGCAACACCTTCCTGGCCTGTGGAAATTCAGCCAATGCCCCGGCGACCGCCACGGTGCTGCACTCTTTAGCGCGCCCGGCAAAAACCGCCATCACTCCCAGAACTTGATATATCGTGCTGAAAAGCCCAAGCGCAATATCCTCGCGAGAAGCGTCGCTTGCAAAATTACCAAAATTCGCGGCTGACGCGTCCGGCGGCAAGAACGAAAACTGCATATTGTAAATATCTCCCATCATAAGGTCGATTTTTTTCAAGTCTCCACCATCGGCCAGCTCAGAGAGCTTAGCCACTTTAGTTTCACCAATCATTCTGCCTGCGAGCCCGACAAGCGTGGCGCCGCCCAGCCCGCTGCCTCCGGCGTGCGTTATCCCATCCTCTCCTGCATGAACGAAAACAGTGCCCGTGCCTATATTCATAACCAAAGCCTCAGAAAGCCCCGCTAATGTGAGCGCTCCTATACCCACAGCCGCGCTTTCAGCCACTTTGACCACCTCAACTCCCTGAACATTGTCTATATCCAGCCACGATGCGCCCGCGCCCGTGAGTGCGATTTTTTCAACATTATCAAATGCCTTGCACAGCTCTTGGAGCAAAGCGCCCATCCCTCCATGCATGGAAACCAGGCGATCCTTAGTCTTGGCATGTGTTTTGGCTATTATTTTCAAGTCTTTATCCACCGCTACAACTTTTGTAGATGTGCTTCCAATGTCTACTCCCAGTGTAATTTTCAAAATTTTGCACTTCCAATCCTTAAAAGTGTGGTAAACTATGTATTATATTATATAGTATAATCAAAAACCGGGAGGATTTCAAATATGAAATATCGAATCAATCCAAAAAATGGCGACAACCTCTCTATTCTTGGCTTTGGCTGTATGCGCTTTCCTAAAAATGAAAAAGAAACAGAGAAGCTTATTCTGAGCGCCATTGAAAAAGGAATCAATTATTTCGATACAGCGTATATCTATGGAAATTCCGAGCAGGTATTAGGCGAAATTCTAAACCGCAACAATAAGCGTGAGACTATTAAAATTGCCACAAAAATCCATCCGTATCTTATAAAGAAATACGAGGACTTGGACAAATGCTTTTCCAAACAGCTTGCAAGGCTTAAAACGGATTATATCGATTATTATTTCATCCATAGTGTTACAGACATTAATTTGTGGGAGCGGCTTGTAGAACTTGGCATACTCAAATGGATTGAAGAAAAAAAGAATGAGGGTAAAATCCGAAACATAGGCTTTTCTTACCATGGCGGCCGCGACGAATTCATCAAAATTTGTGATGCATACCCATGGGAATTTTGCATGATTTATTACAATTACCTGGACGAAAATTACCAAGCCGGCAAACACGGCCTACAATATGCCGCCTCAAAGGGCATGCCTGTCATGGTCATGGGGCCGCTCAAGGGCGGCATGCTGTCACATAAGCTGCCTGACAGCGTACGGCAAGCCTTTGACAGTGCCCCTGCCAAGCGCAGTCCCACAGATTGGGCGCTTCGCTGGATTTGGAATCACCCGGAAGTTACGTGTGTTCTATCAGGCATGAGCAGTGTGGAAATGCTTGACGAAAACATCGCCTCAGCCAGCACAACGGAAAGCGAGTCGTTCAGCACAGCAGACCATGAAATCATCAGCCGTGCCAAAAAGGCACTCCTAAATAGCATCAAAGTACCATGCACAGGCTGCAATTACTGCATGCCCTGCCCTCGCGGCGTAGACATACCCACCTGCCTCTCATGCTATAACGACACAGCAACCAGCAGCAAGCCCATGGCCATTGTAAAATATATTATGCAGACTTCGCTAAAAAGTAAGCCGCAAATCGCCTCGCTCTGTAATAAATGCGGAAAATGTGAGAAACTCTGCCCTCAGGAAATTAAAATAGGCGATGAGCTCGAAAACACCGCCGCCGCGCTTGAAAAATTTTATTTTAAGCCGGTAACATTTTTGGCCAGGAAATTTATGAGATTGTAGGAGTAGACATGAATTTATTTACTGAGCAAATCAATAACCGGCAAGACTGGGAAAGAATTTTTCACTCCATTCAGGTATTCGAGCCCTTGGCAGAATACATATTTAAAAAAGAAAATCTACCCACATTAAAAATTGAGGGACTTACTCCCGGTACAAACGCCGTGTTTAAATCCGGACGCTATGTGGTAAAAATATTCGCTCCGGCAGAGAGCGTCGTTGACCAAACCCTTGACTTTCAGACAGAACTATTTGCCACAAATAAGGCCAACGAAATGGGCGTTTCTACTCCTAAAGTAATTGCGCATGACTTTGTCGATGATAAATATCGCTTTGCCTATATAATAACCGAATATATTGCGGGTTTGGAGTTTACTGAAGCGGTCAAGACAATGACAAGTGATGAGAAAGTTGATTTTGGTCGTAAACTTCGCAGTATAACAGATAGAATGAACAGGCCTTGTGAGGCTTTTAATGGGATTGATATAATCAACGACAAAGGCCGCTACATGCGCTGGAGTAAGTATCCTGAACGCTTCAAGATGGAACGCCTTGCTTATATAAAGACTCGTGACTTTGGCGAAAAAGTGTTTGTCCATGGCGATTTGTGCGGCGACAACATTCTGTTAACACCGCAGGGCGAGCTCTATATCATCGACTTCGCTGACGCCGTTCTCGCCCCTAAAATCTATGAGCATGCGCTTGTAGCCGTCGAGTTATTCAAGTTTGATCCGGCATTACTCCACGGTTATTTTGGTGAGTATACAGCAGATGGGTTGGCAGCGATATGCTTCAACGGATTGTTGATTCACGATTTTGGCGGCGATGTTGTTGAGCAGCACTTGGGAAAGATTAACGAATTTCAAACACTCGATGATTTACAAAAAAGTTTGAATCGAGCATGTGCAAAATAGCCCTGTGACTCAACATCACGGCTTTTGACAAACATACAGGAGGCAGCTCACATTGGAACTCTATCGCAGTATAACCCAACCAAAAAACAGAAGCACTCTCCGCCGCAAGCTTGGCGTGCTCTATTTCAGACTCAGGCGCCATGCGCTCTGGCTCTTTGGCGGCATGAAATTTGCCAAAATTCGTGATGTTAATATGGAGCATGTGCATTTTGACCATCAGACGCCCTTGCTTCGCCACCTCAAAAATGTCGAGATGCGCCTGGAGCAAAATAAGATAACGAACCTACGCATCGCTCTCTCAAAAATTAATGGGATAACCCTTGATCCCGGCGAAGTATTCTCACTTTGGAAGCTTATAGGAAACCCGACTAGCCGCAAAGGCTATGTGAATGGCGTAATCTTGCACGACGGCGCATTCGGCGAAGGTATTGGCGGCGGACTGTGCCACTTATCCGGCTTCATTTATTGGGCCACCCTGCACACCCCGCTCACTATAACAGAGCGCCACCGCCATGG
>Ga0123355_10002507_pt1 | contig 26013 bp, 21 predicted proteins | sample TergutEmb28metaG_3_FD_89872 | JGI IMG/M metagenome (GOLD analysis project Ga0123355, IMG submission 89872) | Embiratermes neotenicus P1 segment gut microbial communities from Petit-Saut dam, French Guiana - Emb289 P1 | ecosystem: Host-associated > Arthropoda: Insects > Digestive system > Gut ...
CGCAATAATACCCGAGACATATTCTGTACTAAACCTGCGCGATACGACACTTCCGCTAACCGGCGGTATCGGCGTCGGTAGCCAAGTACAAACATTTGCAATGGCAGGGGCGTCGGTGCTTGCTATTGCCGCACTTTCCGCCGGTGTAATTGTGCTTCGCAAACGTAAACGCACAGTTACTACTGCTGCGGAGTAGCAGGCGTTTATATGTCACAACCCAAAAGGAGGCCATCCAACTACAGGATAGCCTCCTTTTTTGTGCCTTAAGGGTGTCTTTTTTGATAAAAGCGTTACTTTCCCGGTTTTTCCATTTTGGGGAAAAACGATCCAAGCCGCAGAAACCGGGAGGTTCCATATTTGGGGAAGGGCTGCTTACATCTTAATTTTTATCCTGCTCGAATATTTCTTTTACCTCTTCATACGAGGGCAGTTTTAATCCTTCCGTGTTTGCAGCCCGCACTATATGGCCGTATGCTTCTTATAAGCAGTACGAGCGGCATCCACCGGCTCAAGCAAATCTGGCCAAAGCCCGCCTTCAAGCTGCCTATACACATACACGGCCTGCGAGGAAACTGTCTCCCCCTAAACACGCTAAACTACCGGCCTTTAGGCACCTTGCCGGTGGTGTCATTTTGGGAAAGGTTTTGAAAGAGAACTTAGCAGCTTTAGGGCGTGTTGCCACTACACGCCCTAGCTCCATCATATATTCCTCCCAGTGGTACGCGGCAATGCCTATGTATATAGTCATTCACCCTAGGTATGCAACTCAAGCTCAATATACTCCCACATGGTGCCAACAGCACCATTGATTTCCATGGCGGCGGTACGCGTTTCATATTCATCAAATGCGCCCGCAAATGGCACTAGCGCACGCTTTAACCTCTTAGTCATGGCATAGTAACCGCCAACAAAAAACTCACTTTCTTTAACAACAGGCTTGGCAAAAGTGCCATCTGCAAACATGTTTGCAATCGGACAGTCCAAGAGATTCACCTGCTTTCTATATGTTTACTAGGCACAGGGCAAACCAGTGGGCTCATGGTAATAAGTACAAAATTTATGACCTGTGCATGTGGCATAATTATATCCTGTACTGTAATGTTCTGACAAGTATGACCCATTATTCATACCATTTGTGCAGGCGGTAAAATAGAGCGTGTAGCCACTAACGACAATAGACAGCTTTTACGGCAATTTTTCGCCGATTGAGAGGGTGTTGACGCGGCTTGGGCAACAAGGGAAATGCCAACGAAAAGCGGATTGTTTGCCCAATACTTCACCAAAGCGAATAGTGTTACATTTGCCATACCGCTCGATTTTCTTATCATGCAATGCCTTGTACTTGGCATAATTCGATGAAATCGGCACCAGCCAATATATTTCTTGCGTAACACTATCTTGAAATGCGAAAAAACAAGGCTTCAACCATAAAGGCGAAGCCTTGAATCAATCATTTTTGTCCCGGCCACTTATAAGCCGCATACCGGGAAGCGAACAACATTTTTCATACCTCATCGGTACACCCTTATTATATGCAAATTATCAGAAAGAATCAATAAAAAGTTTCCCCAAAAAACATGGGAATGGCTTGTCAAAATCCGCTCTGATTGGATTCTTTCAGAGCCAATACAATCAGCTTCGTAATGGTAGTGCCGTAGACGGAACGGGGACTTTGTATAGTCATGTAGGCGGCGTAGTTATCCCTTACCCATCTGTAAACGTAAATAGCGGGTATCATCTAAATGCGACGGATGATACTCGCTATTTTATATTATGTCAATCAACACATATGCCAAAACTCAAAAGGTGTGGCTGACGCATGAAAAAATTATGGATATCAAATATATTGACGAAACTTATATCGTAGTGTATGCTAACAAAAATTACACGAAAGGAGCTGAAGAAATGTACGCTATACCAGAAGTTGACCTCGAGTTTAAAGGCCTTATCCCGCCACTTTCGGCAGAGGAATACGCGCAACTTGAGGAGAACATTGTCTCCGCGCGTCGGTGCCGCGATGCAATCGTAACCTGGGAAGGGCTCATCCTTGATGGGCATAACCGGTTTGAGATTTGCATACGTCATGGTATTGAGTTTGAAGTGGTGAACATGCCACTAGAGTCAAGGGAGGCGGCCAAGCTTTGGATTTTATCCAACCAGCTTTGCAGGCGCAACCTGTCTGATGCCATGCGGATTGAACTAGCGCAGAAAAAAGAAGGGGTTTTGCGAGACCTGGCAAAAATGAAGCTGTCCTACGCAGGAATGAAAAGCAGGCCTGGGATGAAAGCCTTGCCGGAGGCGAGTGCCTTGCCGGATGAGATAGCCCCGGATGAGAAACCTTTTTCCAAAACGACAAAAGGTGAAGACGATGCAATCAATGTACACGAGGCCATTGCCAAAGCAGCAGGTGTTGGCGAGGGAACCCTTCACAGATACGCCGAAATCAAAGCAAATGCAACCCCAGAAGTCTTGGAACAAGTAATGTCCGGCGAGGTGAAAATCGGCACTGCTCATCGTATGCTTGCCAAGGAAATCCTTAAAGACTTAAAGCGCGCGAATAAAATGTATAAATACATTATTAATCGTATGCCGCCCCACAACTCAAAAGAGTTGGTAATGCCCGGCACACCGATGCATGGCAGGCTAGCCGGATTATCTTCGCAAATTAAAGAGTTGCTGGCTATTATTAATGAACATACCCGGAAGAAAACAAGCTAGGGTATGGCTTGGCTGACAAGTTGGTTTGCAACGATTAAATAGCGCGTATCATCAAATTATTGCTGACGATACGCGCTATTTAGCTACTATCATAATCGACACATATGCAAATTAAAGGCTGCGTGCGCGCATATACCTCTACTGGTACAGCTATGAAAAATCCTTACATGTGTTTCTGTAGAACATACTTTGCTTTTGTGCTTATCATGTGTACTTTACACTGCCTCTCATCTTCCGTTTTTCCGACCTTACATGGTCAAGGGTATTGTATTTTTACATTCTCTGGAGTAGTTTGGCCAACCAGTCCTTACTGGACTGTAATATTACTTTATTCTGGAGGGGTGAGATGTGTGACAGGTTTATGAAAAAAAAAATTAAAGTGAATAAGGAAAGGAAAAATGAAAAGAGCGACACCGAATAGCACCACTCTGCCTCTACTCTACTGCACGACAACTAGGTTAAGTCCATCACTTCTCACTCGAACACCACCATTTTTTGAGAAAAATATTTCTGTGCCTAAATATTCCAGCACTGTCACTATCCTTTCATCCGTTGGGCGTTCGGTGCAACATGTTGACACTGCATATCGAGGGTTAATTGCTTTCAAAAACTCAGTGCTTAGTCGGTTATATCGACCATGATGCGGAAGCTTAAGAAAATCGAAGCTAACGCCAAATATCTCATCCATTTCCAAAAGTTCACTCAACCGCCCTGCCATTGCATCACCCATGAAAATAAATTTCTTTTCCCCATGTGATATAGTCACAACAATAGAAAAATCATTTTCACGAGGCGTTGTCACATCTTCAATATAGTCATTATCATCGTCCTCATTACTAAAAACAAAAAAGTCCAACACAGACGGATACATAGTTATCTCGGCATCGTCAAGAGTTAGTGAAACTTCCTCTAATAATACAAATGCCTCAATATCTGCCAATAGCATAGCATTCTCAAATCGCCTAACTGTGTTTGATATTCTTTGATAATTTGGAACTATAACATTCTGCACTTCCATAAAATTAATAATATAGTGCGCACTGCCAACATGATCGCGGTCAAAATGCGTAATAATTAAGTAATCAATATAGACAATATCCCTATAGAACAACCAGTTCAAAATATAATTACCATGCTGACGCTCTCCTGTGTCAATCATTACTGTGTAGTTTTCAGTTTTAACTACAATGGCATCTGCGCTGAGAAACCCGAAAACATATACCTCTAATATCCCGCTCTCCCTAGTTGTTTCCGGCTCTTCCGCTCTTTCAGCAGGTACACCGCACCCTGCAAAAGCGAACAAGACAAACAACATCAATACAAACGTCACAATCTGTATATCGCAGTAATATAGCCTCAAATAACACCTCGCTACCCTGTACGCGTCAAGCCGTAAAATTGGATGTGTGGCAGATTTATGGAAAAATTTTTAGGACTATCCACAGATTGAATTGCACGGCTTTCATTTTTTTCGCCAGCGCATTTAATCAGTCACATGCTTCAGAAAGAGGGATGGTTATTTTCGGGTTTCATATAAATAACTCAATGTGCAAATAATCAAAACACGTATACGTGTCGTGTATAAAGTGCGATGGTATAAAACACACCCGCAAACAGGTGCACCGCCGCAAGCGTTATAGCTATGTTTATCGCAACACGTTTTGTTTTGAAACTAGATATGTCTTCATCATTGAAATACACTATCTTACAGTGAGCAAGTTCAATCATACTGACCATAACTAAAAGTGTACGAGCATACAAAAGACCCCAACCCGTGTTTCCATGATTGAATCTTACACCCTCTTCGTACATGAATGCCAACTGTAACGTGGCAACAACTAAAACAACCCATGCCATTTGCAAAAGATAGTTCTTCTTCAGATTAGTTCTTCTCAAAATGACAACAACAATAGGAAATATCCAATTTGTGATATGGTTACGTAAGATAAAGTTCGGATTGCGTCCAAATACAAGCCAACTATCGGCTCCCCCATAGAAATATGCAGTACGACTGTATAATGCGAGCAACCCTGCTGGAATAAAACAACAACCAATGATAATGCAAGACCTTAAGCGATTTAAACCAAACCCCGAAACAGCCCACCAAACGAATAAAAACAACAAAACAGCAGGTACGAAAGCAACAAGCCATGAAACCTTTGCATAAACGGAAAGAAATAACGCTATAGCTAACAATAATGCATAAACGTATATTGAATCAAACATCCTACTTGTTTTTCCAAACAATGAAAACATTCTGCTTTCCTGCGCAACCTCGCTTAACTTCACAAGATTAACAAACAAAAAAAATGTTGCGACAACAAAAGGAATTACAACAACAGATGTAGGATTGTGCCATACAGTTATGCCAATTCCCGCACCGTATGCAAGTCTCCCGATGAAAAAATTAGGTATTGCTCCTGCAAATATTGTTGTGAGAACCACAAAAAACAGCCATTTATCAGAAACATTTTTACCAATCTCCTTCCATGTAAAGTAATGTACAAAACCAAGCAACAACATGCGGAAAATTACTGAAACCATAACTCCAGCCATAGTTAGAGGATTCCCTACTCTACCAAGAAATGTTGAAAAAAATGCAGTTAAATTTTGATACATGTTTACCATGTTAAAACCATATACCAATCTACGTTGCGCGCTTATATTATGAAGATTAAAATCTATGAATAGATCACCTTGCGCATGAAAAAACATATACGAACTCAAAATAAACCAAAAGGCATACAAAAATGGAAACAGAAGTGTGTTTTCCGTGTTATCTCGCTTTACGAGCAGAGACAATGTTTCACTTATATGTTGCCTTGAATTATTATTGGATTCATCAGACATTCTATTATCACCTATAGCACTTTCTACTCAAAATGAACTGCGATAGCCACTCATAATTGAGCTTAGTTATAAATCATTTCGTATCGTTATTTCATGATTATGTAGTATTATAGTACCACACAAGAGTTATATTTTTCACTAGCGTCACTTCATATCATGATAATCGTTACATTATACAAGAACAACTTTTTTCTTGATGCTGAAATGTAACATCTTTTTGCTACTATATCGTGTTCACACAACCTCACTGTATATATCGCCTGTTTACAAAATCGCAAAAATAGCCCCAGCTATTATCAATGCATAGGCAAATAGTTCTCGGCATGTAAATTTCTCCTTAAAAAATGCTACACCTATAAAGCCTACAAAAATATAAGTTGATGAACTAATTAAAGCAGCTGTAATTAGGCTATTTGTCCTATATCCTAATGTGTTTAGAAGTGTTGTACACAAAAGTAAAATATATGCAATAATAATTTTGAAGTCGAAATACTTTAAAATACTTTTTTTAACACTCTTTTTTGATAGAGAAGCACTTTTTAGCAATCCTTGGGAAATTGCTGCTATTATTGCAGATGCCAGAAAAAACAAACTATGCCAATTCAACATTTTTTGTCACCAATAGTATGACACCAGTAATAATTAACATAGCTCCAATAATCATGTTAATTGTAATAGCTTCACCAAAAAAAAGCCTTCCCCATACAAATGTCCACATAATACCAATACCTTTATTTGCGTATGCAGTTGTCAACTTAAACTTACTTAAAATTATTTGCCAGAAGAAAGCATAAATTACCATAATAAAAAGAGCTACTGCATAGAAACTCACGAACTTAAATGAAAAAAAAGGATAAAATGAGGCCAACTTTAAAAATACACCCGCAAAAGAAAAAAACATTAATGAGAATTCTAAAAAAATAAAGTCTCTTATTTTGAATTTTTCTGTGTTATTCATTTTACCCCACCTTATACTAAACAGTGTTTTCATCAGAAATCGTCAATAGTTGAACAATATCCCATATTATATGCAAAGGGACATCTTTCATCAACTGCGTTCACAGGCGCAAAGAATTATAGCAAAAAGAATTTGAACAACATAACAAAAATACAAGTTAACCCGAAAATTACCTATGCTCTCTTCTAATAATATAATTTGGCTTCTTTTTTGCCTCAAGAAAAATCCTCATTAAATATTCGCCAATAATCCCCAACGAAAAAAGTATAAGTCCTGAGAAAAATATTATAATCAAAACTAATGTCGTCCAACCTTGAATCGTTATTCCTATATAGAAATATCTAATAAGATAGTAAATTGCTCCTAATACGCTACCCAACGAAACAAAAAAACCTATATTCCTAACAACAATCAAAGGAAATACAGAGTTAGTATAAAGATTTGTGAGGCTAATATTAATAAGTCTCTTAAATGTATAACCACTTTTTCCATACAAACGTTCATTATGTTTCACGCTAGTGTAACCAATTCGATTAGTAGTATCAAAAATTAAATACCCAATTCGTGGGGATGTTACACACATGTTTGATATTGCTTTAGCTATATATATTCTCATAATTCTAAAGCTTGTAAGATTCGCATTTATTCTTTTAGAATATGCTAGCGATGCTAATTTTTTATTCAAAGCCGTTCCCATCTTACGGATAAAATTATGTTTCTTTGATTCGTATGTCCCTATTACCACATCTAAATCGTCATGACTATCAAGCTCTCTAACTAACTTAGGGATTTCATCTGGAGGATGTTGCAAATCATCATCCATTGTAATAACAAAATCACCTACAGCTGCCATAAATCCGCACATCAATGCACAGTGTTGGCCAAAATTACTTGATAGCTGTATTATTCTTACACGCGAATCTTGTTTGTGTAGCTTTTCCATGACACCAAAGGAGTTATCTTTTGATGAATCATCAATCAGAATAAGCTCAAAGTCTTTCTTAATTGTATTAGAAAATACATCTAATATTTGTTCATACAACATCATTATCGTTTGTTCGGAATTATATACTGGTACGACTATTGAATACAAAGACATATTCATTAAGACCCCTCTCTTTGGCGCTATTTGTGTTACAAACACACAGCAAGTGAATCACCACAAACATATACATTCACAATTATCTCACATCCAAATGTTTTATAGCTATTGCAAATTGCGATTTGTTCATAATGAATCAAACTAAATTAGCACAGCCAACACCTTTTATGAAAGGGTGACGAACCCAGCAAAAAAGTTAACTAACTTAATAAACTAAATTTTCGCCCAGTTTTACGATAATCCACATCCATTACAATCGAAGCTATATCAATAATAGTCGAGACACATGGGGTCGGAATATCATAGTAATTAGCTGCTGATTCCAGTGGCACTAGTCCATATGGCAAATCCTCACTTATATATCTATGATCTAGATTTTTGGGAGCATATATATCTTTATAATATTTATTATTTTTAATACATTCATATAAATTTGTGCCGCTAACTCCGTATGATCGTTTCAGCCATTCAACAGTAGTTTCTAAATTATATCCCATCGCTTTCCCAACAGAGATTCGTTCATCATCCATTTTTTCCAAAAAACGTGCAATACCTGGAGATATCCCATCACAATAGAATTTAAAGTCCGCTACATCATATTCAATCCAACCTATATTCAATAATACTGGGGCGCAGTGCAGTATCATTCCTACATTTCCTATAGAGGTCTGCACGGTGGAGTGTGCTGGCAAAATAAAGGGCTTTAAACAAGTAGGTACACCTTCTAGTACAGTTTTAAGGTGTTGCTGGTTTACTGTAGCAATTAACACATTCTTCTTTAAAGCATATATGTTTACGAAGTTTTTAGCATCACGACGACAAGTGTAAACAATGGTTTGTGTTTCAGCAATGATAGGAGAACTGTTACAGCCAGAAAGCACAAGTTCTCTACTGAAATCTTCAGCTCCAAATGTACGTCCAGGATTCAAAATAATTAGTGTATCATCTGAAACTAAAGGAGCAATAAGTTTAGCTATTGACTTATGTGCAAATGCAGGAGTTGTAACCATAATCCTATTTGCTATCACATCCTCAATGTTTGAAGAAACATTTTCAATTTGTGCTGTACCGTTAACTGCTCCTTTACAATGGATTACTCTTGAAGCACTAACATCATCTATATTTTCAGGTGTCCTATTCCAAAGGTTTACTTTTTCTCCAGTAAGAGTTAAATGCGCGGCCATTGCAAGCCCTTGATGTCCAGCACCCATAATTAAAACATTGCCTTCCATCTAACCACCTCCGGAATGAACGTCTTTGTAATATTAATTTGTACATATCACTACTCATCAACTAAATACATAGTAAAATCAATACATAATAGAAACGAACCGTTGCACTCATTCTAACATTCCTTAGCTTGAACACACTTCTGTCAATAGACTATACATAAATTATTATTTAACATCGCGTTGTATATTAAATCAACTGTTTCAACGTGTTCTGGGTAACGCTTATAAAGCAGTTCGCGCTCACATGCACCAGGAGCACTATCAAGTGGATCTCCATAGGCAAAGAAGAGTTTGCCTATGTTTTCATTAATATACTTCAGTGTCGCCAGCATACCATCCTTTTCATCACCCAACTCGGAAATAAACATCACAATTGCTGATGTGAGTCCGATATAGTTAATATCTTGAACCTTAATATGAGTAGTTTTCTCAAATGGCGGCAGTGTATTTGTAATATCCTTGTAAAGCAAATCGATAAAATCTACTCCTAGCACTGACTGGTAACGAATCGAAAGCCACGGACGCAAGTTAGCTTCAATAATTGTCCACCCACCAATATCTGCATCCCACATCATCTCATAGCCTATAAACCCACACCAATTACTTGCATTTGTTGCGGCTATTGCCAACATATACATTGCATGGTCTGCATTTGGCTTCAAAATAGCTCCAGTTCCAACATTCTTGGGATACCGATATAATACACGCATTCCACCAACAGCACGAATGTTCCCCAGGCTATCGCGATATACATATACTGAACCTTCTTGTTCGAGCGAATTTATGTTTATTTTTTTTTGAACAATAAGCTTGTGTCCTCTCTTGAGTTCTCGATATAATGCCACCTTCAACGTTTCTTTATCAGCGCATGCGATGGCCTTTGCACCGTTGTGCTCCGTCTGAAACGAGTTTTTTAAGTCCTTCACTGATGGCTTATAAATACATGGATAAGAAATATTGTCTACAGCGTTTGGAACATCAGCCTCGCATTCTACTGAGATTGAAGTCGGTGTTGCTATATTGCTTTTTTCAAGCATGTATGCAAACCTTGTCTTGTCAATGAGATCAAGACAACATGTTTCAAAGTTGTTGGGACCCATCTGTAAAAAATATGGAGAAAGAGAGCTAAAATTATATTGTATAAACATCAATATCGTATCACTTGTAGGCAATAATATACATTTTTGTTTGTATTGGGAAACCAATTTTTTTCCTAAAGCTAGTAAACCATCAAGGGCTAAATGTTCATTGTCGGCAGGATTACTTATAGTAACAGAATCCAAAAAATAACGTGACTTCGCACTAATCCATGCCGAAGCACCATGCCAAGTAAACACCACGGGTACAAATGGTATATTATTTTGCCCAAGAGAACGCATTACATCAAGAAAACAGTTGTCATTTGCTCGAATGACTACAACCGGCGGCAAGGTATTATTGCTATTCATTTTTTGAACCCCTTTACTTTTTACAAATTACAAACAATTGATTCGCCAACTCTGGATAGTTGTCACCAAGTTTAATCATCGCAGAATAATGCTTGTCATTGAATCCAAGATTATGCATTTGTCCAGTCGTAATAGGCTTGAGCAACACTCCTTTGGCCACTTCCATTGAATAGCCAGCTTCTGTGATTAATAACTCTAACTCAGCGAGCGTAAAATACTGTTTATGATTGCGCTCAATATGCATTTGATTCAGCTCATGTATATTTTCTAAAACACCAATTTCAACACCAATACGACGATGTAATGCCTCTGCGTTTTGAACTGTAATAACTAGTTTTCCGTCATCCTTTAAGAAGTCTCTATATTTTTTGAGTAAATCAAGAGGGTCGTCGAGATAAATTAGCACTGAATTCATCAATATATAATCATATTTTTTTTCAGTATCATACTCCTCATAATAACTGTGGGACACAGTCATATTTGCTTTTAAGCCACCTCCTTCAATGAAATTATCAATAAGTTTTTTTGAGCCTTCAACCAAGTCATAAGTTCTCGCTATTTGTGCAAGTCTTTCGACAATAAATGGAAACCCAATCCCCAAATCCAAAACGTCTTTGTCAATAATTTTTGACACAAGCATGTCAGAAATAAAATTCGCGCGAAAAATATTTTCTGTGTAAAACGGATTTTCACGACGATACAGATCAGTAGCAATTTTGTCCAAATAATTCATACTTTTCTCCTTCATCATTATTTTGCGTACACTCTTTTATTAATTGCATTCTTTAATGTTCATATTGCACATTACGAAATTTCACCAATGGTTGATGTCCATAAGTGCAAAAAAGCCAGTGACGCATTTTGTATTATCAGAAGTATTTCAAAGTTGCATCCACAACCTTCTCTCTTTCATCCTTTGTCATACCATAATACAAAGACAAGCGAACCAAACGCTCACTTTCATTGGTTGTAAACACATCTTCACCATGAAACGTGCTATGTTTTAATCCGGCATCCGACGAGTGGAGTGGTATATAGTGAAATACTGCACCTATTCCATTTGACCTCATGTAAGATATAAATTTTGTGCGCTCGTCCAGATTTTTAAGCTTCAGCCAATACATATGTGCATTATGCAGACAGTTATTAGGGATTGTAGCAGTCTTAACTAACCCGTTATTTGCCAAATCGATAAATGCTTCATGATAATGATTCCATGTGTCCATGCGGTTTCTGTTAATAAGTTCAAGATTATTAAGTTGGGCCAACAAATAGGCAGCATTTAATTCGCTAGGCAAGTAGGATGAGCCAATATCACACCATGTATACTTGTCCACTTCACCTCTAAAAAAGCGGCTACGATTTGTTCCTTTCTCTCTTATTATTTCGGCACGCTCAATGTAATCGCTATTGTTTACAAGTAGTGCACCGCCCTCACCACAGGTAATGTTTTTTGTCTCGTGAAAGCTAAAAGTTCCAAAATCGCCAATACTGCCGAGAGGCTTGCCGTTGTAGTACGCACCCACTCCCTGCGCTGCGTCTTCGACTACTTTTATACCATGCCTCTGTGCAACATCCATTATCTCATCCATTTCACAAGAAACCCCTGCATAATGAACTGGAACGATTGCTTTTGTTCTCTCTGTCACTGCTGCCTCAATCAACTTCTCATCAATATTCATTGTGTCTGGGCGAATATCCACAAAAACAATCTTCGCCCCGCGTAACACAAACGCATTTGCAGTAGACACAAATGTGAACGAAGGCATGATGACCTCATCCCCTGGCTCTATATCACATAAGATAGCCGCCATCTCCAATGCATGAGTACATGATGTAGCAAGTAACACCTTCTTCGTATCTGATATATTCTCTAGAAGTTTATGACATTTCTCAGTAAAGCCACCATCCCCAGATAATTTATATAGGCTTAATGCTTCTGAGATATAATCAATCTCATTGCCCAAAATAGCGGGCTTATTAAATGGTATCATATGTGACGCCTCCTCAACATAGCATACAACTTACACAAACAAGTTATAACAAATGGATAACAGCTGTTATGGTGATGCACCAAATCGCGGTGAATTTCCAAGCATAACAATAATATAATACTCAAACTCTCTAATATACCCATATGCTGGCCATGATGGCATATCAGCAACCTGCAGAGCGATTACATCGCTATCCAGCCCATAAGCAGATTGAAATGGAAATCCATGCATTGCAAAAAAGCGGTTTAACCTAAACGAACACAACTCATTACTCCATCTGTCCCAGTTAAATAGCGTTATACCAATAACATGTATATTTGGATTTCTATCTGGAAATCCATGAGTTAGAAGCCCGACAAAAACTATCGGCTTTGTTCTTTGGCGACCACCTAAATCATTAATTATTGAATGCATAACCATAACGTCTCGCTGATATCTTTGATAGTCTAAGAAAAACGTATGATTCATGTCGCGCGATTGAGTTAATACAAGCAAAACTACTGCAACTATGATTAATTGCTTTGCCTTTACATATTTGGCAATAACGATATTATTGAAAACAATATATATAAGCCCGATACTAAAAGCTATAGTTGTCGAAAATGTTGACATAATTCTTAACATAGGAGTTGCATCGCCCAAAATAATAAGCATGATATATGCGGACGCGGCTGTAGCAACTCCAGCAAAAAAAATATTTAATCTACGAAGAATAAAAGCACAGCAAGTGCATATCACAATAATAGATACTGTAGAAAACCATTTCAAAAATGATACTAAGTCATGTGTTCCAGGAAACAACACTCTTACCCTCACAAACTGACGTGCAAAATTGACAAAACTGTATGCAAAATCCGCAATACTACCAAAATTGTAACTTATGTGTGTAGACCTTTGCGACACATAAGTAACATCAAAATAAGCCTGCAACATGCTCGCGAAAAAATTACTTAACAGTAATGCACACATGAAAATTAAAAGAAACTTAATTATGTCAATAAACATCTGTAGCAATTTTCTTTTGTTGTTATCGGAAAACAATGCATCTAACAATAGTAGTGACATAGCAATTGAAAAATACCTCAGTACGGTATTGTCACTCATACCAAGCGTAAATCCAAGCAACACAATACTTAAAAAGGCATAGCCAAAATGCTTATTGTCCATAACCCATCTTGATGCAAGATATACACTAAGGGCTACAAGAAAAAGACTTAATCCTACTTCTATCACTGTCATCTTAAAGACAAATACTTCTGCTAATAATGGAAATGATAGGGCAACGCATGTAAAAATAGTAGCTGTTGTATCGTCAAATCGTCCTCTAGAATACTTGTTAAACAAACCAGTGAGAAAAGTTAAAGCGAATACATGTGTTATCAAACCTAAAAATTTCCGCCAGAATGGTAAAAAAAACTGCGTATCTACTATCCGCGTTAGTACAGTTTGCCCCCATCGTCCTTGCATTAGCAATCCATGCCCATCTATATAATGACGAAGAATTTCATCGTCAACACCTATGGTTGCATTGGTAAGCGTAAACCCATAGCTAAGTAAAGCTGTACAAATCACACATAACCAATAAATGCTATCTCGCTTTAAAAAAGCAGCTAGATTTGCAGAATAATTATTGATTGGTGTATGCTTCTCTGAAAAATATTTCCTTACGTTAACAATCTGTCCGTCAAACCATGCCTTAGCATTATCAGAGATTTTATTTGCATATCTCATACCTATAGTTGACCTCCGTATAAAAGCATAGAACATTGTTAAAAATAATGAGACTTTGTACAGCGTTACCATATCGATTTTGACCAAAAAGACATCATTAGAAAAACCTTTATCAGCATCAAAAAATCCTATGATGTGTAAAAAGACAAACTAACGCAGTCCATAGGAGATAATCCTGCCGACAACTTATAGCGAAATATCAGTTCGCAACCATGAATCCTGGATGTGATATATCCTTATCATCACTTCAATTTTATATTGACACAAACTTATGCTTTCTGAAGCACAAAAACGGCTTGGAATAACTCTGATGGATTGAACGAAAATGCCCTAAATGTGAGATGTCGGCCAAAAATGTTTTTGATATGTGCCTTTGGGACAATCGCCTCACCATAAAAAGAAGCGTCAAGGACACCGCCTCCGCCTGTCGGAGCGTATAAAAACTCACCATTTCTATAGTGCCTACGACTTTCTTCAATAGGAGAAAAAGCATCCTTGATTGCAACATGCCATACAGAGGTTACCTGGCTTGGGTCATCTTTAAGAATTTTACAGTAGTCTAAGAAACCCTCACTTTGCGTGGTTGCAACTAATAAACCATTTGGCTTTAAAATCCGAGAGAGCTCTTTTATCCATAGTTCAGCAACCTCTGAGGCTAAATGCGAAAATACAGAGTAAGCATAAATAATATCAAATGAATCATCTGCATAGTGTGTTGGTGGGAGAGGATTGTTTACAGAATACGAACCGTAATGCAATGTTTCTTTGCAAATATCCACGAAGGATGGAGTTACGTCTGTTCCATAAATATTTTCTTCATATATGTCTTTGAAATAAAAACGAATCATTCTGCCAAAACCACAACCAAAATCTAAAATCGTAGTATCTGGCATAATTGGGACTTTAAAGGTGCTGGCGTATTTTTTTACTATTCCATAAAATATTCGACCTTCACCAGAAAGAGTTTGTGCTCCTGCTGAACCAACCATTACTTGTTGAATTTCGGCGTCTGGGAATCCAGGCATTTTATACCCATTGATCAGAGGCTCCTTTTCTGCACGACAGAGCAAATCCAGATATTCCTCATCTGACAAGTTTTTCATAGCATGAAAAAATTGATTCTTCATTGATCTATAGTCCTTTCTGTAGACGCAGGTTTATTCTGTTTGTAATGCCAAATATCTATACCCTCTTGACTTTACAAGGTAAACCCAGTGCCGTTCTATAACGTGAGCAAATGTCCCATCGCGGTGTCCTTCTTCTTTGGGAAAATCAGCACCATCAATGTCAAGCATGAATGTGCTGCGTATGGCTGCGACCCTTGCCCAAAACATATTGCCTGCAGGAAAAGTAGGCTGTTGAGGTAACTCTTCTGCCACCCCTAGATGACGTAATAACTTTGCTATATCCGCACGACTTTTCTCAACATTTGTGCCCCACGTATAAAACGGAAGCACTTCGTTATATGTTTGCGGAAATATCAAGCCAACGCTCTGATCATGTTCAAACATATTAAAAATATTTTTCACATTATTCGTTGAGCCTAACAAATGATTATATAGATATTTTCGCCAACCGTCACCAAAATCAACCGTTAAAGACTTCTTAGTGTGTATATGGCCTATATACTCATATCTATCAATAATATTTTTCATCTGAAACAGAAATGGCGCAACATCGCGGCCTTGATTTGGAAAGACGTCAATGTAAATATTGACCGCTTTACACAATGAAGTAAACTTTGCCTCAAGTGCTTGTTTCTTTACATTTGAATCTGTTGAAATATAGCAATCAAATCTATAAGGAATTGTATTTAAATGTTCAATAAGCTCATCTGATAAATCGTCATAGTATAAATGCACTTGTATTGCTATTTTTGTTTCCTCATGCATATGCAAGGTTTTATCCTCAAGAAAATGTACACTATTGAACGGCAACTGATGTATAGCTTTTGACAAAGTGTTCAAATTAGCATATCCGTATTTTTTATCTGGCTCTAGATATGTTCCCTCAGCCCATTCATTCCATGCATTCACAAACATAAAACGGTGTTCTTTTTTAAAATTACGACTTGTATATTCAACTACAGCACTACACCAGTCATAAAAGCTTCTAAGGGAAAACTTATAGAATGCATTGAAGTCTACCTTCCGCCGCGCGGCATTATCCCACGCCATCATTGGAGTCCTATAGACAGGATAATGATTTCTATCGTGAACAGTACTACTCATCTCATCAACTTTTATTTTAACTACAGATGTATAATCAAACACGTGGCCTATATCAAGCGGAAGTACGGGCATTAGCGTAGCTACTTCGCCACACCCATGAGGCGGGAACTCAATGCCGCAGTCTACATGATTTGTTAGTTTTAGACTTGCGACAGAGTTGCCTGCTGTTTCACAAACCCAGATTATAATTTCACCAATATCAATGTCTTTAGCTGTTGTTCGCCAGGTTTCAAATACCTGGTTTCTATTGGAGATTGTGCTCGGGTTATATACTACGATTACGGGCTTTTCATCAACACGAATGTATCGCAAATCATTTACATATGGCTTGATATCTTGAATAAATGCTTTGGGATCATCATTGGAATACTCCTGCCCCATGAGGACGTGCCGATCTTGCCCATCCCATGTGCGAGTCCAATTTTCATTCGCCCAGCACAAACAGAAGTTAATGTCTATATCTGGGTTTTTCAACAAAAAATCAACTGGTTTTTCAAGTAGTCGCTTTCCAGAAAACCAGTATTGATAAAATACAAACCCATATATGCCATGTTGCTTTGCAAGATATGCTTGCTTTTTCATAGTTTCTGCGAATGAGTCATTTGTATCTAAGCTATAGTAACCGAGGTCTTCATGGGGTTCTCTTGGTTGATAATGACCTTGGAATGAAGGCCTTGCCTTTCTCGTGTTTGTCCACTCTGTAAAACCTTCACCCCACCACGCATCATTTTCGGGGATACGGTGAAATTGAGGCAAGTAAAATGCTAGTGGTTTAATATCTGTTTTAAACGCAGAAAAATCATAGTTAACTTGATATTCACTATCGTAGAAGTTTGTCGACTTAATGAAGTTTGAGTCCGGTGCAAACCCGGCTGCATTATCTGTTATTGTTTTCTTGCGTACTTGATATGCCCTTGCATATTTGAAGGCAACTCGGAAACCCGATTGCCTCACACGTTTTACAAATTTGACAAACAGGCGTAACGGTACAATCCTGTATGCGATATTTTTTATACACTGGACAAACCAACGATATGGCCTTGTAAGTCTCCATGTGCGAGAGTTGACAATGTTGTTATAATCGTTTAAATATTGTTGTGCTTGAATTTTTGATTCGCTCAGTTGCATATTCAACTCGCGATACTCGCGGTTAGAGTTTTGCACTTCCACCAAAAGGTTCTCCATAGCTTTGGTCTGCTCTTCGAGTGCTTGAGTTTCGTTTAAAATTTCAGTTCTTAACTCCTCAACTGTTTTTGAAAATACATAGGTAAGTTCTTTCATACCAGAAAACAAGCCAGGAATGTAGCTATCCCTACAGACATATATGAGTGCTTCAATAGATAACCATGTTGTCGATAAAGGCAAATCAAATACATACTGCGAGTCTTTTGATAAAAACATATCGTAATCGCTGACAGTAAAACCGTTAAAATACTGGTGCTTAATGCTGCCGGACTCCGTTGATACTCTAAGACGATCAACAATACACAAATAGCCAGCAACCGGGTCAAAACGTAGGCGTGTTGTTCCATATGGCACATTTATTTCATGATTAAAATAACCGTCATTGATTTCGATGGTGAGTGATTCTTCTTCGTTAAAACCTTTGCCGGTATCAAAAAATATTTGTGCATATGCACTTACAGTTGAGTTTTTTATTATTTTATTATCAATACTTAATGTATCTTTGTTATCATAATAAAAATCTTTCTTTACACCTGTGAAAACAAACTGGTATACATTTTCATAATGTTTTTCTTTCAATATATCGGCATTGCCTTTAAGATCATCGTAGTTATTTTTAAATTCGGTTAAATGCGGGTGAGTGTATGTTGCATCCTCTACTACGGCAATGAGACCGACAGCATCTAAGAGCTCGTGTAACGAATAATAAGTAAAAAATCTTATATGTGTGTTGTCTAGTAATCCATTTTTTCTGTATCCAAATTCGTTATTAATTAGATTAATAATAATAGAGTTGTGTGCAATATTGGGGACAGTCATTAATACATGGCCGTCATCTTTCAATAGAGATACTGCATTTTTTAGCACTTTTTTGGGGTCGTATAGATGTTCAAGTACGTCTGAAAAAAGGATACAATCAAACTGAATGTTCTCAAACTTGGTCAGCCACTCTAAAGTCGATGCGTCACACAATACGCCGTCTTTAGCGAATTCCATTGCTTTATTAAAATACTCTTCAACGATTTCGACAATATAAACATCGCAACTTAATACATCCCGCATATATTCAGTCATAAAACCACCTGCGGGGCCAAATTCTAAAACAACAGAATGCGGCTGCACCTGTTTTAGTATCTTGTAATATGAATTATGTTCATCTTGTAACACATCTAGTGTTACGTCATACTTATCCATTTTATGAAGCTCCCTCTATGGATTTCGTTATTGGCATGATAAATATCTAGTAAGTGCATCTTCCCATCGTGGCAATTGAGAAAACCCGGCTTTTATTAAATGCGATTTATCCAATCTGGAGTTTAAAGGCCGCGTAGCTTTAGTTGGATACATATCTGTTGAGATTTTGTTGACCTCAACATTCATCCCTGTAACACGAAAAATCTCCTCAGCAAACCCCGCCCAAGAGCAAACGCCTTCATTGGTGGCGTGATAGATGCCGTATTTATCGCTGGAAACCATATCGCATAGTAGTGGTGCCAAGTCAGCGGTGTAGGTTGGCGAGCCAATTTGATCGCTGACAACATTAATGCTGTCACGCTCTTGCCCTAAGCGTAGCATTGTTTTTACAAAGTTATTGCCGTTGGAGCCGAATACCCAAGAAATGCGCACAATAAAAAACTCGTTTAGGGTCTCTTGTACTGCTTTTTCTCCAGCCAGCTTTGTTTGGCCATACACACAGGTCGGACGGGTTAGATCATGAGGCTTGTGGTAGTGGTTGCCGTGGCCAGGGAATACATAATCTGTACTTATATATATCATCTTCGCGCCTATTGCCTTGCAAGCTTGTGCAATATGCCTTGTGCCATCTTCGTTAATTTGCCGACATAGCTCTGGCTCATCTTCGGCTTTATCAACGGCAGTATATGCAGCGCAGTGAATTACTGCTGTTGGTTGGTATGCTTTGAATACTGTAAATACCGTGTCATTGTCGACAATATCACAATCATTTACATCTACACCTATGTGGTGCATATCTCGAGCCGACAACTCTCTCACCACATCATACCCCAGTTGCCCATTTGCGCCAGTTACCAATACCCTCATATTGTTTATACCCCGCGATTGTATGTTGTTTTGTTAAATCAAGTTTTTGACCATTTGCTTGCATGCCTTATTCGCTAAAGAAAACTTTACCTTGGACACAAAGCTGCGTTTTGGTTTTCTCATTACAATTACAGAGTCTTGCCACACTGGGTCACGAATCGCACCTTCAACTTCATCAGTTTGTGTATATACATCCAAGACCTCAAGCCGCGCCCATTTTGCCAGTGCAACCAATCCGTCATCGAAAAATCGCCAACAATCAAGTGGATACGAATGCTTATACCCTTGTGAAGGAACAACCAGACAGCAAAGTCCACCTTCTTTTAGGATTCGAGCAATTTCCAATATTGTTACCCACGTATACTCAACATGTTCTAAAGCTTGCCCGCTTACGACTACATCGAAAGTGTTGCTTTTAATTTCATTCCAATTGTATGGGTTTCTAAGCAATATATCTACATTGTCACCAGCCACTACATCGACACCGTAATACTGATACGACTCAAAAAGTTGTTTATACGATAAAAAATCTGTCTGCTCAGCTACGACTTGACTGCCTATGTCTGCGACTTTCAACTTTGCTGAGTGCTGAGGGGTGAGATAGGTTCTTATAAACTTACTCATGTTACCCATCGAACTAGAATGCATATGCTCTACCTCATCTTATAAATCAATAGTATTTTTCGGATGTAATTACGTTAAACAAAATCCTATGCTTTCTTAAAGTAATAACCGTTAAGACCAATTTCGAAGCATTTCTTGCAAAATGAGTTGTTTAAGCGAACTTGATTAAGTGTGTCTATATCTTTAATATCTAAAATTGAAATCCCTGTTGATATTTTTGTAGCACAGCAAGTCATGAGATATCCTTTGCTATCCACTACAATGTCATTACTTAACAAGCGACAAACATGGGGCGTTAAACCTGTTTTGACATCATTATTTAAGTCACTAAAACTATTATAAAATAAATTGTATCTTTCCTTAGGTATTGAGTTTCCTTTATAAACTTCATATAGGTCTTGTACATCTGTAACATAATATCTCAAAGGTGAAAACTGAATATCATGCATGTCACAAAATCTTCGCATATGTTCTTCTTCATGGGCATTATACAAATGCTTACCAAAAACCACTTCGAACTGTGTTTGCGCGTTTGTCTTTCTCTTTGCATCTACAAACAACTCTATATTTTCGATTACTTTCTTAATTTTCCCCCCCCGGTGATATTTCTCATATACTGATTGTGAAAATCCGCTGACAGAGAACTTAAAATTATGAATGTATGGCAAAATTTCTTCAACTAATGATGCTGGAATCTTTATATTCATATTTGATGAAAAACATACATAAAGACCTTCAAATGAAGAAAATAAATGAACATACTCCCTGATATTCTTACAAAGCAGTGGTTCACCCCAATTGAATGCCGCTAATGCGGATACATTAAAATACTCTCTTACATGCTCTAGAGTAGTTTGTGCAACAGACAAATCCATTACATCTTTTGTACCCTTGTGTATTCCATGATAACAGGATGGGCAATGTAAGTTACATGAATCTACAATATCAAAAACGACAACAAATGAAGGTGATTGCACTGCTTCCACTATCGCCTACCTCTTCCCATACATCTTCTCATAATACCCTTGATACTCACCGGCCAGGATATTCTCCCACCAGCCGCGGTTATCCAAGTACCATGCAACGGTCAGTTTTATGCCTTCGTCAAAGCCCGTGGTGGGTAGCCAGCCAAGCTCGTTGTGGATTTTTGTCGGGTCTATGGCGTAGCGCATGTCGTGCCCGGGGCGGTCGGTTACATAGGTTATTAGGCTTTCGGGTTTGTTTAGTTCGCGTAGTATGGTTTTTACTACGTCTAGGTTGGTGCGCTCGTTGTGGCCACCGATATTGTAGACTTCGCCGTCTTTGCCGTTTTGTAGGATTTGGTCTATTGCTGTGCAATGATCTAGTACATATAGCCAGTCGCGGACGTTTTCGCCTTTGCCGTAGACTGGTAGGGGCTTGTCGTTTAGGGCGTTGGCTATCATTAGGGGGATTAGTTTTTCTGGGAAGTGGTAGGGGCCGTAGTTGTTGCTGCATCTTGATATTGTTATTGGTAGTTTGAAAGTGCGGTGGTAGGCTTGGACTAGTAGGTCGGCGGAGGCCTTTGAGGCGGAATAGGGGCTTGATGTGTGTATTGGGGTTTGCTCTGTGAAGAGTAGGTCTGGCCTATCTAGTGGCAGGTCGCCGTATACTTCGTCTGTGGAAACTTGGTGGAAGCGGGTTATGCCGTATTTGCGGCAGGCGTCCAGTAGTACGCCGGTGCCTAGGATGTTGGTGCGTAGGAAGATGCCGGGGTCGGTTATAGAGCGGTCTACGTGGCTTTCTGCGGCGAAGTTTACTACTTTGTCGGGTTTGTGGGCTTCGAATATGGTGTAGACGGCTTCCCGGTCGGCTATGTCGGCTTTTACGAAGGTGAAGTTGGGGTTTTCCATGGCTTTTGATAGGGTTGCCATGTTGCCGGCGTAGGTTAGGATGTCTAGGCATACCAGCTTGTAATTAGGGTATTTTTCTAGCATGTGGTAGATGAAGTTGCTGCCTATAAAGCCTGCGCCGCCGGTTACTAGTATTGTCATGGCGTTACCCTCCTCTGTTACATTAGTGGTTCTTGTGGAAATGACGCTCCTGGGAAAAACTTTTTTCCAAAACGACAAAAGGTATTGTTGCGTTACTTTTGTGGTTCTGGAAGCATTGACGCTCTTGGAAGAAACCTTTTTCCAAAACGACAAAAGGTGCTGTTGGGCTACTTTTGCGGTTCTGGCGGAAATGACACTCTTGGGAGAAACCTTTACCAAAAACGACAAAAGGTACTTACTGCGCTACTTTAGCGGTTTTCTTCAAAATGACAGCCTAAGAGAAACATTTACGCTAATTGTGTGAATTTTCTCATTTGATGCTATCAGTAAACTCTATATGCTAACGAAATTACAGTCGCTGTCGGCTAGAAGTGGTGCATTTGCGTCTTTGTCGGAGACTGTTGGCTGGACTATGCCCCAGTCTATGTTTAGCACCGGGTCGTTCCAGCGGATGCTGCGGTCAGATTGGGCATTGTAGGGATTGTCGGTTTTGTATAAAAACTCTACATCGTCGGCTAGTGTTACAAAGCCGTGGCCGAAGCCTCTTGGAATTAGTAGTTGTTTTTTATTATCGGCAGAAAGTTCCACTGCTATCCATTTTTTGTAGGTATCGGAGTTTTTGCGTAGGTCTACTGCTATATCCAGCACCGCGCCTCTTGCGCAGCGGACTAGTTTGGCTTGGGCATGGGGGTCTTGTTGGAAGTGTATGCCCCTTAGTATGCCTTTTTGGGCAGAGTAGGAATGGTTGTCTTGTACGAAGTTGTATTCTAGGCCTGCTTCTTTCATCTTTGCCACAGACCAGGCTTCCATAAACCATCCTCTGGAATCGCCGAAGACTTTGGGCTCTAGGATATAGACGCCTGGGAGGGCTGTTTTGGTTACGTTCATCCTATTCCTCCGCTATTCTGTATAGGTATTGCCCGTAGTCGTTGCTTTTCATTTTTTCGGCCTGGGCTAGTAGTTGATCTTTGGTTATAAAGCCCCGTTGGTATGCAATTTCTTCTAGGCAGGATACATATGAGCCTTGGCGGCTTTGGATGTTTTCTACGAAAACTGACGCGCTTAGTTGTGCTGCGTGGGTGCCGGTGTCTAGCCATGCCATCCCGCGACCAAAGAGTTCTACTTTTAACTTGCCCATGGATAGATATTCGTTGTTTACCGCAGTGATTTCTATTTCGCCACGGGCGGAGGGTTTTACGTTTTTTGCTATCTCAATTACTTTGTTGTCGTAGAAATATAGGCCCGGTACTGCATATTTGGACTTGGGTTTTTGGGGCTTTTCCTCTATTGAAAGTACACTGCCATCGTTATCAAACTCTACTACCCCAAACTCGGATGGGTTGGGTACCGGATAGCCGAAGATTGTCGCGCCTTCTGCTCTTTCGGAGGCTCTTTTTAATAGGCCTGTGAAACCGCTGCCGTAGAATATATTGTCGCCTAATACCAGGCAGACATGGTCGTCTGCTATAAACTCTTCGCCTACGATAAAGGCGTCGGCTAGGCCTCTTGGGTGCTCTTGAATTTTATAGGAAAAGTTTAGACCAAATTGGGAACCGTCGCCAAGCAATGCTTCAAATAGCGATATGTCTCTTGGGGTGGAGATTACCAGGATATCCCGGATGCCTGCCAGCATTAGCGTGGATATTGGGTAGTGTATCATTGGCTTGTCGTAGATTGGCAGTATTTGCTTTGATACGGCAATGGTTGAGGGGTATAAACGGGTACCCGCGCCGCCTGCCAGGATTATACCTTTGCGCTTTGGCATGTCTTCATCTCCTTAGCTTTGACTTTAAGTGCTATACAAACATAAAGAATGCGATGTTTCTGCTTAGGCCCTTCATGAATACGCGTAAACGGACGATTTCCAGTATGCGGCCTAGCTTGCCTTTGGTTGGGATTGATTTGTATCGTTCCAGGAACTTTATCTGTGTTTCGGATAGTCTTTGTTTATGGCAATCCAGTAGGCTTTCTGCTTGGGTAAATGTGGCGTGTATGTCCTTTGACAATTGCTTGTTGTTTCTTAGCCTGTCCAACTTATATGACAGGGAACGGACATTTTTCGCGCCTAGGGTGTTTTTTTCGTGTTGGCGGTATAGCATGGTTGGTTCGTCTACGTGATCTATTTTTCCTAGGCTTGCTGCTACCAGTTGCAGCCACCAGTCGTGCATCATGGTGTAGCTGGGCTTTTGGACTAGCAGGTTGGCAAGTGCGCGATTGTACATTGCGGTGCAGCCGGTTACGTTGTTTATTGTTACTATATGTCTATATTGCATTCTGTCGTAGTCGCGTTTTGTGGCGTGTTTAAAAGAGTTGTGAAGTATGTTTAGGTCTTGGTTTACTACTGAAAGGTCTGTGTGTACAAGTAGGGGCGTTGCTTGCGGGTATTTTGCTTCCATTTCTTTCATTTTTGCTAGGGTTTTTTCGATTTTTGTTGGCAGCCATATGTCGTCTTGGTCGCATAGCATTATATAGTCGGCATTGGGGGCTTGATTTTCTGCTACTATCATGTTTAGGAAATTGTATTTTGCGTTGCCGGTATTGGTTTTGTTTTGCGTTACTTGTATCTTGTCTGGGTGATTTTGGGCGTAGTTTTGGGCTATTTCCAGTGTATTGTCGGTTGAGACATCGTCATTTATATAAAGGACAAAGTCCTGGTTGGTCTGCGCTAACAGCGAGTTGATTTGCTGGGCTAAGTATTTCTCGCCGTTGTATGTTGCCATTAGGATTGCAATCAACCTGCGCTTGCCTCCTGTTCGCCTTGTTGGTACATGTCACAGATTTCGTTTACATCGCCTATTGCTATCAAATTGCCTTTTTGTAGCAGCATTGCTCTTTTGCATAGGGCTCTTATTGTGCTTATATCATGGGAGACAAGTAAAATTGTTGCACCGCTTGCAATCATGTTGGCAATACGGCTTGCGCTTTTTTCAACAAAACGGAAGTCACCTGCGCCAAGTATTTCGTCTACTATAAGGATGTCGGGGTTTACAGCAGTTGCTACGGCAAACCCCAGGCGCGATATCATGCCAGATGAATAGTTCTTTATTGGCACATCCTCAAAGCCCCAAAGCTCTGAAAATTCCATGATTTCGTCATAGATTTCTTTCATATATGCAGGAGAACGGCCAAACATCGCGCCATGCATGTAGATATTTTCTCTTGCGGAAAACTCTGGGTCAAAGCCTGTGCCAAGTTCAAGTAAGGGCGCGACCTCTCCGTTTACCTCTACTGTGCCTTTGGTTGGTTTAAAAATCCCGGAAATAAGCTTTAGCAAGGTGGACTTTCCGGCACCGTTGAAACCAACAATGCCAAAGACTTCACCCCTGCCTACTTCGAAGCTTACGTCTGTTAGTGCCCAAAACTCGTCAAAAAACAGTTGTCTTTGCAGTGCTTTTACAACGTATTCCTTGATACCATAGATTTTGTCTCTGTTTAAGTTAAACATCATGGAGACATTTTTTACTGATATTGCCGGTTTATCCATAATGTCTCCTATATATGAAGAATGTATTTGTCTTGTTGGGTCATTGTTGCAAGGGTACCAAGACCCAGTGCTGCAAGGGCAAAACCTATACACATAATATTTGTCCACATATTGGGCAAGGTACCGGAAAGGGTTAGTGCGCGGAAATAATTCACAAAGTGGAATATCGGGTTAAGGTGTATAAGGTAGTACACACGGTCCGGCAGTATGCTAACGGGGTAAAAAATCGGGGTCAAAAACATGAGTAAAGTCATACTAACACCGTAAAGGTGGTTTATATCACGGAAAAATACCGATATTGACGAAAGCAACATCCCTACACCAAGGCAAAAGATAAGCAAGATAGCTAGCGGGATTGGTACAAGCAAAAACGTCCAGCGAAA
>Ga0123355_10002508_pt1 | contig 26011 bp, 22 predicted proteins | sample TergutEmb28metaG_3_FD_89872 | JGI IMG/M metagenome (GOLD analysis project Ga0123355, IMG submission 89872) | Embiratermes neotenicus P1 segment gut microbial communities from Petit-Saut dam, French Guiana - Emb289 P1 | ecosystem: Host-associated > Arthropoda: Insects > Digestive system > Gut ...
GAACGCATGATGGAGCTTTTCAAGGAATAACATTGATGTCGGCGGAGATGGCAAGTTCAGCGCGTAAAATCTAACTAATTACACAGATTTCACTTGAGAAGGGGGACTTGCGAAGTGAGACGAATGGCGATTAGAACACATGCCTTAGAACGAGAACACATGCTTATGAAAAACCTCTGGAATTTACTGGAAGTTACGCCGCAAAAAAAATATAAAAAAAATGCTTGACATGAATATGCATATGGTGTAATATTCTCCGTGCGTGGAAACACTCCCCGTCACCAGCTGTATTCATGGGCGCATAGCTCAGTTGGGAGAGCGCCTGCCTTACAAGCAGGATGTCATAGGTTCAAGTCCTGTTGTGCCCACTTTTTCTTGGCGGAATAGCTCAGTTGGCGAGAGCACACGGTTCATACCCGTGGTGTCGGGGGTTCAAATCCCTCTTCCGCTACTTTACTAATTCTTGGAGGTACGATATGTCTATTCTGTTTATTCTGCTTTCCGTTGTATACATTTTTGGTTGTGCAGCCATGGTTGGCGCAATTCTGCTTCAAAAAAAGCGTAGCGCAGGTGGCATGGGTAGCGTCGCTGGTATGGGCAATGTTGCCGATACCTATTGGGGCAAGAACAAATCTAAGTCGCAAGAGGGTACATTGGAAAAATGGACAAAAATTGCGGCAGTTGTGCTATGTATTTTATCTGTTGTGCTTTGTTTGGTATAAATGACTGCTATACAAATAACAAAACGCCGCTTCGCTTTTCGAGTCGGCGTTTTTGTTAGTCTTTAGTAATTGTTCTGTACTAAGCTGGTGACGAAGTCGCGTTAATTTTTGTAAGTTCTTTCCACCGTATAGTAGTGGCTCTTGCAGCTTGGCAGGTTAATGTACGAATAAAAAGTTAGTGCGAGTTCGCCCGGTGTCTCTGACGCTTTAATGAAATTCTCTAAGTCTGTCATGGTTTCAAATGTACACATATCTGCCCAAGTTTCGCCGGCATTAAGTTGCTGCCAGGATACATAGCCCGGCTGCTTTGAGATATAGCCTTTGTTTAGGCTTTCTGCGGCGGCTAAAAAGTCTGCGGTAGATTTGCCTTTTTTTAGTTTGTACGATACATAGTAGATTGCATTTTTCATGGTGCTTCCTCCTTCTTGTATCCCACATTGCTTCACTAATTTTGGTGTGGGTAGTTTGCATGTGGCACGAGAAATGTATAAACGCATCGCATGCGGTTCAACAAATCCAATTATACCATAATTGACGAAACATGACTTTTTTTGTTACACTTCTTAAAGTAATAAAATTTGAGGTGAGTAAATGACGACCATATATTTTGTACGCCATGCCCAGCCCGAGCGCGGTGCCGATAGTCCATATACAGATGCGACATATCCACTAACTGCCAAAGGTATGGCAGACCGCAATTTGGTTACTGCGTTTTTGCAGGACAAAAACATAGATGTAGTACTGTCCAGCCCTTTCAAACGTGCGGTAGACACGGTTGGGCAGTTTGCTGAGCAAAAGGGACTGCAGATTGAAATAATTGACGACTTCCGCGAACGTGCCATAACCGATAAGTGGCTGCCAATAGAAGACTTTAAGGTGTTTGCACGACGACAATGGGACGATGTGGACTACAAGCTGCCGCAGGGTGAAAGTTTTGTAGAGGTGTATGACCGCAATCTTGCCGCGCTTGAAAATGTGTTGGAAAAATACCACGGCAAAAACATAGTGGTTGGTGCGCATGGTATGGCACTTTCTACACTGCTGCGGCATTTTGATGCTGGATATGGTTATGACGAGCATATGTACATGCCAATGCCATATGTAGCCAAGTTGGTCTTTGACCAACTTGGTGTGTGCTATGCTGGAATGAAAGTGGATCTCTTTGACCCACATAAAAAAAGCAATGGCAAATGGCGCGTTACAACTGCCGAGCTTGGCGAACTGAAGGCCTATCGCTATACCGTAATTTTTGCCCGCTATCAGGACAAGTGGTTGTATTGCCGACATAAGTTGCGCGATGTATTTGAAACCCCGGGTGGCAGCATCGAACCAAGCGAAACACCGCTTGATGGCGCAAAACGTGAGCTAATGGAAGAAACAGGCGCGGCAAAGTTTGATATCTTCCCAGCGTTTGACTACGCAGTGTATACGGATTTGGGTTTTGCCAATGGGCAGGTTTTTTTTGCGAACATAACGGATCTTGGTGTGCTTTCAAATGAGTATGAAATGGCGGAGGTGTGCAGTTTTGATACGATACCTGGTCGGCTTCGCTTTCCGCAGATTTTGCCTGTGTTGTACGCCAAAATGGAGCAGTGGATGATGGATAATAAAGCAGTGATATATGAACAAGAAGCACGTGAAAGATATGGCAATGATGCCATAGACCGCTCCAATGTAAAAGTGCGTGGCATGACACAGCAGCAACAGGTTGCTGCGGTAGCCCTTTCTGACGAACTAAATGTAGCCCTTAAAGCCGCTTTCGAGCTTGGCGACCCGACAAGTACGCTTGCACAAAAAGCTTGCGAGCTTCACAAGCAGTGGCTGTGTGTCTATTGGGACACGTACAGCTCGGAAGCGCATATGGGTGTGGCACAAATGTATGTAGATGATCCGCGCTTTACTGCTTATTATGACAAAATTGCTGTGGGATGTGCTGCATTTTTGCGGGATGCGGTGACGGTTTACTGCGGTATGGGAATGAGTGAGTGATGTGGGAAACCGTGATATTACTGTAAACATAGCAGATGGTGTGTTCAACTACCGTGTGGGTGCGATAATAATTGACAATGGCGAAATTCTGATGGTAAAAAACGACGGTGCGCCGTTTTATTATACCGTTGGCGGCAGGATGCAGCTTGGTGAATCTACAAGTGAAGCTGTCATACGTGAGGTGTTTGAAGAGACACAACTCCGCTTAGAGATAGATCGGTTGGCGTATATCCACGAGAACTTTTTTGCCATGAACGGTGATAGTATCCACGAGGTATGCTTCTTCTTTCTTATGAAGCCGCATGATGGTTTGCGAGGAATGAAGCATAAGTCATTCGTAGAGGAGTATGGTAGTGCGGAGCTACATTGGCTGCCAGTGGATGGTCTTGCGGAGTATAAGCTGTATCCGGAGTTCTTCAAAACGGAGTTGGTTAAGCCAGTTGATGAGGTGCGGCATTTTGTTACTAGGGAGTGTTCCCACTAACGAAATCACATCTTTGCAGCGTATAACTCTGCATCTTTTTCGCAGTTTCTCCTCGTGTGCTTCTAGCACACGTCGTCAAAACCGCCTCAAACCTGCGAAAATTCGCTCGCAAATCTATAGAATCTTATAGTGGGAACACGTCCTAGGGATGATTCGACAATTGGATAGCAAAGCATGTTAGCAAACCCGGCAAATACAGGGGTTGTATTGTAGGGCTACGAGGGGTGTGAAAAATGAAATTTCTAAAATCGTTTGTTATTTCGGTACTGTGTTTTTCTGTTTTGGGGGTTGCCGCCCTATTTGGGGTGTATTATTTCTCTGACATAACGCCGTTGGAGCGGGAAGATTACGTACCGGTTTTTACGCCGGAATATGTGGAAACCCCTGTCTTTTTGCTTCCATATGTGCCACTGCCAGATCCTTTGCCGCAACGGCCACCGGAATCGGAAATCATACCAGAACCTTATATCCCGCCAATCACGACAATAACACTGTCTGCCGCAGGTGACACCACCCTGGGCGGCGACCGCCGCTGGGCAGGCTATGGTGCATTTATGCGGGAGTTTGATAACAATGGACATGACTTTTTTATGCGCAACGTTGCCCATATTTTTTACGAAAGCTGCCTTGCCATTGTAAACCTGGAAGGAACATTAACCTATGCCACAGATCATATGGATAAACCCTTCGTGTTCCGCGGGCCGCCACATTTTGCGCAAATTCTAACCGCTGGGCATATTGATGCAGTTACAATATCAAACAACCATACAATTGACTTTTTCCAACGCGGGTATAACGATACAATAGATGCATTGCGTACAGAGGGCATCACATATTTTGGCAACGAGTTCAAAACTATTAAGGAGGTTAATGGTATTTATGTAGGCATGTTCGGCTACCGCATTTGGCATGACTCTGCCGAAAACCGTAGCCGAATACGCACCGCAATAGAAAACTTAGAAGAACGCGGCGCACAACTTATTATTGCATACTTCCATTGGGGTGTGGAGCGTGTAAACAGGCCAGAGCAGTATCAAATAGATATTGGGCGATACGCAATACGTAACGGTGCGCACCTTGTACTTGGTGCGCACCCACATGTGATACAGGGTATTGAGGAGTATATGGGAAGGTTTATTGTGTACTCACTTGCTAATTTCTCGTTTGGCGGCAATGCCAACCCGCCAGACCAGGATAGCTTTATCTTCCAGCAGACATTTAGCTTTTACGATGGTGTGTTGCTGTCAGATATATGCACAAATGTGATCCCAGTTTTTGTTTCTAGTGTACGCGGGCGAAATAATTTCCAGCCCACAGTGGCAGAAGGTGCGGACGCAGAGCGAATTTTGGCGCGGATAGAGCGGTATAGTGAGTGGTTGAGGTGATGCGGTAAGTACTCTGCACGCCCTACCTCCTACGTACGCACAAACAGCAATCAACCGCAAGGGCAATACTTAAACAAAGCAAGTGGTCTTGGTTGTCGGCTATGTCCAACTCGTAACTATCCCCCCATGTGAACCACTTGCGGGAAAGCTGCATAACTGTATTGTGTCCGTCCATCAGGCGATAATCATGAGCCAAAAAGTCACCTTCCAAGTGCCAAGGCAGGCTCTCGAGCCTATAGTCATTGGTAAAAAGCGTGACTTTACGCACCATATCCGTAATATGGTTGCCCCGTACTATTATTCCGAACCGGGTGGTAAAAGACATTAACCTTTGCTCAATTCTTGCAGCGGGCCTGGAAACGTTTGTGTCTGTACCGCTGTACACATTTAGCTTCTTGCCAAGTGTGAAAAGTTCTCCAACAGCAGAATAGGCATCCGCACCATCTTCACTTTTTATGACAAACCTATCCACGAAGGAAAACACCTTTTGTTTGATGTATAGCTTCATGCCAACTTTTCCATTCCTATATTCAAACGGCGCAAAGTTTCGTCCCGTCCGAGCAATTCACAAATTTCTGTCGCACCGCAGGGTGTACTGGCCTTGCCGGATAGTGCAGTACGTATAGGCCACAAAACTTGCCCGTTTTTTAGTCCATTATCTTCTGCCGCTTTTGACACAGCTGCATACAGCATTTCATGTTTCCAGTCACTTTCTGACAATGTTGATAGTGCATCTATTGCGACTGCAAGCCCGTGTTTAGCTATTTCCGGGTTTGTCTTCATTTTTTTATGCGTATACAGTTCGATATCAAACTCACGCAGCTCGTCCACAAAGTCCACAAGTTCGCCGCATTCTTTGGTAAAATTTACACGTGATTGAGTCATTTTGGCAAGCGCGGAATAGTCTATGCCTGCTTTTTTTACGGCTTGCTGCAAGTATGGCAACGCCATTTCTGCAAATGTTGCCGGCGGAAGTGCTTTTATATGTTCGGCGTTTACCCAGGTTAGTTTAACCATGTCAAAAGTTGATGGCGACTTGCTGATGTTTTTTGGTTCGAATATCTCGATAAGCTGTGCCAGTGAAAATATCTCTTGATTCCCAGCAGGACTCCAGCCACATAATGCGGCGTAGTTGACAATTGCCTCTGGCAAAAAGCCCATATCCAAAAGGTCAGGGATAGAGGTTGCGCCGTTACGTTTGCCTAGCTTCTGTCCGTTTTCGTTTTGCAAAAGCGGCAGGTGTACAAAAATTGGTACATCCCAGCCGAGTGCCTCGTACAGCAGCTTATACTTTGGTGTAGATGTAAGATATTCGCTGCCGCGTGCTACGTGGGTTATTGCCATGTCATGGTCGTCAATTACATTAGCGAAATTATATGTTGGCATTCCGTCAGACTTAATTAGTATCTGGTCTTCAAGCTCCTTATTTTCCATAGTGATGCTGCCGTAAACCTCGTCATGGAATGTAGTGCGCCCTTCGGGGATAAGTTGGCGAATTACATATGGAGTGCCGTTACTCAAGCGGCTTGTGACTTCATCTTTTGATAGGCTTGCGCAAAAGCGGTCGTATTTTTTTATGCCGCGTTCATCTGCAAGGCTGTCTAGCCTGTCCTTTTCGCAAAAGCAGTAGTATGCATTGCCACTCTCTACAAGGCGGATGGCTTGCGGTAGATAGTTTTCTTTGCGCTGGCTTTGGATGTATGGGCCATAGTCTCCACCAATACCTGGGCCTTCGTCGAAAGTAAGCCCTGTGAGACGAAGTGTTTCGAATATTGCATCTGCCGCGCCTTCAACGTATCTATCTTGGTCGGTATCCTCTATGCGTAGGATAAAAACGCCGCCATCATGCCGTGCAATTAGATATTCGTATAACGCGCTGCGCAAATTTCCGATATGCATAAAGCCAGTGGGGCTGGGAGCGTAGCGTGTGCGTACTGTTGGTTTCATGTGTATCTCCTCCTATGTCATGATTGTATCATTTGACTAATGTATTTCAACTCCGTTGTTTTCATCCCGCAAACAATCTGACGCTGTTTTCGAAAGAATTTCGTAGTCATTAAAAACCATAAGGCTACATGGGTATCAATAAGAATCTTCATTCCATATACTCCTCAAAGTCTTCAAGAGGCGCATCAAAATCATCTGCAATTTTATATTCACCACGTAGACATCCAAACATTAATTCTCTCGATTTTACTTCTGCCGGTTCTTCTAAAATTGTTATAAAAACTTTTCGATTTTCTGGTAAGAGCAATTGCTTACCTGCTGAAAAAAATTCCTTGCTTAAAATAGCCTTCGTATGTCTGTGCTTGCATTTTTTGCTCCTTTCAAATTTGGGAAATGCCAAGGTGCGCACTTATACACCGGTAGAGCCGGTGCAGTGCGCTATTGCTGGGGGCTTCCATGCCTATTGGCACGGAGAAAAGGCTAAAGCCGTACCCACTTTGGCTGACGAAATGCTTATTTTATAACCTTCGACTTTTTTATCGGATAAAACTGCTCCAATAGTTTCATGTAGTCTGGCAGTTTTTCTATCGTTGGCATGCCAAAATAAAATGTTGAATGATTGCATTTTTGCATTTCTTGCCCGTCAATGGTGTAAACTTTACCCGGAGCGCACATTGTGCTACAAGATTTGCAATCGCCACCCGCAAAGCTAAACGCATTTTTTATATGTGCTGGGGAATTTTCAATGTATTGGCGATGTTTATCAACATTGCTCAGAAACAGTCTAAGCTGAACTGCTCCGTCATCTTTTATATAGATACGAACTGCACACGGCCTGCTTTTTGTGCCTGATTTTCCATAAACAATTTGATATTTACCCCAAGCATGACCATCGCCGATACCGCCGCCGTAATCATACCCTAAGCCTTCAATTTCCTTATCAAAAGCCACAATAAATTCCTTGTTAGAATCAGAAATATTATTAAATCTCTCTTCTGATAATTTTTGCGCCATGTTTTTGGGTGCTGCCGCTTCATGATACGAATCAAGTGTATCTTTGATTGCGTTTCCGACTTGTGCGTTCAGCCAAACATGAAAGTCGGGAAACAATTCTTTGCCTGATGCTTCCCTAAAAAATGCTTCGTAAGCACCGAGAGAGATGGATTTGCCGAGCTGAATGATTGTATCTTGTGTTAGTGCTTTTTTTGCCATGATGTCAATCTCCATTAATGTAAATTATGTTCGCCTGATTGCTTGCTGTCACATTATAGCACGGGTATTACGAAAATAACATTTTTTACTTTCGTAAGCTCCTTGATGAAGCTTCAGCCCAATTATCATATTTAGATGTTCATATTTCAGCTCGAAAACATAGTTCCACTACCCAAAAATCCGCTCATATATTGCCCGCCCTGTGGGCGTTGCTGCAAGCCCGCCTTGTGAAGTCTCACGCAGGCTTTCTGGCAGGGCATTACCTACTTCGTTCATAGCAAGTATAACTTCGTCTATAGGAATAACAGACTCTACTCCCGCAAGGGCAAGGTCTGCAGAGTTTATGGCAATAGCAACACTGCCACCGTTGCGCAGTATGCACGGCACTTCTACAAGTCCTGCAACAGGATCGCAAACCAAACCCATCAGATTTTGTAATGCAATTGCCGCCGCGTGGGCTGCCATTGCATTTGTACCTCCTGCCATTTCTACCAGTGCTGCGGCAGTCATTGCCGCGGCAGAGCCGCATTCTGCTTGGCAGCCTCCCTGCGCACCAGATACACTGGCTTCATTGGCAATTACCATGCCAAATGCTCCTGCAGTGATGAGTGCCATAATCGCAGCCTCTTCTGTAACACCTCGCTGGTCCATCATGGTAATAACGCCGGCAGGCAAGATGCCGCAGGAACCTGCCGTTGGTGTGGCAACAATTTTACCCATTGCGGCGTTATATTCCTGAATGGCAAGCGCAAGTGCGGTGGCTTGTGCGCAAAACGAGCCGCCCAGTGTGTTTCCGGCGGCGGCGTATTCGTGAGCCTTGTACCCATCGCCGCCGGAAAGGCCGCTTACTGATTTAAGCCCGGGCTGCAAACCTTTTTCGGAGCTTTTGCGCATCACATCCAGGCTTTCTTCCATACGGGCAAGGATTTCTTGCTCGGTTGTTTCCATATAAATGGATTGGTCGGCAAGGACTAGGCGACTGATGGTGATGTCCTGAGAATCTGCTTGATTTACCATTTCGGATATGGACTTGTAGGATAGCATTACATAGACTGTCCTTTCTGTACATTGTCGTAGCAACACTGGCTTGCTTTGTTGCATTTGGGCTAATGCGCGGGGTGCATGTATACAACCGACACAATATGTGGGAGCTTGCGAAGCTCGTCCACCACGGGTTTCTCGATGCTGGAGTCTAGCTCTATTGTCATTATTGCAAGCTCTTTCCTCTTTGGTCGTGACAAATGGAAGCTGCCGATATTTACTTCAAACTGCGCCAGTTTGTCCGTTACTGCAGCAATTGCGCCGGCTCTGTCATTGTGCGCAACAATAAGCGTATCTGTCTGCCCATTAAATGCAGCAGCCATGCCGTTGAGTTTTGTAATTTGAATATTGCCGCCGCCAATGGATGCTCCCTCCACTGTGCAACGCGCGCCATTTATTCCTGTCAAATTAAGTACAGCGGTGTTTGGGTGTGCCTGCGGGATTTTTACATGCTCGAAGCGATACACAAGACCTGCGTCCCGCGCTATATCCAGGCTAAACGGGATACGCTCGTCATCAGGCTTCATTCCCAAAATACCGGCTATAAGGGCTTTGTCCGTGCCATGACCCTTATAGGTCATGGCGAACGAACCAACAAGCCCGATATCTGCACGTACCGCGTTTTCACCCAATATCTTACCTGCAACGCGCCCCATACGCACAGCCCCAGCCGTGTGTGAGCTTGAAGGGCCAATCATTATTGGCCCTATAATATCGAATATATTTAGCATGTTTCATTACTCCTTGGGGATGAGCTATAGAATCTCAAACAACTCAGCAGGTGCGTACATTACACCGTTTTCGATAAATACCGCGGCGGAGAGTATGAATGACATGTCATTTATATAAAACATTGCGGAATGGTTGGATAGTGTAAGTTTTGTGGCATTGTGTGTAAGAACAGCAGAGCTTGTTGCTGCCTCCCACGATACATCAAAGCCTGCTTCTGTTGCAAGTGCACGTACAGGGAAAAACTCCATGCCTCCACGCATGATGCCTGAGCCGGGGACAGCCAACATACGAGCGGGAGGGGCTGTATCATAGTATTCACTATAGTCATAGTCTTGTTCATAGTCTGTTCCGTAGCTGGGTTTGTCTTCTTCAGGGGCAGAGCCTAAGAATATTACACGTGTAGCTGTCGTTTGCGCTGGGAAGCTGGTTGCTATTATTTCGTACCAAACAAGCAGTCGGTCACCAACTTGTAAGTGTTCAAGTTCTACCATTTGGCGGGTCATGTGTGGGGTAAGTGGTGTGTCTTGGTCTAAAGTAATGAAGAGACCGCCATTGTCGGTAGTTATACGAATAGTATCGTAATAAAGCTCATCAATTTCTTCGATTGTGTGATACATTGGCGAAAATTGATTTTCAGGCAGGTCGAGTGCGATAATAAGTGCGGGTGACTGTGGTGGTATGCTCATTGTCATAAACGGTGCGTGGTATACCTTAACACGGTCGGACCTGCGGTCTGCGATGCTGGATGGTTCGCCTGTATATGCGTCTACAATAATTGTTGACTCACTTAAGTTGAGGACAATAATCTCGTCAATGTTGACAGGGTTTTGTACGGTTAATTGGTTTTCGCTATAGTCCGTAATATAGCCGATTTTGCTCACGGGCAGAAGGGCTTGTGTGTCATCGTCATCGTAGCTGTAGTCATCGTAGTAGCCGTAGTCGTATGGATCATATTGACCGTAATAATGGTCATCATCATATCCATTGCTACTATTGTCGTACGGATTGTAGTACCCATCATAGTTGCCATTTTCATTCCCGTTGCCGTTTGCGGCTATTGCGGGAGAAACTGCACCCAATGTTAATATCGATGTGAGTGCGAAGGTAATAAATTTTTTCATTTTGTATCTCTCCTTAAAAATTTTGTACAGCAAAACCTGCCACTATATTGCCCATGATAGCATATTATCATGCAATTATCTAAGGCATATTTCATGATTTATTCTTGCAATTATGTTACAAACCATAAAATTTCTGATAGAATAGACTGGGTGATGTCTATGATACATATGACCCCGTATTGGCGGAGGTATCAAAAATTAATTTTGCTTGCATTGGTCGCACTTATACTTGGTGTGGTGAGTGACCTTTTGCAGCCAACAATTGTGGCGCGTATTATTGATAGAGGCGTCATGGAAGGCGATATGGACACTGTTTTGCGGCTTGGCGGACTAATGCTTGCAGTAACAGCATTTGGCGCGTTGTGCGCAATTACGCGCTGCGTGATTTCTAGCAAGGTATCTCAACAATTTGGCGCAGACCTTAGGTTAGACCTTTTTACGAAAATTAACAAATTTTCTGTAGAGGCCCTTGGTAGTAAGGAAACAGCGGGACTTATCACACGCATGACAAATGACACATCGCAGTTGGTGAACTTCACTAATAGCTTGATGCGTGTTTTTGTACGCGCCCCGGCACTGCTAGTTGGTGCGATTGTTATGACAATATTGCTTAACAGGCGGCTGGCACTTATATTGGTTGTTGTTGTACCTGTTATCGCCGCGCTTATGTACATTAGCTTGAAGGTAACACTCCCGCTTTTTGCCAAAATGCAAAATGCGCTTGATAAAAACAATTCGGTAATACGCGAGTATCTCTCTGGTGTACGTGTGGTAAAGGCGTATAACACCTTTGAGCAGGAAGTTGACCGCTTTGACGGCACAAACAGTGAGCTTGTTGCTATCTCGACAAAGGCTGCGCGTACGGTTGGAGTGTTTTTTCCTATCATATCCTTTACCGTAAATATGGGACTAGTTGCCACACTTTGGATGGCACGTGGCTGGATTGCAAGCGGCACAATGGAAGTTGGGCAAATTGTGGCGTTCCTTAATTACATGATGCAAATATCTATGGCAATACGTATGATTTTTATGGTGTACCAGGGGTTTATACGTGCGAAAGCATCGGCAGAACGCGTTGCAGAAATTTTGGTAGACAATCGCACGGAAACATTTTTTGATACTGTTTCTGGCCGAACAGAAATATCTCGTGTGCCTCAGGACTTTAATAACTCTATACGGTTTAACAATGTAACCTTTGCGTACCCAAGTGGCGGGGACATGTCTGTACTGCAGGATATCAGCTTTACGCTACCAGCAGGTAGTACGCTTGGGGTACTTGGTTCAACTGGTGCGGGCAAAACATCCTTGGTGCAGCTGATACCTGGGTTTTACCAGCCTACTGCTGGGCAGGTTTTTGTTGGAAACAACGCAACCAGCGAGCTGGACGCAGATGTTTTGCGCAGCGCGATAGCGTATGTGGCACAGGCGAATACTATTTTCTACGGCACAATAGCTGACAACATACGTATGGGCAAGCCGGACGCAACGCAGGTAGAGCTGGAAGAAGCCGCAAGAGCTGCGGGTGCTTATGAGTTTATTTCTGCGTTGCCGGACGGGTTTGAGTCTATTGTTGGGCAAAAGGGTGTCAATATTTCCGGAGGGCAAAAACAGCGCATTGGTATTGCCCGCGCGCTAGTAAGGAAAGCCCCGATACTGATTTTGGATGACTGTGTTTCTGCTGTAGATGTTGAAACAGAGGCAAGTATCATGAAGGCTATTTGGGCAATAGAACCCGCGCCCACCTGTATTGTTATTACACAGCGGATATCGTCTGTTATGAACCTTCGCCATATTCTTGTACTAGACGAGGGGCGGGTTGTTGGATTTGGCGACCACGATAGTTTGATGGAGACATGTGAGATTTACCGCGAAATGTTTGCGATTAAATAGTAGACTTCACATTTTCGCCCGCTTCCGACAGTTTCCAAGGAAGCCACATAGGTCAAAGAGTTTTGCAATACCGTACCTCTGTCACTCCCAGGTTTTCTAAGTATTTATTTGTGCCATCTGCGATAAAGCCCATCTTTTCATAAAAGTATTTCGAGTCGTCATTTTTCTCCAAGACCCACAGACATATTTCTGTATATCCTTGTTCGATAGCTCGCTTCTCGCAGTATTTAACAAGAGCAGCCCCTATGCCATGTCTTTTCATAAGCGGTTCGACATAAATGCCCCAAAGCTCAAATGAACTAGCTTTGTCTTCGTCTCTGCAAGCACCGATAGTCATAAATGCTTTAATGATGCCGTCATCGTACACATAGTTTTCGCATTCGTTATTTTTTAGTTGGATTTCAAACCGCCCCATCCGTTGTGACACAATCATTCTGTTGAATAAAATTTCGTCAGAGACAATGCCTCTATATGCGGTTCTCCACCCAAAAACGTGTATTTCTGCCACGCGGGGGATGTCTGATGAAGTGAATGTCCTGATCATAGTAGCCTCCTTGTTCCATAAGTATAAGATTGTTGATGTCATTTTTCAATCCAAAATGGAGTTGATACATTTGCCCCCAAACAAGCCACAAACCAAAGACCTGCCACGTCATCCTTCCCACCAGCTACGCGGAGGCAGCCGCTTTATGCGTGAAAAGGAAAGACCGAAACACTTTACTAAAACCCTAACACGTTTGCTTGGGCTTTTCCGAGGTCAGCAGTATATACTTATACTTATTTTTGTCCTGTCTCTTGGCGCGTCTGCGGCGGCACTTGCCGGGCCATTCTTAACAGGGCGTGTTGTTGACAGTCTTGCAGATGAGTATGCAGTGCCATATATTGCACTCGTTTTCATAGCAATGATCGTGGTTTTTGCATGGGACTCTATATCAAACTTTTTGCAATCATGGGTGGTGGCAGGCACAAGCCAGAGGCTGGTTTACATTTTACGACAGCTGCTTTTCTGTCATTTGCAGAAACTGCCAATTAAATTTTTCGACCGCCATATGCATGGCGAACTCATGAGCCGTTTATCTAATGATACGGACAATATCGCAGGCATTCTCGGTACAGCGTTAGTACAGCTTACATCCATCTCTATCACACTAACTGGTGTGCTGGCGATGATGCTTTGGCTTTCGCCTACCATGACGTTTTTTTCACTGGTATCTGTGCCACTGTTTTTTATAGTAAGCAAGACCATTGCATCGCGTACGCGACAATACTTCCGTCACCAGCAAATTGCCCTTGGGCAGCTTAACGCAAAAATTGAGGAAGACATCTCCGGCATGATGGTGATAAAGGCCTATGGCTGCGAAAGCCGCACTATTGCCGATTTTGCAGTAATCAATGAAGAGTTGCGTCGCGCAGGCACAGGTGCGCAAATATGGTCTGGTTTTATTATGCCAATTATGAATGTTATTGATAACTTGTCGCTTGCAGTTATAGCCCTTGCGGGCAGTTGGCTGGCAATAAATGGCAATATCACAATTGGGATGATAGCGGCGTTTATTGCATATGCGCGGCAGTTTGGCCGGCCGCTTAATGAGCTTGCAGGTACGTACAATCAGTTCCAGTCTGCGTTGGCAAGCTGTGAGCGAGTTTTTGAGATACTGGATGAGCCTGAAGAAACTGTGGACACAACGGATGCTATAGAGCTTGATAAGACACATGGGGATATTTTGTTTAGTGGTGTACGTTTTGGCTATGAGCCGGACAAACCAATCATTAACGACTGTACGTTCTATGCGCCGCCTGGGTCTATTATCGCACTTGTTGGGCCAACTGGGGCAGGCAAGACTACAATCGTCAACCTTATCACGCGTTTCTACGATGTGGATGCGGGGGAAATTTTTTTAGACGGCCGTCCGCTTGGTTTGTATACGCGAAACAGTTTGCGCCGTACGTTTGGCATTGTGTTGCAAGACACATATCTTTTTACCGCAACTATGATGGAGAACATTCGCTATGGTCGTCCTTCCGCTACAGAGGAAGAGGTTGTCGCCGCTGCAAAGCTGGTTGGGGCGCATCACTTTATTTCGCAAATGCCAGAGGGTTACCAGACATTGCTTACCGAAAACAGTAGAAACCTAAGTCAAGGACAGCGTCAACTGATTGCCATCACTCGCTGTATACTTGCAGACCCAGATATATTGATACTGGACGAAGCGACATCCTCTGTAGACACTCATACAGAAATGCGTATACAAAAGGCTATGGCACAGCTTATGCAGGGGCGCACCAGCTTTGTAATTGCGCATAGGCTTAACACGATTGTGAATGCAAGCCAAATTTTGGTTATCGACAATGGACGTATTGTAGAGCAGGGCAACCACGCAGAATTGTTGGCCGCTGGTGGAGTGTACAATAGGATGTACGAAATGCAGTTGAATGGGATTGCGGTATAAAAAAAACCTGTATCCATTTAGATACAGGAGAACTTGCGGAGGCACGGAATGCCCTTTGTTTACGCTCATTTTTGTGGAAGAAAATGGGCGGCGTTTCTTGCGGTAAATCCAGCTATATAGCCATCATAAGGTATTCCCAGCCATCAGATTCAATTACTTTGTTGAAACCCAATGACTGCATCGCCTTCGATGCTTCGCTGTTTTGTGATTGTGGTGAGACAAGTGTGGCAATGCCCAGCATTTTAGCTTGTCGCTTCGTTTCGTCCATGAGTTTTTGCATAATCACATGGCTGTCACCCTCGGTAGCGGTGAAATTATTATCCCACACAAAACCCAGCGGAATCCATGTTGGTTTTGATAACGGCAAAGACATTACAACCTTGCCGTCAACTTCTGCCACCAGCTCGAAGCCTTCTCTCTTTTTGTAGAGGTTAAGGTGATGCTGGATTTTGTCCTCGGTGATTTGTTTAGGTGTCATTGCGCCGTAGACGTTTTCCCATAAATCCTGTACATCGCTTTCGCAGATATGACGGATTACGATTTTTGAACTTTCCATGATAGTAATGCCCCTTTCGGCAGTTTTCATTTTTTGTGAATGTGCTTGAAATTCCTTTGGCGTACACCCGAACACAGCAATGAAAGCCTTCGTGAATCCGGCGTGTGTGTCAAAACAATATTCCATCGCAACATCACAAACATTAAAATCGTTACTCAATTCCTTCGATGCGGCTAATATACGCTCGTTGCGCGTATACGCCATAATCGAAAGGCTGGTAGCAGTTTTGAACTCCCTCGCCAAATGAAACGCTGAATATCCGATGCTATTAGCCAAATCATTAAGCGAAAATTCTTCCTTCAAGTGTTCGCTGATGAACGCTTTGGCTTTGTTGATGTGTGTTGTGTCCATGCGACACCTCCTTCCGCGCGGTGGATTAAGTATATCATGCGATATAGCAATTTCTTATCGTGGATTGCTGTTTTCATGTCAGTCTTAGTATAGAACACTTCTAAAAAAAGTCGGCATTGATGATGGCATACACAGATGCTATCCTAAATGTGCGAGGCTCGACAAAATGAAAAGGTGGTTTTGCTATGAGTAAAACAAACAAGCCGTTAGCCGATTGGGCTATTAAAAAAATCGAATCGGAATACCGCGATGACGTATGTCTGTTAATCGAACACATGACACACAAGTTGGAAAAGGATGCTGATGTTACCACTTTCGGCTTCTATATTCCCGCAACCAACAGAGCAAACGGACTTGCCAGAACATTCATAATTGACGGAATTGGTCATGACTTGTTTCCCATGTCATGGGAACGCATGGAAGGCATGGCCGATGTTAAGGATTACAATACAACTTGCCTTAGAGATGGAAAAATTCTTTGGGCAAGAAGCGATGAGGACAGACAGCGGTTTGCCAGCTTACAGGCGCGTTTGAATGCAAATTTGCAAAATCCGCATTACATGTATGAGCGCGCAAAAAAATGGCTTGACACCGCAAAAGGACTTTCGCAAGAAATGTGGCTTGATAAAAAACTGTATAAGGTGCGTGAAAACGCCGGGCATATATGCGACTTGATTGCCATTACGGTCGCTTATGCAAACCTCCGTTATTTTAAGCATGGGCAAACCAGTCAGTTGATGGAGCTTTCAAGCATGGAAAAATTGCCGAAGGATTTTATACGGCTATATCGTGATATTATCGAAGAATCAAACCCGGAATCGCAAAAACATTTATGCTCCATGCTAATTTATAACACAAAAGAATTTTTGGATGCACTTGTTAATCCCACCGCATCGAAAAGCCCCCCGGATTTCTCTGAATTAGCAAATTGGTATCAAGAACTTTGTTACTGGTGGAGAAGGGTATATCATTGGTGCGATGCAAATGACCATATTAACGCATACATCTGGGGTTGCGGGTTGCAAGGTGAAGTGGGGGAATGGGGCGAAAAGTTTGGCATAGCCGACATCGACATCATGGGTGCATACGACGCAAAAAACTTAAATACCTTCCGCAAGCAAGCCGAAAAGGTTGAGATTGGCTTCCGTCAGGCAATCGAAAAAAATGGCGTTAAACTTGATGAATATAAATCCATCGAGGCATTTTTAGAAACAAACTAACTGCCGAGCGGAGGTGCGTAGTTATGAAATACAAAAACGCATCCGACGTACTCCCCGATGATTTATTAAAAGAAGTACAGAAGTATGCTGCTGGCGAAACCTTGTATTTTCCAAAAGACAAGGAACGCCAAAAATGGGGAGCAAAAACTGGCGCACGGATATTTTTTCAAGAACGCAATCATGAAATTCGGCAAAAGTATTTGCAAAAAATGTCCATTGAACATCTTGCGGATGAATATTGTTTATCGGTTGAAACGATTCGGAAAATTGTTTTCAAGCCCGAATAAGCATGCAAAAAAATTTATTTTTATGTATGTTGATAACATGAATTTTTAGCTTTTTCCGCCGAAGGCGGTGCAGTTAGCCCCCGGTATGGCGTACGTACTTTGACCCCCGCTTGCGGGAACAGGGCAAAGTACATAGTGCGTTAGTTACTTTGGCGGGCAAAGCAGAATAGCCCAACTACAAAAAGACGCTGAACACTTAGATGATGAAAGTGTCCAACGCCTTATAAAATCCTATATAACAAAAATATACGCCCTCGGTGATAGGGCCAATATCACAGGGGGCGTAAGCATTGTGGATTGCGGAGGCACGGAATGCCCCTTGTTTACGCTCCGGTTTATAGAGGAAAATAGCCGCCGATTATTAAGAAACACAAGCATGTAACCTCGTCTTGTCTCCGATTTATTAAATCATCTTGTTTTTATTTATTCACCTCATGCAATATAAACCTTCATCAAATTCCCGAACGGGTAGGCCTTCTACATACCCTTGTTCCGGCGTGGGTGGAAATTGAAATCTCGGGCCGTCATCAGGTGCCCAATCCCAACCGTAATGCGTGATAATAGGCTTGTACCGTGCAATTGCTTTTTGGACAATCGCTACCTCTTCGTTGTATTGTTCTCCGTCCTCATATGGTTCACCGCAAAACAACATATATTTGCATGGCGGTAAGTCTAGGATGTGAAAGCCTTGAGGCATTGTACCCGCAAAGTCCGTTGACATTTCCCGCGCCATGCAATATTCCGACATGCCGGGCTTGCGCATCTTTTCGGGTAACCACACGCTCATCCCATAACTAATTACCCCATCATTCAAGCTCTCTAAAAAATTCCATACGTACCCGGAATCCACTTCATCACAATACTCACCGTAATGTGTCGCATTTTTAGCGGGGAAAATGAGCAACCTACGTGCAGGTCTTTCAATTACTTGCGTAAAAACAATTTTTTCTGACATGGGTATTGTCCCCTTTAGAATATGATTTTTGGGCAATGTCTTGCGGTATTGCCGAGGTGAACATCCAAATTGACGCGAAAAAGCCTTGGTAAACCCCTCATGCGAGCCAAACGCCAGACTGAGTGCGATGTCGAGTACACTTAGATTTTTGTCGCGAAGTTTTTGGGTCGCTTCCGCCAACCTAATATCGCGAATATAGGTAAACGGCGTTTGTCCGGTAATTTCACGAAAAATCCGTAATGCCTGCCATTGCGAATAACCCGCTGCATCGGCTAAATCTTGTAATGTTAGCGTCGTTTGGTAATACTGCGCAATATAGTCCTGCATACGTCGCACCGCATCTATTTTTTCTCGGTTTACTTTCAAGTTCATCACCCGGACACAGTATAATTGAATTGATGTTAAAATTCTTGAACACGATTGCTGACTTCATTTGTGGCGATGCACGTATTACGTTAGTTGATGTAACCGAATGCGTTATTGTGTGCCATACCTCGAACCAGTAAAATAATAACTGCATAGCGCAATGCAAAATAATTTTTTGGAGGTTTTATTATGGCATTTAACATCGGTGAAAACATCAAGCAACTTCGCACCGAAAAGGGCGTTACACAAGAACAACTTGCCGAACACCTTGGTATAACATACCAATCGGTCAGCAAGTGGGAAAATAATATAACTGCGCCAGACTTGCAACATATACCATCAATCGCGGAATATTTCGGAGTGTCCATCAACAAACTTTTCAAAGTCAAGTTGAATCCTGATGATGTTAAAATATTGGTGAACCCAGAAATTTCCGTTGACCAGCTTTGGAGTTTTTACGCCCGCAATGGATTGTACGAAGCGCAATGCTATGACAAGCAAACAGCCGCTACGTCATTGAAAAATTCGGAACTTGTTATAGGCGCGTTCATTGGGAACGAATTGGTCGGGCTTCTGACCGTATTGCACGATGGCTTGGACGCAAAAATTTCTATCTTCTATCTTGCATTGGATTTGCAAGTGGATAACCGTTATGAATGCGGCGGGGTAATTGAAAATGACCCGTATGACGTAGCCAGAAAAATGGGGCTGATGATGGTTGATGAGTTAAATAAAATCGGAATTTATTTTATCAGCTACACAGCGGTTAGTGGTAAGGAAGATAAGCTGATGGAGTCTATTGGCTTCACGGAAAACAAGGGGCATATCGAATACATTATAGACAGCCGACCGCCGAAACAATAGGTCTTTGCTCTTGGGTTTTAGCCCCTGGCAGGGCGCACGTACTTTGACCCCCGCTTGCGGGAACAAGGCAAAGTACGTAGTGCGTTAGTTACTTTGGCGGGCAAAGCAGAATAGCCCAACTACAAAAAGACGCTGAACACTTAGATGATGAACATGTCCAACGCCTTATAAAATACTATATAACAAAAATATACGCCCACGGTGATAGTGTTAGTATCACTGGGGGCGTAAACATTGTGGATTGCGGAGGCAGGATTTGAACCTACGACCTTCGGGTTATGAGCCCGACGAGCTACCAGACTGCTCCACTCCGCGTCAGCGAAGGAGATAATATCACAGCGGTGGCATTAATGCAAGCAAAATATTTTGACAAATTAATTAATCGCAAAATGCCTTTGTTTTGCACGTTGTTCATGTTTGTTGTCGGCAGTGTGATGAGTTCGTATACTATTGTGAAAGCAAGCGATATATGGACAAACGCAAATTTACAACTTTTCTACAACTCCGAGATAATTGGGTGACAACTCAGGTTTACTATAGCTCTTGAGAAGTTCACAAAACAATAGACTTCTTCCGTAATTACCGAACGTACGCGAAAATGTTACGCCCGGCGGACAAGACACCGCCTTCCTGGAACTAGAGAGCATTTTTGCGTGATTGATTCCTATTTCGGAAGAAGTCTAATATTTGAGGAGAGTGGATTATTGGTATGAAAAAAGTAAGAGTAATTGTTGTATTGGCAGCGTTTATGCTTATGGGGTTGGCACTAACCGGGTGTGATGACAATGACAACGGTAGCCCGCCAACAGAAAATACCCAACCCGAACGGCAGCAAGACACAAATCCAACACCACGCCGCCATACACCACACAACCATGATGCACCGCCACCAGAACCAAACCCAGACGGTACATTTGGATAATGCAATCACGAGTTTGTCTCATTACTCATCACCAAGATAAAGAGAGCTGTGCGTTTTGCATTGCTTTCTTTTTTTGGTGGGGTATAGTCGGTCAATTTAAGATTGTTCGACACGATTGCTACGCAATCGCCACACCTCCCTTTGCTATGCGTAGGTCGGTGAGGGCATTCGCGCAATTTACTTTTGCTCCCAAGGCTTAGCCTTGAGCAAAATTAAATTGACTCACTATAATAAGATATATGTTTCCCAATAAATAATTTCCCAACGGAAATTATTTATTGGGAAACATTTCAGAAATTCGTGAATCCTTTGTGTGATATTGGATGTGACATTCATTACCAGGATTCACATAGATCCTTTATTTTGACAATAAAACCAAGAAAAACAAGAGATGGTACATGTATCTTGCAAACAAGGTGATGTGTTAGGCTATATCAAAGTTTGTTATGATATCAATTTGTTAAATATCGAGCTTGTGTTATTCGCTAGGATGCGGAATCGTCCTTGCGTCTTTGCACAGCTAGTTGTGATATATGCCTGTTTTTTGTTGGCGGACATTTTGTATTCTTGGACAAATGACATGCAATGCCAAATGTCATGTGGTGATTTTTGTGTACAATTCACAAAAATAATTATTCTTTTACGTGTTTTTTATTGACAAGGGGCGATATAGTGTTATAGACTAGAGTTGTTATCAAAATTTGAGATAACAACGCAAGTGGTTTGAGAAAGCAAATATGAGGAGGAAATTATGAAAGCGAGCAAAAAGTTTTTAGTGTACCTAGTTTCGCTTGTGATGGTAGTTGGGCTTTTAGCACCTATTACCGTAACAGCAAGCGACGGACACGCTCCTGTTGCGGCATTGGAAGCGTTGTACACGCCTGTTTTGCCGGCATCTGCAACAGGCATACCTGGCGTGGTGATGTACACAAACCAGTTTGATGGTGTACTAGCCAACAGCCACAACTGGTTTGGGTTTGAGTCCTGGGCTGCAGATGGCTTTGTTTCCCAAGGCGTTGACCCTGTACACGGCACTTATCTAAGCATTGCCTATAACGATGTTGGCCCAGGTGCTTTTACAGACGGGGCGCATCGTATATACAATCCGACAACCCCTGTTGGGGAATATTTTCTGAGTGTAACATATAGGAACATAGGCGATGAAGCTGTACCAAGTTGGGTAGGCGTTGGCGCGCATTGGACAAATCATGCTGCGGGAGGATGGTCACATGCAAACCTTAACCTTCCACACTCTCCAGTTTGGACAACTGCAACATACTCATTCAACTACACTGGCGGCAATTATGCTGTAATTATCAACTGGGCTAATGCAACAACAATCCCCGGCACAGCACTGAACATTGCAGACATTACAATTCGTGGGCTTGGCACTTATGCCGTAAACTTCGACTGTGCAGATGGCAGCGTAACTCTTGGCCACTCCATGGTTACAGAAGGCGAGTCTATGGTGTTGCCTGGCGCGTCACGCGCAAATCACATCTTCCAAGGCTGGTTTACAGAGCCGGTTGGCGGTACTTTTGTTGGCGTTGGTGGCAGCGCATTTGCACCAACTGGCGATAACTTTACAATTACACTGTATGCCCAATGGGATGCAGGTGCCCCTGATACATTTACTGTCGATTTCGACTTTGGTGTTGGCACTGGTTCTCCTGACTATGTAAATGTTTACGAAGGTGACACAGTAAACTTGCCAGACGCTACTCTTGCAAACGGCACATTCATGGGTTGGTTTACGCAAGCGGGTGGCGCAGGCAACCGCGTTGGCGGCGCAGGTGATATTTTTGCGCCAACAGAAAACGTAACTCTTTTTGCCCATTTCGAAGCTGTTTTAACTGTTACATTTGACTATGGACTTGGTACAAACAGGATTCAACACATTACCGGCAACAATACGTACATCGAAGAAAGATTGTACGAAGAAATTACACTTGGCGAATCGTTGCTTCTTCCTGGTGCTGTAAGGCTTGGTTATGTGTTTACAGGTTGGCACGACGGCAGCAACATTGTTGGTGTGGCAGGCAACGGTTTTGCACCAACAGCCACCGTTACACTAACCGCCCAATTTGAGGCACTTCCTGCAACAGAAAACCTACTACGCGGCTCTTCTGCAGACTTTTCTGGCGGTTTTAGGCCGAGTGAAATAACAGGCTGGGGCGCACATCCACAGATGCGCATTGGCGCAGGCCCTGGCGGCACAAATATTGTATCTTTCTCAGACAGCCCAGAAGGCCGCAGTATTGCCTACTGGTGGGATTTGGGGCTAAACGGACTTTTGACACCGGGCGGCAGCTACAGGCTGACTGTTGTGTATAGGGCAAATGGTAACTCTGGCGTAGACGGCCAAGGTTTCTTTAGGCGTAGTGTAGGCCTAAACCCAGCAGACACACATCACGGCCCTGCACAAAACCCTTCTCAAGTACATTTGTACGAAGCGTCTGGCGGATGGAGAACTCTAAGCAGCGAGTTTATTTACAACGCTACCTGGAGAGACCTTACAATTTTCTTTGAAGGCTGGAACGGCGCATGGGACTTGGCTTACATTGGCATCGAGCCATTTGACCCATGTGACGAATGTGGTTTTGCACCATGCGAATGCGGCGTAGACCGCAACAACCTCTTCCCACGCGGTTATTTCGACGACCTTGACGGTTGGATGGGTATGCCGTTGGCACAAGGTGACGCTGGTTCTCCAGACATGAACGGACAACTTTTACCAAACGAACGCCCAGGCGCACCAAACGACTACATGGTTCGTCTCGAAGGCACAGGTAACGTAATGCGCTACCCTGTTAGCCTACAAGGCAACGCAACATACAGGATGACTGTATGGGCGCGTGGCGGCGTTGGCGCGGGCAACATGACAGGCGTTATGGTCGGTCCGGCTCTTGGCACACTAAGAGACGTTGGAATGTGTTCGAAATATGCAAACGACTGGACTCCATCAAATGTTGTTTGCCACGACCACTGGTGTGGCTGCGATGCGGTGCGTCACATAGTTCGTTTCCACGACCCAGCCGGAACAGAATGGTTTAGGCAAATTATTGAGTTTTCTCTTGATGCAGACTTTGAAGGCGAAGTTATGATACGTGCATGGCCGGCATATTGGAACGTGGAGGGTCAGAATCCAAACTGGCCTGACTTCTGGGACACTGCTGATTGGACTTTCTACATTTCTACAATTTCTATCGAACTGCTTTATATGAGTGGCGACGTTCACCCTGTAACCTTCGACGCTGTAGGCGGTGCTGGTGATGTTTCTGCCGTAATTGGCACAAACGCACTAAACTCAGGTTCTAATGTACTACGCAACAGGATGATTACTGTAACTGCAACCCCACAGCCTGGTTATGTTGTAGACGGCTGGGAAATTAATGGTGTTTCTGTTGCGGCAGACGACAGCAGGCTGCGCAACAATGGCAGAAGAATTTTGGTTGTTATCACAGAAGATACAGAAATTATTGCACGCATGGTACCTGCCTCACGTGTAACTGTTTCTTATGGCGCAAACTGCCCAACGTCCGGCACAATTAGCGGCAACGCAGTTGGCTGGAGCTTTGCCTCTGGCGACCAAGTGCCAGAAGGTGTGTCTCTGTACTTTAGGGCAACACCAAACCCAGGCTTCGAAATTAGGCACTGGGAACTAAACGGCGAACGCGTATTTACTCCTTCAGGCCTTTTCACAGTACAAACACTTGAAGGTGACTTTGACTTAACAGTTATTTTTGACGTAATTGACGTAAACCGCGGGCGCGACAGCAGGCACAATGGCACAAACAGGGGACGCTTAGGGCTTAACCTTGTGCGCCCTGCTGTGCTTACAGGCGGGCTAGACGCACAATTTGAGCAAGCATATCTTGACTCACTTGCGCCGTTTAGCGTACTTCGCATGATGGACTTTACAAGCACAAACTCTCACGTTGCCCCTGGAACGCAGTACTGGTCTAACCGTGTACAACCTGGCGACAACCAACACGGCGCGCAAGGCGCGGCCTGGGAGCATGTTATTGCACTTGCAAACACTACTGGCGCAGACATTTGGATTTCTCTGCCTGTGCGCGCAAACGACGACTATGTTTACCAACTTGCAACCCTAATGTACAACAACCTAAACGAAAACATTGCCGTTTATGTAGAATGGGGTAACGAAGTTTGGGGCTTTGCACCACAAGTTGCAGTAAACCGCGAAATGGCAATAGCACGTGGCATACCTGGCGTCGGCCAAAACCTTTGGAACTGGACTCCGTCGGGTTCTGGCGACAGCCAAGGTCAATTTGGTTGGGGTGAAATGCACCTAATCAATCACTTTGCACAAAGGTCTGCCGAAATTGGGCATATCTTCCGCGACGTGTTTGGCGAAGGAAATACTCCTGTTTCTTCGAACAGCAGAGTAAAACCTGTTATTGCATGGCAGGCAATGCCTGACTTTGCAACACCTATGATACAGTTCCTAAACACACACAGCAATCCTGTATTCCACAACGCTAACCAATATATTTACTCTGTAAGTATTGCACCATATTTCCAAGAACCACGTCCGCAAGACAGTGGTATCGAAGGTGCTACTCTTGCAGGTTTTGGCGAAGACGTAATTTCTTGGATACACCATCACATGCGCCAAAGCATTAGAGGCCGTGGACAAAGCATTGGCCCAGACGGTACAATTCTTGGCAACCCAGATGCGGGCAATATCATGACTATGGTTGCGGCAACAAACGCGGCCGGCCTTGTTGGTGGTCTTTCTGCCTACGAAGGCGGCCCTCACCACCAAGGTCAAGTGCTAACCAATTTGATATGGCGCACATTGGCACAACAAGACCCACGTATGGCAGATATAGTAGAATACTATATCGTAGACCATTGGTACAATATTGGCGGCGGCTTGATGATGTTCTTTAGCCACATTGGCCCATCTACACAATACGGCTACTGGGGCGTGTTGGACGATTTATCTATCGACCAATTTATTAACGCACCAAAGTTTATGGGCTTGCGTAATGTTTCCAAAATGCAATGGCAAGATTGCGGCCTTTGCAACTCTAACCCATGCGAATGTGAAAACCCTACAGACTGTGTTGAAGTTTGCCCAGACTGCAACGCATTCCCATGCGAGTGCCCACAACTAGGCGACATTAACGAAGACGGTAACGTTGACTTTGACGACGCAATGCTTTTGACTCAATACGTTATGGGCTTCCCGCATGGTTTGCCATTTAACAGAATAGCCGCCGACGTAAACCAAGACGGTACTATCAATGTGGCAGACCAGTCTATGTTGGTTATGCACCTGCATGGTATTATTCCAGAGCTTGGCGCGCCTACTCCTGCCCCTGCGACAGCGGTGGCAAGCAATGGCCTCATTTCAATTGTTCCTTACTCAAGTGCATTGGAGTTTGACATTGTTGTTACGCCAGACTACGACAATGACTGGGTAGATGTTGCAGTGTATATCACAAACAACCCAGGTTTCATCAATGGCTCACTTGTGTTGGAAGTGTC
>Ga0123355_10002509_pt1 | contig 26000 bp, 7 predicted proteins | sample TergutEmb28metaG_3_FD_89872 | JGI IMG/M metagenome (GOLD analysis project Ga0123355, IMG submission 89872) | Embiratermes neotenicus P1 segment gut microbial communities from Petit-Saut dam, French Guiana - Emb289 P1 | ecosystem: Host-associated > Arthropoda: Insects > Digestive system > Gut ...
GTGACTGTGTGCAGTTACAGGACTGCTGGTACAGCATTACAGTAACTGTGTGACTGTGTGCATGTACAGGACTGCTGGTACAGCATTCATTGACTGTGATTACAATAAACAGCAGCCTTACACAGTGTATTGTTGGTGCTGACCAAATGTTTACAAATGTATATGCAGAATCATGTCAATGCACATCAGTACATACTGTTACACAGTGTGATGTCAAACCAACAAACCTATCCTACACTTAATATACTTTACCACAACCAACAATAACTGTACAACATTCATCTGTACTGAAGAGCACTGAAAGATAATTTTAATTGCATACTATTTACAGTCCGCTGACAGCCAACATTCCCACTACTGATGCTGCCCCACCGACACACTGACTGCTCTTCACTAATAAACAGCACAGCATTTGTGTCACCATCAGTTCAGCTCAATCTCTTTGTGCTGCTGTTGCACAGAACACTTCGATATCAGCAAAACTTTCTGCTTTTAGTCAGACAGGTAACTGAATGTTTATCGTATTGCTGCTTCAGTGTTTTTAAGGGAAATGCAATACACAATCTGCGGTATAAAGTGACACTGTACTTTTCTTGCTCTCACCCACTGCTACTGATTTATCGGCAAAAATCTTTCATCGGACCAGCAAATATCTAAAGTCTCACTATCGAATAACCAGTTCCACTTTGTATGACCGTAAATAAGGCATGATTTTCTCTGAGGTAACTGAAGCAAAAGAGGATAGGTATAAATTTTCAATACTCTACTGAATGTACTGTCTGTCTCATCCCCTGTTCATTCAACAAACTCGTTCTGCTCACACAATAACAGCACAATGTATGGTACCGTCTGATGGGCTGACCGAAGGCCACTTCTTTCAGCTGTGTTGTGGCTTTGGTTATCAGCGGTGCTGCATTACAGCTGGAAGTTAATCGGACTGATAGCTTTACATTGAAAGGAGGGCTGGACAAAGCCACGACCTGAGCCAACTTACAGCAGGGAGAGAGTGAAATTTTGTGACTATTACAGCTGACAGTTCAGGTCGGTTTATAACGACCACAACAGTTAGCAATGTGGCTTAGGATTTTACTGTAGAAGTGCTGAGCGTGACGATGCAGGTCACGGACTGGCCCTGTGCATATGTGTTCTGGTTCACCACCCCTTCTCGGAAATCATCCTGCCTGAGTTGGGAGCGAAAGATAAACTGTGATTCTTAGCAGCTTCAGATTAAAGCTGTATCATGACGTATTTGTTGCAATATCTCCTGCCTGTTTCATTAAATTATTTTAATTAATATTTAACCAACCATCTGCCTTCATAAACCGCAATTCCGATTCACATTTCCACAAACAACCTACACACCAATTCACATTTCCACAAACACCCTACACACCGATTCACATTTCCACAAACACTCTACACACCGATTCACATTTCCACAAACACCCTACACACCCTATTTGCCCCTACAGCTCTTTTTGCTGCTGTCGACAACTTGCTGGGATAATTGTTTCGAATACCTCTAGGACGTGGATGACATGTGAATGTTGTGTGTTGTCAGGTAGTCTGTGTGTCGGCCTGAACTTCTATCCAAAGGAGTCAGTGTGAAGGGTCATTATTAAGCTGGACTAACCCAATAACAGCCCTTTGCGCCATGGAAGCAAATGTCATTAACAGATTTAATTTCCGAATATCTTACATACTTACCTTGTATAACAGGCCATAAGGCGGTTTTCAGTCGTTGTCTTGGGCAAGAAAGAACAAATTTAATAGTTTGTATTCGCTTTCATGGCCCAGGAAAATAATTGATATGAAATTGGTCGGTCTATTTTGCCTTGCTCTGCTGCCAAATGTCCGATGGACCTTCCATTATTATCTGTGCTGAACTAAAGTGTATATATTTTAATTCCCACGTTGTTTTTTCCCTTTAGCTTGTCCCATAATTCCTCTAAATTCTCTAAATTTTACTCCTCTGCTGCCACGTGCCAGAGAGTGTTTCCTTAGTGGCCTGTGGCAATAAATATTTCGTATTTATCTCCTCTGCTGTTGGTACATTTTTAGCCAAATTCCACAGTTAATCTAATGCCCAAAAATTGCCATTGTTTTTTGCCAAGCTCCATATAGTCCATCCCATATGAACTGTTTCAAATAACAATAAAATTACCTGCCTTGATTTTAGTAAATATTTAAACAAATTCCACAGTCATTTAGAGACTGTAAACAGAAATATTTTGCCTCCAACGTACAGTACAAGACAGTGCAAAGTTTACTGCCTATGGATAATAAAATTTATTAGTTATGTCTTCTGTTTCTTAATTCCTTCTTAGGCCAGTTCCAAACTCTCTGTAAAGTCTCTAAATAGCCATTTTATGCTGCCATAAGCCAGGCGGGGTTTCCCTTATTTTCTGTGCATCAAAAAAGTTTAATAATTTTCTACCCTGTTATAAATTCTTTTTGCCCCAATTCCATAATTTCTGAAACGCTTAAAATCGCACTTTTAGTTACCACGTGCCAGAAGGTCCTTCCTTCTTTGTTTATGTTTAATTACAATTGTAAACTTAACTCCCCTCTTGCTAATTTTTTTGGACAAATTTCATAATTTTTTAAAGTTTCTAATTTGAACCATTCTGCTGCCAATTGCCAGCCGGTCCATCCCTCACTGTCTGTGCAAAATAATACTTTATTATTTATCTCCTCTCTTGTAAGATTCTTTTCAGCCCACAACCACATTTTATGTAGTACTTTAAAATTGCCCTTCCTTGCAGCCAAGTGCCAGGCGGTCCTTCCCTTATAGTTTGTGCCTAATAATAATTTATTATTTATCTCCTCTGTTGTTAGTTTCTCTTTAGACCAATTAAATATTTTATGTAATAAATCTAAATTGCCCCACTCTGCAGCCAAATGCCAGGCCGTATTTCCCTCATTATTTGTTCCTAATAAGAGTTCATTATTTATCTCCTCTGTTGTTAATTTGTCTTCAGCCCATTCCCATACTTTTTGCAGTACTTCCAAATTGTTCTTCTCTGCAGCCAAGTGCCAGGCAGTTCTCCCCTTATTGTCTGTGCCTAATAACAATTTATTATTTATCTCCTCTGTTGTTAGTTTCTCTTCAGCACACTCCCATATTTCATGTAATACCACTAAATTTCCATTCTCTGCTGCACAGTGCCAGGCGGTTCTTCCCTTATTATCTGTGCCTAATAACAATTTGTTATTTATCTCCTCTGTTGTTAGTTTCTTTTCAGCCCATTCCCATACTTTTTGTAATACATATAAATTGTTCTTCTCTGCCGCCAAGTGCCAGCCGGTCCTTCCCTTATAGTCTGTGCCTAACAACAATTTATTATTTATCTCTTCTGTTGTTAGTTTCCTTTTAGCACACTTCCATATTTCATGTATTACCTTTAATTTGTCCCAGTATGCTGCATAATGCCAGGCGTTGTTTCCCCTATTGTCTGTGCCTAATAATAATTTATTATTTATGTCCTCTGTTGTGAGTTTCTTTTCACCCCAATTCCATATTTTATGTAATATTTCTAAATTCCCCTCCTGTGCAGCCAAGTGCCAGGCAGTCCTTCGCTCTTTGTCTCTGCCTAATAATAATGTATTATTTATCTCCTCTGTTGTTAGTTTCTTTTCAGCCCACTTCAATATTTCATGCAATAACTTTAAATTTCCCTTCTCTGCAGCCAAGTGCCAGGTGGTCTTTCCCTCTTTGTCTCTGCCTAATAACAATTTATTATCGATCTCCTCTGTTGTTATTTTCTCTTCAGCACACTGACATATTTGATGTAAAACCTCTAAATTGCCTTCCTCTGCTGCATAGTGCAAGGCGGTCCTCTCCTCATTGTCTGCAGCTAACAAAAGTTTATTATTTATTTCCTCTTTTGTTAGTTTCTTTTCAGCCCAAAACCATATATTTTGTAATATCTCTAAATTGCAATTCTTTGCCGCCAAGTTCCAGGCTGTATTTCCTATATTGTCTGTGCCTAATAACAACTTACTATTTATCTCCTCTACTGTTAGTCTTTCTTCAGCCCATTCCAATACTTTTTGTAATATCTCTAAATTACCATCCTCTGCTGCATAGTGCCAGGCAGTCCTTCCCTCATTGTCTGTTCGTAATAATAATTTATTATTTATCTCCTCTGTTGTTAGGTTCTTTTCAGCCCACTTCCATAATTCATGTAATATTTCTATTTGGCCCCAGTATGCTCCGATGTGCCAGGCGGTCATTCCAACATTATCTGTGCCTAATAACAATTTATTAATTATCTCCTCTGTTGCTAGTTTCTCTTCAGCCCACTCCCATACTTTCTGTAATACCTCTAAATTGCCACTCTCTGCTGCAGAGTACCAGGTGGTCTTTCCCTCATTGTCTGTGCCTAATAACAATTTATTTATCTCCTCTGTTGTTAGGAACTTTTCAGCCCACTGCCACACTTTTTGTAATATATGTAAGTTGCCATCATCTGCTGCATTGCGCAAGGCGGTCTTCCCCAAAATATCCGTGCTTAATAACAATTTATTATTTATCTCCTCTCTTGTTAGTTTCTCTCCAGCCCACTCCCATACCTTTTGTAATACCTCTAAATTGCCATCCTCTGCTGCATAATGCCAGGCGGTCATTCCCACATTTTCTGTGCCTAATAACAATGTAATGATTAGCTCCTCTGTTGTTAGTTTCTTTTCAGCCCAATCCCACACTTTTTGTAATACCTCTAAATTGCCATTCTCTGCTGCATAGTGCCAAGCGGTCCTTCCCTCATCGTCTGCGGCTAATAACAATTTATTATTTATCTCCTCTATTTTTAGTTTCCCTTCAGCCCACTCCCATATTTCATGTAATAAATCTAAATGGCCCAACTCTGCTGCCCAATGCCAGGCGGTCATTCCCACATTGTCTGTGCTTAATAAAAATTTATTATTCATTTCCTCTGTGGTTAGTCTCATTTCAGCCAACTCCCATATTTTATGTAATACAATTAAATTGCACTTCTTTGCAGCCAAGTGCCAGGCGGTCCTTCCCTCATTGTCTGTGCCTGATAACAGTTTATTATTTATTTCCTCTGTTGTTAGTTTCTTTTCAGCCAACTCCCATATTTTATGTAATACCTCTAAATGCCTATGCTGAATATTGCCAGGCAGTCTTTCCCTCTTTGTCTCTGCCTAATAACAATGTATTGTTTATCTCCTCTGTTGTTAGTTTCTCTTCAGCCCACTCCCATAATTTTTGTAATATATCTAAATTGCCCTTCCATGCAGCAATCTGCCAGGTAGTCCTTCCCATGTTGTCTGTGCCTAATAACAAATTATTATTTATCTCCTCTGTGGTCAGTTTCTCCTTAGCACACTCGTATATTTTTAATAATACATTTAATTTGCCGCAGTATACTGCATAGTGCCAGGCGGTCCATCCCTCATTGTCTGTGCCTAATAACAATTTATTATTTATCTCCTCTGTTGTTAGTTTCTCTTCAGCCCACTCCCATACATTTTGTAGTATTTCTAAATTGCCCTTCCCTGCAGCTATCTGCCAGCTAGTCCTTCCCATGTTGTCTGTGCCTAATAACAATTTATTATTTATCTCCTCTGTTGTTAGTTTCTCTTCAGCCCACTCCCATATTTTATGCAATATTTCTAAATGGCCCTCGTACGCTACCCAGTGCCAGGCGGTCGTTCCATCATTATCTGTGCCTAATAACAATCTATTATTTATCTCCTCTGGTTTTAATTTCTTTTCAGCCCATTCCCATACTTTTTGTAGTACCTCTGAATTTCCATTCAAAGCAGCCCAGTGCCAGGTGGTTATTCCCCAATTATCTGTGCATAATATCAATTTATTATTTATCTCCTCTCTTGTTAGATTCTCTTCAGCCCACTCCCATACTTTTTGTAAAGTCTCTAATTTTTGCTCCTTTGCCGCCAAGTGCCAGGCGGTTCTTTCCTCACTGTCTTTGCCTAATAACAGCTTATATTTTATTTCATCTGTGGTCAGTTTCTTCTTAGCACACTCGTATATTTTTTGTAATACTTTTAAATTGCCGCAATATGCTGCATAGTGCCAGGCGGTCTTTCCATGATTGTCTGTTCCCAATAAAATTTTTTTATTTATTTCCTTTGTTGTTAGTTTCTCTTCAGCCCATTCCCATACCTTTTGTAATATCTCTAAATTCCCCTTCCATGCAGCCATCTGCCAAGTAGACCTTCCTATGTTGTCTGTGCCTAATAACAATTTATTATTTATCTCCTCTCTTTTCAGTTTCTCTTCAGCCCATTCCCATACTTTTTGTAATAACTCTAAATTGCCCTTCCATGCAGCCACCTGCCAGACAGTCCTTCCCATGTTGTCTCTGCCTAATAACAATTTATCATTTATCTCCTCTGTTTTTAGTTTCTCTTCAGCCCACTCCCACAGTTTTTGTAATAGTTCTAAATTGTCATTCTCTGCTGCATAATGCCAGCAGGTCCATCCCTCACGGTCTGTGCCTAATAACATTTTAATATTTATCTCCTCTGTAGTTAGTTTATCTTCAGCCCACTCCCACAGTTTTTGTAATACATCTAAGTTGCCATTCTCTGCTGCATAGTGCCAGGCGGTACATCCCTCATTGTCTATGCCTAATAACAATTTATTTTTTATCTCATCTGTTGCTAGTTTCTCTTCAGCCCACTCCCATACTTTTTGTAATACCTCTAAATTGCCCTTCCCTGCAACCATCTGCCAGGTAGTTCTTCCCATGTTGTCTGTGCCTAATAACAATTTTTTGTTTATCTCCTCTGCGGTCAGTTTCTCCTCAGCACACTCGTATATTTTTAGTAATAATTTTAAATCGCCGCAGTATACTGCATAGTGCCAGGCGGTCCATCCCTCATTGTCTGTGCCTAATAACAATTTAATGTTTATTTCCTCTGCTGTTAGTTTCTCTTCAGCCCACTCCCATACTTTTTGTAATATCTCTAAATTGCCCTTCCATGCAACCATCTGCCAGGTAGTCCTTCCCATGTTGTCTGTGCCTAATAACAACTTATTATTTATCTCCTCTGTGGTCAGTTTCTCCTCAGCACACTCGTATATTTTTAGCAATACATTTAATTTGCCGCAGTATACTGCATAGTGCCAGGCGGTCCATCCCTCATTGTCCGTGCCTAATAAAATTTTATCATTTATCTCCTTTATTGTTAGTTTCTCTTCAGCCCACTCCCATACTTTTTGTAATATCTCTAAATTGCCCTTTCCTGCAGCCATCTGCCAAGTAGTCCTTCCCATGTTGTCTGTGCCTAATAACAATTTATTATTTATCACCTCTGCGGTCAGTTTCTTCTTAGCACACTCGTATATTTTTAGTAATGCTATTAAATTGCCGCAGTATACTGCATAGTGCCAGGCTGTCCATCCCTCATTGTCTGTGCCTAATAACAATTTATTTATCTCCTCTGTTGTTAGTTTCTCTTCAGCCCACTCCCATACTTTTTGTAATATCTCTAAATTGCCCTTCCATGCAATCATATGCCAGGTATTCCTTCCCATGTTGTCTGTGCATAATAACAACTTATTATTTATCTCCTCTGTGGTCAGTTTCTCCTTAGCACACTCGTATATTTTTAATAATACTTTGAAATTGCCGCAGTATACTGCATTGTGCCAGGCGGTCCATCCCTCACTGTCTGTGCCTAATAACAATTTATTATTTATCTCCTCTGTTGTTAGTTTCTCTTCAGCCCACTCCCATACTTTTTGTAATATCTCTAAATTGCCATTCCATGCAGCTATCTGCCAGGTAGTCCTTCCCATTTAGTCTGTGCCTAATAATAATTTTCTGTTTATCTCCTCTGTGTTTAGTTTCTCTTCAGCCCAATCCGATACTTTTTTAAATATCTCTACATTGCCCTTCCAGGCAGCCATCTGCCAGGTAGTCCTTCCCATGTTGTCTGTGCCTAATAAGAATTTATATTTTATGTCCTCTGTTTTTAGTTTCTCTTCAGCCCACTCCCATATGTTTTGTAATATCTCTAAATTGCCATCCTCTGCTGCATAGTGCCAGGCGGTCGTTCCCATATTATCTGTGCCTAGTAACCATTTATTATTTATCTCCTCTGTTATTAGTTTCTCTTCAGCCCACTCCCATACTTTTTGTAATATCTCTAAATTTCCCTTCCATGCAGCCATCTGCCAGGCGGTCATTCCCTTACTGTCGGTGCGTAATAACAATTTATTGTTTATCTCCTCTGTTGTTAGTTTCTTTTCAGCCCACTCCCATAGTTTTTGTAATATCTCTACTTTCCGCTCCTTCGCCGCCAAATGCCATTCGGTTCTTCCCTCACTGTCTGTGCGTAATAAGAAATTATGTTTTATGTCCTCTGTTGTTAGATTCTCTTCAGCCCACTTCCATACTTTTTGTAATATCTCTAAATTGCTCTCGTTTGCCGCCAAATGCCAGGCGGTCTTTCCTTCCCTGTCCGTGCCTAATAACAATGTATTATTTATGTCCTCTGTTGTTAGTTTGTTTCCAGCCCACTCCCATAACTTCTCTAATACTTGTGTATTGTTAGAAACTACTGAAATGTGCCAGGCTGTGAATCCCTCTCTATATTTTGCTAGCAGCACTTCTTTTATCGTGTCTCTGTGACTTCCTGCTTGCACGCTATCCAACAAAAATTCAATAATGTTAGAATTGCCTTCAAGCGCTGCATTGTGTAATATTAGATCACCAAATTTCCTCGTGTTTTGTATTTGAATTCCGTACTGTTTTAATACCTCCTTTGATATCTTATTCCTTGACAATAAGCCATCCAAAAAAACTCTTATACCTCGATAATCATTTTCGAGAAATATATCTTTCAGTATAAAACACACCACTTGCTCCGAGGTGTTTTTCCCCTCTGTCAAACTGTTCACCAAACAATCCGCCACATAATACTCGGCAAAGGTGCGGTGGATAAAGTGCGGTTTACCTTCACAATTTATTTGCACTATCCCGATTCTTGTTGATTGTTCTGCTGAAAGTGAACTTTCCTTGCTATTTTGAAACAGTGCCACTTGTTTCTCGTTGAACAACACCTTCAAAGCCAGCAGCTGATGATCGAATCTCACGCTCTTTAAATCACGTTCTCTTTGATCTATTGCAGCCGCCTTATTCACCGAGACTTGAAGCTTTTCCTCCTGAAAGATATCATATTTCCTTTGAATAAATCTTTTGTATAACCCATACAAGTCTAGCTTGTACGATATCTCGGGCTTGAATTTGTTTGACCGATAAAATATTCTAACTTCTTCATCAAACGCCTCCGCTAACATGCGGGTTTGGAGTGGGATGCCGGTGAACTGCCTGTCTTTGTCACTAATTGATTTGGATAATTTCTTAATTAGTTTTTCAGCATAAATTTCCAACTTGTTTTTTTCTTTTTCTTCCTCGTTATCATTCGGCTCAGTAAACCAGTCTTTTAGACTCCAAAATTTAGTTAAGAATTCAACTTGATTATTTTCAGAAAAATGTTCCAGTGTGTAGGAGAGTTGTTGTAGCTTGTCTTCCAATTCCTCTCTCAGATGTGGTCTGGTGGTGACCCACAGCTGTTCTACCGCCGTGAGCCTTAGACCTTGCACTAAATCAATGACAGTCTCTTTGTAGAACGGACTGATTTCATCAAAACCATCCAGCATTATAACTATTCTTACTTTCTGCTTTTTTTCACAACACTGTTTAAATAATTCCAACTCTAAGCCAGGTTTAAGCTTCAGCAGTTTCTCCGACATAAATTCAATCGCTTTCTCCTTTCCGATCTGTTCTTGTTTCAATGCATTGAGTGCGTCTGTATGGTCATTTAAGTCAATTCTCACCACCCATTTGGCTGGGAAATTCTGTTTGATTTGCTTAGACAGATGTGTTAGTACGGTGGATTTACCCATCCCTGCTGTATCAGAAATCAACATCACTCTCTGGTGCTGTGCTTGCTCCAGCAGCTTGTCTAAATCATCAGCTGTATGTATGTGTGAACTCTGTGTATCAATATATCTACGCACTGTTTCTAAACGCCCCTGCGACTGCTGCCAAAGGAAATTTCCTGACCTATCTCTCTCTACCCAATGCACAATGCTGTTTGGATTCATTTGACAGAGTTGTTGGAATTCCTGTTCAGTACTAACCAGGAAAACACTATTGTCTTCTACATCTTTATCACTATAAATCTCCTGTTTAATAGCTTTCTGACGACAGAAATTTCTCCCGATATAGCAACTTTCATTGTAAGCATCTGGAATCGGCACTGGATCGGCAATCTTAAGTTCCTTTCCTTCCAGTAAAGCGCCAAGAGGCAGAAATGTTGCTTGTGGAGATTCAGCAGACATTAGTTCATCTAGAGAAATTTTAGTGCTTTGAAATTTCACTGATTTCTGCAGCAGTTTCTCCTGTGAACTTGAAGTTAAATCGCACCAATTTAACTTTTCATCTCTTGTAACAAACCCATTTCCAAATAATTCCCTGCCTATTTGATGCAGGATATCAGCCCCTCTATCTTCTGCTCGAGTGGTCAAAATGATTTTGATGCACGATTTTTTTTTCATAGTTTCAAAGAGTTTCCTTATCATGTCCTTTGTTTCACCCTTCAGCAGTTGACTGGACTTGCAAGCCACCAGTATTCGATATGGTTCTTTAACTGACTGCATTAACGTTCTAAAAGCCATCAACATATTCAGAGATAAAAAACGCTCTAATGTCAGTGCGGTGTACCGACCTTCAGTCAGAAAATTAGACTTTTGCAGAACCTGATAAACCTTGATTAGCCCAGCCCATTCATCGCTATCAACCATCCGTAACTGCAGCACTTGTTTCTGCTCATCTTCTAAAAATTCCCTCACACTCAAAGCATCAGGGTTAAATTCAAGTGGGCTTTGGTTAATCTGTTCGATACAACTATTTGTTTCACACTGATAAAACCTGTTTCCAATCTCTTTAATCTCAGGGAACAGTTGAAGCATCCGTTTCACATACGGGACCAGTGCCTGTAATGCATTGTCATCTGTGCAAATTATTGTTCCATTTTCAATATCAAAGCTTTGTAATATTTTTTCAGCTTCTCCTTGGACCTGACTGTCTTTAATTAGAGAGAAAAGTTCTTTGGACTTAAAGGATTTTGGACACTCTCGTAACCCAAGATAACAATGCAAAAATTCCTGCTCTTCCTGACTAAATACACTTATACTGTTCACCCCCTCGACATAACTTTTAGTTTGATAGCGAATCCGGCAGTAATGCAAATAGCGGAAAGATTCGTCTGCAATGTCTGGATGATAATTATTCAACTGCTCTGCCCATTCAAAGAACTTCTTGTATTCCTCGCCACCCCTTAAGCCGGTACTGATTGGCCAATCAGTTACCACTTGTACTTTTAGCTTACCTTGCTCATTTTTATGTACTTGTCCTGTTTCAGGGTCAAAGACTTGCAAAATTTTTTCCATGCTGTGAGTTGCTGAGGTGTACAGTGCGGAACGCTTTATCTGCCAAACCGTATTAGTCAAAAATGAGAAGAATCGATACACAGTACCTCTTAGGCTGGTATGCCAGTCCATATCAGACAAGTCAGTAAAGATACGATATACCGTCCCTAAATGTGCGTTACAACTATTAATGCGATTTGGAGCAGACAGATAACTGGTGATATCTAAGTGCTCCAAATCAATGGAACGCCCATCCAGCCGTACATCAAACGTGCCTCTCATTTCTGACAACATGCCTTTGCAACCTGGGCTCTCAAAAACTACTGTGTGGGGGTGAAAACTCTGTGGTACATTGTCACTTTTAAGGAATATATGTCCTTCTGTCTTCAGATATTTCGTAGTAAAGGTAGTGATTTGTGCTAACCAACCCCCTAAAGAGTGGCCAGTAAAGAACAGCTGAAAACTGACCCCATTTTTCTGATTAACTTCTCGCAGCACTTCAACAACCTTATGTGCAAAGGTGCTAGCAGAACCGATTTTTGGAACATGTTGTTTCAAAAACACACCAACTGCGTCTGTCCACAGATCTCCTAAACTTGTAGGGTCAGTACCTCGATGAGCAATCACAACCTGCTGATGCTCTGGGTGCCAATAGGCTGCCCCAAAATAACCGTTTGTCTTGCTATTATTAGAGGCTGTCGTCAGTAACTTCCAGCCGTCAGGTAAAGCTAACCGTGTCTCATACTGAGCGTCAGTCTTCCCTGTTTTGAAGTCTTCGTATGCCTTGGAGGCGAAATGGGCAAGCATGTAGGGTGTGGGAAAGCCGGACGTTGTTGTGAGTTGGCCTAGGGGGGTTATGTCTTTGTAGAATTCTTCCATCAACTGCTTAAAATTCTCGTGGCTTAATTTTAGCTTTTCGTCAATATTTAAGTTTCCACAGAATGGTGTCAAATCAATTGGACCGGCTGTCTGATCGGTTTGCGACGCTAAAAGTGCTGTCGCACTGTTCTGTAAACCAACACTCCCTAAGGCAGACATTCTGTCGTCACAGCAATGCGCACTGTGCAGTCAGTTCCTTGGTATGATAGAATGTAATGTAATTATTCATATAAATTTTCAAAGCAATTTTTAAATAAATGTGAAATACACGTGCACGAATGTTTATATAAGTAGGATTTACGTTTTCAAAGTATGAAGTAAAGTATAATTTAATTAGTGAAGTAGAGAAAACACATTCATCAATATCCACTCTGCTATTCAGCACGGACTGACAAGAAGTTTAACTTATGTAATGTAATGGACAGTATCAAATGAGACACTTGCCATGTACAAATGTTCAACTACCAAATCACAATGTCAGATAATGTTGAAGGCACTTTTTTGGTGTAAACAAATTGTTAAAACTTCCTACGCAATGTCAGGGGCTGAAGACACCTGCTGTCCAAAGCCACTCTGTTTCCAGTGTTCCTAGCGCGCATTCTGCAGGGTGTAGAACGTCCTGGGTCTGTCTACAGCATCATGCCACAGTGGTGACATCTAATTGTGTTACAGTATGTGGCAGCAAGTTTCCACCTACCGTCAGTAAGCACTGCCAACATCAACACAGCGCAATGCCCAAAACCATACAAGCAATTTGAAATTCCAACAATCCCAGCTCTTGTGATGTCCGAGTTGCTGCTTCCTCAGTCCAACTTCATGGCAGCCTTTGTTCATAGCCACAGCAATCTCTTGTTTGATGCCCCTTCAGACCTGCCAACATACAGCGACCATAATGTCACACAATTTACAGGTCTATTCAGTGTGGTCATTTCCTGCTGAACTTTCAGACCCCTACCCAAAATGTCAAACTACCAACATACAACAGTACATTTGCTTCTCTTAATGTCTACTGAACAAATAACCTGCGTTCGTCAAATACTAGGGAACAATTAGCATAAAATATAGCAATGCGCCAGCTAATTATAGAATTCAAGAAAGTGCAAATCTCAGTTACGAGGGAGGGCTTGTATAATATTGTAATTGAGTTTGGCACTACCATGAAATTAGTGAGGCTAATCAAAATGTATCTGAATGAAACCAACAGCAGAGTTTGGGTAGAGAAGCAACTGTCTGAACTGTTCCCTGTTAACAGTTTGCAACAAGTATCGCCAATGCTTTGTAACTTTGATTAAGAATACGCCATTAAGTGTGTTCAGGTAAACCAAGATGGCTTGAAATTAAATGATACACATAACCTTTTGGTTTGTGCTGATGATGATACATTGGAAGAAGCTGTAACCGGCCAGGGTCCGTAGTTCAAATCTCGGACTATGCAACCAAGAAGATTAGAAGATAAACTGATCGTCAAGCATCGGATACTTTATATTGAAAGAGGAGAGGTACAGTTTGTTTGGTGTGCACACGTGCACCTGCTAGGCTGTATGATTGAGACTGTTGAGTTGCCCCTCCCACATATGATTTGATTCTCGTGCTTTTGCGATGTCAGCTATCGACAGCTGTTCACTGATAGTATCTGTGTCACTAAGACTTATGCAAGTGTTTAGTTGTTCGTGCAAATGTTTTCACACTCGTGTTTTTTCCCTACAATAGCTTGTTTCTTTGACGAAGGAGAGAGAGAGAGAGAGAGAGAGATAAAGATAGAATGCTGACAGCCTTCTTTGTCCATATATGGTTGACGTTTTTTGCTTACGGGGTAGTCAGTTGTGCTCAGGTGTGCATTGTTCGTGGTTGTGAATTCTCGATGAAAATCGAGCAACCAAAATAGTCGGTTTTGGAATCTCAGTGAATAAAGAGCACTGAAAGAGCAAAGCGGCTTTTAATTCCTCCTGTATATCCCTTGAGAGGGATCCGTACCTATGACGAGCTACAAATATTTGTAACCGAAGTCGAGCAGGTCAAACAGACGGTTACTAAGCGTAAATACTCTAAAGTGAGACGTAGAAGCTTTAGTAATTGTCAGTAAGGAGAATGGACGAGAAGTGGGACACACAAAATCTTCGAAAATAAAGAAAGTTTGTCTAAAATTCACAAGGAATTTTGCCTATAAGAAAGTAAATATCAAACTGGTTTACGTAACCGTCAGAAAGCTGAAGTTTAGTGACTAAAACAGTACGCGAGACAAGAACAGACATACTGCTAAATAGAATCAAATTGACATTGAGAACTGACTGGAGGACATAGGAAATCAAGACAGGACACTAATCTAGATTTGGCTTTTGAAAAATCTTAATGATTGGTATTCAATTTATGCTTGAAATAATGTGACATGTGATCGTGTAACAAATGGAAAACAATTTGGAAAACTTATTTAAAAAGGAATTTGGTCTATAATTACTTACAAAGGAACTGTTACTTTTTTTCAAAATAGCAAAATAACATATATAAACGTACAATGATGTGTCAGTCAAACACAAAAACCTTTATTGTGCTTATTATTGTATTAGGGCAATATGTTTAGATTCTTATAGAATCATCTTCAGGCCCCTCTAAGATACAGATCATCACTTAGCAATGTTTAAAATGCACTGTGGGATCCTAAACGCTCACTTTCTTCATATAACTACGTATAAAATGCATGTGTTGTTATGTTCTTATTGTACAATCAGGATGCTTATTTCTAACACTTTAACTGGTATATGTGAAGTAGATTACACGTGTGTATTTGAGATGTGTTGTTACAGAACTTTGGATATTGTTATATATATTGTTGCTGGTTATAAAATATGTATAAACGCGTTAAAACTTTAAAAAGCTACGCAGTAATGTTGCGCTTGGTAAGTGATATCTTCCCAATATTGATACTATATTCTTAAAGAACGTTTAGGCTCTTATCTCCACTCAACACTGGAGATAAGGGATTTTCGAAATACTTCACAAATATATTTACGAATGTCTGGTCGCAATGGAAACTTGGAAAGGACTGGATGTCAAGTTTCTACAAGCAAACATTTTTGAAAGAAGGACCGTTCTCCTTGTGTGAAAGAAACAAGTTATTTCAACTTCGGATGTAGCTACTTACCAAACCTTAACTTTTCTTTTTGCAGGAAATGAAAGCTTCATTCATTGAGAAGTGTCTTGGTCTGTTGCTATAGTTTTATTACTCCTCATAAATCTATCAGCCCCAATTGAAGTTACAGCTCCAGCGTGTCGCATAGATCTGTCATTCGGCGATGAGAGCGGTGGGGGTGCCGTCACATATATATATATATATATATATATATATATGACATTCGCCTTTTAAAGCTTAATCCCACTTCATCTGTTCCTAGCAGCAGTTCATTTACTGTGTATCTTTGATCTCCTGCTTACACGCTATCCAACAAAAATCCCATAATGTTAGCACTGTCTTCGGACATTGCTTTGTGTATGTTCGGCATCTTTCCCTAAATAACGTATCCCATTTTCGGTTCTGTTTTAACACCTCCTCTGATGGCTTAATCTCTGACAATAAGCCATCTACAAAAAATCTTATCACCTCTTAACTTTTTCGAGAAATATATCCTTCAGTATAGAATTCTGAACAAACCCCCGTTTAAAATTGCTTTCCTAACTCCGCTTCTAAAGATCTTCGGTTTACAACGGAAAGTCCCTAACGCTTCTGCAGGTAGTTGGTTCCAGTTTTTTATGGTCGTATTTACAAGGAATACTTCCCGATATCCGTTCTCTGCTTCCTGTCCCTGATTTTCCGAACGTGATCTATCCTAGTCAAACAGTAAGCCCTTCGCAACCTGTCACGTATAGCTTTCCAAGCCAGTTGCCCAGAATACGCTTCCTAAAGTGCCCATAATTGTGCTCTCGTCCTACGCTGAACCAAGGTTTCCGTGTCAGAATCCTTCGTACGATTTGTAAATTGAGCAGCTTTCTTCTGTATTCGGTCTAACGCATTCATCTATCCTCCTCTGCATGCAGACAAATATGCAAGAATAGGACGTACCAACGACTGCAGGCTAAACCTTTGTATTCCTATTTCCTTTTTTGAGAACACGAATTAAAAAGAAATTTTTGTACAAAGAGGTCGAACTGGATATTTTAAATGGAACTGGAGAACGAACTTTAACAGTTAAATATCAAACAATTGTGCATTCCGAGGATAATTTGGAACTTATTATACGGAATAGCTGTACCAAAATAAAAGTAATTATTTTGTTGCACTGGCTAAACTATGTCATATTTGTACTGAGTAACTGGAAAAGGAACTGGAACAGTTAAATGTCAACCAAAACTGCATTCACATGGAAATGTGAAAAATCTGGTATGAAAAATCTGCACCACAGTAAGTAATATTGTTTGTTTGTTTGTTACATTGGGTAAACAGTGACAAATTTGAAATTAGTATTTAATTAGCACACCAACTAATGCACATATATGAAATATTTACATTAAAACATTTAAAATCGCCAAACATGTTTCAATTCTAAGATAATCTTCCGACAGCTACACTGTTCCTTGCTAAAGCCACACTTTTAAAAGACACTCACTGACTAAATCCTTATGTAAATAATTAAGAACACCAAGCTAAAGTTATTAAAGAAATTAATAATAAATAATAATCCGTTCATAGGGTTCGTAAATTTGTAAACTTTGTACCGACGAGCAATCACAACCTGCTGATGCTCAGGGTGCCAATAGGCTGCCCCAAAATAGCCGTTAGTCAAGGTACCATTGTACGCTGTCGTCAGTAACTTCCAGTCGTCAGGTAAAGCTAACCATGTCTCATACTGAGCGTCAGTCTCTCCTGTCTTGTAGTCTGTGTATGTCTTCGAGGCAAACTGGTGCAGCAAGTTGGGTGTGGGAAAAGTGGGCGTTGCTGTGAGTTGGCTTAGCGCGGTTAGATTTCTGTCTTTGTAGAAATCTTCGATCGACTGGTTAAAATTCTCGCGACTTACTTTTAGCTCTTCATCTACCCTTAATTCTTCAGAGAATGACCGCAAATCACTTCGTCCATCTAGCTGATCGTTTTGCAAAGCCAAATTTTGCCACGAGCTGTCCTGTAAACCAACACTCCCTAAGGTAGACATTGTGTCGTCACATCTCTGCGCACTGTGCAGTCAGTGCTGTGCTATGATACAACGTTATATAATTTTCCATTCAAAGTGTCAAAGCAATTGTTAAAAGGTGTGAAATACACGAACAGGAATGTTTATATGAGTTGCTTCTACGTTTTCAACTTATGTAATTGAGTGAAATTTAACAAGTCAAGTAAGCAAAACACATTAATTAAACCTGTAAAACAGAATTAAATCCCATCTGCCATTTTCTGACATTATTTGGAGCCCAGTAAACTTAAAAATATAAAATATAAAAGATATTCTTTTGTAGATATAAGAAGATTGATATATTTATTTACTGCAATTGGGTTCCCACCCGGTGGCAGCGTTTCGGTAAACTGGTACAGAAATAGGAAGGAGGCATCTATATACAAAAGGAGAAACAATACACAAAACAATACAGAAGCAAAGAATGTACAAAATTGAAAACGAAACTATAAAACAAGGAAACAACTATAAACAAAATATTAAAACACACAAGTCGAGTAAATTGAAAATAACAAATAGCAACAAACAATAATGACACAACGTACTGCACAGAACATACATACAGTTACATTACTACAAATCGATGATAAAACACACAATTCAATAAATAAATTGTATCATTTCACTTCACTAAAATTCACGTCACTTCACTTCGCTTCATTGCACCTCACTACAATTTATTCCCATTTTCACTTCCCTCCACTTTTGGATGTTTCTTCACCACCCTTCAAAACCCCTTCACTTCTCCCCACATATAACAATATGTGATTTACAGAGCTAAGTTGCTAGAACCTCTGCAGGCAGTCGGTTCCCCAGTGTGATTGTCCTGTTCAGAAAGCAGTATTTACCGATATCTTTTGTTTCCTTACCCCAATCTTACAATCTCGACCATCCCTACTCAGGTAGCATGGTCTTTTTAACCTGTCCACTATAGATTTCCAAACTGCAATATTTTCTCTCATTGTGTCGTTATGTAAGTCACTGAAACCATAAGGTTTTCTTGTTTATTGCATTGAAGCAATTATTGGAACCTGCTGTAAATCTACACCAATCATTTGCGATTTGCTGTGCTGCTTTTCTGAGTCAGCTACAAGGTTCGAACAGAATGGAACTGATCAGTTTATACGTTGTGTTACATTTGCGGGTGTCAGAGGTTGAATATTTTTGGAAAAGACTCTGTTGGCGACCGAGAAGGAGAGCGCATTGGTCATGTCACTGTTGGTTGGTGAACTTACAGGTTCTGCTACTGACTGATAGAGTGTGGATTTGTTGATATGTGTGAGGGCAGAGTGGTGGCTGTAATTGTTGTGATGGTTTGCTGGAGATAACTGTGTGAGGGCAGGACGGTGGTTGTAATTATTGTGATGGTTTGCTGGAGTTAACTGTGTGAGGTCAGAACGGTGGATGTAATGGTTGTAATGGTTTACTGGAGTTAACTGTTTGAAATGGTGGATAGACACAGCATTTAGATAAGTCAGGAAACGATAAGTAAAAACTTATTACTTGTATGGTTGTGTATACATTTATACGTACATACACACATACACACGGCGTACAAGTTAACGTAATTCCACAGTTTGTTATAGTACTAAACACAGATTAATTATTCTCCTATTTGTTGCAATATATTTTCTTACGGTAACATTTAACAGTCTGTCAGTTAATTATCACAATTTGTCACATTATCAACATATTTAAAGCGATCCACACAGTGCACTTAAAGACAGGGTTTCTGCCGGAGGATAGAGCGTACAGTTGGAGGGTGAAGCGGAGCGTCTTTAGGTGATAGACAGGGTGGCTACAGATTTGAGAGCTGCTGGAAGAAGTGAGAGGAATTGCGAACCTTCGGCGGTCCACATCCCTTGTTTGGATAGATGTGACGGGTTCAACGATTCATTTGCAGGGTGAAACACCTGACAGTTGTCATAATATTCAGGTACTGCACTGACACGTTTTATTAGATTATTGCTTTTTGCGAGTAGACGAGACAGGACATCTATTGTGACTTTACATTGCGGAACGTTCGTGCTAACATGGGGGGGGGGGGTGCTTGCAGTTTATGTCAAAAATCTTTAATTGGTGCTTTTGCATGGTTATGAGAAAACCCACTGCTTGTGGGAACTGCGATAACGTTAACAGTGCGCGGAAATATCTGACCGGCCTTAAATATCACACTGAGTGAAAGACTGACCAAATTAAACGCAATTCTGAGGACACAGTAAAGATATTATAACAAATTCTGATATTGGAGGACACAGTGCGTTTATATTGCGCGTGAAATGTTGGATGATACTTCACACACGAGGACACTGGTATTGCAGAAGTCCAAATTTATTGTAGACCGGTGTTATCGTACTGATAAATAATATAGATAAAGATAAAAACTTTAATACAGCTAACAGTCTGAGTTTCCGGAAGCCATCAGTCTTAGTCAAATGCTTTTTTAAACTTTACAATCAGGCAATCAATTTAAACTGCAATATCTTATCACAATTATTAACACAAAACACGTGCAGCACTGTTGAATGTTAAGGTAAAGGTAAAGTGATCCCGTTACAGGCCCGGTGTGGCCCAGAGTGTGGGTAGAAGTATAGCTCTACTCTTCCATGATCGCGGCACTAGGAAGGGGTGATTGGTCACCAGCACGCCCCGGCCGCTCTTTACCCCCAGGAAAGACCCGGTACCCATTTTACAGGAGGCTGGGTGGGCCCCATGGCCGGTCTAGACGGGCGAAAAATCTCGTCCCCACCGGAATTGGATCCCGAACCGTCCAGCCCGTAGTCAGGCGCTATACCGACTGAGCTACCCGGCCGCAGCACTGGTACATAAGGGTATCAAAGTACAAACTGTTTATAATCCAGTCTACAATTAACAACTCCCATTATCACCCTAACACACATCGCAATATATTACTGCCATAAATAACTACATTCAATCTGCTGTCTTACCTACAAAATCCACTAATGACACTGCCTGCTGTTATGGAGCTCACAATATTTAATTGTGTAAAACAGCGAAAATTTATACTTTATTCTGAAGCATCTCAATAAAAAACATACACCATATTTGTCATATATTACTACCGACAGTTGGACAGTATCATTTCCCTCAACCTGTACCTCAGACACATATTACTGTACACAATGCATGTCGAAAATGTTATACAGCTAGGCAGGCCACAGATGACACGCCCAAGGCATGCTGGATAATTAAGGCTATAAACACACACTCAGAATATATAATACTTATTCCTTTTCCACTACAACAGTGTTTACACTAAAGCACCAAATTGTTACGTCATACACAGGTTGACTATCTTGCTACCGTTAGTTACAAATAACACACAGTAATAGTAAATAGCAAAGACAGGCATTATTTGTTCATTCTGTGTTTTAACAATATGCTTTTCCCATAAAAATATTTCCAACGCACACATTCAGTACAACCGTTAACCCCAGTTCCCTTTCAGTACGCTCTGCCCTATATGCTTTATTGTGCAGTTCACTCAGTCACACCTCTCTGCTGTACCAAACAATATGCTCTGTGCAGTACCGCTCTTACACCACAGTTTGTACTGTGACCATATGTAGTGCCTCCACAGGTAGATAATCTATCCTAAACTCTATTTCCCTTAGAAAACAGGTTCTACCAGCGGTGTGTCCGATCAGACACTGTCTGGACCGGTCGTTATCCCTAAATAGCTGCCAGCAAATGAGTTGTATTGCCAAGGCTGATATCAATATGTGCATATTTTTGGCAGCAATTTGTGCGAGTTTTGTGCTTGTAGACCAGACAGGAAAATGCGGTATTTATTGGATATTTCTGAAAGTTTGTAAGAATGTCATTCGGCTGATGAGCCCCGAAATATTGTGCAACATTCTGATAACGCACCTTATACATTCACCTTGTCACATCTCACTTGCAATGCAGAAGTTTTGGTCATGAAACAAACTGTAGCTGTACCAAATTGCATGTGTCTGCTGTCTGTTACGGAAACTCAAGAACTGACTCAATTCATCATTTCTCTCCAATAAATGAAAATAAGTTCCAACAGCCATCATAAATAGGATTTCTGGAGGTTCTTTAAGCAGAATGCAAATATTAGCATGCTTAGGGATTTCGGGAGCAATGCGCACTGCTCCCACCAATGCTGTGGAAGCACTTATTTGCCTCCCGCCACAGGACCTAGTGGTACTAAGTGAGTGGAGGTCAACTGCGCGTCGTCTCTGGATTCTGCGATGTTAGTCTTACCTACATCCCAGTAGAGGTCACAGTAGTATCTTGTTGTGTCTTCAACAGTCGGATCCCATATTTAATGTGGGCGTGGACGTTGTGAGGCCAGCATTTAATCCCGAACCCAAATATAGTGTTAGTATGCTGACAAGAGAAGAGTGGATCAAAGGCACTGGCGCTCCTACTGCAGTCAAATGGCTCATTTCATTCACGGAAGGGTCCAAGATGGAGTCTGTGGGTAATCTGTAGGAAGAAGGCTCAACTTTTCCCTAGGCAGATATGCAACAGTATTTCAGGCCGATATATATGCTATCTTGGCCTGTGTTTCCGAAATTCTTTTGCAGAATAGACCAGAGAAATACGTGAGCATCTGCTGTGATAGTCAGGCAGCCTTGAAAGCTCTTCATGCCGTCAGAACTTCTCCTTTTGTTCCAAAAGTGCCAAAAGGCATTGAATAATAATTCTATCCGGCATGCAATGGGGCTATTTTGTGTCCCTGAACATGCTGGAATACAAGGTAATGAGATCGCCGATGAGCTCGCGAGGGGCGGCTCTGTTTTGTGGTTCTTTGGACCTGAACCGGCCCTGAGAGTCTCTAGACGAGATATATAAGAAAAACTTAGATGTTGGTTAGCCAACCACCATTGACCAAAGTGGGGAGGCCTTGGTGACACCCAAAGACAGGCTCCAGAACTAAACCCAGTACCTAGTCTAGGTGCGAAGGCTAAATTCCTCTCCATTAATTGGACTCAGTGCAGCGTTGTAACTGGCCTACCTACTGGACATAATACCCTGAGGAGACATCTGCACCTACTGAGCTGCTGGACAATCCATTGTTTAGGATGTGTGGAGTGAAAGGAAAAGGCTCGACCCACATTCTTTGTGAATGTGAAGTCTTAGCATCACTCAAACATGCGTATCTGGGCTTCTTTTTCTTGGAGCCAGAGGACATTAAGAGAATAATCTTGGGAGTCATCTGGAAATCCAGCAAATTAACAGGGCTCGCATTATTTGACACGGGGCACAAAGGGCCGTTAACTAAGGCCAAGGTGCATCGGGACCGTGAGGTCCCGAACCCACATGTAATGAATCAATCAATCAATCCAGAGGCTCTTCAACCAACGGAAGTACAGCTGTAGCGTGTGTGTGTGTGTGTGTGTGTGTATGTGTGCAGGAGGGCAGTAATATGTGTGATTGGCTTAAGTTTTGTAAGTTTTGTATATATAATGCTGTTTACAGATTATGTCCAAAGTACATGAAATCCTTTATCCCTCATGCAATTCTGTCTAGAAGGAAATACAGATTTGTGGTTCGGATAAAAAAATTAACTACTGAGTTAAGAATCTGTAAATTGCTACATGAAGATCTCCCGTTATATTTGTGATTTACACCGTTAATTAGAATATTAACATTTATTAATTCGAACGACAGGAACACTCCCTTTATGATATCTATCAAATTCATGATACCGACTGTGTTGGTCAAGCAATCCTTTAATTAACATTGGTGAAGTCACCATGTCAGCACTGCCCAAGATTATCAAGTGAGCCAGTCAAACACAAATACATAATTCTCAACTCTGCCACATATGTCAACATGTCACTGTTTTTATAAACTGTGATAATCCTTTCCAAGAATCCAATAGATGTGGCTGTACAGTTGATAAAGTGATATCAGTGCATGGCTGTTCACTAACAGCTTAACGACAACCCTCATATTCAAATATTCAATGTGATCCCTTGGACAGTTACGTGATCTTTGATCTTGTAATCTTGTAAATAAAACGAACTTGGTACACAATTTTTCTTTGTATGTTTATTTCCTCCCTCTACATGTTTCTTTGTGGATGACTGTCTGCTATGACCCTGCATACCAGACAGTCATCCACACAGATTAGCAAACACTAAGTGTCGCATATATAAAGTTATTTTTCCTGATGATGGCACACAGTTGCCAGACACTTGTAGAGAAAATAAATATATCAAGAAAAATTGTGCACCAATTTAGCTTAATTTACAGGATTATACAGGGATGCGTGGTAAAAAAAAACCTAAAATTCTGTAATCTTTGATCTTTGATCAGTAGTTCTTCAGCCCCAAGTCATACCTCAGAGTGGGCTACAATATTTTTCCACATTATCTCTTAACTGTCACGATTTGTCAAAGAAACATTTTTATCACATAATGAATGTTTTGATTTTCTATACAATATTTATCTTAAACATTTTTTATGAATAAGAAAGTTCGAGCGACAATCAATCAAAAATGTCCGCCAGTCTTCATGTCAAAGAGCCGTTTTATTGGCAGATTTACGCGAAACTTTAATTTTCATGACTCTTCGAAAAATATTCAAGTTCCAAGCTTCATGAAATTGCGTCCATGTGCACAGACGGACAGACAGACATGACGAAGCTAATTGTCCTTTTTCGCAATTTGACGCACCTAACAAGAAGCCTTTTTTTCCCCCCACCATTTTTAGCCAAACACAGAATGTGTCAGTAACACAAGTAGGAAATTTCGCGGAAACTCGCCCGTCAGCAGTCATTCTAAACCAGGCGAACAGCAAACAAAGGAATAAAATCTTCGCAACTTGTTTCGAATCGCGCATAATGGAAACTGAATTAAACAGAGAGAAACAAGTGATTTAGAGGGGAATGGGAACCGTATATTGCAATTGTGCAGATTTATAACCCTACATAATAATAATAATAATAGTAATAATAATAATAATTGTTTTCACCTTTATGCATGGTATTTAAAATTATATACCTGAAACAAAACGTGATTATATTTTACATAGTGTTGCAGCTGTTCTGTATTTACATTCTGTGCTACATGTAATGTTATTTCGTCCGTACAATATGTTCTGTACCTTTACATTAACACTTTCTACAGTTTGTGTGCAGTGCACAATACGGCTGGTTTCTGTGATCCATTTGTTTCGTACTCCCCCGCTATGTTGTTCAGGTCCTGTCTGTATCATTTTAAGATGGTTCCAGTCGCCCCTGTTATTACCGGTATCTCTTACTTTAACATTCCACGTCCGCTGAATTTATACTGTAAGGTATTCATATTTTACAATCTTCTCAGCTTGTTTCTTGATCACATTTCTGTCTGCAGGAATTGTAACATCTATTGACAAGCATGTTCATTGTTTATTATAACACATTATGCTGTCCGGTTTATTGTTAGCAACAATTCTGTCGGCTTGCACTTTTGGTTCCACAATACAGTAAGCTTACCTTCAGTACCTGTCTATACCAATTTCTGTACATGGTCATGCAACTGGTGGCTGTAAAAATTTTCCCCCATTTTCTTGCACACGTTAGAGTGCAGTTCAGCACACACTGCTTTATGTCTGTGTATGTACTGTCCTTTTGCCAGTATTGGACAAGCCGATATGACGTGTTCCACTATCGCACCAAATTTTTTATATTCTTCATTTGCCCTCTGTTTCTGTTTGTAATATTTCTGTCGCAAGATATTTGGTTTGCAATGCCTGATCTTGTGCTGCCACTATTACACTTCCAGTCTCCCCTTTCAGATCTCCCATCAACAGCCATAACAACGTGTCTTCTCCACCAACAAGCTGTCTCTCCACTCTTCTAATGTACTGGCCATGCAGCACTTTGCCTTTTCATGTTTTATATACAGACTGTCCTAATTTTTCTTTTACCTGTTGGATGCCTTCTTTTTGTTCCATGGTTCGCATTTGATGGTTTATTTCTCCTACAGAATTTGCTGCCGCTATAATTGTTGAGTTCATATTTGGTTTATTGCTTTTATTTTAACAATATTTACAATCCGGTCTTCTGTATATTTTATATTCATATATTTTGCAGTTTTTAATTATCTCTGCTCTATATGTCACTTCAGTTTTTAACAGGCTCCTTCTTCTTTACTTTTTTAAATGTATGCCATATAAATTATTATTATTATAACTTTTATTATTATACGATGTGGATGTTTCTTGTCACATGCCTTTCCTTCCTGGTACTTCTCTTGAACCAGCGGTGATCCCCACTGCTCAGGCTTCAAGTTTCACACTGCAGTACTTTCCGTATTATGTGTGATGTTCCAAGTATAGCTGTCTTCTGTAGTGAATCTATTGAATGTTTTCCTGTTATCATTTCCAAATTTTTCCTTAAGCTTCTCGTTACTATTCCAGTGGCTCCAATTATTACTGGTAAAATCGTACATTTCAGGTTCCACATTCGTTGTATCTCTATACATAAACTCTTGTATTTTAACTTTTTTCCGCTTCCTTTTGCACAACATTTCTGTCTGCGGGTATTGCCA
>Ga0123355_10002510_pt1 | contig 25993 bp, 20 predicted proteins | sample TergutEmb28metaG_3_FD_89872 | JGI IMG/M metagenome (GOLD analysis project Ga0123355, IMG submission 89872) | Embiratermes neotenicus P1 segment gut microbial communities from Petit-Saut dam, French Guiana - Emb289 P1 | ecosystem: Host-associated > Arthropoda: Insects > Digestive system > Gut ...
CCAACACCCACGCCAACACCGACGCCAACTCCAACTCCAACCCCCACGCAAACTCCAACCCCAGCCCCAACGCCAACCCCCACGCCAACGCCAACGCCAACGCCAACCCCAACCCCAACCCCTGCATCACCTCAAACCCAAACCCCACCCTCCATACCGCCACTCCCGCCTATACAACAACCGCCACGCCCAACATTACCCATCATGACAGATATACCGCCAGCCCTAGCTCCACCCCCAGCCGCGGATACATCCATAATCACGCAATATCCAACGCAAACTCCACCATTATTCAACTTGCCATTTCCGGGCTTTCCGCCGCTGGCGCACATGTATGGTGATGGGGAAATCCACATTGCGTATATGATTGGGGATGATAGCGGTAAATTCCACCCAAACAGAAATCTCACCCGTGCAGAGGCTGCTATAATTTTGGCAAGAATGCAGTTGCTTGGGTTTGAGCATGGTATCGGTAGCCTGCCGCCAGGCATGGCAAGCTTCAATGCCTTTGCAGATGTAGGTGCCGGGCAATGGTTCTATTACTATTTGGCATGGGCTTATGACGCAGGGCTGGTGCAAGGCTATGTCGGAAACTTCAGGCCTCACGATCCAATTACCCGGGAAGAATTCGCAGCCCTGATAGTACGCGCAGGCCCTGGCTTAAAACCCTACGGCGGCCTAGCTTTCGCAGATGGCCATGCCGTAAGCGAATGGGCTCTGGCCTATATCTTCACCGCCCGTAGCGAAAACTTGATGGTTGGCGACCCAAACGGCAACTTCCGCCCACAGGAATACATCACCAGGGCAGAAACCGCAACCGCCATGAACCGCCTGCTAGGCCGCATAGACAGCAGGGCAGCCATGGACGCGTTAGACATACAAAACAATAGCAACATGCGCCATTTTCCAGATGTGTCAACAGATGCCTGGTACTTCCCGGCCATAATGGCCGCCACCAACAACCATATGCTAATGCGAGACAAATCCGGCGTAATCGTACAAAAGTCAATTATTGAAATATAAGACCGCTAGAGGCTTTGCGAACCAGGTATTTCGTGCCGCTCGATTTCTTTTGGGTTGTTATCTAAAAAGCATTAGTAAACTGCCAGACAAAGGTTTGGATGCTGTGATTCCGCCCAGCAAACACTCTCTTACAACTTGTAAATTTTCCGAAAATATATATTGCCAAAAGGTTTGCATGTTGCTTACGTGCGGCGGCTTTTCGCATCTTGTCTTTCGAAAATTTTCCTGCGCGCTAAGGGAGTGTTTTTGGTGGAGTTGCAATATGCTGTAGGAAATTGACCATTTCGTAGCGATTTGCCATGATGACTTGCAAAAAAGGCTTGAAAGATGTTAATTCATCTCTCAAGCCTTTTCTTATAGATATATAGTAATTCCAATCAAGAACAGTTCCAATTCGTTGTTTTAATTTGAAATCAGTATCAGCTACTTGTGCAAATATGCCAATGCACCCCAAAGCGGTCCTGCACATCTCCGCATAAAGCAGCCCAAAATTGCGGAGCTAATGCTCCTATAACTTGCCCTCCATCTGCCAGTTTATTAAAAACAGAAGTCACCTCTTCGGCAGAATCAAGTGATAACATTAGCGAGAAATAATCGCCTGTTACCGGCGCTGTTCCGCCATCTGTCATTGTAATTTTTGTACCAAAAATCAGTACCTCGGAATGCATTACGAAATTTGGGGGCAAAGATTCATCCATGCCGGAGTCTGGCGGGGCATCGCGAAAATAAGCGACATCTTTCAGTTCTGCGCCAAGCGCCTCTTTGTAAAATGTAAGGGCTTCGTCGCAATTACCTTGGAAACTAATTGTTGTGATAAGCATTTGTATATTTTCCTCTCATATTTTTTCTTGATTATAACAAAGCTCGATCGTTTTTGGTAGTGACATAATTCCATTATACATGCTACAATCACCGCAACCAGCGGTTGACAGGTGTCGCTAAATTGCCAACCCTGGTTGGTAGTACCTTGTCAAGTTTTGGGGTAAAATATACGTGAAGGTGATTTCATGGGAGTTGGCAAAAGAATACAAGCCCTTAGGGTTGGCAACGATATGTCTCAAGAGGCGCTGGCGTACAGCCTTGGCGTTACTAGGCAATCGGTTTCTAAATGGGAACTGGGGCAGGCCATGCCAGATACGGATAAAATAATCCAGCTAACCAATATATTTAAAGTAAGCACAGACTGGCTTCTGCTGGGGAAAATCCCCAAGCCACCCAGCCCCACCAGGGCCGCGCTGCGTTTTGGCATGTATCTAATCGTGAAAAAATTTGCCCAGTCGGCAAATTTCTATGAACAGCTGCTTTGCATCAGAGCTTCTGTAGTTGGCCACAACCGCTTTGCGCAGTTTTTCTTCGACGGAATTACCATGTCTATAATGAACGAGCAGCATCTACCCGGCCACGATTACACCGGCTGCGGGGACCATAAATTTGTCCTCAACTTTTGGGTGCCAGGCCTGGCCGCAGAACATGAACGCCTAAAAGCCCTGAACATAGGCCGCATAACCGAAATAACCCGTGCAAACGCAAGCTACTACTTTTTTAATGTCTATGACCCCGATGGGAATGTTATAGAAATAACCGGCGGATACTCGCCAGAATAGGAGAAAACAAATGCCAAACACCCCAATCTGCCAAAGCTGTGCCATGCCAATGGACGAGCCAGCAAAATTTGGCAACGAACCAGACGGTAGCCCGAACAATGACTATTGCTGCCATTGCTGGAAAAACGGAAAATTCGCATACCAATCCACCCTAGAACAAGCCGTAGAAAACAATATCCCGTGGTGGCGCGGCGAAGGCGAAAGCGACGATGTAGCCCGTGCGCGCATAATGGAAGTGTTTCCTAAGTTAAAGCGTTGGGCGGAGTGATAAAACCGCTAGAGGTTTTACCTTAGACATCTCCAAAACTTTTCATTAGGTTCGCTTCGCGAGCCAGGCACTATATGCCGCCAGATTTTTTCGGTAATTAAAATAGCGTACCAATATGCCACGAACGAGTGTGGTATGTGCGTTAGGTTTAAATCATTGGAGGTATGAGAAATGCATGAGTTTTTATGTCAAAGCTGTGGAAGCTATTTTTCAATTGAGGGTAATTACGGCACAAATGCAGATGGTTCGAAGAGTGAAGATTACTGCAAGTATTGCTGGGTTGACGGTGCATTTGGAAAACCTGACGAAACTATGGAAGAGATGGTTGATAGTTCTGTTCCTTGGCGAATAAAAAGCGAGACACTTCCTGACGGCTATGCTGATGCAGAAACCGCTAAAAGCGAAATGATGAAATTTTTCCCTACATTAAAGCGCTGGAAAAAGCATTAGTATAGCGAAATAAATGAGAAACGGTCTCACTAGAGCGGCACCTGAAACGCTGAGACAAGGCGACTTAGGCGATTTGCCGGGACAGGCGAGACCGTTTTTGAATTATAGCCGCTCCACCTAAAAACCCTCACATAGAGCTTGTAAATTTCCCACAAGCCTTCGTCGTTAAAAACCTTGCGCACCGCTAGTGCGCGGCGGTTTTCAGCTCCTCGCCTTGCGAAAAATTTCCCGCGCTCTATGCGAATGTTTTTAGGTGGAGCGGCTATGTTTCACTATACATTTGGGAAAAGTTTTATCAAAAAAATTTAATTTTCAGTATTCAATTTTTGAAAAAAGCCCTTGTTTTCGGGCTTTTTTTATTTTGAACTTATGAAAACAGGGTGTTTTTTGCGAAAAAGTGGTACCATACGGTACCATAATCACCGAAAAATGGTACCGTATGGTACCACTTTTAAATAAAAAAAGTGAAATTACATAAAAAATATGCTATAGTTAAATAAATGAGAAACGGCCCCGGCCGAGCGGCATCTGAAACGCCGAGATAAGGCGTTTCATGCGTTTTTGCCGCGACAGGCGAGACCGATTTCGAATTATTTCGCTATATCTTAGTGTTAAAGTTTTTGCCAAGAAAGAAATCGGGCGGTAGGCCGTGCCGGGTTCGCGAAGCGAGTCTTATGAAAGCTGTGGAGCTGTGATTGGCGAAACATCTGGCGGCCTTGGAAAGGATTTAACCAAAATGCGATTAGACAAATACCTAAAAATTAGCAGAATTATAAAGCGACGCACCGTGGCCAACGAGGCCTGCGACGCCGGGCGTGTAGAAATCAATGGCAAAGTGGCCAAAGCATCCGTAGATGTTAGGGTAGGGGATGTGATTTCTATCAGATTTGGTGATAAAGTGACGGCGGTTGAGGTGCTACAGGTAAAAGATATCGTGCGCAAAGAAGAAGCCACAGAAATGTACCGGGAAGTTATATAACCCACCACATCAAGAAACTACCCTCTAAAACCCGAGCTTATGGGTAAAGGGCAGTTTTTTGCTACGGCGGCATAAATTAGAATAACCATTGGCGGCATAAATTTCATGGTTTTTCTAATGCCCCGCCTCCAGCTTCCAACCTCTATTTTTTTACCATTTGAAGGCTTGACATCATCCAAACTTTGCGATATTCTTTTTCGGATAAATATGCATGAGGAGCGGATTATGACAGCCTATCTTATTCTTGAAAATGGCAGAGTTTTTCAAGGGGAATTCTTTGGGGCAGCTGGCGAAGCTGTGGGCGAAGTTGTTTTCACCACCGGCATGACCGGTTATTTAGAAACGATTACAGACCCTGGCTACCATGGCCAAATCATTCTTCAATCTTTCCCTCTTATTGGCAATTATGGCGTTATTCCAGCAGACTTGGAAAAAGACAGCATATCTGCCAAAGCTTATATTTGTAAATATCCGTGTCAAGAGCCTTCCAATTATCGTAATGAAGGTGACCTTGACACTTTTTTTATGTCCAAGGGGATTGTGGGCGTAAAAGGGATAGACACCAGGGCGTTGGCCAAGCTGATAAGGGATAATGGTGTGATGAACGCCAAAATCACATCCCAGCCGCCCACAGAAGCAGACAGAGTCCAGGCGGCGGCCTATAAAATAGAGGCGGCCATACCGGCGGTAAGCTGCAAGGAAGTTAAAACCTACGGCAGCGGCAACCTGCATGTTGCCCTGCTGGATTTTGGCATGAAAGATAGCCTGGTAAAATCGCTGATGGCACGCGGCTGCAAGGTATCTGTGTTCCCACATGATGCTTCGCCAAATATGATTATGTCTATGCGGCCGGATGGTATTATGCTCTCTAGCGGCCCAGGCGACCCTGCAGACCCTACCAACCAAGTGATAATAGACAATTTAAAAGAGTTGATAAAGCTGGACATCCCTATGTTTGGCGTGTGTATGGGGCATTTGCTGCTAGCCAGGGCAAAGGGCTTTGAAACCACAAAAATGAAATTTGGCCACCACGGCAGCAACCAGCCCGTGAAAGATTTAAAAACCGGGCGGGTGTATATTTCAAGCCAAAATCACGGCTATGCAGCAGTGGCGGCCAGGGAAGATTGCTATTTTGTAAATGTAAACGACGGTAGTTGCGAAGGGATGGATTATGGCCGTTCATTTTCTGTGCAATTTCAGCCAGAAGGGCGCAGCGGGCCTACAGATACGGCGTTCTTGTTCGATAAATTTGTGGAAAATATGAAGGAGGCGCGCAATGCCTAGGGATAAATCCATCAAAAAAACCATGGTAATAGGCTCTGGGCCTATTGTAATAGGCCAGGCCGCAGAGTTTGACTATGCAGGAACCCAGGCCTGCCGCGTGCTTCGCGAAGATGGCATTGAAATAGTGCTGGTTAACTCCAACCCCGCCACTATCATGACAGACAACAACATAGCCGACCATATTTACATCGAGCCACTAACCTTAACCACCGTAAAGCGCATAATAGAAAAAGAACGCCCAGACAGTATCCTATCCGGCCTTGGCGGCCAAACAGGGCTGACGCTAAGCATGCAGCTGGCAAAGGATGGTTTCCTGGATAAAATGAATGTGCGCCTGCTGGGCTCGCTGCCAGAGACTATAGACCGGGCAGAAGACAGGCAGATGTTTAAAGATACAATGGAAGAAATTGGCCAGCCATGTATCCCATCTGTGATAGCCAACGAGCTGGACACAGCTCTGTCCTTTGCAGATGATATGGGCTACCCGGTGATAGTGCGCCCGGCGTTTACCATGGGGGGCAGCGGAGGCGGCATAGCAGGCAATGAGGAAGAGCTACGTGAAATTGCCACCCTGGGGCTGTCCCTTTCCCCCATCCGCCAGATCTTAGTAGAGCGTTCTATCGCGGGCTGGAAGGAAGTTGAATTTGAAGTAATGCGCGACCGCGCCGGCAATGCCATCATCATATGCTCTATGGAAAATTTCGACCCTGTAGGGGTTCACACCGGCGACAGCATAGTAGTTGCACCAACAGTAACCCTGGCAGACCGGGAATACCAAATGCTACGCACCGCTTCGCTAAATATCGTGCATTCCCTTAAAATAGAAGGTGGCTGCAATGTTCAGCTGGCCCTAAACCCCCACAGTGACGAATATGCCGTGATAGAGGTAAACCCAAGAGTTAGCCGCTCTTCTGCCCTGGCCAGCAAGGCCACGGGTTATCCCATTGCCAAGGTAGCCACAAAAATAGCCATAGGTTACACCCTAGACGAGATTATCAACTCTGTAACTGGCACAACTTACGCAGCTTTCGAGCCTACATTGGATTATGTGGCAGTAAAATTCCCAAAATGGCCGTTCGATAAATTTGTATACGCAGATATGAAGCTTGGCACGCAAATGAAGGCCACCGGCGAGGTAATGTCCATTGCAGACAATTTCGAAGAAGCCCTGCTAAAAGCCGTGCGCGGCGCAGAAATTGGCCTAACAACCCTAGACTTGCCCCGCCTCGCAGACAAAACCGACGCCGCCATCCGCAAGGAACTGTTGCAGGTAACAGACCAGCGACTTTTTGTGCTGTATGAGGCCATAAAGCGTGGCATAAGCATAGACGAGCTTAATCAAATAACCAAGGTGGACAAATGGTTCTTAAACAGCCTCTTGAATATTTACAAAAGCAGCCCCCGCCTGCAAAAGCCACTGGTGTATAAAAAAGTTGACACCTGCGCCGGGGAATACGAGGCAAAAACCCCATATTTCTACTCCATTGAAAACGCCGAAGAAAACGAAGCCCTACCATATGCCCAAAAGAACGACAAGCCCAAGATAATAGTGCTGGGCAGCGGGCCTATCCGCATAGGCCAGGGCATAGAGTTTGACTACGCCTGCGTGCATTGCGTATGGACGCTGCGGGAAATGGGCTACGAGGTTATTGTAATAAACAACAACCCAGAAACCGTAAGCACAGACTTCGACACTGCAGACAGGCTGTACTTCGAGCCGCTGCATATAGACGATGTGATGAGCATAATAAACCAAGAGAAACCCGAGGGCGTGATAGTGGCCTTTGGCGGCGGCACGGCTATTAAGCTAACCAGGGAACTGGCCAAGCGCGGCGTAAATATAATTGGCACATCTGCAGATAGCATAGATATCTGCGAGGACCGCTCTCGCTTTGACGAGCTGCTGGAAAGCCTGGGTATAAGCCGCCCAGCGGGCTTTAGTATAATGAACACAGACGAAGCCCTGGAGGCGTCTGCAAAGCTGGGTTACCCGGTGCTTTTGCGGCCTTCGTATGTAATTGGCGGGCAGAACATGATAATTGCCCACCAGCCAGAAGATATTGTGGAATATATGAAAATAATCCTACGTAGCAAGCAGGACAACCCAGTGCTGGTAGATAAATACCTGCAAGGGTTAGAAATTGAAGTAGATGCCATATGCGACGGTAAAGATGTGCTGATTCCCGGCATTATGGAGCATATAGAGCGCACAGGGGTGCATTCTGGCGATAGTATTTCTGTGTACCCCATGCGTAAGGAATCACAGTTAAAGACCCTGGGCGGGTTTTCCCAGCTTAAAATCAGCAACGAACCATCCATGGTAGCCGGGCAGGAAACGGACGAGCTTTCTGCAAAGCTGTACAATTTAACGGAAAAACTATGCTTAGCGCTGAATGTGAAGGGATTAATAAACATTCAATATGTGCTGTACAATGGAGAAATATATGTAATCGAAGTTAACCCACGGGCATCCCGCACTGTGCCGTATATCAGCAAGGTTACGGGTATACCCATGTGCGCCCTGGCCACCAAGGTGAGCATCGGTAAAACCTTGGCAGAGCTTGGTGTGGCGCCGGGTATTGGCAAGGTGCCGGATTATGTGGCGGTTAAAGTACCGGTGTTCTCCTTCGAGAAGCTGGCTGGGCTGGATATCACCCTAGGGCCAGAAATGAAATCTACAGGAGAGGTGCTGGGTATTGGGCGTAGCCTGATGGAAGCTTTGTATAAGGGGCTTGTGGCCTCTAAATGCAACCTAAAACATGAGGGCGGTATATTGCTAACCGTAAGGGAAAGCGACAAGCAAGAAGCCCTTGGCATAGCGAAAAAATACAAAGACCTTGGCTTTAATATATACGCAACCGGCGGCACAGCGGCCTTCTTGAAAGCGCATGATTTCGAGAATGTGGAAGTGGTAGAGAAAATCCAGAACAATGCGGAAAATAACACCGTTACCTTGCTGGAAAGCGGTAAGATTAGCTATGTAATATGTACCACCAGTAAAGGCCGCGACCCGGCGCTGGATGAAGTGAAAATACGCCGCAGGGCTTGCGTGCTTGGGATTCCGTGCCTTACTAGCCTGGATACCGCCATGGCGCTGGCAGATTGCTTGTTGTCTGGGTTTAATGAAGAAACTACGGAGCTTGTGGATATCAATAATTTTTAAAGGGGCGAGGGTAGTGAGGTTTGGGTATTGTATGGGTTTTGCTGTTATCTTTGCGGTTGTGTTGGTGTTGTCTTCCTGTGGCCGTGAAGTGGAGCAAGCAGAGTATTATCGCCAGGAAGTGACGGCAACAACACCCACCGAAAGCTCAGCGCCCGAAGCCCCATGGGCAGATTTTGCATGGGATGAAACCCCTTACGAAGAAACGACGCCAGAGGCTTTGCCGCTGGCGTCGCTTGTGTTGTATGAAGTGGCTTACCGCGACGGCTTGATTCATGTAATGGACAACCACGGGCGGCGCGGCTTGCTGGACGGCAGGGGCAATATGCTTTTGCCATTCAAAGACAATGTGAGTTTTGGGGAGCATAATGAGGAGCGCATTGGCATTACCATAGGTGCAGATACTGGGTTTATGAACACGGCAACGGGAGAGTGGGTGATTCCCCCCAGCCTTTCAATTGATAGCAGGTTTAGTTCTGTTGGCACTTTCCACAATGGGGAAGTGATGCTTCACCTTGCAGATGGCTGGCGGGGCATAGCCAACCTTGATGGGGAGTGGGTTTATGGGCCGGTGCAAAGTAATAATTGGGGGTTTGCACAGCAGGATGATGAGTTTAGAGTCGATAGAATAGATGAGGGCGGCGTTGTTGTTAATGCAGAAGGCGAGATAGTTTTCCCGCTGGAACATATGGAGGCTTATCATCTTGTAGACCAGATTGGATGGGATTCTCGCTGGGGCATTAGTATGGTGACAGATAATCTGATATTTTTTGGCAGCAGGTTATTTGACCTGGGAGGTAACCAACTTTTTTATCCTGAAGACGGTGCTGTTTTTAATCATTCTCATGCCTGGTTGCATGAAGATGTGGTTGTTGCGTTTTTCACAGATGTGCTTTGCCAGGTATCGGTTGACAATACAACAGAATACCGCCTGTTTGACTTACAAGGCAATCAAATTACCAGCCGCTATTACACCAGCATAGGCCGGTTTGCGGAAGGGTTGTTGCCTGTTCAGGTTGGGCGGCCGGGCTGGAATGGATTTTGGCCAGAAGAACATGAGATGGCAGATGTGATTGCCTGGGATGAGTTTTATATTTGGGATGATGTTTTCTGGGGGCTTATAAATGCCCTGGGGGATTATGTTATTCCACCTATGTATTGGTACGTAAGTGCGGTAAATAACGGGCGGGTGCGGGTGTTTTCCCCAGAAGGCTTTGCCCTGTTTAACACTGCTGGAGAAATTGTAATCCCTTTTGAGGAGTATGGCAGCATTGCCATATGTGACCAGGGTTTTGTTATTGTGGGGGCTGGCGGTATTGAAACACCACCAAGCGACCAGTTAAAAGGGCTTGTAGACATTGATGGCAACGAGATAAGCCCCCTGCGGTACAATATAATCCGTAGCTACCGCCCGGATTATCTGTTTTCATGGGGATGGGAGCATTTGCTTATAGAGGCTGGAGTTTTTGCCACAATCCCGCCAAGATGGCTTCATGAAGATGTTAACCCAGAGACTGTTTCGATATTTAAAGAAGGGCGCGCGGCGGTTGCCTATGGCGGGCTTTGGGGTTATATAGATATGTATGGCTACGAGATTATCCCCACGCAGTTTGTATACGCAGGCACTTTCATGGATGGGGTGGCTTTGGTAAATGTAGGCGGCACAAGGGCGCGGCCCCATACATGGCAGCAATTTTGGCGCGACCATATTGCCGATACTCGTCATTATTCTGCATTTGGCGGAGTTTGGCATTTAATTGACATCTATGGTAATATTCTTGACACATTTGAACATGAGTATATGGTGCGGCTGAACGCGAATATTATTGTGTACTCAAATAATGTCTCTTTGGGCGATGTGTATGATATTACAGCCGGGTGGAGAAACGACCCTATGCATGTAGGTGGCAGGTTTTCACCCCTATGGGATGAAAATGGGTTTATTTCTTTAGTTAATGAATGTGCTTATATTACCTTGGTGCAAATGGATATTAGGGATTTTGGTATCATATTATAGTAGAGTTCTTCTGAAATCACAAAAAATGTGATTTCAGAAGAAGCAAAAGATTGAAAATGTAACTTTTTCGAAATTGAAAAGTACAATTTCGAAAGAAGTCTAGTGAAATAATTCGAAAATGGTCTCGTCTGTCGCGGTAAAAACGCCTGAAATGTTTTGCTTTGGCATTTCAGGTGCCGCTTGAGTGAGGCTGTTTTTCATTTGTTTCACTGTCACGGAATAATTCAGTTGGTCGGATTTTCCGACCAACTGAATTATTTTTGCCAAAACTTCTGTATGGCTGCATACTTGCATTATTATAAACCCCAAAAATCATTGGATTTTTGGGGTTTTATTTTGCTGCGGGAAGGGGTTTTTATAGGAAAAAATATCAACCCCTGCGGAAAAAATTGCAATTCTATAAGCCTGTAACTGTTGTATAATGGGTGTGCGCGTTGTGTGGCAACCAACATAATGCGGAAAAATGGAAAAGAGAGGGTATGTTATGGCTAAAAAATTGATATTGTCTGTGGCAATGGTTTTGCTTGTTTGCTTTATGCCTGTTTCAGTTGCATTGGCGCAAAACCCGATTCTTCCCTTATGGGAGCATGTGCCAGACCCAGAGATGCGGGTTATCGAGTATCCGTATGGCTCTGGCGAGTATCGCCTTTTTGTTATAGGCTCACATGATGTTAAGTTTGATTTACCAGGGGATAGATTCTCCTACTGTGGGCCAGATGTAAGAATGTGGTCTGCCCCGGTAAGCGATTTAACTGACTGGCGTGACGAAGGGCCGATTTTTACATTCCAAGACCCAGTAACTGGCCTATGGGATACCATGTTCGCGCCGTCATTCGTCGAGGTTAACAGGCGTTCTGGCCCAGATGCAGGCAGATGGTTCTACCTGTATCCACACAGCCGCGCCCCTGGTAGGGAAGCAATGGTAGCGCGTTCGCGCTATCCGATGGGCCCTTACGAAATAGTAAACCTTAACCCAGACGGCAGAACCCTGCAACAGGGCAGCATTATTGGTTTTGACCCTCATGTATATGTTTATCACATAACAGACCCCAATGACCCAGACTATGAAATTGGGTTTAGAGCTTTTGCGTATTGGGGTTTTGTACGCGCCTTCGCTGCCGAGCTTGACCAATCCACCATGTTTTCATTACGCCCAGGAACAACTGTATTCCGCGACATGATTCCGGCAAGCTCTGCTTTTGGGGTGTTATACAATAGGGGTGACGAAAACCCTGACTGGCCAGGGATAATGCTACACCCGGGCGAAGAGCTGTCTGATGTTTTGGGGCAGTTTAATTACTTCGAAGCATTTTCTATCGAGCGCTATGAAGATGAGCGTGGGCATGTTTATCTTTTAATTTTCAGTGGCCGCTCTGGCCCAGATTACGGTATTGGCGACACAAACTCTGCAAAACGATTCGCCTATGGCGATACCCCTCTAGGCCCATGGCGGCCAGGCGGCGTTCTTGTTGACTCACGCGCCCCTGTTCCAAACCGTGGTGGCACAGGTATAACCACAGTCCACAGCGGCCACAACACTCATGGCGGGATTAGGCAAATAAATGGCCATTGGTACGCATATTATCACCGCCCGCCAAGAGGCAACTCTTCCACCCGCCAGGTAATGGTAGCACCCATACAAATAACTTGGGATGGGCAAAGGATTGCCGACGGCGGCACAGTAACAATAACCGGTTATGACGCCTGCCGCGGCGAAGCATGGACGGCAACAGGCGGCGCACATGAATTCACCGGCGTGCAGGTAACTTCAGAAGGGTTTCAAGTATATGGCCTAAACCCATTCCAGTATTATTCTGCCGGTATTGTTAGCTTTATGTATGGCGGCAGCTGGCCGAACAATGCACAAAGCACATTGCACAGTGCATGGAATATTTGGGATAATCACCAGCCCATTATCGGTGCCACAGCGTCTATGATTTACGGGTACAAGCATTTTGCTTTCGGCGGCGTTACAGCTGCCCAAGGCGCAGGAAGAGGCGTTCCGTATTTTGAAGGGGTGCAAGCGGGTGCAAACACACAGTTTCACCTATACCTTGCCCCAAGGGTAAACCTGGCTTTTACAGTTGATGTATGGTTAGACGGCCCATGGGCAGATGGCGCGTGGAATGGTATATTGCTGGGCACGATAGAAGTTCCCGCAGATTCCGTGGACGGCGGGGTGCAAAGGTTTAGCATAGATGCCTCCGCTGTTGAGGGCCTTACAGGGAAACATGCTATTTTTATAAGGCCACAAGGGTTCACCGGCCAGTTGCTTGATATTATGGGGCTTGGGTTTAGCGATGATACCCGCCCGCTGGTTCGCCCATATGTGCCCACAGTTAGCATTTACTACAATGGCATTGCGCTAGCCCTTTCCCCAACCCCCCTAAGGTCAAGGCCTTATAACGGAATCACCAGCGTTGACATATATGAATACCGCAGGGTTATTTTGCCTGGTGCGACGGATATCCCCACCATCACGGCAGCGGTTAGCGACCCAAATTTAGTAACCATAGAAATAGAACAAATGACAGATCCCCTTGGGACAGCATTTGTTAGGTTTGATTTTAACGGGATGGTAAAAACCTATAGAATAGTGCATGAGGCTTGGTCACCTTGGGAAGAACCAGTCCGCCATGTTATGCGCGACAGCAGCCCACAGTTTACGTACCCTGCACGGGTTGCGTGGGGCGATGTGATAGGCGGCATAGACCCGCCAAATGGTGCAGTAACATTTACAATAAATGTAGAAGAAGCTGGGCTTTACAGGTTAAGCGTTTATCATACCTCTGCCTGGGGCGAGGCTACCCACAACTGGCAAATTAACCAGGGCGGGCAGGTTGCGTTTGACTACCCTACCGGCGGATGGCAAGTGAGCCAATTCCCAGAATACATTGAGCTTAACGCCGGAGACAACACGATAACTGTATCAGCAGAAAGTGGCATAACAGAGCTGCGTTGGATAGAGGTCGAGCGCTATTTAGAAATGCCAACGGAAAATACCGCCACCAACACAAGCAATACAGAAGAATCCTCTCCCTCCTCAGGAGTTGCGCTGCTGACGGCAGAGCCTCCGGCGGCCGAAACCCCCGAAGAAACCGAAGAACCAGAGGAACATGACGAGCCAGAAGAGGCAGAAGCACCCGCCATGCCCGAACCGCCCGCCGCAGATGCTGCGGATGATTCTGGCATAAATATAGTCGTATATGTTGTAATTGCGATTGTTGCCATAGCTGGCATTGGCTTTCTTGTAGCAAAGAAAGTTAGAAAAAACTAAAAATTGGCAAACTCACGGCAGCCTTGACGCACTCTTGCATTGTGTCAAGGCTGCGGTTAAATTGGACGTAATGGCGTTAGTGTCAATGCATAGCACCCTTTCAAACGCCTTGTTGTTTCGTGTTGACAAGTCATTTTTTTGATTAAATTGCTGCGAGTAGCATTTTATTTCGCGCCCTTAGTAAAGAGTGTGGCACACTCTGAGTGTTGCAAAAACAGACAGAATTAAAAACGAGAAAGGTGATGGTTATGTTCACAGTTTCAAAAAGGTGGCTCCTTGTTTTACTTTCTTTGATAGTAGTGTTTTCACTGCTGTCACATGCAATTTATGCAAGAGAATGGGGTCGTGACCCCACAAACCCGCTGTACTGGGGCAACCAGCCGTCCCTTCACGAAGCTTTTAGTGAGTACTTTGTGATTGGTATCGGCTACGCCAACCATCGTTATGTTTGGGATTACCCAGGTGTCGAAGATGGCGTTTTCCTGCATTATCAAGCCGTAACAGCCGGAAACCGCCTCAAACCAGGTGTATTGCTAAGCTCAAACAGGCCGAATGATTGGGTTTGGAACTGGGGGAACATCCCGTGGGCTGGGGATGCCGATGGCCTTGTCCGGCTCGCAGAAGAAAATGAAATGGCAATGATTGGGCATACTTTGGTATGGCACGGTCAGTCCGTGGCGTGGCTTACTACCCAAACCGATGCGCAGGGGGTTCCGCTAGAAGGCGCACCCCCTGTCACCCGTGAACAGGCGATTTACAATTTGCACCGTCACATCAGCACGGTGGCAGGTCGTTACAGTGGGCAAATTTACTCATGGGACGTGCTGAATGAAGCCGTATATGGTGCAGGTAGCGGCGATTGGCGCAGATTTCTGCGCCGTGGGCGCACTTCTCCCGGTGGACCCGGTGGGTTTAGCCCCTGGTATCGCGGCGACTCCCAATGGTATAACGCTTTTGCAAATGGTGCCGTCGGCGACGAATGCGGCTCGGACTATGTTTACTACGCCTTCAAATTTGCACGCAGATATGACCCCTTCGCAGTACTGTACTATAACGACTACAACGATGAACATCCCCCCAAGGCTCGCGTTATTGCGGATATGGTAATAGCCATTAACAACCGCTGGGCACATGACATGGTAAACAACCACGAAGCGGTGCCGGAGGGGCAAGAGTATACCGGGCGGCTTCTTATCGAGGGTATTGGTATGCAAGGGCATTATTCTATCGACCGCTGGACAGCCGGCGGGCTACTGAACCCCGCTTTTTACACTCATATAAGAAACGCAATTGAGGCTTACAGGGATACGGGCGCAAGGATCAGCATTACCGAGCTTGATATAGCCATAAACTCCGCCGGCCCAGGACATCAGGGCAACGCCCTTACAAGAGACATACCCAACTTGAATCAAGGTTTAATGCCAGACCACCCCGACTGGATTCGCCCCACTCCGGGCTGGAACGCCGACCAGGCCTACGCTGCCGGCTTCCCACGCACTCCTCGTCTTGGCGAGCCGCATCCAATGCAATTGGAATGGCAGGCGCAAAGATATGCGCAACTGTTCCGTATCTGGCTAGAAAACCAAGACTATATCGCACGCATTACATTTTGGAATATAAATGACTATCATAGCTGGATAAGACCTACTCATGGCGAGCATGTTGACGAAAATTGGAACATTAAGCCCGCTTGGACTGCAGTTATGGAAACGCTGAACGATGCGCCTACACCGAATATCGCCCCGCCCGTTATCGGAACAGCCATTATCACCCAAGATGGCACTACAAGCTCCATCGACGCCATCCCCGCAGGCTTTGTAGGTGAGCGTTTTGGCTCAATCCAGTTTACTGCTGCAAGGAACAACTGGGCACCCATACGCTGGCGTGTGATAGATGGCGAGTTGCCCGTGGGTATGGTACTTAACGCTGCAACAGGCGTGCTTCGTGGTACGCCTCGTCAAGCCGGTGAGTTTAATATTACCATAGAGGCAAGCAATGCAAGATATGCCGAGACAAAAAGTATTACCTTGACCGTTGATGCATTTGCTCCTCTTCCTTGGGACTATCTTGAATCCCTTGATTTAATCCAACTTGGTGGCGTTCATGGCGCGACTCACGAAATCACATACAATGGGCTTGAGGTGTTGGCAAGCGCATATTATGAGGGTGTTGGCGTAAACATCGAGGGACTTAGGGAGCTTGCGAGAGGCGACGACCGCGACATCCGCTTTTACTTTTTGTCCCTTGATCCCGACGTTGCAGGCAGATGGCAATTTATGCATCTCCGTTTCGGGATGAGCTTCGATGTGGGCTCAGGCGTATCCATTTCGGCGGCTACGACTACACGGGAAACGGGTGTGTTGACAATATCCGCCAACCATACGTACCGGGGTGCCTCGGGGGCGCTTCCCCCCGAAGGCGGCTGCGGGATTGTATTCAACCACATTGATTCTTACGCTGATGGCGAGCAGGTAGGCTTTATAATTACGGATATTACCGTAGGTGGCGAAAGTGTCTTTCGCCTGATTGTTGAGCCGCCGGTGTTTGGTTCATCCGACAGAGGTGATGGTACTTTTACCAACCCTGTAATTTGGGCGGATGTCCCCGACCCTTCAATTATTAGGGTTGGGGATACGTTTTGGATGAGTAGCACAACAATGCATATGAACCCTGGCGTGCCTATTATGCGATCTTTCGATTTGGTAAACTGGGAAACCGTAAGCTATGTATACCATGTAATGGAAGACATGGACGATATGAAATTGCAAACAGGTGGGTATGCTTATTCTCATGGAACATGGGCAAGCAGCCTCCGGTACAATTATGACACAGGTACATTCATTCTTGTTGTGCATTCGTGGACATCAAGCAAAACATACATTTTTCAAACAGAAGACCCCATTACCCAACCTTGGCGGAGATATGAAATCCCGCGAGTATTTCACGACAGCGGGCTTCTTTTAGACGACGATGGGCGCAATTGGCTTGCCTGGGGCGTGGGTAGGATTTATATTATTGAGCTTAACGAAACCGTAACGGGAATTAGGCAAGGCGCATCTCAAAGACTTCTTCTGCCTACCATGCACGCCCCCGACCCGCATACCGGTATCGTGCCAGAAACAGGCTTAGCAGAGGGCACGCATCTGCAAAAAATTGATGATATGTACTTCGTTTTTGGCATTACATGGGCGCCCGGGCAGCCGCGCACACAGGTTGCCCACCGCTCCACAAGCCTTGAGGGCCCGTGGGAATCCAAAGTAATTGGGCGGGAAAATATAGTTTTTGGTAGTGGCGGCGGCGTTGCTCAGGGCGGCATAGTTGACGACGGCAACGGAAACTGGTTTGGTTTCGCGTTCAGAGACAGCGGCTCGGTTGGGCGCGCGCCATGGATTGTACCTATCACTTGGGTAGATGGCTGGCCTATGTTCGGCGAGGATGGTTCGTACACGAATTTGCAGAGGGAAGGCCCGATTCCTATTCAATCGGACGCTGGTTTAAAAAGCGTTGTTGCAAGCGACGAGTTTAATAACGATGCACAACGCCCTGTTTATTTGGAGTCTACGTTGTTTGTAAACCCGCCGCGTTACCCGGACGGTTCGCTGTATAGGCCACAAGCCCCGCAAGCAGAGCAGGAACAGGAAACAGATATACTTGCCTGCTACGACGACAATGGTTCGCATTTGAGCTTGGTATGGCAATGGAACCACAACCCAGACAATCGCTTTTGGTCAATGACCGAACGCCCAGGCTGGCTTCGTTTGCAAACAGGGCATCTTTCTACAAATATTATTGACGCGCCAAACACCCTTACGCAACGTACTTTTGGGCCGCAAAGTGCTGCTGTAGTTAAGATAGACGTATCTGGCATGAAAGACGGCGACGAAGCAGGTCTTTCGCTGTTTGCCGCCCGGTACGGTTCTATTGGCGTGCGAGTGGAAAACGGCAGGAGGTATGTTGTTACAACTTTGTCCAATAATTGGACTACTGCTGATGGCAATATGGGCAATCGCGGCGAGGAAGATGCCCGTGTGCCGTTGCCGGGTTATTTGGTTTATTTGAAAGCCGAGGCAGACTTCCTTAACCAGATTGACAGAGGGCGTTTCTTCTATAGCCAGGACGGCCTCGTGTGGAACCGCCTTGGTGGAGATTTGATTATGCAATATAGAATCGAAAACCATTTTATGGGCTATCGTTTTGCGTTGTATAATTTTGCCACAGAAACCACAGGCGGATATGCCGATTTTGATTTTTTCCGCTTAACAAATGTGCTTGGGGGCGAGGGGCGGATTGCAAGGGACGCGCTGTACGGCCCTCTTGAAACCCTTGTGATACCACGCTTGGTAGTGCTTCCTGAAATCCAAGAGGTTGATGAGCTCACTGAAGATGAAACCACTGAAACACCCTACGAGCCGGAGATCCAGGAACCTGAAACGCCATATGAACCTGAAGTTCAAGAACCTGAAACACCCTATGAGCCTGCTGCCCCCGAGGCACCTCATGAGCCCGCGCCTGAAAGCGAAGGCAGAACCAATATCGGGCTTATTGTGGGGATAGTTTTGGCTGTGTTGGTTGCGGGGGCGGTAGTGTTTTTCGTATTGAAGAAGAAGTCGTGATTTAAGTAAGGTCGGTCGTCACTTAAAATATTACCATCAAAGTTACACAATTGAAATTGAGCAACCAACATGATTAAAAACACGTTGTTACCAGCCAAAAGTATAGTCTCTCCACCTAAAACACTCACATAGAACTTGTAAATTTTCCGCAAGCCTTCGTCACTAAAAACCTTGTGCACCGCCAGTGCGCGGCGGTTTTCAGCTTCTCGTCTTGCGAAAAATTTCCTGCGCTTATGTGAGTGTTTTTAGGTGGAGTGGTTATAAACCCATGCCATCTGCTGTCCAGCCGTTTTCGTCGTTTTGGTCGAGTTGGGTTATTGCGTAGCTTCTGTTGATACATGCCTGTTGCAAAGCCATAAAAATGCTATGCAACAGCCCATTTTTTGCGAAATTACAATATCCTTTGCGTAGCCAGGCAAAATGTGGTACATATTATACTAACTTGCGCGTTATCAAAAAATTCAGTTGGTCGGAAAATCCGACCAACTGAAACTGGAGGCAATATGAAGCTAGCCACGCTATGCTATTTAGAAAAAGACGGCAAATACCTGCTTTTGCATAGAACAAAAAAAGAAAACGATATGCATGCAGGCAAATACATTGGCCTAGGCGGCAAAGTAGAACCCGGAGAATCTCCAGAGGAATGCGTGACCAGGGAAGTGCAGGAAGAAAGCGGCCTGGCGGTAAAATCCCCAAAGTTAAGGGGAGTGCTAACCTTCCCGGCTTTTGCTAAGGAAGAAGATTGGTATGTATTTCTGTTTACTGTCACGGAATTTACGGGCGAAATCCAGCCCTGCCCAGAAGGGGAGCTGGTATGGGTAGACAAGGCCAGCGTGCACAACCTACCAATGCACGAAGGTGACTATATCTTTTTGGGTTGGCTAAATAAGCATGAAAACGTATTCACCGCAAAGTTTAACTACAAAAACGGCAAGCTGCAAAACTACAAATTAAATTGTTAGATTCTTGGAGGGGTGGTCGGCAATGCCTCTGATGGTTCTAAATAGAAGGATGCGATACCATGGACATTTTCTCAAGATACGCGCCGTTTATTCAAGATTATATTTATCAGAATAAATGGGAAGAGCTTAGGGGCGTGCAGATTGCGGCTGCAGAGGCTATTTTTGATACTGAGGATAATTTGCTGCTGTCTTCGGGTACGGCTTCGGGTAAGACGGAGGCGGCGTTTTTGCCGGTGCTTACGCTGTTGCATCAGCAGCCCAGTGCGTCGGTTGGTGTGATTTATATTTCGCCGCTTAAAGCGCTTATAAATGACCAGTTTAAAAGGCTGGAAGGACTTTTGTTAGATTCCCATATTCCAGTTACGCGCTGGCACGGGGATGCTTCCCAGGTGAAGAAGAATGAGCTGGTTAAAAACCCAGAAGGCATTTTGCAAATCACGCCAGAATCGCTGGAAAGCCTGGTAACAAGCAAGCGCGGCGCATGCATAAATATGTTCCGAGATACTCGGTTTATTATAATAGACGAGGTGCATTATTTCATGCGGGATGCAAGGGGTGCGCAGCTGTTATGCGTGTTAGAGCGTATCCAGGCACTTACGGGCAATGTGCCGCGGCGTATTGGGCTGTCTGCCACGCTGGGCGATATTTCCTTGGCAGAGAAATGGCTTAATTCTGGTACAAATCGCCTTTCCCAAGCCCCTATTACAGAAGAGGGCAAAAAGCGGATGCGCCTGCATATAGAGGGCTTTGTTAATATTGCAGACAAGCGGGATATGGAAGAGCGGGATGGTAGCGGCAATCTGATAAAAACCATATCTGGCGATTTTGGCAACCGCGAGCATTTCGACTATTTGTTTAAGATGACCCTAGACAAAAAGACTATAATCTTCGCCAACAGCCGCGAAGAAATCGAATTTATAATGGCCAACCTGCGTGAGATTGCATTAAAGAACAAATCCCCAGATGTATATCGTGTCCACCACGGCAATGTATCGGCCTTCCTGCGGGAATCCACAGAAGACGAAATGAAATCTGAAGACGAAAAAATAGTAACCGGCGCAACGGTAACCCTAGAGCTTGGCATAGATATAGGCGGCCTAGACCAAGCCGTGCAGGTGGGCGCGCCCATAAGCGTGTCCAGCTTTGCCCAGCGCCTTGGCCGCTGTGGCCGCCGGGGGCAAGTGCCCCAGTTGCTGTTCACCTTCGTGGAAGATTTGCAAATAAACTCTGCAGATGTGCTTGGGCCAATAAACTGGGAGCTAATCCGCACCATAGCTATAATCGAGTTATACACCCAGGATCGCTTCACAGAGCCAATCCACCCGCGCATGCATATGTACAATCTGCTATACCACCAGACCCTAAGCCACCTAAAAAGCTGCGGGGAATCCAGCCCCCAAGGCCTAGCCCAGGCCATGTTAACCATGACGCCATTCAGCCAAATCCCCCAAGAAGATTACAAAACCCTACTGGCCCATTTGATAGAAATAGACCAGCTAGAGCGTACAGAGCATGGCAGCCTGATAATAGGCCGCGAGGGCGAAAAGGAAGCCAATAGCCATAAGTTTCTATCCGTTTTCGTCCAGCCAGAATATTTGCTGGTAAAGGACGAAAACCGCACCATAGGTACAGTAGACAAGGTTTACCCCGTGGGTACGCGCTTTGCCCTTGCAGGCATGACCTGGGAAACCCTAGATGTAAACGCCAAAAGTAAAGTAATATTTGTCAAAAGAGTGCCGGGCATATCTCTTGTAGACTGGGATGTAGACTTCGAAGTAGATATCCACACCAAACTAATGCAAAAAATCCGCAGCGTGCTAGAATCCACAACCCCATACCCCTATCTAAGCGACCGCGTACAAGCCCGCCTGGCTGAAATCCGCTACATTGCCCAAAACAGTGGCATCTTGAACAATCTAGTCACCCCGTTGGATATAAAACACACCCGCTACGCCATATTCCCATGGGTTGGCACAAGGCAGCTAACCACCCTGCATCATCTGCTAAAGCATCACGGCATAAAAAACAAGCTACCCTGGATAACCAGCCCCTATCTAGAAGCCCAATTCGACGGCAGCCCACAGCAGCTAGAGCATGTAATCCACAGCATAATCAAAGAAAACTTCGACCTGTACAGCCTGCGCCTGCCAGACAAAACTCAGGTAAAGGGCAAGTACAACGAGTTTATCCCACAAAAATTATTGCATAAGCAGTTTATCGAAGATTATTTAGATTTAGAAGGTTTGCGGATTTTAATGGACAAACCGCCTGGTATGAGTTAAAATCTTAGAATAAGTCACCGTATGAAATTACAGGTGGCCCGCCAACCGCGCCAAAACGTAAGGAAAACGCGGCATTTGGTATGTTTCTGGGAAGCGGATAACCAGTAAATTCCCCCGAGAAGGAGAACAAAAATGAAATTATACGATTCATGGCGGCGTCTAGCCTACGACACCCAAGGCCAAGCCGTAAAGCATGTATGGGATGAATACCTGGCCAAGGAAGAAAAGGTCTATGTAAGCCTGCTAAAAAACAAAACCGATAAAATAGAAGGCACAGTGGCAGAAGTAGCTGAAGAATTTAAGCTAACAACCGCCCAAATGGTGGCCTTCCTAGACGGCATCAACGAATGTGTAGACAAAGTGCCAAAACTAGAAACCTTAAAAGAATCCAGCAAGCTAAAGCTAAAAATAGAATTCGACCGGCTGTACAAGCAAATGGTGGAATACAAGGCAGACAAGCTATACAGCCTGCCAGAATGGGAAAATATCTTCACCAAAGAAGAGCAAAAAGAACTGTACGTCCAACAAAAACGCTCCCACACAATAGTCCGCAACGACGAAAAAGTAGGGCGTAACGACCCATGCCCATGTGGCAGCGGAAAGAAATACAAAAAATGCTGCGCTGCGGCATAGATGAAATCTTCAAAGCCGGCGCAGCAATAAAAGCTGGCCGCCTAGTAGCCTTCCCCACAGAAACCGTGTATGGACTGGGCGCAGATGCATTTAACCCAAGCGCCGTGGCCGCAATATACGCAGCCAAAGGCCGCCCCGGGGATAATCCTCTAATCCTGCATATAGCAGACCCATCAGATTTTTATCGCCTGGCGGCAAGCCCGCCGGCATACACCACAAAGCTAATAGAACAATTTTGGCCAGGGGCGCTCACCTTAGTTGTAAGAAAGCAGCCGCAACTGCCCCCATGGGTAGGCGGCCACCCCTTAGGCCAAACAGAAACCATTGGCATAAGAATCCCGGCTAACCAAGTAGCCCGCGATATAATCCATGCCTCTGGCTGCGTAGTTGCCGCCCCCAGCGCCAACACAGCAGGCCGCCCAAGCCCCACAACCGCCCAACATGTGCAAGATGATTTCCAAAGCCTAGATATAATGGTAATAGACGGTGGGGCAGTTAACCTAGGTATAGAATCCACCGTGCTAGATGCCACTGGGGAAATTCCCGTCATACTACGCCCGGGGCAAATTACCGTAGCCATGGTTGAAGCGGCTACGGGCATGCGTTTATCTGCCGTTAGCCAACCAGCCGGCGAAAAACCCCGCTCCCCAGGCATGAAATACCGCCACTACGCCCCCAAAGCGCCAATGACCATACTAACCGGCACAGACGAAGCCATAACAAACTACCTAGCAAACAAGAAAAACCCCCATATACTAACCATCAACAACTCGTTCCCCCAATACAAAAACAAAATCAATCTGGGCAATAGCCTAGATGAAATAGCAAAAAACCTATACGCCGCCCTTCGTAAATGCGACCAGGATGGCGCAAGGGAAATTTACGCCCAAGCCGTGCCAGAAGAAGGCCTGGGCATAGCGATAATGGACAGAATGCTAAAAGCTGCTGAAGGAAGAATAGAGAATGTCTGCTAAAAATGAAAAGTACATCTTGTTTGTATGTACAGGCAACACATGCCGAAGCCCAATTGCAGAGGTAATTGCCAGAAGCATTTTTAAAAAAATGGGCTTAAACATAGCCGTACATTCTGCCGGTGTTAGCGCATGGGGAGGGCTTGGCGCGAGCATAAACGCCATAGCCGCCATGAAAGAAGAGGGCCTAAACCTTGGCTCTCACAGCACGAAACCCATTTCGCCGCAGCTGCTGAAAGACGCCACCATCGTGCTAACCATGACACTGGCCCATCTTAAAATGGTAAAGGCCTTTTACCCAAATGCTAAGGCTTTCACCCTAAATGAGTATGCCAAAAACTCTGCAGAAGATATTTTCGACCCCTTTGGTGGCGATTTATTCATGTATCGCCAAACAGCCGAGGAAATTAGAAGACTGATTCTGCTTAGCTTAGAAAAAATTTACGAGGAAATATAGGAGGAGAATATGAGTATTGCTGAATGTATCAAACAGCGCTTGCATGTTAACGACCATCCTCTTGTAAAAGCCAAAATGACAATGCTACGCAACGAAACCACCGGCAGCAAGGAATTCCGCGAGCTGGCCGGCGAAATTGCAGCCTTTATAGCCTATGAAGCCACAAGAGATGTAGAGATTGCACCAGCCAAAGTTAAAACCCCAGTGGCAGAAGCCGATGGCTGGAAATGCGTAAGAAAATTTAGCCTAGTGCCCATACTTAGGGCGGGCGTGGGCATGGTAGAGAGCATATCTAACTTGCTGCCTACCGCCAAAATTGGCCATATTGGCCTGTACCGCAACCCGGACACATTACATCCTGTAGAATATTATTCTAAACTGCCGCCAGAGCTGGCAGAATGCGAAGTGCTGCTGCTTGACCCAATGCTGGCCACCGGCCGCACCGCAGCCCAAAGCATACAGCTGCTAAAGAACGCCGGGGCGGTTCATATCAAATTCTTATGCCTGGTGGCCGTTAAAGAAGGCGTGGAAGAAATCCTTAGCAATCACCCAGATGTTAATATATACACCGCCGCATACGACCAGCACCTAAACGAACACGGATACATTGTGCCAGGCCTTGGCGACGCAGGAGACAGGCTGTTTGGCACCAGATAAAAAGATAAGGAGGGAGACAGCATGGATTCCATACAGTCCAAGAAAAACAGCGTTCTTTTAGTGGACGACGAAATAATTAACCTAACCGTACTAGAAAAGCTATTGGCAGAGGAATACATCCTCCACAAAGCAAAAAACGGCAAGGAGGCCTTGCAGCAAGCAGTTGCTAACAGGCCAGATGTAATCATACTAGACGTTGTTATGCCTGGCATAGACGGCTATCAGGTTATTGAAGAACTAAAACAAATCCCAATAATCCGAGATATCCCTGTAATTTTCTTAACAGGGCTAAGCGGCAAAGGCGACGAGGCCAAAGGCCTTGCCCTAGGCGCTGTGGACTATATTCAAAAGCCATTTAACGATGTTATTGTAAAACTGCGGGTGCAAACCCAGCTTAAAATAGTAAATGCCATGCGTACAATAGAAAGCCTTAGCAACCTTGACCAGCTAACAGGCATAGCCAACCGTCGCGCTTTCACCGCACGCATGGAATACGAATGGATTCGCGCTGTGCGCCAAAACTCAGAAATTAGCCTAATAATAATAGATATAGACAACTTCAAGCATTACAACGACACCTACGGCCACATACAAGGCGATATGGCTCTAAAATCTGTAGCAGATTGCATGAACAATATAATCCGACGCAAAACAGATTTTATAGCCCGCTGGGGCGGCGAAGAATTCGTGGTGCTAATGCCCCTCACGCCACCAGAAGGCGCTTTCCATGTAGCCGAAGTCATTCGCCGCGAAATAGAAACAACCCAAATCCCCCATGCCGGCGGCAGCCAATCCGTGACCGTAAGCATAGGCGTACAAACCGTATACCCAAACAAAGACAGCCGTATAGACGACCTAATCACCGACGCAGACAGCGCCTTGTACCAGGCTAAACGCATGGGGCGGAACCAGGTGTGTGTTTTTGAGGCTATATAGATGTTTAGGGCCGTGGGCTTCGCCCACACCCACCCGCTTTTCATAGGGTTCGCGAAGTGACCCCGGCACTTCGTGCCGCCCGATTTCTTTCGGGTTACATTTGAAAAAGCGGGGCAAAAACTTTAATTTTTGGTGCCTTACAGATTTGCAATACTATAGGGCAAAAGCTAAGGCCGTAAGAAAGAAGATCGCTTTCTTACGGCCTTAGCTTTTGCCTAAACTTCGCTTAATGGGGAAATTCCAATGCTAAAACTTTTGCGTCTCTTTTTCAAAAAAGGGATGGAAATGATGATGGCCATACCCAAAAATGGTACCATACGGTACCATAATTCCATCAAAATGGTACCATACGGTACCATAATTCCATCAAAATGGTACCATACGGTACCATAATTCCATCAAAATGGTACCATACGGTAC
>Ga0123355_10002511_pt1 | contig 25983 bp, 19 predicted proteins | sample TergutEmb28metaG_3_FD_89872 | JGI IMG/M metagenome (GOLD analysis project Ga0123355, IMG submission 89872) | Embiratermes neotenicus P1 segment gut microbial communities from Petit-Saut dam, French Guiana - Emb289 P1 | ecosystem: Host-associated > Arthropoda: Insects > Digestive system > Gut ...
AAAGAGAAACCTACAGCCACCAAGGCGTTGTTTAATCCTATGGGGAACAGCAAAAGCATTACAACGGAAGATAAGCCAATAATCAAACCAGCAGACTTTGCAACTTTACAAGATATTGTGCTGTTGCATCCGTTTGATAGAGGGGTTTCTAGGGTGCAAAAAGTGCCGTGGTGGGTGTTGGGGTGAGGGCTAACCCTTCTTTTTTTTCCTGTTTTGCAATGTTTAAAGCTAAAATCAAAAGAACTGGGCAGGGAAAAAACAAAAAGGCGTCTTGAGCGCTCAATCTCTCAAGACGTCTTTTTATTGGTGTGAAAAGTTATCGTTTTCTATGTATTAATACTTTTTATTATTCACTATTATCTTTTATAATATCAACGATAAGGCGCGAAAAATCAACAACATTTTCCGCAGTTATAACAGGCTTTCCTGTGGTTTGCTCGATAGCCTTGCGTGTATCGCCAGCAATAGAACCGCCTTTGTTCGCAACTTCCTTATTTTCTTCCAGAGTTTGAGGTTTCTTTTCTTTTGAAATTTCGGTTGTAGTAGCTTCCGCAAGCATATTTAATACAAGTTCGAGGGTAGTCATATTATCCCGCAAATTTTCTTTTTTCAACCCCTTAAAATTTTTGTATTGGCGTGTAGTCATGCCCGACCATGCTTTGGATATTTCGTCGGTCAAAATTGCATATTCAATTCCCTTTTGAACGCCCCTATCTTCCCATTCGTCCGTCAATTCTTTTCGGACTTGAATAGCTTGCAGACGTTGATTTATCCATTCGCGAGTATATCCTTTTTTAAGATACGTTTCGAGCGCACGCTCAATTGTTATTTCAGGGTCGATAGTTTCGTCAATTCGTTCCGCTCCAACTTTTGCAAGCCATAATTTGAATGGCTCAGCTTTTGGGGAAGGTACGGACTGTATTATTCTCAAAATTTGTTCATCATTTGCGACATCAGTTAAACGCATTTTTCCGTCTTGAGCTTCCAATTTCAACTGTTGACAACTTGTCAACAGTTCACTTCCTTCTTCTTTTAAACGTTGTTTCAGCTTGCCCCAATACAAAGTTGCTCCACGTTGAGTAGGTTGGTCAGTCAATATTCTTACTACATCAACAATCGAAAGTAACCATTGCTCGTTTTTTTCATCCCAAGCATTGCGAATTCGCTTGCCCTCGAATAGCTGCAATTCTTTTTCGCTCATAGTCAAAACCTCATTTCAGTCAGACTTTATCATATTTTTGTAAAAAAATCAATAATTTTCCCCATAAAAAGCCAAAAAATTTGAAAACTTCCATTCCGTTTTTTAATTCACACGCAATTTTTTCCTGTTTTCAAGTTTATCCTTCTGCTTTGACAATGGCGTAAAATCATTAAATTCCTCTACTAATTCTTTTCCATACATAGACACATACTCGTCAACCATGTGTTGGGTTTTATGCCCAAGCGCATATTGCAGCTTTTTTGGATTTCCGTCATTCATTATCCAAGTTTCTGCAAAAGTGTTTCTAAATCGGTGCAAACTTGTGGTGTTAACACCGTGCTTTAGATTATATTTACGCATGACGGCACGCAATCCGCCATCAGTTAGTTGAGTACCGTATTGATTACAGAACAAATAATCATCAACGTTACCGTTTCTAGCATTCATATAATCTCTTAGTATGGGGTAGTATGTATCGCTGATTGGCATATATAGAATTTCGTTATTTTTGGTTGTATCTAAAATTATCCGTCTTTTACCCAAGTCAACGTGTTTTATTTTTATGTTTCGTACAGTTTTAGAGCGGTTGCCACTTGCTAAAAAATGGCATACTATTACCCAATTTCTATACTCTGTAAAGGTGCATTTATCTGTGTTAGGTTTCTTTAATAAAAGTCCTTGTTCTTCGTCTGTATACGGCTTTTTCGGCATATTGGTTGAAGGAAACATTGTGATTTTAAAGTATTTTACATACCCTTCTTCGATGCAATAATTTACAAATGCTCTGATAGCTCGCAAATGATTATTTAGCGTCTGATTGCTTATGTTAGGGCTCTTTTTCTTTTTAAAATTCATGTATCTGTCAATTGTTGGTCGGGATAGGTTTTGCAGTTCAGTAATATCTTCTTGCTCCTTTAAGTAGTTGGAAAATTCAAGAAGTCTTATTTCGTAGAATGTGATTGTTTCACTAGCTCTCTTCCCCCTTTTTGTATCTACGAAGTCGTTGATTGCATTTTGAACTTCTTTCATTTGATTGTTAAAGTTTGCAAACATTCGTTTCTTCATTGAGATTCCTACCTTTCTAGTCAAGGTAAGTGTATTCGGAGAGCATGAATATCAGAATATTAGACACGGAGATTATTGAGTAATATACTGATTTTTTTCTAAAAATCCTCGTGTCTAAATTTGTTCATCATCTAAATAATCAAATAAAAACAAAAATGGACAAGCAGTTAATTTTTAACCACTTGTCCAACTATGTAAAATAAAACAATTCCAATTTGGTGCCTTCGGGCAGAATCGAACTGCCGACACACGGATTTTCAGTCCTCTGCTCTACCGACTGAGCTATCTGGGCCCGTTTCTCATCGAATGTACGGGTGACGCAAAAAGAATTATAGAGAAAATCTTAGAGGATGTCAACAAAATTTTTAGGAGAATTTGAAGAATATTTTTAGCACATAAAAAGACTTCCAGAAACCCGGAAGCCTTTTGAAGGGAAGCCGACTGTCGGACTCGAACCGACGACCTGCTGATTACAAGTCAGCTGCTCTACCAGCTGAGCTAAATCGGCAAAAGTGTGGTAGGATTAAGAAGCAGAACCACACTGCTTACATACTTTTAAAGGTTTGTCGTCTGTAGATTTTTCCCACAGAAGTTTAACGCCTGTACGGCTGCATGCAGGGCAAGTACCGCGCCAGTTTTTGATTGTACGGGCAAGCTTGCCGCGTTTCGGTTTTGGCATATTAAAACTCTCCTAACATCGTTTCAAGTGGTGCGTTAGTTAGTATAAGACAAAGTCTAAGATTTTGTCAAGAATTAATTGCACAAATTTATTAGGAAAACCTTACCAGCTTTTTTGCGGGCACGAACGATTGACACAACAATGTCGCTTATATATTTTATTAATAAAATTTTATCAAATTGGGAGGCCGTATATGCGCACAGAAACCATAATTTTAAACGGAGAAAGAAATGTTTCCCTAACGGTATATCTGCAAGAAGTTGGCGGAGAGTTTAACCATGTAAAAAAACGCCCGGCAGTATTAATACTACCGGGCGGTGGGTACAAATATTGCTCGGGCAGAGAGGCAGACCCTGTGGCTATGCACTATTTGGCGGCGGGGTATCAAGCCTTTATATTGCGTTACTCTGTGGACGAATATAAAGCATGGCCAAACCCTTTGGAGGATTACGAGCAGGCAATGGAACTGATTCGTGGTAATGCGGATGAATGGAATTTACATTCGGATAAAATAGCCGCAATAGGTTTTTCTGCCGGTGGACACCTTGCAGGAGCGGCAGCAACCATGTCGCGCAATAGGCCAAATGCTGCCATACTTGGGTACGCAATGTTAACCGACGAGATGAAACTTTACAGCCCCACTGCACCAAATATTATACCCGCGGTGGATAAAAGCACCTGCCCTTGTTTCCTGTTTTCTACAAGGGATGATGTTATCGTGAAAATTTCTAACTCGTTGTACTTTATGCAAGCCTTAGAAGCGCATGGAGTACCGTTTGAATGCCATATATATTCTCATGGACCTCATGGAATATCTACTGATAGCAAGGGTGTGCAAGCATTCGATAACAGAGCATGCGTGCGCGCAAAAAATTGGGTTGCCGACAGTATAAGTTGGTTAAACGATACCTTGGGCGAATGGCGTGAGTGGAAATAATAAATGGTTTAAACAGGGGGTTTGAAAGCGCTTGCCCAAAACAGAAAAATGCAAAATTATTCCACAAGGCTAAGCTTATATAAGTTGTTCGTCCTTCATTTTTGAGAAGTCGTGCCTGTCTATATATTCGTTCTGTGTTAAACGATAATGAAATTCCAAGCCCTCTTCTCTGAAGTAGTCAGTTGGGTACTTTGAAAAGAGATGAAAGCCATTTTTTTGGAATATCCGACCGCTTCTTTTATTATAATCACCCGTTATGCCATAAATAATATCCGCTTTTTCATTGTTGAAAGCAAAATTGACTAGCATTTGCACAACGACTGACCCAATTCCCATATTCCAATACGATTTTTCGCCAATTAAAATATCAATTCGTCGTATATCAGTGGCAGCGGGATATTTTTCAACGACATAGTGTAGGGTCATTTTACAAAGTAAGCACTCACCAATGGCTGTTCCGTCTATTTCAATTATAAAACAATAACCAGCATTAGACGTTTCTCTATAAATGGATTGCACAGCTTCATCGTTGTTATCATTTGGGTTTGCATTAGGCCCTTCATTCCAGTAAAGCACCTCGGGGTCTGTGTTCCACTTATATAAAAGAGGCAAATGGTCATCGCTAAGGGGGCGCAAGGTTATAGCATGTTCTCTTAATGTTTCATGCAGAGTTATATTATGCTCCTTGATTATATCGATTTTCATATTCAAAACTAAAAGATTAATTCCAATTAGAAATCTGCTTGAAAATTTCTTTAGCGGTTTCTTCATCTTTAACGTGACCAAAGTTTAGTGCTAAGCCTTTTGATGGTAGGTTGGCCATTGCAATGTCTAAATCTTCTTTACTATGCAAATCAACATAGAGTGACTTTCCTGATTCCAGTATCTTTTTGCAAAGGTCAACCCAACGGTGCATTTGTCCCTGGCCGGCGGTAGGCACCCACTGAATAGCATTAAGTTCCGGAATTTGTAAAAGAATATCTAAATGCTGTATTGCATCGGGACCATCTAAGTGATAAATACTGTAGTCAAAATGTTTGCATTCAGCAATAATTCCTTGCAAGAAGAATTCTTCAAACATATCTGTGCTTATCATGCAAGAGAAGTCGTTACTGGGGATGTACATAGTCTTGCCCAACGGCGCAGTAAGAGGTATCCATGACGAAATGGGCATGCCTTCACGTTTTAGCCAGTCTGTGTAGAAGTCAAAAATAGCAAAATATTCTTTATATGAAGATTCGTTTTTTTCTTTAATCGGATTTGGGTTATCAAGTATGTCCATAGCAAGCTCCAGCGACCCACGAAGTGCTGCCAAGTGGTCGCCACCGGGGTGGAAGTCTGTTAATCCTACGATAAATTTGCCCTTAGCTTTCTCCAACAAAATGCGAGTATAGTCTTCCAATTTTTTTGCCAGTGGGTGGTTTGCATCTGCAATGGCATTTTCATTTGCCCAGTCGGTAATGCAAGGCTCTGTCCATGCCGTGTGTTGGCCAAAAATATAGGGGCAGCCTGCCCATGCAGAAAAAATACCGGGGCCTAGGTTTGGCATGTGTACGGGCATAGCATCAGCATAAAAGACGGAATTCTCCATATCATGCGCTGTTGCTTCTGCACGATATGCGAGGTCTAGCCAGTAATCTTCTATGGTGTTGTGTTGCTTTGATGGGAATGGTTTTGCGCCGGGCTTTGAGTATACAATGCCGGCATATGGTCTGCCGGTATCTTGGTGGTGCCAAAAGGCGTTTATTTGTTCCTGTGCTTGGTCGAAGTTTGGCTTGTGTGCAAACATTTTATTACCTCCAGTAGTTATTAGGGTGTGTGCATTTTAAGTTAAATTTCTACAAATGCAAAGTAGTTTTGTAATGATATTGTGATAAAATTGGAATACAAAATCACTGTCATCCTGAGCGAGGTGAAGGAATTTGCAAACAGGATGATAAATTCCTTACAACTCCGCTGTACAGGCTGGCATGCGAGCAAGCTCGTGCCAAAGGCTGGTAAGCTTTTGACCAAAACGACAAAACGGTGACGTCATTGTCATTAAAGGTTCAAGTGGCAAAAAGAAAGAGGACACAACATGAAAAAATTATACTATGGCGCGGCCTACTACCCAGAATTATGGGATGAACAAGCAATTAAGCAAGACATCGCTTTAATGAAGGAAACCGGAATTAATGTCGCCCGCATGGGTGAATTTGCGTGGAGTGCTATGGAACCACGCGAAGGTAAAATAGACCTTTCCTTTTTTGTGCGCATAATCAAAGAGTTAAAGGCCAATGGCATAGACACAATTTTTTGCACACCAACGCCAACGCCACCTATTTGGATGTCGCACGGCCACCCGGAGCGCATGCATGTAAACCAAGATGGCGCTATTATGAGCCACGGCGCACGCCAGCATATTTGTACAAATAACCCCTATGTAAGAGCGCGAACTAAGATTATTGTAGAGGCTTTAAGCAAGGCTATTGCGCCGCTGGATGGCGTTATAGCGTGGCAGCTGGATAATGAATTTAAATGCCACGTTAATGAGTGTTATTGCGCAGTGTGCCGTGGGTTATGGCATAAGTGGCTGGAGAAAAAATATGACACAGTCGAAAACTTAAACACCCAATGGGGAGCGGATATATGGAGCGAGGCTTATTTAGCATTTGACCAAGTGCCGCAGCCTGTTAAAACGCCTTTTATGCATAATTCGTCGTTATCGACGGCGTATAAGTTGTTTACACGAGAATCAATCGCAGAGTTTGCCGCCATGCAAGCGGATATTATACGGGAGTATTCAAAAGCACCAATTACGCACAATGGCAATAAATATTTTGCCGTAGATAATTCTCTGTTGTTTAGCAACCTAGACTTTGCATCCTTTGACGATTATCCAGACTGTGACAATTATCAGGATATGCTATTCAACCACAGCATTTGGCGCAATGTTTTTGACAAGCCGTTTTGGGTAATGGAAACAAGTACATCGCATAATGGTTGCCTGGACGGCAGTTGGATGAGCAAAACCCACCGCCCGGGATATTTGGCTATGGAAGCGCTTGCGGCTGTTGCTATGGGAGCAGAAGGCTTTTCGTATTGGCTGTGGCGGCAGCAGCGTGCCGGTTGCGAACAGATTCACGGCTCTGTTATAAGCTCGTGGGGTAAGCCTACTATCGGTTATGGTGAAGTGATAAAAACGAAAAATATATTTAATGAAGTTGAAGATATTATTTGCAAATCTATGCCGGTGAAAGGACAGGTTGCTGTAACGTATTCCGATTATGCGTCGGTGTTTTTGAGTGTAGAAAACGTGGCTGCGCCGGCATACCAGCAGTTAATGCAGGAGATGCACGGTATATGCACCTGTGCGGGAATAACCGTAGAATTTATTATGGAACATGTTGACCCTAACCCCTATAAGCTGCTGATTACGCCATACATGCCCGCTATCCGCGATGAGTATTTGCAGAAAGCTGTAAAATTTGTTGAAAATGGCGGCGTGTGGTTGGTGGGGCCAATGACAGGCTACCGTACCAACGAGCATACTGTACACACAGACGCAGGGCTCGGTCGCTTGGATGCGTTGGGCGGAGTAGTAACCGAAGTAACTTTCCCGTCGCGGGATGCGGAAATAACTATTTCTGCAATGGGAATGGACGCCAATGCAAATTACTACACGGCGTTGTTTACGCCTACAGATGCAGTGAGCAAGGGCGATGTAGTAAGCGGGATAGGCAACGGGCTTTCGTTTTTGACTGAACGGCAGTTGGGTAAAGGGAAAATTGTACTGCTTGGTGCGTATCCTTACGGCGAAAACGGGCGTGCCATGTTGCGAGAGATAATTAAGCATTATGCGGGTGAAAACGAACCTTGCCAAACTTCAGAAGGCACCATTGCCATATGTAGAAAAAGCGAAACAAGCGAGTATATCTTCTTTTTAAATATGGACGGCAAAGGCGGCAAATATTTTGCTGCAGCAGATGCTGTTAATGCCCTGACAGGCAAAAAAATACCACCCGGCTGGAATCAGCTGGGCGGGTATGAGTATGTTGTGTCCTATTCTGGTAGGTAGCTGCGCATGGCTAACAAAATTTCATCCACATTATTTTCAAAAAATTTCACGCAAAAATATACCTTCTTTTTTTCAGGCAGTCCAAACTCCATAGGTTCGGTGTAATGATTAGCCATGAAGTGTACCAGCATAATCGTTCTTTTTTAAGGCGAATAGCCACCTTTTTGTTTGCGAACAGGTCGGTGTTGACTATATGAATCATTACCGTAAATAAAGCAGATAAAATAAGTGCCCGGATAAATTCTAAGTACCAAACCCTACCGCGAACACCGCCATATTCAATTATAAATGCCCAAAAAATTTCTTGTGTTTCTTCTGCTATTCTAGGTGATGCTGCACGCTGCTCTGGTGTTAAATAATGGTCGACCCGGGGAGAACCATTAAAAATATATGCTACATGCGGGTGAACAAGAGGGCGCAAATGCCAAAAAGGCTCGTTTATTATCCATCAGAGAAAAAAGCAGCAAGCAAAAAAGGCCAAGCACTTTTCTTGCTATCAGTTTTTTTACAGAATATTTGAACGTAATTTCCTGTTCCAAAATATCACCCTAAAGAAAATAGCACCTAAATAAAACAATATTAAGCTGCAACATTGGAATGGTGAAATGATATGCAAATAATAAACCTAGGCATACTAGCCCACGTAGACGCTGGCAAAACAACAACGGTAGAGCAAATGCTCTTCTCCTCCGGCAAGCTGCGCACGCTTGGCTCTGTAGACAAAGGCAGCACCCAAACCGATTTTCTAGCAGTGGAGCGCGAACGCGGTATTTCCGTTGCGTCCGCAACTGCGGAAATTGAAACAGACGGCATACGCATTTGCATAATAGATACACCGGGGCATATGGACTTTACAGGCGAGGTGGAGCGTACACTTGCTGTCCTAGACGGCGCAATCCTTGTGGTTAGCGCGGCGGAGGGTATTCAGTCACAAACGGAGCGTTTTTGGCGCGCGTTGCAAGAAATGAAACTACCTACTGTTATTTTTCTCAATAAAATCGACCGCGACGGATGCGACCCCGCCGCGGTTTTAAAAGCATTGCAATCGGTGTTTAGTTCCGCAATTATTCCACTAAACAGCCCAGAAAACACAGAAAAACTTTGCCCGATTTCCGAGGAAAGCATCCTAGAACTTTGCGAAAACGCCCCGGGGCTCGCCCACCGCTACTTAAACAACGAAACGTTATCGCCTCACGAAATCCAAACCGCGCTAAAACAGCAAACAGCGGCAGCACAGGCATTCCCGCTGGTGTACGGCTCTGCCCTTAACGGGGTAGGCATCTCAGCCTTGATTGAAACCGTCAAGGCTTTTTTGCCGTCCAAACCACTTGCGCCGGAAGGCGAACCATCCGGAATCGTATACAAAATCGAACACACGACGGCGGGAAAATTTGCGCATATCCGCCTGCGCGAAGGCACCTTACGCAATCGCGACACGGTAAATATCTTCCGTAATGACCTTGAAGAGCCCTTCACAGAAAAAATCACGCAAATTCAAAAAGTGTCCGGCTCTAAACGAGAGGACACTGGAATTTTGCACGGAAATGAAATAGCCGCCGTCTGCGGCATGGCCGGGACAAAAGTCGGCGACATGATAGGTCGCGTATTCGAGCGGTGTAACATAAAAATTGCAGAACCGCTATTTCAATTCCGCGTTTACGGGCCGAAGGGGCAAGAGCGCGAGCTGATTCAAGCTATTTCCGAACTGTCCGACGAAGACCCGTTAATGAATTACGAATGGCTGCCGGATTTGCGCGAACTTGTAATCCGCATCATGGGGAAAATTCAGCTTGAGGTGCTGGAATACTTAATACGCGAGCGTTACGGGCTTGCGGTAACATTTTCCACACCGTCGGTTATATACAAGGAAACTCCAGCGAAACAAGGCATAGGGCTGGAGGTATACACCATGCCAAAACCCTGCTGGGCGGTGGTAAAACTGCAAGCAGACCCCCTTGCGCGGGGCAGCGGTTTTATGTACGAATCGGCAGTGCATGGCAGTGTTTTGTCGCACCGTTATCAGAACCACATAGCAACGTCGGTACGCTCCGCCATAAAACAGGGGCGGCTTGGTTGGGAAGTAACCGACGCAAAATTTACACTTGTTGACGGGCAAGACCATAAATTTCATACGCATCCGATGGATTTTTTTCTAGCAACGCCCATAGCCGTAATGAAGGCGCTGGACAATGCAGGTTCTACGCTGCTTGAGCCGCTTGTGAAGCTGCGGCTTACAGCAGACGAAACATTTGTCAGCAAGTTAATAGGCGATATTATCGCAATGCGCGGCGAGTTCGACAGCCCTGTAATCGATGGCGGCAAAGTAACAATTGAAGCCATTGTGCCCGCCCAGGCATCAATGGACTATTACATTAAATTTTCGTCGCTTACCTCCGGGCGCGGGATTATTTCGTCAGATTTCTATGGTTACAAAGATTGCCCTCTGGAGCTTGGCACCACCGCCCCACGCAGAGGCGTTGACCCATTGGATAGAGATAAATGGATTTTGCATAAGAGAGGTGCACTATGATTAAGTGTAAAATTAGTGGAGGGATAGAGTTATGAAATCAATAGAGATATTAGACGCACTTGAACAAGATGTGAGTTATCTCGAATCATGCATCGAAGCGTACAATAATGGCCTAGTACCGCCTGTTCCAACGGAATATTTATCTGCCTGCATAAAGGAAAATGACGAAGTAGTAGGCGAAATTATGGCAGAAATACATTTTGGAAATGTACTTTTTATTGATATTTTGTGGGTGAATGAAAAATGCCGTGGCAAAGGTTATGCCACAGCACTTATGAATCATATCGAAAAAATAGGCCTAGAAAAAGGCTGCAAACTCAGCCATGTATCTACTTATGAATTCCAAGCGTTAGGCCTTTACGAAAAATTGGGCTATACTGTTTTTGGATACATGGACGGTGTACCGCTTGGGTATAAAGATTACTACCTTCAAAAGAAGCTATCTCCATGTAGCACAGTTGATGCAAACATAAAAATTCACGAGCCCACAGAAGAAGAATTGGAACGCTTTTGCTACGGTTTGCAAGAATATAATAGAAGTAAATTGCTTTTTGACAATATCCCAAAGTCTACTGGTTTTAGCAAATGCATAAAAGTAAACGGTGAAATTGTAGGCGGAATAGTGGCGTATACATTTTGGAATATGGCTGTTGTAGAGACACTCTGGGTCAAAGAAGCGTTTCGCAATAATGGTTATGCCACGGCACTACTAAATGCACTCGAGAGCCACGCAAAAGAACATGGCAGCACCATCATTTACTTAGAAACATTTAACCCACACATGCGAAACTTGTGTGAAAAATTGGGGTATGCTGTCTATGGCATTATGGATGATTATCCTGAAGGGCATAGTCGGTATTATATGTGTAAACAAACGCACATATCTTAAAAAATAATTGCCTGCAAGGAGCTTAGAGGATAATGCGTAAAAATAATCGAGCCATCGTACCCGCTTAGCGATAATAAAAAGTAGTGACGCGCATTGTATTCATAAAAGGATACGGCAACGACCGCCGATGGTATCGTTGCCCCGCTAAGAAGGCCATCAAACCAAAAGAGTTCATATGGTTGCAATATCATCAGCCATAAATTCTACATATCTAAACGCCGTAAACCCTGCTGCACAATAATTAAATCCGAAATATCTGGTTACACCAAATTCATCGTCAAAAGCAAAGCCACCGTATGCTCCAGAACCCATTGCAGCCCAGTCTACCAAAAGCGGCATGTCTGGCCGCAATTCGTCCAGCACAAACAAATCGCCTTCTACAATAAATTGAATTTCTGCACCGTTTATTTTTATGTAGCGAAAATTTTGAATAGGGACGTTAGATATAAAGGCAATGCCCATTTCGCGAGGGTTTCTTATTCCTGTATGTGAAAATTCAATAAAATCATTGAATTGTGTCAAAAGTTCATCTGTAACATAAGCGATAGTTATTTGTATTTCGTTGGTTGCTTGGATTGTGGTGTAGTCTTGCCACTCAAAACCGAAGTGAAAATCATTTTCATCTGAATCTAACGGTGATTCATAACCGTCTGGTTTTTCAACATGAAATTCCTGTGGAGATGGCGTTACGCTATCTTCAGTGGGTGTTTCAGATTGAATATGGATATTACAAGCTGCCAAAAATAAGGCAATGGACAGAAGTGTAGTTCCTAATCTCAATGTGTTCATGAACAATCATCCTTCCAAGTAAAAAAGCCCTGCCCCAGTGTAAACCGGGTACAGGACTTTTGTTGTTCTGCGCTTGACAGGACTTGAACCTGCAAGGCCGTTAAGCCATTAGATCCTTAGTCTAACGCGTATGCCAATTCCGCCACAAGCGCTGGTGCGAGAGATATTCTACAGGAAGTTAAGCATAGTTGTCAATCCTGCGGGGCATGCTACACTAAAAATCCAAATATAAAACGTGCTGCGCTTTCAAATGTATCAAATATTGCAAAAATAATTGCAGGAATAATGCCTATAAAAGCACCACCCCAAGCCAGCAGCAATATTAATATAATTCCATGCCTAAAACTTATAAATCTAAAATAAAGGTCTGTGGGCAAAAAACATGCAAGTATTTTAGATCCATCCAGTGGTGGAATTGGAATTAAGTTAAATACCGCAAGGCCAATGTTTATTTGCACTAAGATAACGAAGAATTCGATTATATAATTGGTAACAATATTTGTATTTCCTCTTGTAAGTATGTGTATGGGCATGACAATAAGCATGGCAACAAAGCCAAAAATAAGATTAGACAAAGGACCGGCGGCCGCAATAATAGCCATGTCTTGCTTAGGATTTCTTAAATTATAGGGGTCTACCATTACGGGTTTTGCAAAACCAAACCTAAAAATGATAAGCAATATCAGCCCTATAGGGTCTACATGGCGTATAGGGTTAAACGAAAGTCTGCCATCCACTTTTGCGGTACGGTCACCCAAACGGTAGGCGGCATAACCATGCGAAAATTCATGTACAGTAAGGGCAAGTATTATAGCCGGAAGGGTAAGCAGCCAAAACTCCAGCGTAAATAGATGATCAAAAGAAAACATAACTTCCTCCTAATGTTGCAATCTCGAATAAACTTCAAATGCATTATTATAGAAAACATCCTCGTGCGCACTCGCGGGGATTATTTTTTTGCAAAATTCTACGTAAGACTTCATTGGGGCTATAGGCCAGTCTGTGCCAAATAGGGCTTTTTTGTAATTATTCAAAAATTGCAAGCCCAATGTGTAGTGCTGCATAACAAGTTCCCGTTTTTCTGTTGCGGCTATAAGCGCATCGTCGCCCGCCAAAAGCCCGGAAATATCTAAGAATACATTGCGGTTTTTGAATGCAACTTCACAGCCATCCATTATCCAAGGGTCGCCCATGTGGCACAGTAGAAATTTTGTATCGCGGAATTTTATAGCCACACGGTCTGCTTGCAAAGGGTGCGAATATTCTAAAAGTCCCTGCTCGCTGTAAGTATCGCCGGTGTGGATTGCAACGGTTAGGCCAAACTCTGCCGCAATATTGTAGATAGGCGTATAGATAGGGTCATGCACATGATAGTGGTAGTACCCGGCATAAATTTTGAACCCTACAATGGTTTTGTTTTTTTTGACACCACCAATAATTTGCGCAATAGCCTCATCATTTAACGTGTGTGGGTTAATGCCTATGCAGGTGTAAAACTCGGGCGGTATTTTATCCAAGTCGGCAAACATTGGCGTTTTGGCCGCTTTGTCCGGGAAGGAGAACCGAGACGACTCCGTAAGCCCCATGCAGATAGAGCCTACTATCCCTGCATCTTCTCTTTCTTTTAAATAGCCATCGTAAGAGTAATCCACTTTAGATTCATCTGCCGCGCCATAAAAGGCTTGTACGTTGGAGAAATGCATGTGTGCATCAAAAATTTTCATTCTCAGCCTCTTTTCAACAATACATTGTTTTCATATTCTCTAACCAGCGGCAACCACTCTTCGTCCAGTGGAACATTGTTGCGTGCGCAAAATTCTTCCCAAACGGCACCAAATGGCAGGGTTTTTGCGCTTTCCATGCGCACCATTAAATCTGTGAAGTTGCCTGCGTCTTGTAACTTGGTTAACGCTTCCCAAGGTGTTAATAGTGCGATAAGTAAGGCTTTTTGCATGTTGCGGGTGCCAACAACCCAGGCCGCAATCCTATTAATAGATGCGTCGAAGAAATCTAGCCCAACCAGTACCTTGTCCAGCGCGTTGCAGCGCACAATTTCTGCGGCAATATCTTTCACTTCGTCTTCCAAAAGCACAACGTGGTCGGAATCCCAGCGCACTGGGCGGGTAACATGCAGTGGTATTTTATCAAACTGGGTTAAAAGGCTTGGGATTTTGTCGCTTGCGCGCTCGGTTGGGTGGTAGTGCCCGTTATCCAGTAGGTTGTACACATTTGGCTTTTTTGCCGTGTATGCCAAATAGAATTCGTTACTGCCTACGGTGTATGATTCCAGTCCTATGCCAAACACTTTGCTTTCTACACAGTCTACAACGTTTTTTGCTTCTTCTGCAAAAATTTCATCAAGGCTCTTTTTCAGGCGCATGCGTGGGCCTAGGCGGTCGGCGGGTATATCCTTCATGCCGTCCGGTATCCACACGTTAAATACAACATGGCTGCCTAGCTCTTTTGCCATATGTTCCGCAATTTTGCGGCAAGCAATACCATGATGCACCCAAAATGTGCGTGTGGTCTCACACGGGCTGGAAAGGGTTAAATTATCCTTTACCATTGGATGGGCAAAAAATGTTGGGTTAAAGTCAATGCCTAAGCCACGTTCTTTTGCGTACTGTATCCATTTTGCAAAATGCGTGGGCAAAAGTGCATCTCTATCTGCTGCGTCACCATCAAATATGGCATAACAGGCATGCAAGTTAATGCGATGCTTGCCTGGGATAAGCGAAAGGGCTTTGTCGTAGTCGGCCATCAACTCTTGTGGGTTGCGGGCTTTGCCCGGGTAGTTACCGGTGGCTTGTATTCCGCCGGATAATTCTCCCACGTTTTCAAAACCGGAAACATCATCGCCCTGCCAGCAATGTATGGAGATGGGGGTGGTTTGCAATTTTGTCAGAGCCGCTTCTGTGTCTATGCCAATTTTTGCATAGCGGTCTTTTGCCAGTTGATAGTAATTGCTCATATTATCCTCCGATATATGAAATTCGTTCGCTTAACGGTACGCGCTCGCGGCGGCTACCTTCACCATCAGGTTTGCCTATTGGCAACACTGTCCATAGATGAAAATCTTGCGGCTTGCCTAAAAATTCCACTGCTTTTTTTTGCACGTCTTCTCGCCAGTATGGGCTGTCCAGCCAAACAGACGAATAACCCAGTGCCGTTGATGCAAGCAGCATGTTTTCTGCCGCGGCAGAGTAGTCTTCTTTTTCAAAATTGGTTGGGTCAGGGTTTGGGGTGGCTTTTGAACTGTCTGTTAGTATTGCGATAGCGGCCGGTGCTGTTTTTAGCACACGGGCAGGAGAAATATCATGCAGTTTTTGCACCGCTTCCCTATTTGGCAAAATTACAAAGTGTACCATTTGCCTGTTCATGCCATTTGGCGCGGCAAGTCCTGCGCCGGCAATTTTTTCCAAATGTTCTCGGGGTACCGGATCGGGTAAAAAGTCCCCCTTGTGGCTGTAGCGTTTTTCTACTGTTTCAAAAAAATCCATTTTGTATTCTCCTTCCTTTTCTTTCACCAACCCTCTCGTGCGCCACTTTCCAAAACGATAGGCCAAAAAGCCTATAATCGTGTTGGTAGTCCACCCAAGCAAAAGGGAATAAAACAGAGCTTCCGGCGTACCCAAAAAGTGTGCAAAAATATACGCGGACGGCAAGCGGATAAGCAAAGTATTAACTATCGACCCCCACAGTGGTGTTACGGCATCTCCCGCGCCGCGGATAACCCCCCAAAGCACCATGTTAACGGCAAAGATAACATAACCCGGCACCAAAATGCGCAACATTCGCATGCTCATAACAGCAACTTCCGGCGTGTTACTAAATGCGCGAGCTATGTATGGCCCAAAAATAAGCAGAATACCAACCAGCACAACAGCAGTACCAAAGGCCATCATAATACATTGTTTAAGCCCCTTTGACATTCTGTCCAGTTTGCCGGCACCCATGTTTTGTCCGGCAAAAACCGTCATGGCGTTGCCGAATGAGAAGTTGGGCATCATAACAAAACCGTCTATACGCATTACAATTATATTTGCCGCAAGAAAGCCCGGGAAAAGCAAATCGAAGTCGTTTGCAAGCGGCTGAATGATCATCATAGAAATAGCAAATATTGCTTGAGAAACAGCGGTGGGCACGCCCAGCCTTAACACCTGCGCAACATATTTTTTTTGCGGCCACAGATATTTGAAACTAAGGTCAAAGACATCGCGCATTTTTAGCAAACGGCGCAAACATAAAATACTTGTAAGCCCCTGTGCTGTTACGGTACCAATGGCGGCACCCCATACGCCCCAGCCAAGTATGGGTATAAAAAGGAAGTTGAAGCCTATATTCAGCACACTTGCAATGGCCAAATACAAAAGCGGCGAGAAAGCGTCGCCCAAGCCGCGCAATATGCCGGAAAGGATATTGAAATACGCCAGCCCCAAAATGCCCAGCATCATAACATTCATATACAGTACGCTGTCGTCCAAAATTTCTGCCGGTGTGCGCAAAAGCACTAAAAGAGGGCGTGTTACAAATGGCCCAACCGCCATCATAACAACGCCCAAAATTGTAGTAATTGTAATTGCCGCACCAATGGTGCGTGATAGTTCTTCACGCTTTTTGGCACCAAAATACTGGGCAACCATAACGCCCACGCCCATTGCTATGCCAAACATAATAACCATTATCAAAAAGAAGATAGGTATAGTAGTACCCACGGCGGCAAGTGCATTGTCGCCTACATACTGCCCCAAGATAATAGCATCTGCCGTAGAGTACATTTGCTGGAACAAGTTACCTATAAGAAGGGGCACGGTAAACAGCAAAAGACTTTTCCAAGGGGTACCCTTAGTCATATCTATGCCGGAAATTTTACGTTTGAAATTTTGAATAGAAGACAATTGAAACACCTCGTAGATAGTATAGCAAATATGAAGCGGTAAAGTAAGTAAAAAATAAGGTGCCATTTCTTGCTTAATTCGGTATAGTACAAATATCAAAACTCAAGTAAAGGAGCACACGCATGTTTTATGAAAAATTATCCGAGAGACTATCTCTCCCGCAAGAAGTAAGGGAATTAATATTTGAAATCAAGCAAAAACTTGGCGATTTGCCTGAGCTGCAAAATCTGTTATTTGCCAATGAAAATACAACCGAAAAAATGCAAGAAGAAATAAAGCAGCTATCTAAGGGAACAAAAATCCATGAATATACGTTAAGTTTTTATATACTATTCATTTCAGCAAAAAGGCTATGGGAGGTGTATAGCGAACGCGGTATAAGTGAAGAGATCTTTTTCAACACGATGATGGATTTAAAGTACAAACTGGACGAGTGCAAAATGGTACACGACATTTGGGGTACATTTGTATTTGAATGGTATCCGGGATTCTACCATTTGCGGCGGTTTGGGCTGGGGCGGCTACAGTATGACGTTGCCACATACCAATGGGACGACTACACAAAAAACGGCGTAACGGTTAAAAAAGGCGACCCGGTTTACTTCTGCCATATCCCGTCAGCAGGGCCTTTGACTAAAGAGCTGCGGCTGGATTCGTACAAAAAAGCGTTTGAATTTTTTGGGCGTAATCCGTTGGTTATAGTCACAGACTCGTGGATTCTGTACCCAGGGCAAAGAGAATTTTTGCCGTCTGGCAGCAATATTTTAGACTTTATGAACGACTTTGATATTATTTCATCTGAGGACAGGGAAACCTTCACCAACGCATGGCGCGTGTTTGGCAAGTTCCATACCCTTCCACCGGAGCAATGGCCGCAGGAAACATCCTTACAGCAAGCATATACTGGGCGTGTGCTAAGTGGGAAACCTACCGGCAAGGGTAGGGGGATAATCATTTTTGATGGAGAACGGATTTTGTAATTATTGTGCTATAATGGCCTTGGACATTTTCTAAGGGTTTGCCCGTATTAAGATTAAGTCTCAGTTTCGGCCTTTTGGTGAGAAGCGTTCCAGCCTGTTTATCAAGCGGATTGAGGACGATTAATAAACAAAGAAAAGTGCGCAAATGCACTTTCCTATGGAGGTTACATAATGCTAAAAAAACTATTATTTTCACTTGCAATATCACTTGCGGTACTCACCACAACATCTTACGCCATGGAGATTCTCTACCAACACACCACCACAGAAGAAATTTCCCATGCGGTTACATACGAACATAATAGGCTAATGACCACAAACGGAATGTTAGATGTTCATATCCTATACATAGACCTTGCCGACCCACATACATACATAAACCCGCTAACAAGCCATCGCGGCCTTGGCAGGAGGGAAACCACGCTAAACCTTGCCCGCAACAATGATGCATTGGCTGCAATAAATGCAGACTTTTTTGGCCTTGCGGGCAGCTATTCCGTACATTTTGGCCCACTTGCGCAAGATGGCACTTTGCTTGCCGCTAATGCCCATACGAACCATACATACAACCAATACGCCACGCTTTTTGTGGACATGTTTGGCGTGCCGTTTTTCAACTACATTCGCACAGATATTCGATTCTACAATAACGGCGTGCAAAACATTGATTTAAACGCCTACAACACAGTAGGGCACACGTTGGAATGGCCAATGGTAATAGACCGCCTTGCAATGAATGACACTTCCGAGTTAGACGCCCGCTTCCCCGGGCTTGTTAAAGTAGTGGTGGAAAACAACGTTATAACAAGCGTATCTTGGCCGGGATTTACCGTGGATGTGCCGGAAAACGGTTATGTAGTCATTTTGCCGGCGCGTTTTGCCTACCGCAGCCACTTGTTTAGGGTAGGGGATTCTGCCCGCTTGGAAATTTCCAACACATTAAATATAGACTTTTCTCGTATGCAAACTGCAATAGGCGGCGGTGGGTTGCTGCTGCAATTTGGACAAGTAGTCAGCGACCAAGGCATGGTACCAGCCGGGCGGCAGCCACGCAGTGCCGTTGGCATAAGCGCAAACGGACAACGGTTAATTTTAATGGTAGTAGACGGCCGCAGCCATTCTGTGGGCGTAACACACAGCGAGTTTGCCGAGTTTATGCGCAATGCCGGGGCTTTTAATGCCATGCATTTTGATGGCGGCGGCTCTTCTACAATGGTGGTAAGCGACCAGGGCGAAAACCATAGAGTTGCTAACACTCCTGCCGACAGTAGCCAGCGTGCAGTTATAAATGCCCTTGGTGTGTTTGATAATGCCCCATTGGGGGAAATGGTTGGCTTGTCTTTTGCTATGGAATCAGATGTGTTGATAGCAGGCTTGGGTGCACGTGCTATTGTATTTGGCGTAGACGCACGAGGCCAGCGAATAGAAATAGGGGAAGTAACCTTTAGCGCTGCGGGTGGTGGTGCATGGACAGGTAATGTTTACACGCCAAGCCAAACCGGCGCACACGAGCTTAGAGCCACATATGGCGATTTTAGCGCAACATTAAATATAAACGCACACTTGCTGGCTGAACTTAGGCCTTCCGTTGCCAATATTTCTACATTTGAAGGCAGACGCACGACATTGCAATTTACAGCAATCACAAACGAAGGCGTATCTGTAAGCAATGTAACTGTGCCCGGTTTAACAGTATCCCCTGCCAGCCTTGGGCGTTTTGAAGGCGGAAACTTCATTGCGGGGGCAAGCGGCAGAGGATACATAACCGCACAGTTAGGGAATGTTCGCACATTTATTCCTGTGTCGGTTGTTGGCAATGGCATAGCAATAAACATGGGTGGTGCGGCATTTTCCGCCACTTCTCACCCAATAGACGGCATGGCTACTGTAGCAATAGAAAACATAGGCGGGCGAGATGCTATCGGTTTAAACTACGCATTCTTAGCTGTTAGCCACACCCAAGCGGCATATGTTGTTTTTGATACTCCGCTACAAATTCCCGCAGGGGCAAGCCATCTTGCTTTGCAAGTGTTTGGTGATAACAGCGGCCATTGGTTGCGTGGCAGAATAATTGACCAAAACGAGCAAGTCCATTTAATAGATTTTACCCGCAATGTTAACTTTGAAGGCTGGCAAGAAGTAATAGCCACCTTGCCAAGCGGAGCATTGGTTTTAGACCAAATATATATGGTGTCCTTAAACTCAGCCGAAAGCACGCGGCATACAACAGCATTTGCGGGGCTCAGGGCGTTATTCCCTCCAGCAAACCAAGTGACTGTGCCGGAGTCTACTCGTTTCCAAGATACCGCAAGGGTATCGGAATTCTTCACAGGTTTGCCCGGTACACTAACTTACACATTTACAATGCCGGAAGCGTTTGAATATGCTGCTGTGCAGGTGGGCAGCTTTTCTGTAACTACGTTGGCAACTTACAACGGCAGCATTGTGCGCAGCCAATGGGCTACGCTGTTGCAGGACATTCGCCGCGTAAACGCTACAAATGTTCTTGTATTAATAGAAGATTTAAATTTGCGCCAAAGCATGGAATTTGAACTTTTGCATCTCGCAATGCAAGAATTAAGGGCAGAAGGGCGCACAGTAACGGTAGTAAGCGCCACCGCAACAGAAACCGCTGTAACTTTGCGTGATGGAATACGCTACATCAATTTGGCAACAATGGAAGATGAACTTGCAAGCATTCGTTTTTGGGTAGGTACGCATGGACAAATCTGGTGGAACTAAAACGGCGCGTACTGTCGCGCTGATGATGTCGATAACAATAATAGGCAAAATATTGGGGCTGTTGCGTGACAGAATGCAGGCAGGCTACTTAGGTGGCGGCACGGCAGAAGCCACGGCATTTATGCATGCAAGTTTCCTGCCTCGCATTTTTTTGGATATAATGTTTGCGGCGGCTTTTTCCGCAAGTTTTATTCCCGTGTTTTCTTCTTATGTAGAACTAAAAGGCAAAAGGGCAGCGTTTGATTTGGCTGCCCTTTTTCTTAGTATCACCACGGTTTTAACCATCGGAGTTGCAATTGTGGCGGTTATTTTTGCCCGCCCTATTTTTATTGCCACAATTGGTGAGGCAAATTTGCCGCCCGGCACTATTGAACTTGGCACAACTTTGTTTAGGTTTATGTTGCCGCTTATGGTACTAAGCGGCGTGGCGTTTACGTTTGCGGGCATATTGCAGTCGCTTGGCGAGTTTAAGCTGCCGGCGGCCATGAGTATTGTGTCTAACGGCATTATTATTTTGTACTATTTTTTGCTTATGGATAGGTTCGGCGTGTATGGCTTGGCGTTTGCCTTCCTTGCAGGGTGGGTGATGCAGGCTGTTATTCAGGTGCCATTTTTGGTTAAACATAAATTCAAGTTTAGGTTCTGCCTGGATTTGAAAGACCCGGGGATACGGCAGATTGCTAAACTTGCACTACCGGTTATCGTTAGCTCGTGGGTGGTGCCGGTTAATATTGGTGTAAATGCACGTGCGGTAGACGGTCAGTTTATTACGGCACTGCATTTTGCCAACACGCTTTTTATGATAATAAGCGGCGTGTTTATACTTAGTGTGTCGAATGTAATTTTCCCAAAACTATCGCGGCAGGTGGCAACCGGGGATGAAAAGGGCTTTGTAGCTACATTAAATGAAACGGTTAGTGCGGTATTCTTTTTCCTTGTGCCGCTTACGCTTGGGCTTATGCTTTTAAGCCGCCCATTGGTTAGTTTGATATTTGGCTGGGGATATTTTGGCGAAGGCGATGTAGCAGTAGCGGGGCAGGCTTTATTTTTCTTTTCAATAGGCATTGTGGGCTTTGGCTTGTTTACTGTGCTTAGCCGTGCTTGTTTTGCCAAGATGAATGGTAAGGCACCTACTGTTGCGGCTGTTGTTGCGTTGGCGGTAAATGCGGTGCTTAGTTTTGCCTTGGCACCCGTTTACCAAGTTGTAGGGGTTGCCATTGCGGGGGCCGCTTCGCAAATTGTTGGTGCATTGGTATTGGTTGTTGTGTTAACTAAAAAAGGTGCCCTTGTTTGGAAAACGAGCACCTTTGTGAATTTGGTGAAGATAGGTGTTGCTACCGGTTGTATGTTTGTGGCGGTGTTGTTTTTAAGGGAGTATTTTTATGGGGCGCATGAACTTTTGTTGTTGGGTGTAACGGGTGTAGTGGGTGTGGTCGTGTATTTTGGAATAACGTTGCTAACTGGAACAAGGGAAATGGATTGGGTTAAGGGGTTTTTGAGGAAGGAAAAAACATGTTAACGTTGCAAAGAGCCACAAAAAGCCTTACCCCTTACCTTCACCTCACAAAGCGGCGTCTTAACCCGAACATACTCCACCTTCCCAGGGCAAACCTGATAAACCCCAAGGCAAGCAAGCACATACCAAGCCGCCATAGTCCCATTATCCTCATCCCCCGGGAAACCATCACTTTCCGCACTAAACAGTTCCTCAACAATTCTACCGACCCAATGGTCGGTTTTTTCTTGCCTACCTATAGCCGCATACAGAAAAGGAATATGAAAACTAGGCTGGTTGCTAACAGCGCACTGCCCAAAATCAACAGCGGCCATCTCCGTCATTTCGTGTATTTCCATGCCGTAGTGGTCTGCACCGTAGCCGGGAGGCGTGGCAAATAATTCATCCAGCTTTTTCTCAAACCCTTTTGCACCGCCGTACAAACTAGCCAATCCATCAATATCATGGTACACGCCAAAACCGCATTGCCAAGCAGAACCTTCGGTATATTCTCCACCCCAGTCGCAAGAATCAAAATTTTCTTTGCGGCTGCCGTCAATACCTAACCCGCGTATAAAGCCTGTTTCTGCGTCAAATAGCTGTTTATAACCTTGGCTGCGCTTTAGATATTCCTCTTTAATATCACCTTTCCCTAAAACAGATGCCACTTGTGCAATGCAAAAATCGCCATAATGGGAATCCAGCGAGTTGTTCACACTTTCCCTTATATGTCGTGGTACGTGGCCGTATTGGTTATACTCCTCCACACCAATGCGTCCGTTTCTTGGGTCGCTTGCTTTAATTTTAGAATGCTTTAGCATCCCTTCAAATGCCGTCTCCAGCCATTCGCCGGTAAGTATGCCCTTAACGGCGGCATCGGCAATAACTGCGTCTATAAGCGTGCCGGGCATGCACCCAAATTCGCCAAGTGCAGGCCAGCGGAGCAACCAGCCTGTGTCTTTGTATATCTGTATATATCCCTTCACAATACCGGCATAAGCATCTGGGTCAATGATAGATAACAAGGGATAAACGGTGCGGTATGTATCCCAAAAACCGTTGTTGGTGTAGGTTTCGCCCTGCCGTATTTCTCCGTCGTGCGCACAGTAATGAACAGGCTCGCCTGCTTTGTTAATTTCATAACTTTTATGCGGATACAAAAACGAGCGGTAAAGGCAAGAATAAAAAGTGCGTTTCATCTGCTCGCTTGGGAATGTTGCTTCTATTAAAGAAAGTTTTGCCTCCCAGGCTGCAGATGCTTTCTCGCGCATTGCATCGAAATTACTTTCGCATTCGCGTTCCATATTAAGTAATGCCTGCTCCGTTGATATATAAGAGCTTGCAAAACGGATATTTGCCTGCCTTGCTAAAAGTGCTACGTTCAAACCTGTGTTATGCCCTGTTATCTGCCACCCGGGCTTAACGGAACCATCTGCACAGGTTACAACGGCATTTTCCATGTCAAAATCACAATCAAATTCCAATACAATGTGCATCTTAAAGTTTATTGCGCTTTTATCATATGCATGGTCTGTCCAGCCGTAAATGCGGCGGTTTTTTGCATCAACTTCATAATGATACAAGCCATCCAGCGGCAACAGTGCAAAGCGGGGCAAACGTTTGCCGTAATAATTTAAACGAATGCAGGCACTGCGTTCACCAGGGGTTAACTCAAAAGTTGTGTTATATCGCAAAAAATCAAGTTTAAGATAGTCCGGGCGAATTATAGCCGCTTCCGGGCGGTAGCCAGACCAGCGAGAGTCAGGGGTAGTGAAAACATCACCTTCCTGTGGCATAAGCACAAATGCGCCATAATCTCTTATCCAAGGGCTTGGCTGGTGAGTTAGGCGAACGCCTTCCAAGCATCTGTCGTCCGGGTGAAAAAACCACGCGCCTCTGTCGGAGGCGGTTTGCGGAGAAAAGCCACCCATACCAAATGGCATTTGTATCATAGGTAATGTGTTGCCGTTGGAATAACGCATTGTAGATTTGGTGCCTTGGCGGATATTTACATAGTCAAGAAGTTTCATGCTGTTCACTCTTTCTAGTTTAGTATTGCTTGTACTTTAACATAAAAATTCAAAAGTGCTACAAGACATCCCCAAAACCTTGAGGCCTTTTTAGTGTGCGGAAAAAATATATAAAAAAATGTGCTGTACGACAAGTTTCGGCAAAATATGAATGGCGTGTTTGGTAAATTATGTATGAATTTAATGCTTGGCCAACATCATAGGCTTTCGTAACGGTAGGAGGTGGTTTTATGAAACGGAGTATTTCAAAAACGTACCCGTTACTAAAAGGGGGGTAGCTGTACGTAGACAATGTTAGACATTCCAAACATAAAAGGAGGATATTTTTTAATGACAGAAAAATTCAAACGAATGATGGCGCTAGCTCTTGCGCTTGTTATGGCTTTTGGTTGGCTGGGTTTTGAGCCTGTAAATGTGCAGGCATCCACCGGCGAAGGATTCAACTGGAGAGTTGTAACCGGTGGCGCACTGGAAGTTATACCCGGAGCTAACGAAGCCGAAAGCGGCAACAACTTGCGTGCCACAATAAACAACCCAGAGCATAACGATAGAACAATATACATCCCCGAGGGTATATATCATATCGGTGCGCCTGAAACAGCGCTTGTAACGCAACCGGGGCAAACGATTATAGGCGTGGGCAATGTCCGCATATATGACCGTATACCCGGCAACCGCCAGAGTGCCAGCATAGGCAGGGCTCTGTTGTTTATGACACAAGATAATGTGTCAATCAGCAACGTAACACTTGTCGGTCCCGAAACGAATCGTTTACCTGCCTTCCGCAATCCGAGTGTAATAAGAGTAGGCGGCAACGGAGGCGTTAGAACAAGTGGAATTTCTTTAACGGATGTGCATGTTGTTGCCAATAATTCACGCAGCGGAATTTTGGTAATAGGTAGCGATGGCGTTAACCTTACCAATATCACGCTATCCGGTGGCCCTATTGAAGATACGATTGGCACCGGCGGCATTATGATTACAAACAGCGACAATGTTACTGTTACAGGCCTTGATGTTACAAATCTGCAATTGCCAAGTGGCGATGGCCCAAGCCAACATTATGGACATATCGTACTCAGCACCTTCTGGGAGATATATGGCGGCCCAAGCATTAATGGCTTGGAAATTACCGGAATTAACCCGGTTGAAGGCACCAGCGTGGTTCTTGTATTGCCGGAAGAGGGCGACATTTACGCTCATCATGCAGCAAACTTTGCAGATGCTCTTTCCACAGTTGACTTCGCAAACATAAGCATCCCACAGTTTTCACACGTGCTAACGTACAATGATGACGGCGATTTTACCGGTCGCTTATTCAGCAATTTAACAGCCGCAGAAGCTGCTGCCCGCGATGCGGTTAGCAGTGGCGCAGAGGTAAGACTTTATCAATTTGGCCAAACTACGTACCGTGACTTTTTGCCCACCGGCATAAGAAGAATTGGCCCACAGTGGCACAGGCATGTAAATGTGGAATATGGCGACGCGCCACCTCATTACACGCTGGAAGTTAGCCTTTACCCTACAGGCAGCGTAATGCCTCTGGGTTGGACAGTCGAGTGGGTGCAGTCGAGCGGAACATCGCTTGAGTGGTATCCGGATAACACTCAGGCACCCGAAGGCCTGTATGCAGATTTAAAAGCTGTAGCGTTTGGCACTTCTGTTTATACCGCTCAGCTGCTTAATGCAAG
>Ga0123355_10002512_pt1 | contig 25983 bp, 27 predicted proteins | sample TergutEmb28metaG_3_FD_89872 | JGI IMG/M metagenome (GOLD analysis project Ga0123355, IMG submission 89872) | Embiratermes neotenicus P1 segment gut microbial communities from Petit-Saut dam, French Guiana - Emb289 P1 | ecosystem: Host-associated > Arthropoda: Insects > Digestive system > Gut ...
GCTCCCCCCCCCCCGCGAGGAAGAACCCGAGCCGAAAACCACCCCCCCCACCGAAGCCCCAACCGACCCACTCCCCACCGACCCGCCCCCCGCCGAAATCGAACCCGCCGATGAAACCGATACCGACGAAGAATCCGCACCCAACAGAACGTGGATGTGGACGATGTTACTACTGATCCCCATCGTAGGCGGTGCAACATGGCTAATGAACCGCGTGATGACAAAAAAACGCAATAAATAAATTTAATCCCGCAATACAAAAACCCCTTGGAATGAGGCTCGCCATTGCCTTGCCCAAGGGGTTTTTGCAATATAACCCGATTAATTTCGGATAATTTCTTGTTAAAATTGAATTGCTATAATACAATGCGAACATCCGCATTAAACAACGCAAGCCAAAAATAAAATAAGAGAATCGGAGGATAACAATGAATGAAATTAAATGCCCAAAATGCAATGAAAAATTCACCATCGATGAGGCAGGATACGCATCCATTGTTAAACAAGTACGTGACGACGAATTTCACGCCGAGCTCCAAAAACAAGAAGCACTATTAAAATCCGACAAAGCAAATGCCGTAAAATTGGCTGAAGCAAATGTTAAAAACGCAATGCAAGAAGCACTTGCAGAGCGGGACAATGAATTGGTTTTAATAAAAACCAAGTTAGCATCCGTGAACGCCGAAAGGGATAACGCCATATCCCTTGCCGAACAAAAAATGAAAAATAACTTGATGGACGAGTTATCCAAGAAGGAATCTGAATTATTGTCCATAAGACATACAATGGAACAAAATGAACTGAAAATTAAAACAGAAAACGATAGAGCACTTCATGATTTAAAAAACAAACTAAACGCTACAGAAACCGAAAAAAAGCTGGCCGTTTCCGAAGCCGTTGATGAAGTTAAAAGGGAATGTGAAAGATTGCGGTTGGAATTACAGCAGAAAGAAATGGAAAAGGCATCCATCAAAGAAAGGCATGAATCAGAAATTAAGGTGCGCGAAGATGAAATAAAGCGCATCAATGATATGAAGGCAAGGCTTTCAACCAAGATGGTGGGCGAAACATTGGAACAGCACTGCCAAATCGAATTTAACCGCGTTCGCGCTATGAGCTTTCCCAATGCTACGTTCAAGAAGGATAACGAATCCAGTGCCGACAGCAAAAGCAAAGGTGATTTTATTTTCCGCGACCATGATTTGGACGGGAATGAAATCATATCGATTATGTTTGAAATGAAAAACGAAAACGACACAACGGCTACAAAGAAAAAGAATGAAGATTTTTACAAGGAATTGGATAAAGACCGCAGGGAAAAAGCATGTGAATATGCCGTTCTCGTTTCCTTGCTTGAAGCAGACAATGAACTTTACAACGGCGGGATTGTTGACGTATCGCACGAATATCCGAAAATGTTTGTCGTGCGCCCGCAGTTTTTTCTACCGATGATAGGGCTTTTGCGTAATGCCGCGCTTAATGCATTGCAATATAAAGCCGAATTGGCACTTGTTAGAACTCAAAATATCGATGTAACCCATTTCGAAAACCGGTTAAATGATTTCCGTGAAGCGTTTGGCCGAAATTATCGACTGGCATCGGAACGTTTTTCTGACGCGATAAAAAACATTGATAATTCCATCGCGCAGTTACAAAAAACGAAAGAAAACTTACTTAATTCAGAAAACAATCTCCGCCTTGCAAATAATAAAGCGGATGATTTGACGGTAAAAAAACTAACACATAATAATCCGACCATGACGGACAAATTTAATAATTTAAAATCGTTTGATTGATAAATGAATGGAGCGATCGTCAATGAAAAAAAACATCGAAATTGCCCAATTCGGTGAAGGCAACTTTTTGCGCGCATTTGCCGATGAAATGATTGATGCAGCCAACAAAGCCGAAGTGTTTGACGGCGGCGTGGCGATTATCAAGCCGATCCCGTTGGGGGATTTGTCCAAGTTTGAGGCGCAGGGGTTAAAGTACAACGTTGTGTTGCGGGGGATGCAAAATGGGGAAGCGGTAGTTACCCATCGGCGTATTGATTGCATCTGCAGCGTGGTAGATCCTTATGTGGATTTTTCTGCGTATTTGGGCATTGCCCGCGGGGAAGCATTGCGCTTTGTCATTTCCAACACTACGGAGGCAGGGATTGCCTTTGATGCAGCGGATGCGTTTGAAAATAAACCGGCTCATTCCTTCCCCGGTAAGCTAACGCAATTTTTATACGAACGCTATGTGTTTTTTGCCGGTGCTGCGGATAAAGGCTTGATTGTGCTGCCCGCAGAATTGATTGAACAAAACGGGAGCAAGCTGCGAGATTTTGTATTGGATTATATAAAATTGTGGGCGTTGCCCGACGCTTTTGCCGCTTGGGTACGTGATACATGCTTGTTTTGCAACACCTTGGTGGACCGCATTGTGTCGGGTTATCCTGCCGATGAAGCGCAGGAATTGGCGCGCACATTACCGGACGGACGAGATGATTTGATGGTGGTGGGCGAACCCTTTGGCTTGTGGGTCATTGCCCATGAAAGATATGAAGCGGTGCAGGCCGCGTTTCCATTGGACAAAGCGGGTTTGCCCGTGGTTTTTTGTGCGGATGAAACGCCTTATCGCGTGCGCAAGGTGCGGTTATTAAACGGCGCGCATACGACGATGGTTTTCGCGGCGCATTTGTCGGGATTTGAAACGGTGGGCGAGGCAATGGCGGATGCCACGATGCGCGCGTTCGTCAAACGTGTGCTGTATGACGAAATCGCCCCCACGGTGCCGTTGGGGATACAAGAAGTGCGCGCGTTTGCCGATTCGGTTATCGAGCGTTTTGACAATCCGTTTATCAAACATCGCCTGTTGAGCATTGCGCTCAATTCTGTGTCCAAGTGGAAAACGCGTGTGATGCCTACGTTGTTGGATTATCAGGCAGCTACAGGCAATTTTCCGTCGGGAATATGCTTGGGCTTGGCGGCGATGAAAATTTTTTATGATAAAAACACGGGCGATACGCAAGACGGGGCAGATTTCCCATTGTTTTGGGATGCGGAAATCGGCGGTGTGGCAGGTTTGAAGGATTATGTTTGTTCAATGATAACCGAAATCCAAGCATTGGGCCTGCAGGAAGTGTTGTTAAATCAATTATCCGGAGGCGACCAATGAACATGTTAAAAATCCACCCCACCGACAACGTAGCCGTCGCATTGGAAGGGGAACATATCCGACACAAAATCGCGCTGGCACCCATCAAGGCCGACGAGCAAGTGATTAAATACGGTTACCCCATCGGCACCGCAACGGCAGATATCCCTGAAGGTGCGCACGTGCACACCCACAACATGCGTACCAATTTAAGCGGTATCATCGAATATGCTTATGAACCGACCCTCGTTGAAACGCCGATACAACGCATCGACAGCACGCAAAGTGACACCGGCACCGGACTGACCCCCGACACGTTTATGGGATACAAACGCGCCAACGGCAAGGTCGGTATCCGCAATGAAGTTTGGGTTGTACCGACGGTCGGCTGTATCAACATAACGGCGGAGCGGATTGCACAATACGGGCGGATGCTGTTGTCGGACCATGAAAAAAATATCACTCGTGATAATAACACCCATGCAAATGGCACAAACGAATGCATAAACAAGCCCAATGATGTGGGTGTCGTCGATGGCGTATATGCCTTTGGCCACCCATACGGCTGCTCACAAATGGGCGACGACCAAGAAAACACGCGCCGCGCCATCGCAGGGTTGTTGCGCCACCCCAACGCCGCGCAAATTATCGTGTTGGGGCTGGGCTGCGAAACCAACGACATAACGAGCTTGCAACACGCGCTGGGTGATTTTGATATGACGCATATCACTTTCATCCAATGCCAAGACAGCGACGACGAAATTGCCGAAGGCGAAAAGGCCATGCGCATTGCATTGGAACGCGCCCAAACCGCCCGACGTGAGTCCGTACCCATGGGCGAATTAATTGTAGGGCTCAAGTGCGGCGGGTCAGATGGTTTTTCGGGCATTACGGCCAATCCGCTGTGCGGAGCTTTTGCGGACAGGCTCATTGCCGAGGGCGGCGCGATCATGCTTACCGAGGTGCCGGAAATGTTCGGCGCGGAGACGATACTCATGAATCGTTGCGCCACACCCGCGTTATTTGATCGTACCGTGTGCATGATTAACGACTTCAAACAATATTTCTTATCCAACGGGCAAAGCATTTATGAAAATCCATCCCCAGGCAACAAAGCGGGCGGCATTACCACGTTGGAAGATAAAAGCTTGGGCTGCGTGCAAAAAGGCGGCACGACCAACGTCACCGACGTGCTGGCATACGGGCAGCCCTTGACCCAACGCGGGCTCAATTTGTTGGACGGCCCGGGTAACGACTTGGTATCCATCAGTGCCATGACAGCCAGCGGCGCACATTTGATTTTGTTCACGACGGGGTTGGGTACGCCGTTTGGCGCGCCTGCACCCACGGTCAAGATATCGTCCAACACTGCGTTGTACGGAAAAAAGCCCCGCTGGATTGATTTTGATGCGGGGCAATTATTGGCGGGCGTAACCATGCCGGAATTATCCGACCAATTATATGAGTATGTACGCGCACTGGCATCCGGTGAAATCACCGCCAAAAATGAGGACACCAACGCGCGGGAGTTTACGATTTTCAAGACGGGGATTACGCTTTAAAGCGACGCTTGAAAAAACTTCATTTTTATATACCTGCGTCCTTGCAAACATCCAGCCAATCGGTCGGGGTGTCTTTTTGCGCGGAATGCAATGACAGCCGCGTATTTTTGCTTATCACATTTGCACCGGGATACACGCGGCCAAAACGCTTGGCATTGGAGCGGCTGTATTTTTTATAATCGCCATCGTCTTTGCACAGGAAAATACAACCGATGCTATTGATCACGCGGTCGGTGCGCGCTGCATCCTTGTCGAATACATACATCACCGCGCCGGGGGCAGCATCCAATTCACCGACATTCATAAAATCGCCGATTTTATATCCCGCCCGCACCAACTCGTAGGCAATTTTTTTTGCCCACATATATTCCGCATCCGCGTCCGTAAAAATTTCTTCCAATGCGGGAATCATGATGTCTTCGGCGATGACGCGGTTACGAATGTACCTTTTGATTTCATAAGTAATCATCGATTCCCGCTTGGCACCGCCGGCGCGCATACCCGACACCGCACCCGAAGTGGAATACCGCGCGAACAAGCCCAATAAAACAAAAGCCAGCAACACCAAACCTGTTATTATCCACAATCCCATAACAAAAACCTCCTTCGCCATCCATGCAACGCATATGAGGATAATTTACAGCTAAGCAATGAGAAAAACAATTAATTGCATGCAAAATTCAACAAACACACGCATGGCATAACCGCAGTGACATTATTGCACGCGGCGCAATATAAAAATCACCCTTTCCGCCCTGCTTCATATGCTGAACCATAGGTTTGTATGTGAAGGGGAATACATATGTCAGGTTTTTTCATCCCGCGCGAAGAATTATTAAAGAAAGCGCAACCCGAATACAACGAACTCAACGACATCACCGCGGCCACGGTGTATGCGGTGCCCGACGCGTCGGTGGCGGCGATGATTCCCCCGCCGTTGCAATTGACCGTGCCGCATTTATTAATCATCTATGTATCGCGCATCAACGAACCCACATTAGCGGCTCCTTATATGGAGGGTGGCATCGGCGCATTAACGACATTTACGGACGCGGCGGGTGCGGTACATACGGGGCTGTATTATTTTAATTTGCAACTCATGGGGGCGGGCGCGCAAAATGCCGCTTTCTTTGGGCGTGAAGAAGCGGGCTTGCCCAAAAAATTTGCCGATTATATCGGGTTGCGCCGCGTGCAGAATGACGTGTATTTTCACATTGAACGGGGTGGCGTGCGTTTACTGGACGCGCATTTGCGCATCGGTACCTACAATGACCCGACCTTTTCGAACGACTTGGAAAACATTGACCCGTTGCGGGGCAAATTGCAAAACGATGCCGTCCTGACCCACCGCTACCAAACCGACGGGGAGAACGGCCTGCATGATATGAACTTGTATTATTACAACAGCCCGACTTTCTTTTGCGCGTATGAATCGGCATTTGCAAACGTGCGGTTGGCATCTTCTGCGGCCGATCCGTGGGGTGATATCAAAATAAAAAAAGTGTTGGGCGGGTCGTATGCGCGCAACAACAATTTCATCGTGGATGTCACCAAAATCCACGCCTACCCTAACGCCGACGCACCGGGCATCCTGCAGTACTTATACCCCGGGCGCTTCGACCCCATGCCCGGACGCAAATCCGCCGTCACGCCATTTGACTGCCGGGAGGATATGACATGGACAAAATGACCGACATCGGCTTCGCTTTTCAATTAATTGACCGCGATAACCCACACGCATTGTGCGATAAAGAAGTCTACGACATGGTTGATAAGGTCATTTATCAAACCTTGGGCAAGCAGGGATTGCGCGCGTTAATCAAACCCGCCGACCACGTCACCCTCAAAGTCAACCTCGTGGGTGCACACCTGGGCGCACGCGGAGAAAAAGGACGTGCCATCATCACCGACCCCCGCATTGTGCGCCACGTGGCAGAAAAAGCACGTGAAGCCACCGGCCCCCGTGGGGTCATCCGCGTCATCGGCACCACCCACTACGCCGACCGCAACCCATCACTACGCGAAGAATCCACCAGCTTTTATTGGGCTAAGTTGGGGCGCAGCGGCAACAACGCCATCCACCCCGATGTGGACGTGTGCTACGACGCGGACGCAGACGGCATCTTGGACGGCACTTCCGGCGCACAGCTCATTAACTTAGATTCCTTGGGCGAAAACGAGCGATTCCAACGCGTTGTACCTTTACAAAACGGTACGCAGGTAGCCGTCGCCTTCCCCAAACTCCTGCGTACCCGTGAAGAAGCCCACCACGCAGGTGAACCGCACGAATACACCGATATCTTCATCGGTCTGCCTATTTTCAAGACGCACGGGCTCATGGGTATGACCGGTGCGCTCAAGCTGCACTACGGTTTGCGCAGTATGTACGGCGTGTTTAGTGACGCGGGGCGTTACGGCCACAACGGTCTTTTCTTCGACGAAAACGGCACCATGCAAGGCCGCCACAACCTGACCGACTACCTATGCGCGCAACATCTCGTGCGCAGCTACGACTTCACCATATTGGATGCCCTGACGCTCAACTTGCAAGGCCCCGCGCTACCCATGGGCTTAATCACCGACATCGCCGACACCGACCAACGCGCCGATTATATCCAAACCCACTGCGTCCTCGCCGCCCGCGATCCGCTGGCACTGGATACTGTCGCCACTAACCTGATGGCCTTTGAAAAAAATTCCTTGCCGTTATTCAACGATGCACGCGCTAACGGCCTGGGTGAAAACAACCCCGCCTATATTCGCATCCATGACAACCGCGCATTCTGCCGTGTGCGCAACTATTTTTGGAACCAATTTCACCCCGCGCAATTTCCCCCGCCGCCACGCGTAGGTGCGCAAGCCCTATCCCTGACGCAAATCAACCCCGACTTCAACATCTTCCTGCACAGCGCCACCAAAATCGACCCGCATAAATACCGCGTCCATTACGAACTCGCGACCCCATCCCAACCCAATAAAATCATCCGTATCGAACTATACGCCCACAAAATGCTATTGCATCAAAAAAATGACCACATCACCCCCATCGGTGAAATGGTCATCGACTTGAACCAAGAACAATTTCGCCCCATGCGCAACACCGCACTGGCCGTGCAAGGCTTTGTCTACGACGAATACTTTAATTGCCGCGCCGGGAACGAGCACATGATTTTCCGTGCATGATATTAATCAACCATCAGCCTTGCCCGACTGGGCAGCATAATTTCGAAAGATGCTGGCATGGCCTTGAAGCGCACCGAATTGCGCATAATAAGGCGCAAGCTCCGCATCGTGGCAAATATCCACCATATATAAATCCTTGCATTCGTCCAACATGCGCGTCACCAATTGGCGGCCAATACCCTTGCCTTGGTGCGTTTCCACCACTTCCAGCAGCGGTATATAAGCGGAAAGCACCCCATCCGACACGGCATTGATAAACCCCACGACACGGTTCATGTCCGCATCAATCGCAACCACGGCGCGATAACTGCTTTGCAAAATCTTCAAATGCATCGCCGAGCTTGGCGGGTTGGGCCAGCCCACAAAAAATCCTTCCAGCATATCGGCGGTCACGTTATTTACATCGGTTGTGTAATCAATATTAAGCATTGGCTTCACGCGCCGCTTGCTCTTCGGGTTGGAAAAACTTCTTAATCACAACGGGATAAACGCCCATAATCCAAAAAACCATGAAGAAATAACGCAGCGCATCCGGCACCAGCTCCGACCCCATCACGCGCAGGCCTTCTTGTAATGCCACGGTAATGGCAATGCCAACAATCAACTTGATGGGCTGCATCCACCATTTCTTCGTGCGCGGTTCAAATTTTATATAATTGCGCTCAATAAACATACCCAGCGCAAAAGCAATACCCGCTCCCGCAGCACGCGTAGCATCGCGAATCTGCCGCGCTTCCGACACACCCCCATGATACAAAACCGCCGCCACAATAATCACCGCAAACGCGCACAAAATAATCACGCCCGCAATCGCAACCTCCCGCTTCATACAAGTAGCTTCCGCCGGGATAAACTTCATAGCCAGCCAAACAATCGCAAACGTAATCGCCAACGAAACCAGCACATCCTGCAAATAATGCACACCCAAATACAAGCGCGTAAAGGCCACCAACCCGGCCAAACCAAAGCAAACCACCCTTACCCACCACTTCTTAATCATCGCGCCCAAGCTACCCAGCCAAGCTGCCGCATTCTGCGTATGCCCACTAGGGAAAGCATAACCCGTAGCCGCCCCATACGCCTCTCCCACAATCGTAAACGAGGGATCATACACCCAAGGCCGCGGCACCCGAAACACAATCTTCAACCCCTGCACCGCCAGCGATGACAGGAAGAAAACCGCCCCCATTACATAAGCGTGCCGCTTGCTAATACACCAAAACAAGGCGCAGAAAAGGACGATGAGAATCATTTCTTCGCCCAAGCGCGTGGCGAATCCCATAGCGGTGTCCAGCCATGGCGTGCGGATGGATTCCAGTGTGCGGAGTAGTGGCATGGTGGCCTCCTGTTCTATGCTTTGTGGTTTAATTTATGTTCCATGAAAATTAATTTTGGAATTACTCTTAATTTATTCAAAAAGTACATCTTCTTTTTCTATTTGCAATGTATGCCATACGGTAACGTTGTCAAGCATGGGATTATCCTTTGATATATTGCGCAAAATTCTATAAAAGTCGTCTCGTGTGATATAAGGAACACCGAGTGCAACACAGATGTTGGGTATTTTATCAGCATTAGGTTTGTTGTTGTTTTCAGCAGTAATAATAATACCGCCAATGCATTTTGCCTTCGCTACCAATATGGCATCTGCTTCTGGGGATCCTGCGCGCAAACTTATTTCCTTCACGCCTTCACGAAATTTTTTATGCTTAAATATTTCAGCAACTATTTTACCCTCATCATTTGTCAACGGTAGAAATGCATTCTTATGATTTTTTATCCATTTCGCCTCATTGGTACGTTTGTCTTTTTTAGTGATAGGATCAGGAGAAGCTTCTTGACCCCATTTTTTATCAAGCTCTCGATATACTTCATCAACGGATATTATAGTTCCATTTTTCATGCCATTTGACCATGGCTCGTATATATCCGAAGTAAAAACATCAAGCGAAAGGCTCCGTAATGAATGAGAAAAAATATTATTATCTACAACAAAGATGCTCATAACACACCCCACCCTTTTTGGGTTGCGATGGTTTGAACACTCTGTATTTTCATTCCCATATAATGAGCTAGTTGCGTTATATTATATTTTTGAGCGTAGTAGCCATTAAAAGCTAATTCTGTGTATTGCCTTCCTTTGTAAGTTAATTGAGTAGCAAAATAATTCCCTGTGCTTTTGCTTTTCTTGTTTTTATCATCCTCGTTATTACGGAACCAATCTTGATTATATTCATTTCGTTTATCTTCATAAGTGCTACGATTTATCCGACCAATGTTTAACAACTTTCTCATAATCACTTCACGGCTTACTGAATACATCTTAGCAAGTTGTTCCACAGCATTATTATTAACCTCGCCAATTTCACGAAGTTCAATGACGAAATCTTCGGTAGGAACTAAGAATTCACCCGCAAATTGATTGCATGCTACTTCAATTTCGTATCCGTCATAATATTTCGTTCCCAACTTTCTATCATCTAATAAATCAATTCCTCCTATTTTATGTATAAGGTGGTAAGCCTCGTGAAACAAGGTAAATATTTGTCTTGATGGAGATAAAGTGTTATTTATACAAATAATTGGAAATACATCATCATATATGCAGAAACCAGAAACATCATTATTTTTAAATGCTTCCTTAAAAATATAAACCCCAGTTATGTGGAAGCAATCTCGCCAAAATTCAAAAGCATCAAAAGGTTTTGAAAATTTCTTTTGTATTGATAAATTTGCTTTAAATAACTCACGCAATTGTTTAGCCGTTGTATTTAAATTCGATAAATCAAAATTAAAATGTACAAGTTGATTTATGGAAGGATTAATTTCATCATTCATTTCATATAAATTGATTTGCATGACTCTTGCCCAATCAATTATTTTAACAAGTTCTCTATTTATAACTGATGACGCAATATCAGGCAATGTCCGAAATGATGAAGGTAAATTTCTAAGCATTGGCGGTTCGGGAAAGAAAAATACCGCAATAGGTTTTCTATAATAATCACCTAACATCTTCAATTGTGCATATGTGGGATAATCATCACCGTTTTCCCACTTGTGAATGTTCTTAAACTTTTTTTCTACATATTCGAGAGGAGTTTTTGATTCAATACGTGCCCATTTTAATATTTCCCCGTTTACCGCAGTTATTTTTTCAGCCATAATACACCTCCTCCATCCTCACCCCGTTTATACCACGCCAACGCATGTTTCACAACAATCTTGTTCTAATCCCCCTTCCCCCCTCATATAAATAACCCATCATCAAATCAAGGGGAGGGCCATCTTTGAAGACTTATATCGAGGAGCGGGCCGTAGAAGTGGCGACGTTTATTATTTCTGCCAACGCCACGGTAAGGGAAACTGCGAAGAAATTTGGCATCAGCAAGTCTACCGTACATAAAGATGTAACCGAGCGACTCACCAAGATAAATCCCAAGCTGGCGGGCGAGGCGCGTCGTGTGTTGGAAGTAAACAAGTCTGAGCGGCACATACGAGGTGGTTTGGCTACGAAGGAGAAGTATTTGCACATGCACGGCAATTTGCAATATTAATGTTAAGGCGCACTCCCGCAATTGATGCGCCTTGTTTTGCCCTCGCCTTGTGATAGGCGGGGGTGTTTTTTATTCGCAATGAATTATTTGTAGGCAAGTCGTTGTGGTTGTGCTATATTTCGTGTTCGCGCGTGTACGATTTGTTGCAGCGCGTTATCCTTGCACGGGACGAGCCCGTGCCAAAGACCAAAAGGAGGTGCAAGATGGTTAAGTATGAAATGGGCGTCATCGTCCGCGCAGACTTACCCGAAGACGGCCACGCCGTGGAAATGGACAAGATCAAAGCACTCATCGACCGCTTTGGCGGCACGATCGAGAAGATTGACGAATGGGGACGCAGGCGCATGGCCTACCCCATCCAAAAGATGAGCGACGGCATCTACACGTTCATCACGTATTCCGCCCCCCCGGAAGCCCCGCGGGAAATCGAAAGCCGTACCCGCCTGATTGAAAACGTGCTGCGTTTTCTAACGGTGCGTAAGGACGAAGTGGAAGCTACCGTGGTAGCCCCCCCCGCAGAAGTCGTGGAAGCATCCGCCCCGGTGGAAGCTCCCGAAGCCGTGGTGGAAGAAGTCGCAGTGGTTGAAGAAACCGCAGTCGAAGAACCCGTAGCGGAAGAAGTTGCAACAGAAGAAGCCCCCGCGGAAGTAGAAGAACCGGAGGCAAAAGATGAATAAAGTTATTCTCATGGGGCGTTTAACCAAAGACCCCGAGATACGTTATTCACAAGCCGCCGAGCCGGTGTGCGTTGCCAAGTATACGCTGGCGGTCAACCGCCGCTTTAAGCGTGAAGGCGAGCCGGATGCGGATTTTATTAACTGCGTATGTTTTCGCAAGACGGCGGAGTTTGCCGAGCGCTTCTTGAAGCGCGGCATGCAAATTGCTGTTGTGGGTGCCATTCAGGTGCGCACATATGACGACAACGCAGGCCAACGCCGCTGGGTGACGGAAGTCATCGTGGATGAGGCACAGTTTACCGAAAGTAAGGCCGCGTATGACGCCCGCATGGAAAAAAGCGGCGGCTACGACGGCGGCGGTTTCGACAATCCTGGTGCCGCACCACCCAGCTACGAGCCGGAAGGCTTCTCGGCCATCACCGCAAGCATCGACGACGACGACTTGCCGTTTTAACAGCTCATTGAATTGGAGGGAAATACTATGATGCAAAAAAGACGCGGACGCCGTAAAAAGCGCGTCTGTCAGTTCTGTGTAGATAAGATTACCGTCATCGACTACAAAGGCATAGAGAAATTGCGCCGCTTCACATCCGAGCGCGGCAAGATTCTGCCCCGCCGTGTTAGCGGCAACTGCGCCAAGCACCAACGCGCCGTAACACAAAACATCAAGCGCGCCAGACACATGGCACTGATGGTCTACACCGCAGAATAACAACACGTCAAAAAGCAAAACAAAACCCAACCGGTTGCAAATTGCCACCCGTTGGGTTTTTTACATATACGGAACTTGCGCGGCATTACAAATTACGCCAACAAAAATCCCCGCACCATCACAGCGCGGGGATTGAGTTCAAACAGCTTAGTTTATTAGATTAGAATATTTCTGCCAGCAGCATGTCAACGATGGACGCATCAAAGCCCATGGCTTCGATTTGCTCGATGACTTCAAATACGTTGCCCAGGATTTGCAACAAGTCGCGGCTCAGCAAAACGTCAATATCGTTGAAGTCCAAGGTCATTGTAGGGGCAGCAATGTTGGCTTCGTACACTTCTTCAAGCGCCACCTCAAAGCGGATGGACAAGTCGGCTACGGGTTCGCGGATTTCGAATACGAAGGACGCTGTGTTGCCGCTTGCTTCCATGGTAATGCTGATTTCGGCGTTGTTCAGATATTCGGCAAACAGTGCGGGCATAAGGTCGTGAGGATTTTCGCCTACCAAGGCAAAGATGTCACCCAGTTGGGTAGCGATGCGGATGTAATAATCATCCGTAGCGTTGTATCGCACTTCGAAAGTGGCTAAGCGGCCGGCAAAGGTATCGGTCCAATCGGCACCGGTCATCCAATCCCAATGACGCTCGGTAAATTCAAACCACAAGTCGCCAGAGAAGTTATTGCTGCTACCTTGCAACGTGCCATGAATTTTTAAAGTCATGATGCCTTCTTGGTGGAAAAGGAATTCGAACCCGTGCGAGAAGTCAAAGAATCCACGCAGTATGATGCCGATGCCTAGGTCAAATTCCATGCCCGTTACGGCATTGGTGGTGGGGTTCAAGAAAATACGGAAGACATAGACATGGGGACTAAGCGCAGGAACGCTGTTTAATTCTTCCACGCCTTCATTCAACAGACTGCGAACATCTTGCGCGGTGATGGTGTCCATCCACGGATCCATATCTGCAAACAGATTAAACACGTCTACGAATACGTCAATGACCACATCGCTGTCAATTAATGCTTCCAATGCCGCTTGTGCAGCGTCAATCAATTCGCGCTCGGTGAACGAAATGGTGACTTCGTTGTACACCACGGGGCGGCTGTCCACGATAACGCTTACGTTGTTGGTGGTGGTGATGTTGGGCAGTTGTGCCAGCGCGGCGGCCAATACATTGTCAAACGCGGCGGCCAATCCGGCTTCGTTGCGTGCAATCACATCAAGGATATCGTCCAACACAGCGAAGATTTCGTCTTCAAAACCATCGGACGCCATGATGTATGACAGTTCATACATAATATAGTCCATGGAAATGCCGAACATTTCTTCCAAGTCGATGACGATGTGGTGGTCATACAATTCGGGTACGGCCAAATAAAGGCGGCCGTCCAGCAGCAATGCTTCGAAGGTAAGAAGGCGCACGTTGTTGAGCGTCCATGCAAATTGCAATGCAATGCTCAAGTCATCGCCAACGCTAGACAAGATTTCCATCTCGATGCCGGAGTTGACAACCATGTTCAATACATCCGCAAAATCGGCCAATTCGGGGAATTCAGCAATCCAGCGGTTCACTTGCGCCGCGGGTGCGTTGAGCGACAAAGACGCCAGCGCGTGACTTGCCATATTGCCGTTGCCATTACCGTTGCCCATCAATTCATTAAAGATTGCCAAGGGGCCGGCATCGGCATACAGGTTGTTAAGCTCGCTGAGGTTGCCGAACAGCGCGCCGGTCAATTCTTGTGTAAGACCCAAAACAAAAGCAGAAGGGTCTGCCGCTGCGCTACCGCGCTCTTGCAAACGTTGCTGCGTTGCAGCCGACATTTCCGGCGTTGCCGCATTGGTGGTGTAACCATTGCTACCGTAGTTGTAATCATCATCATTGTTGTTGTTGCGGCCGCATCCTGCAGCCATAACTGCCATCAAAATTACGGCAGCCAGCAGATAGACATACTTTTTCATTTGGTATGTACCTCCATTGTTTAATTTATTGAAATACTTGAAGCATTATACACGTTTTTTTTTTCTTGCCAACCACATATTTTGATTTGAATATATCAGGCTTGCCATCCGTTGTCTGTGAGGTTATGCGCACACTTAAAATTATATCCAAATGTAAATAGGCACGCCGACAGAAAAACCTTACAGGTCAAGCATGAAAAATGTCGAAAAATTATCGCAATTTTTTTACCGCGTGGTATACTCGCGATATCATTTATTGAAAGGGGTTCTCCCATGAGCAAGTCATATCCTGCAGAACCGTATCGCATTAAAGTAGTAGAAGTCCCCAATTTCTTAACGCGCGAGGAGCGCATCGAGGCCATCAAGGCCGCCGGGTACAACACGTTCCAATTAAAAAGCCAAGATTGTTATATCGACCTCCTAACCGACAGCGGCACCAATGCCATGTCTGACCGCCAATGGGCGGGGTTGATGGTAGGCGATGAAGCCTACGCGGGCAGCCGCAGCTGGTTCCACCTTGAATCGACCGTCAAGGAATACTACGGCTTCAAACACGTGGTACCCACCCACCAAGGACGCGGCGCAGAAAATATCCTGTCCATGCTCACCATCAAACCGGGCATGTACGTGCCGGGTAACATGTACTTCACCACCACGCGCTTCCATCAAGAAAACAACGGCGGTATCTTCCGCGATGTAATTATCGACGAAGCCCATGATCCCGACTGCGACTTGCCTTTTAAAGGCAATATTTGCTTGGACAAGCTTCAAGCCCTGATTGACGAGGTAGGCGCAGATAAAATCCCTTATGTATGTTTGGCCGTTACCGTCAACATGGCCGGCGGGCAGCCCGTATCCATGAAGAATATGCGCGATGTGAAGGAATTGTGTGCCAAATACAACATCCCCATCTATTCCGACTGCACCCGCTGCGTAGAAAATGCCTACTTCATCAAAGCCCGCGAAGAAGGTTATGCTAACAAAACCATCAAAGAAATTCTACTGGAAATGTTCTCCTATGCCGACGGTGCCACTATGAGCGGCAAGAAAGACGGCCTCGTCAATATCGGCGGCTTCTTGGCCATGAACGACGACGACCTCTTCACCCGCGCGCGTGAGCTGGTAGTAGTATATGAAGGAATGCCTTCCTACGGCGGCATGTCCGGCCGCGATATGGAAGCTTTTGCCATCGGCATCCAAGAAAGCGTCCGCTACGAGTATATTCGCCACCGCGTAGAACAAGTCGCCTATTTGGGAGACAAGCTCATCGCCGCCGGTGTACCCGTGGTGCGCCCCATCGGCGGACACGGCGTATTCCTGGACGCCCGCGCCTTCCTGCCGCACCTGCCCCAAGAACTCCTGCCCGCACAAACCTTGGCCGCCCATCTCTACATCGAGTCGGGCGTGCGCGCCATGGAACGCGGCATGGTATCCGCCGGCCGCAACGCAGAAACCGGCGAAAACCACAAGCCCAAACTCGAAACCGTGCGCTTGACCATCCCCCGCCGCGTGTACACCTACGCCCACATGGACGTAGTGGCCGACGGCATCATCAACCTATTCAAAAATCGCGACAAAATCCCCGGACTCAAATTTGTATACGAACCGCCCATGCTGCGCTTCTTTAATGCGCGGTTTGAAATTGTGTAACACACGCTAAATAATATATAAGAAAACGAATCCCGCCGGCATTTCACAAGTTGCGACCCACCGGCGGGATTTTTGATTAAGGTATAAACAGCGCACCCGTGCGTGTGCAGTATACGCTGTAAATAAAACGTCCTGAATTAAATCCCCATAAACTTACAGTCATCACCAAATCCGTACCGTTTATTGCTTCTATGATGAAAGAGGAATTATGCCCTTCCCAACCGCTGCCGATTTGCTTGATGATTTCGCCCGATTCCGACAAACGCACCGCGCGCATGTATGCGCCATTAATATCTTGCAAGTAACGGCTAATACCCACAATGCCAAATCGTTGACCGTGCAAATATTGCACTTGTATGGTTTCCGTTTCGGAATAGCGCAACATCATCGGCGGTTGCCAATCAAACATGTCCGCTGGCAACTCGTGTATCATTTGCCACCAATCAATGCGTTGCACCGTTAGTTGGGGACAAATGTATATAAAAGTGCTACCGCTCACCATGGTGTGAATGACCAGCCGCACGCCACCGTTATCCAGCGGTATCCAATCCATATTGCCGGCGAGCCATAAATCGTCGATGAAATATACATGAAACCAAGTATCCGTATCCAGACAAAAACGTTGAATTAACAAAGTACCGGAAAACCGATTGCTCGCCGTAAATAAAAACGAATTACCGGCCGCGTGGTAAAAAGGCGCAACCCATGTGTAAAGCCGGGTAATCTTAGTTGCTTCCAACGTTTCCAAACAAATTTTATACACATCGCAATTATCAAACATGGGTCCGCCAACATAACTGCCCTCCGGCCAAAAAGTACGGCTAACGTACAAGTACCGGGCGCAAATACCCACAATGTCCACGCCCATGATGTCAATTTCATTCGTATACGGTAAGCGAATGATTTCGGCTTGGGAAATATCGTCCAATGGCAAGCGGTATAACGTTACATGATTTTCTCGAAGGCTTGCAGGGTTGATTTCTTCGTTGTACGGCCAATCAATAGATACCACGAAAAAATGTTTATCCGTTATCGCCCAACGGTTGGAAAAAGAGGGATGGGTCAAACGTGCCGCGACCACTTCCGGCGGGGATGTTGTAAGTGCGGGTGCATCTGTGGGGTCGGGCGCAAATGTTGGGGTGGGTTGTGGTTGCGATGTGGGGGTCGGTACCGCCGGCGCAGGTGCAGTCGTCATCGGCGCATACACAGCCGTCGGCTCCGCAGAAAACAACCCCGCCCCGCCAGATGAACACCCCGCGAAAATGAAAACCCATGCAAACCCCAAACAAAAACCCAAGTACAAGCGCATTTCGCCCTCGACTCCATTCTTGGTATTTTTCTTAACCTTTTTCTTAGAAACGGGCCAACATCCCATGCTATACTCCGTCCAAGTCATCGGCGTATCCTAGACATCCGCACATGTAACACGGCTCTCATGACAAACGTATGCAAACGTCCCTGCGTGCATCCCGTAACTCACATGCTTAAGGATCGAATCGTTACCACCGGACTTGGACTCACAAAACGCTGGCCAGCGAGAGTCAACTTGGGGAAGTACTATAACGGGTGCCCACCTGCTGCACTAAGCGCAACAAACATACAACCGAATAAAACCGGCAACTGCGAAGCCATCGTAGCAACTAGAAGTGCTTCACAGCTGCCACTGGTAAGAGCAACGCAAGTAACGAGCGTACCCCAAGCCATGGGGAAACGCTTACCCTCCATGCCCACGCAGACATTTGTTTGCGTGGGTTTTTATATTCCGGGTGTAAACACCGCGCCGGTGCGGGTGCAATATACGCCGGTGATTTGATTAAACAGCGGAAAATGTGTGCCTTCCATAGCCGCGACCAAATCGGTGCCGGTTATGGATTGTATGATGAACCTCGAATGCTGCCCGCTCCAACCGCTGCCGAAGTGTACAACGGTTTCCATGGAATCCGATAAAAGTACGGCGTGCATGTATTCCCCGTCAAATTGAAATTCGGGTTCGGCCAATACTGTGGCGAATAATAAATTATTAGACGCGAACAGACCACCTACGTTCGATTCTTCTTGCAATAACGCTTTTTCTGTGCCGTCGGTGCGGATACGGTATAATTGAAGGTGCATATCACTCCAAGTTTCACGTTGGATGAAGTAAACCCAATCGCCAACCGTTGCGAACGACCGCCAAGCCAATGGCAAATCCATTACATATGCTTCTCCCGCGTTTTGCGGCACGCCGGGCAAATGCCACAATTGCGCAATTTGCCTTCCGTTGATGCTTTTTGCGTTTAATTCAGCATCAATATAAATGTAAGGCATATCCCATTCATACGCGGCAAACCAAAGCAAATCAATCAATGTGGACGGATTCGTGAGTACTACGGAACCATTTCCATTTGTATCCAGTCCATGCCCCCGCCTTCAAAATAAGGAATAATTTCATACAGATGCAACCATTCATTTGTTTGCAAACAATACGATGCCAAGTGTAACGGAAGATGATGGGCACTGCCCGTTACTGCCAATACAGAATGGCTTGCTTCGTGGTAGAACGGAGCGACAAATCCGTTGATTTGAACAATTTCTGAGGCTTCCAATGTATCCAATGCGATCTTATAAACCATGTATAACTGCTGCCAAGCATCATCGGCCCAACCCTGCCATGTACGGCGGCTTATATATAAATACCGCGTACACAAGCCTATGATATTAATGGTGCTATCGCCGGGCAGGGGTATGGCTTCGCCCAATGCAATATTGTCCAGCGGCAAGCGGTACAAAGCATGCGTCCACAAAAGGCCGTAACCTTCGGTAGGCATCACACTTACGTATGTCATGAATAAATGCGTGTCCGTTTGTGCATAACGGCTATTGAAACCGGGGTTACTCAACAAAGCAGTACTGACATGCGGCAACGATGTGATGGAAGGCGACATTGGCGCAGTTGTAGGTTGCGGTATGGACGTAATGGTTGTTGAAGGTGGTACAATTTCGGAGGGAGGCGGGATGAAATTTTGCGCCGTGTCCAACGCCACGTTCTGTGTGCGTGATGTGCAACCGACAATAAAAAAGACACTCACAGCCATCAATAAAATGACAGGAATATTCAAACGTTTCATAAACTTCCCTACCTTACATCAAAGATATTTAAGGTATAAACACCGTGCTCGTGTAAGTACAGTACAAACCAATAATGGAGTTAAACAATGTACTGTGCCAGCCCCCTATGGCAGCGACCAACGTCGTGCCGGGGATGGGTTGTATTCCAAAGGTATCATCCGGCCCAAGCCAATCACTGCCGAAATGTACAAGGATTTCCAGCGATTCCGATAATTTAACGGCCCACAAATAATTGCCAAACATGAGTTCGTCGCGTTCGCCCATCATGACTGCGAATAACGAATCATGAAATGTGAATAATCGCGTTATGCCGGATTCCGCTTGCAACAACGTCCTTTCCGTACCGTCGGTGCGGATGCGGTACACGCACCGACGCAAACTTGTCGGATGCGTGAGCTGGACAAAATAAACCCAATTGTCCACCGTTGCGAATGAACGCGCATGCGCCGGCAGGTAATACAGCGGCAAATTCATTACATATGCTTCCCCCGCGTTTTGCGGTACAAAAGGCGGATGCCACAACTGTGCAATGTGCATGCCGCTGATACTCATTACGTCCAGTGCAGCACTTACATAAATAAACGGCCTGTCGTCACGGCGTTCCGAAAATGGATATAAAACGATGGTCGAATCAGGGTTGGCCAATACAACGGAGCCATTTTCCATTTGTATCCATGCAAATGCACCCCATTCAAACATCAAAGGAATATCATTATATAAAATCGACCATTCACCTGTTTGCAAGCAATAGGATTCCAATAGCACATGCCAATATGTGCTGAATGTTGGTGCCAAAATCGAATGGCTCGCCGCGTGGTAAAACGGCGCAGAAAATGCGTTATATTGGACAACTTCTGTGATTTCCAACGTATCCAGCGCAATCTTGTAGACGGTGCAGGCAAACCAATTGCCCACATCCAGCGGCCAACCCTGCCAAACGCGGCGGCTTATATATAAATATTGTGCACACAAACCCATGATGTCCAACGATCCTTCCCCGGGCAGGGGGATGACTTCGACCGTTGCTATGTTGTCCAACGGCAATCGGTATAACACATGCGTCCATTGCATATCACCGTCGATGACTTCCCCAATGGCACGCGGCAGGAATAGATGCGTGTCCGTATGCGCGTAGCGATTATTAAACGCGGGGCTTGCCAACAATGCAGTGTCCACTTGTGGCAGGGGTGGGGGTGCGGTCGGTTCAATCGCCGGGGGCACGGTTTCGGGTGGCGGGGTCATTGGCGGCGCAGTTTCAAGCGGCAGTGGTGCGAGCGGCGTAGTATACGGCAACGTGGGCGCGGTTGCCCCATCTTCAATATGTACATCTCCATCGCGCGTGGAGCATCCCGCGATTAATAAGATGAGTGGTATTGCTAATAGGATAGCGGTGAAATGTTTGTATTTCATAATTGCCCCCCGGTTAAAATTATAGAATCGACATCAAACGTTCAATATCACGAGCACCATGTAATATTCGGTGTATTTCAATTCGGCTGTCGCCAACTACTTTGTAAAATATCATGTAATTGTGGACACCTGTCCATCGGTACCTTGGATTGTGCGGATATGCTTGATAACGCAAGAGCATTTCTTGCAAGGACTGTATACGTTTGTTGATGGCTAGCAAAATTTTATCGGTAAGCCGTGTATTCTTCGCATCAAGATTCTTTTCAATTTCGAGTAGATTCTGTCTTGCACCGTGCATGTATTTAATATTATACATTGTGCCCTCTCCGCGCCCAAACTTCATCCCATACTTCTTCATGGGTGTACCATGTTGTGTTGGGGTCTGCGGCTTCTTGTTCTGCTTTTTTTAATTCTTCAATAATAAATCGATGCTGTAAGAAGTCTTCAAACTTCGCATAATCCTCCATGCTAATAAGAACCGTGTCGCCCCTGCCGTGACTGGTGATGATTACGGGATTGTTATTTTTTGCAATGTTTGCAATATCCCTATAATGATTGCGTAAATCCTTTGAAGGCCTAACTTGAACGTGTGGCATTTTTTCATCTCCTTTACGTGTGCATATTATATCCATATATGACTACCGACACAAACCCTTGAACCCAACGCACCAACAATGCTATACTGCGCGAAACGACAAAGAAGGTGCAAACATGCGCGTTATTGCAGGCACGGCGCGGCGTATTAATTTGGTTGCGCCGTTGGGCAGCACCACGCGCCCCACTTCTGACCGCGCCAAAGAAGCGTTATTTAGCATACTGGCGGCAGATTTGGCCGATGCATTCTTTTTGGATTTGTTCTGCGGCAGCGGAGCAATGGGCATCGAGGCGTTGAGCCGGGGTGCGGCATTCTCGGTGTTTGTGGATACCACTAAAGCGGCCATCCAAGCCGTGACGCACAACTTGCAAGCCACCAAATTGCAAAGCAAAGCTACGCTCATGCAATGCAGTGCCAAGGATGCCATTCAAACATTTGACGCCAAGGGTTCTAACTTCGACTTGATTTTTATGGATCCACCCTACGACGGCAATTGGATTTCCGACACGCTGGCATTGCTAGCGAATACGACTATATTAAATGAAGGCGGACAAATCATTGTCGAAACGGAAACGAAATTGCCGCTGCCCGAAGCATCGGGTTTTACGCTAACCCACCAACGTGATTATGGCCGCACGCGGTTTCTATTTTACGCATAAGGAGACATTTTCATGGACGCATTATTATTTTATCTGGCCGAAATGGAAGAAATTTTAGAAGCGTCGAAGAAGTCGATGCTGTTTTCCGACAAGGTGGCGGTGGACAAGGGCCGCTTGTTGGAGATCATCGGGGAGCTGCGTTTAAACCTGCCCGAAGATATCCGCATGGCGCAACGGTTACTAAACGACCACGACCGCGTGTTGGAAGATGCCCAACAAAAAGCCAAGGTCATCATCGAAGACGCAGAGCTTGAGGCCAAAAAATTGGTGCGCGATGATGAAATTACCCGCCGTGCCCATGCCGAAGGCGAAGATATCATCGACCAAGCTAAAAAAGACGCGCGTGATATGCGCATGTCCGCCATCGAATACGCCGACGAAATGCTGGCCAAGTCCGAAAGCAAAATCCGCGAAATCATGGGCAACTTGGACAATCAGCACAAGGCCGTCATCGACTACTTCTCGCAGAACGTGGATGTTTTGTATGAGAACCGACAACAACTCAGAAATTACTAAGGGGAGCGACTCCCCGTTTGTAGAAATTGAACTGGAGGACGCGGCGACGCGTCCTTCTTCGTATGCGGCAAACCAACCCCATGCGCAACCGATTTCGGCAGCACGTGCCATCCCCGCGCCGCAAGCCATACCCGCGCGGGCTTTTGACGCATTGCGTGCCCGCTTCCGCGATATGCGGCGCATTGTAGACTACGCGCCGTATTCATACCAAAACGACGGCTGGCTTTTTTATGAGCAAGCCAAATTTATGGCGGATGTAACGGACGACTACCCGCACCGGACGGCGTTTTCGGCATTTTATCCGTATTACCAGCGCATGGGGTACGAGCAGCTGCGCACGTATTTTACTTGGCGCACGCAGGTGCGGGCATTATTGGCCGAAGGCGCAAACGCGGCCCTCCAACCGGGCAGCTTGCCGTTTGTGGGCGCGTCTTATTTGTATTTGTACATATATGAATTATTGTCGTGCATCGGCGTGCGTGACCCTGCCGATGCGCTGGACAAGCTGCAAGCCCTGTATCCCCACTACCGCGAAGCCGTGCCCGCCTTGGCGCAATATTTGACGGTGTGGGCGCGGGATTTTCACGTGTATTACAACTTGCCGGGTGTGGGCGAAGATGCAATGGCGCCAGCGAACGACAACGCACCGCAACCCGAAGACGCAACGGCGTGGATTAATCGCAGCGGCTATAACTTGGCAAAATCAAAATTCTTTGCCGACGGGCGCGAGGGGATGATACAAGATTGCATTGCCGTGGTTTTTTCCGCGCTGCGCGGTTGGTGCGCCGCGCATGACACCACGCCGGAGACGGCCTTCTTGCAAGACGACAGCCCCAAAGTGGAATACTGGAAACCCTTCGCACAGGCCTTGTTCCATCCATGGTTGAACCAACGCGACCGTGTAAAAACCATGCCCGGCGGCGAGACCTATGTGTGCCAAAATAACCGCTGGACCCTTGAACGCGCCAAGCCCTTTAAAGGCGCGCGTGAGCTGGTGGGCTATATCATCCGCAAAACTGAAGCCCGCCTACGCGAACTTAATAAGTTTAAAGGTCGCTTCACCGCCGACGCCGCCACACTCAAATACGCGGCACCCAAATTAAGCGCCGCAGGGTTATCCGTGACGGCAATGGAAAAGGAAATCATACAAGCCGTGGACGCATTCCACCGGGAGCTGCACCGCGTACACGTAAACGTAGACGCCGCCAAATTAACCCAAATACGCGCAGAAGCCAGCGACACGCAAGAAAAATTGACGGTAGAAGAAGACGAAATCACGCCCGACTTGCCACCCCCTCCCGACCTTTCCCCCACCCCCGGCGGCTGGGATACTTTAATCGCAGCACTAACCCCCACCGAGCACGAGGCCCTAACAAACCTATGCCGCACCAACGAAACCAACGTACTCATCCATATCGCTGCCACCCATCACCTCATGCCCGAAGTCCTCGCCGAAGGCATTAACGAAAAAGCCTTCGATCACATCGGCGACAATATCTTGGACGACGACGGCACCCTCTACGAAGACTATTTACAAGCCGTAGCAAGTCATCTATAACCGAATAAATTATTAAGGCGGAATCGACCCTCATGACAGGCGATTCCGCTTTTTTTATTTTATATTCGTTATATCCATTGAATCTCAAGCGTGCATGCGTTATAATCATTTTAAATTCTTTAAAAAAATTGGTTCACTAAAACTCCTTGGATTGTCTATATATATACATAACCATAAAAATCCTTTCGGAGGGGTTCAAATGAACTTGGCAAAAGTTTCATGCAATGGGCAAATTACCGTGCCCTTGGAAATCCGGCGCGCCCTGCAATTAAAATCGGGCGACAAAATCATCTTCCTGTATAAAAATGACGGGGATATTACCATTAAAAGTTTAAATACTATGGCTATATCCGAAGCGACACAAAAATCCACCGGCTTCTCCTTCACCGACAAGATGTTGGCGCAGGCCTAACATGATTACAAACAAGTACATACCGAAAATTCCCAGTGCTTTTATTAACCATGCTGATGTAAGATTCGTCTTGGATTCAACCATCGAGGGCTTCCCATGTGAAGAAAGAGAAGCCATTTTCTTCTTCCACGTACTGGGCAAGGCCGTGACCGAGATTGCCAAGGTAACATGCCTATCACCGCAGCACATCGTAAGTGCACTCACGCTGTATGCCGAGCGCATGGAAAGCCGATTACACTTTTTCAAAAAATTCATCCCCTACGACGATGACCAACTTTTATCCGCCGGCGAAATCCTTTTTTTGGACATGCCGGTATAAGGACGGTGCAACATTAACATCCCAAGCAGCAAAATAGACTTCCACCCCCTCATCGCAAGGCTCAACGCCGGTGATGCGTCGGCATTTGACGAGTTATATACCCGCTGCAGTGCCTATATAGCTTTTATTTGCCAAAAATTTTGCGACAACAAGCAAGATGCCGAGGAAGTCGTGCAAGATACCTTTTTCATCGCCTATCAAAAAGCCGAATCCCTGCGTGCCGAAACCCTGATGGGCTACCTGCGCAAGATCGCCATCAACGCCTGCTACCGCAAGCGACGCAGCACGCCGCAAGCCCCCTTGCCCGACGCAGAAAGTTATATAGACACGCGTGAAGAGTACGATGTTGATTTCCTGCCCGAAGAATACCTACATATTAAAGAGCAACGGAACGAACTGCTGCGTATTGTCATGTCATTGCCCAAAATGCAATGGGAAACCGTCTACCTCTATTACTATGCCATGTATTCGGTCGAGGAAATCGCCCGGCTGCACAACTGCAGCGTAAGCAACGTGTGCAAAACCCTGCGCAACGCACGCCAATCCATCAAGAATCACTTGGAAGGTAAGCGGAAAAAGAAACTCCCTGCAGGTACTTTGCCCTTAAAGTTGGGTATGGCCTCGTTGGCTGCCTTCTTGGTCGTAGAAGAACAGCTTTTTGCCGCGGTTTACTTGCCCGCCGCTGCACCTTGTTGGACGGCCGCTGGTGCTTACACCACTGTAGCCTTAAGCACGGCAAGCGCATCCACCCCCGTTTTGGGCTACTTTGCGGCCGCGTGTGCCGTTGTGGTATTTGCCGCTTCCGCCGTCGTTTATTACACCCTCGCAATAGACCAAATGTCCGCTTACACGATGCCCCCCGAAGTTATTGTTCCCTATATAACCGAACCGCCACAGCCCGATGACCCCGCCCCGGCCGAAGTCATACACGTCGAAACCACGCAGCCCCCCCCAGTAACCGAAC
>Ga0123355_10002513_pt1 | contig 25975 bp, 22 predicted proteins | sample TergutEmb28metaG_3_FD_89872 | JGI IMG/M metagenome (GOLD analysis project Ga0123355, IMG submission 89872) | Embiratermes neotenicus P1 segment gut microbial communities from Petit-Saut dam, French Guiana - Emb289 P1 | ecosystem: Host-associated > Arthropoda: Insects > Digestive system > Gut ...
ACCTTTCTAAGCCGAAAGGCGCGCGCCCTTAAGTCTTCGCGAAGCATGAGCGACTAGACTTACAAGTGCTTGGCTAGAAACTGCGAAGTTTCTAGTCAGAGTGGAAGCTTAAGAGCATAAAACCCAGCAATGACCCAAACAAGCTTAAGCGAGACCTCAACCTGATCACCGAAAGGGTATCTTGTCACTAAACAGTAACTTAATTGCCAAAGACCAAACCCAATATTACGGTAGTTGTTTGAGGTTGCTTATCAGCCAGAGATCTACTCCTTAATAATCCCCCGAAAAGATTTTTCGTCCACAAGTTGTAAGGAACCTCAAACAACTACCTTTCTAAGCCGAAAGGCGCGGAAGCTTAAGAGCATAACACCCAGCAATGACCCAAACAAGCTTAAGCGAGACCTCAACCTGATCACCGAAAGGGGAATCTCAAGCACACTTCAGTCACCAAACCCCACCCCCCAGCGAGCACAGCGAGATATCCACAAGCGAAGCGTTATCTCTGATTGAGCACAGTAAAGTCTAGAACTGTACAAAAGTCCCCAGTAGGGGAAAAACAACTAACAGCTGGGGATTTCAACCTTTTCAACTATTTTTCGGCAAAAAGGTTGACAAATCACCCATTTTTCAAGCAATAAATTGATATTTATCAACCTTTTCAGCTATTTTTCGGCAAAAAGGTTGACAAACCACCCATTTTTCAAGCAATAAATTGATATTCATCAACCTTTTCGGCTATTTTTCAGCAAAAAGGTCGACAAACCACCCATTTTTCAAGTAATAAATTGATATTCATCAACCTTTTCAGCTATTTTAAAGCAAAAAGGTTGACAAACCACCCATTTTTCAAGCAATAAATTGATATTCATCAACCTTTTCGGCTATTTTTCGGCAAAAAGGTTGACGAACCCCCCATCTTTCAAGCAATAAATTGATATTCATCAACCTTTTCAGCTATTTTTCGGCAAAAAGGTTGACAAACCACCCATTTTTCAAGTAATAAATTGATATTCATCAACCTTTTCGGCTATTTTTCGGCAAAAAGGTTGATGGCAGTTTACCTTAGATATTTCGTCATTGCAAACCCCCCAGCGAGCACAGCGAGATATCCACAAGCGAAGCGTCATCTCTAATCAAGCATAACACCTAGCGATGACCATAAACTCACTTGAGAGATATCCCAACCTGATCACCGAAAGGGCTCACTAAACTATAAATAATACCCCCTATACCACTCAACAAACCTCCCCAACCCCTCCCCAATACACGTACTAGGCTCAAACCCAAAATCCACCATTAACCCTGAAATATCCGCATACGTCCGATACACATCCCCAGGCTGCATAGGCAGATACTCCCTACTAGCCTTTTTCCCAATAACCCTTTCCAATGTTTCCACAAAATGCATCAGCATCTCAGGTTTGTTGTTCCCAATATTGTAAACTTTATAAGGAACTCTACCATCAACAGGCGGATTAAATAGCATATTTTCAACCACTCGCACCACATCATCAATATAAGTAAAATCCCTATACATATCGCCATTATTAAAAATCTTTATCGGTTCATTGTTAATAATTTTTTCAGTAAAGCCAAAATAAGCCATATCAGGTCGTCCATAGGGTCCATAAACAGTAAAAAAACGAAGTCCAGTTGTCGGAACATTATATAAATGACTGTAAGTATGAGCCATCAACTCATTACTTTTCTTAGTCGCAGCGTAAAAACTAACTGGGTGATCAACGTTATCATCAACAGAGAAAGGGGTTTTTGCTTGATTCCCATAGACTGAGCTTGAAGATGCATACAAAAGGTGGCTTACTGGATAGTAACGACATGCTTCCAGAATATTGAAAAATCCTATTACATTACTATCAATATAGGCTTTAGGATTCTCTATCGAGTAGCGAACGCCTGCTTGACTAGCTAAATTTATCACAACCTGCGGTTTATATTTTGAGAACAAATCTAATAAATCTTCATAATCAGCTAAATCACCTTTTATAAATGTAAAGTTGCTATGCGCATTTAAAATTGCTAAGCGATCGTGTTTTAGATTAACATCGTAATACTCATTCAAATTATCAAAACCAATGATACTATGCCCTTGCAATAGCAATTTTTTTGATAAATGAAAGCCAATAAATCCTGCTGCCCCTGTAATTAATATCCGTTTATTTACCATTTTATTTTCTCCCTTAAAAAGTATCAGTTTTTTGCTAATATCTCAAAATACCTGACACTGAGCCGAGTGTCATTTTTTTGCGAATATATCGAAATTAATGACATTTTAATGTCACTTTTCTCAATGAAATCAATAATTCATGACACTGAGCCAGCAAAGTGTCACTTTTTCGCGAATATATCGAAATTAGTGACACTTTAATGTCACTTTTCTCAATGAAACCAGCATTTCATGACACTGAGCCAGCAAAGTGTCACTTTTTCGCGAATATATCGAAATTAGTGACACTTTAATGTCACTTTTCTCAATGAAATCAACATTTCCTGACACTGAGCCAGCAAATCACCCCTATTTCATCAAGAAAGCCTTTTCCCAGCAAGCCCCCCTCTAACTCAAACTCACTTTCTCCCCAAAAACTTACTCTTAACAACCACAACCAGCTCAAAATTAGCAAGCACCATCGCCACCAGTGCCAGTCCCAAACAAAAATACATAGCAACCCCATCCAACAAATAAACAACTGCTATTTGCAAAAATAACACAATGTGACTGAAAATTATATTTTTTGAATCTAATTTATACCATAAATACTTCTTTACATCATAATGTCGCACAACCCACACTATCAAAAAGCTCACCATTGTTGCTACCGCCGCCCCGTTTATGCCGACTCTAGGGATTAAATATATATTTATTCCGATATTTATAACAGAACCCAGTAAAGTTGTCCATAAGATATTTTTAGTCTTCTTGATAGCAAGATAGATTGTTCCAAGAAATGCTGAAAAACTTGAGTACATAACACCTACCAATAAGAACGGTGTGTAGCGCCAAAATGTTGCGAATGATGCTGCTATGAAGTTTGAGTAGACCATTAATGTAATAATGATTACTGAGATTAGCACGAATAACCCTTGTGAAAACGCTGAAAAAACTGTGGTGTAGAACTCCCCACGCTCCTTGCTATCATACTCTTCTATGGCGGATATTTGCCAAGATTGAGAAAATACGGAGCTAAATGTTTTGATAATAGACGGCATTTGATTTGCAACAGCATAGATCCCGGTTGCCGCTGATCCAAGGAAGAAAAATAGTAGATACCTATCAGCAGCATTATTGATCCACCACGCAAATGCATTTGGAATCAGGGGTAAGCTGTATGCTAGCATTTCTTTTTGAATTTTAGGGGTTATTTCTTTCAAAGAGACATATTTGTACAACTTGCCAGCGAAAACGAGATGAATTAATGCTATAATGGTCGAAATTATAACTGAGAATAGATAGCCCCTGACTCCTAGATCAAACCCAATGAGGAGAATTATATTTGAAATCGCTAAAGATAGAGCCATAATTATTCCGTTAATGGCGAATGCCGTCATATTTCCAATTGCTTTGAGGAAGCGGGAACATAGCATTTGGAAAACAGTTAGAACGACAATAACGTAAATGTATAGCATAAATATATTTAGGACTTGAAGGATGGGGAACAATAAAATTAATAGCAAACAACCAATGGCACTTACAAACAACGAATTAGAGAAAATATTAGTCAAATTTTTTTGAGATTTATCATCAATAGCAAAACGAAAAGCAGCCTCGGCTATGCTAAGAGAGGTGAATGGAATTAACAATTGATTTGTTGTTAATATTATGTCTAAAAATCCAAACTCTGTAGCTGTTAAAAAATGTGTGTACAGTGGGACAAGTACAAATGCAACTAACTTACTTCCCATATTTCCTATAACCAATATTATGGAATTAGAGACTAACTTTTTATAATGATTCATGACTTCACCTGCAAAACAAAGGGGTCCCCTCTCTATGAGTTAAACTGATTTTTCCCACTGTGTTTAGTGTCACGGACAATCCCCCCCATTTCTGTGTGATTTTAGTGATGGATGTTTTTTTTCACCCAAGGGCATAAGTCCAACTAACCACTCCTTCCTCGTGGAGTTGGGCTTTATCCATCACTAAAATCACACGCTGTAAGGCGAAAGCCGCGCAAGCTTGGGAGAATAACTCTTTAGCAATGATCTTAAATAAGCTTAAGCGAGACCTCATTCTGGTCACCGAAAGGGTAAACCTAGGTATTGAATTTAAACTGATTTTTCCACTGCTGAATTAACTTGAAATCCAAATTCACCTTAGTTTCAAAATTACTATTAAGGAATTCATCCAAATCCCGTATATTTTCTCTCTCAATAACATTTAAGCTAAAATCTTTTTTCATCTCAATGGCACGATTATCAACGCCAATAATTATTGACCGCCTAGTTTTCTTCATGGAATGAATCCCCGCGTGCAACCTTGTTCCAACGTAATCTATCTCGTCTTTTTCCGCTAATATTTTGTCAAAAGCTTTTAATGTCGATGATATTTTTACTATCCCCGCTGTTATATTGACAGGCAATGAGTCAAAATAAGTTTCATCTCTTGACCCTTGAAACCAAATATACACTTGATCATAGTTGGCTTTTAACACTTCTAACATCTGCCCATCTTTTTCTTTATCCATTCGATAATCAGTTATGGTAGTGATAACATTTTTTCCTTTTTGTGTTGGAATCAATCGGCAATGGGAAGGTGTTAATTCCCATAATGTTGGGCAACCTGTATTCACAACGTTTTTAATGCCAATACTCGCAAGTTTTAGCTTAGTATAGTTATCTCTAACAGAGTGAAGTAACTCATTATGTAGAACATTTCTATACATTAATTTTGCTAAAAAATTAACATCTTCTTGATAATTAGTCCAACCGACCCCCATTAGAACAATGTTTTCCACTTGAAAGAAATCAATAAGCTTTAAAGACCACTGCTTAAATCTCATAACCCGATATTTCGAGCTTAACAAATTCGTTCCCGCAACGAAAGAATATTTACTTCTACTTAATATCTTTTTGCCCTTCTTCCCGATCACATCATGGGTTGGAATATTCGCAATGAAAAAATTCTCAGCAAACATTTCATCGATCACTTTCCTAACAGCGTCGACAATAATCTCATCTCCAACATTTAAAGATCCAATCGACGTATTTAAAATCGTTATTATTGATGCCATTAAATCACCTACCTTTAAACCAACTTAAATAATGAGTGGTTAATTCCTCTGCAACATTTCGAGCATTAAACGCAGATATTTTCAAACTATTAAAATCAATTTCCCGATTATACAACCCTATATCTAACAAATTGCTACCCCATTCCTCAGCGGATGCCTTCAAAGGGAAAAATTTGACGCGATTTGTCAATTGCACCTGCTCACATACCGTGCTCGACACAGCACAACTCAACCCCGCAGCTTGAGCCTCAACCAAAACAAGCGGAAAACCCTCATAAAGCGACGGAAGTAGAAAAAAATCTATTGCCGAATAAAAACAATCCATATCGGCACGCGCCCCAAGAAAAACCACATTACTTTCCAAACCCAAACAACTTACTTTTGCCTCAACATCCAAACGTAAACTACCAGTTCCTATTAACAGTAAGACAGCTTCTGAATTTTTTTTACATACTTCATTAAATATCTCAATTAAAAAAGTATGATTCTTCACTTCAACAAACCGCCCAACATGTCCAAAAACAAGCTTATCACGTAAGTTAAACTCACCTCTAAATTTGTCTCGTTTATTCGCCGAAAATCGAAAACAATGCAAATCTATAGCATTATTAATAATTCGATAGTCTTTCTCTGCCCTGCCATAAAACCACCGCGCAGCTGTATCCGAGCAAGCAAAACTATGATTAGCATACTTTCTAATTGCATGTTTATTCCATTGATGAAAAAATTCATAAACAGCCCGATTAGTACTCGAACTATGAGCATGAATTATCCTCACTGGAACCCCAAATCTTTTAGCTATCTTTAATGGTGTGATATAAGATAAAGACGGTGCATGATGGTGGATAACCTGATACATAGAATGCCTTTTAAAAAAATTAATCAAATCTTTCTTGTTTCGCAAAAAACCTTTCTTTCTCGAAGAAATCCGATATATCTTACCTCCCAAAGCCAAAATCTCCTCATCATAATCACACTTTTGTTTTGTATGAACCAAAAAATCAAACTGAACCTGCGCTCTATCAATAGCTCGATAAACATTCATGATAAATGTTTCCAAGCCTGCCCTGTTCATACCTGAGACAACATGTAAAACTCGTACCACTTTTCACACCCACCTAAACTTTACTTTCACAACACAAAGTAAATTAATCAAACCCAATAACATATAAAAAATAATTCCCGCTGAACGCATACTATTGGAGATAACCATCGATACAAGGACATAGATAATTATATTCAGTAAAAATATATTATTATAAAAATCCCCTTTTCGTTTAATAATGACAGGCAGTAAAAATAGTAACGCCCCACCTAAAAACAAAACAAGTGCAAAAACGAATAGCCAACTACCTTGAAGATAGTAAGTTAAGTATCCAGAATCAATGATTCCAAGTGACAACGACGGTGGTGACAACGTTCCAAAGGGAAATTGTGCCGACTGCTCGATGGCATTTGACCACAATTCACTCCTAATGGTCAGTGAATAATCATAAGCAATTCCCTCAGTAAGTCTTAATATCCTCGCAAACATTCGATCAAATTCGTCAGTTAAAAATAAGATAAAGAAAATCCCTGCAAATGAGTATGCAAACAATGAGAGTAGCAGCTTTTTCCGCTCGCGCATAATAGGTGCCAAGATTAAACTAAAAATTATAATAACTGGCAGTAGCATAATAGCAACCCGAGAGGCCGTTAACAGTATAATACTTGCAGAACATATAAAAAAAGCTATATCAGAATAAGTTATTTTTTTAAATAGCTTTGCCAAAAAATGAGAAAGCCCAATCACCCCAATCGTTGACAGTTCAGTTGCATTACTAGTCAAGGCACTAACACGTGTGCCATCGAATACCCGAAAATGCTCATCTACTGCAAAATGCTGCAAATGATATTGCAATAGTAACTGAGGTGGTACAACGTCATAAACGGCTAACAATTGCAAAATCCCAAAAAACAAATTGAGTCCAATCGTCACCTTTAAAGCGGTCTCCAATAAAAGATTCAACTCTAAAATTTCTTTATTAGTAAAAAGCAATGCTACAAACAAAAGTGGCAAATACAAAAACGCGATCCTTGGGCCATTAAATATATGCCCATATGAATAAACAAACAACCCAACTACTGGCAAAACCATTTCTAACAATAAAAAAGATCCTATTAATAATAACAACAACTTAAAATATGAGTTTGTCTTTTTTCTTTTAAAATACAGCAACGTTCCTACTACCACAAGCCCCACCACAAAGATATCTGATATCCTAATTGCTGGCCCCACAAATGCAGATCCCGCAAACCTGATCCCAAAAGAATAAAAATTCAAAATTGCAATCACATAGCAAAAGCAAAGCTTACTGTATAGGCTAACCAGCTTTATTCTCAACAGCCTTTCCTCCTCAAGTTATATACGTTACTGTTTAGTGCCTCAGACCAAACCCCAATATTACGGTAGTTGTTGGGTGCAACCATTTTTTATAGGTTTTTAGAATCCCAATACTTTACAATTGAAAAACATCCCAAAAAAGCCTTTTCCGAGCATGGTCAACATCCCAAAACCTTAAATTCAACCGCTTTCTGGGATGTTTTGCCGTTGCGATTGAGAAATGCATTTGCAAAATAAAAACAAAAATGGTTACACCCAGGGTTCATAGGCACTAAACACTTAAATATTCCCTTTGATAATTCTCGCTCATACTTTTTGCATTCAATTCTGTTGATATCACTTCGTAACTTGCGTATTCTATCCTTTTGAAATCTTGCTGTGCCATTGCAGTTAGTTGTAAATTAAAATCATTTTGATTACCCAATTTATACAATAGTCCGATTTTATCATTTATTTCGTAAATCTCTTTGTGTTGGAGGATATCGGACAGAAGCACAGGCAGACCGGTAGCCATCGCCTCCAGAACACCATTAGGCAAGCCCTCTGATTTACTAGTTGAGATATAGACATCGGCAGCTCGCAAATATTCAGAAACATTAGCTACATTGCCAGTGAAGATGACATCGTTACCATTATACTTATCATATAATTCTTGGAAAATAGCACCATCCCCTAACAGTAATAAAATCGCATCATTTTTTATTTTATTCTCCAAAAAGCCATTGATTGCAAACTGCTGGTCTTTACGAGGCACAAACTGCCCGGTATATATATAAATTATTTTATCTTGCGGTAAATCAAATTTTTCACGTAGAATTTCAGCTTCGCTTTCGATTTTAAGTGGATAATTCTTAATATCAACACCATTTCTAATAAAAGGCAAATCGAAGTTGAATGTTTCTTTGTATAGTTTTGATAAACTTTCGGAGCAAGTGTACACATTGTTGCATTTTTTGATAACTGATAAATGCATTTTGGCCATTATCGATCCTGTAATTTGTCCAAACTTTGTAATATAGTCATCACGCACAAAGTTTCTAATAGTAGTAAAATGGATGCTCTTAGCGTACCTTTGTGCTACAATTGCCGGAATTAACCCAATTGAATGAATAATATCTGCCCCAATTTCTTCTAATAAATTAAATATCGCTTTATTGCTCCCCAGAAGAATTTTTTTAGGGGAAGAGTCAATAGTGTAATGTTTTTCGACAAACAGCGTGAACTCATTCAAAATCGAATCATCGGGACTGTCTTTATATAAAGTCACCAATATCGGGCAGAATTTATTACCATCCAAATATTTAATAATATTTAAAGTTTGCTTAGTCGGTCCTCTGTTTTTACAACTTGTAAAAAGATATACAATTTTCTTCTTCACTACAATCCCTCATCTATTACTACATATAATCCCCGACCACCTTCAAAAGTTGCATCTACACAAATTTTACTTCCCCCACGATTCCACCTAGGATGCAAATCACACCTAAGTTGATTATCGTATTTGAATGGCGAAAATGTTCTCGCGACGCGTTTGATCTGATCTTCCCCGTCCCCTAATCTTATAACATATAAATCAGAAACTCGAGCGCGATTCGGGTAAGTATCGGTAACCGCTTTTCCGACCGCTGGTGCGAAGCTAGGATGCCCATCCATCAATAAGGTCGGCCAAATTTTTTCATATTCATCCCCTTGGTCTCTCATTAAATAATAACCATCGCCATCAGCACATTTTCTCCCATATGCCACTATTTCCTCATTATTTTTCCAAAAACAGTGAGAAACCATATCATCATCACTTAAATTGTACATTCCACTCCCATCAACATTTGCAGTGACTAGCCTACTGTACATTCGCTTATTTTTAAACCAGCGATGCAAAACCATAAACCGCTCCGAATTGGGGCTTATCAAAATATGATTTACCTTATGCTCAGCATCAAGCATTTCCGGCCGCGTCTCGAAAGCGCTAAAATCTGAATATCGCAAAACTGAAATCACCTCACCAGTATTCAAATCCAACTTCCAAATTGCCGCCCCATCAGGGATTTTCTCGTGTGCAGTTAAATCCTCCAAGTTAGAATAGCCATAGCCCTTTCCCAAACGATGAAGTCTCGAAAAATCTAGACTCAATGCAAACTCACCATTAGCAGCAACGCTATATACTGGAAACGGATACACCTTCTCCGCCCCTGTTAACACATTCAAAACGACCGAACAGTATTCTCCATCCCTGAAATCATTATAAATTATCTTAGTTTTATAATCGTCCCCCAACCACTGAAGCATGCACCCCTGCTGAACATTCCAAGCACGAGTCTCACCCAAAACCCGATATGAATTATTGTCATGTGTATCAAAAATGACTATCTCTGCAACTTCATCATTTGGCGCAACCGCTTTACAAGTGCTCCGTACTCTTAATGAAAGCATATACTGATCTGAACCATCCCATGGTGATTTATCATAATATCCGAAAAAGTACTCCATATTATCATCAGGACTAATTTTGATAATATTGCCTTCCGATTTTAATTTGGGGGAAAGAGCATACATACAAAGTTGATAGCTCCTTTTTATAAGAAATTTCACAACCGGAAACCTCTGCAAAACACTATTTACTCTTTTTTCGATAACTTTCAACATAATTAACTCTCTTTATTTTAGGCTTTCGCAACATCTTACTTGATACAATTTTCATTAGCCACATTGGGCTAACCAACATTACTAAAAATATTACAGTCGTATTTGTAAAATCCAAAAGTGATGATTCGCCTCGTTTCCACTGACGATATCTTACGTAGATATCGCCTTTGCAATAGCGCCAACTTTTTTTTCTAATAAAATAATTTTTATTTGCACGAAATAATACCAATGACTCATTAATATTAGTTGCCTTATATCCCTTATGGATCATCCGCGAAAATAAATCCAAATCTTGTCTCGTTGGAATCCCACCATAGCCTCCCGAATTCAAAACTGCACTTTTTCTATACATGACAGTAGGGTGATTGAATGGATTTCTTCGCCTAATAAATTTCAATATCTCAGAATGAGCGGTGGGAACTATACGTGAGGTTACTATTTTAGCTGGATCATCACAAAACTCATCGACCATACTGCCGATTAAATCATACTCAGGAAAAGAATTAAAAATTTCGATTTGCTTAGCGCATCTTGTTGGTAAAGAAATATCATCTGAATCCATTCTCGCTATAAGCTCATTTTTACAGTAATTCATCCCCTTATCCAATGCCTTTCCTAACCCAACATTTTCTTCCAAAGCAATTATGTTGAATAAATTCGGCTGCTTATTGCTATAGAAATCCAAAATCCTCTCCAAAGACTCAGGTAACGACCCGTCCTTAACTATTACAAAATCATTCGTTAAATAAGTTTGCCGCAACATACTTTTAATACTCGCTTCCAAATACTCTGGCTTCTCCCTAGCATAAACCGACATTAGAATACTATAATTACTCTCCATAAACTTCACCTTTTTTGAACTAGCTCAATGGTTATCAAATTCTACTAAGATTATACCAAATTATATCAAAAAAACCTTTAAAAGCATGAAATCTGACATAATATTTTGCAAGAAATTGAATTTTACTACCAGTTAATGCTAAAATACGCTAATAAACCAAAAAAAAAGACATTTTTCGACATGACGAAGAAGTCTATTTGTCGAAAAATGTTTTATCTAATATGTAAAATAAACAGCCAAAATTGCCAAACATCGCTGAATTAGCACTTTATTATGAAAAAATAATGCAAAATACGTTTTAAATTCGTCAAATACCAGCTTGAAAGACTAATCAGAACAAATCAAGAATAAATCGCAGCTTTTCCCCCTTGTATCGACCTTACCTATTCCATTTCATGAACACTTTGTCCAGGATGTCGACAAACAAAAATAACATGAACGCAACTATACTTAACACGATAATGCCTGATGTGACATCAACCCAATTGAGTCTTGAGTGGGCATTGAAGATGAAGTAACCCATGCCATAGCTTATCCCGCTATTTTCCGTGATAAATAAAATCGCTGTAGCGGTACCAAGTGCAACTCTCGTCGAGGAGAGAATTTGGCTAAGAGCCGCTGGGAGAGTGACGTCCTTAAATAATTGCCATTTGTTAGCGCCTAGCACGAGCAAAGTTTGATAATTTTCTTCGGGAATGCTTTTAATCCCATCCCGCACATTGATAATAATTTGGAACACAATAATCAGAATAATCATCGTAATAATCGTGGGATTCCCAAGCCCAAACAACATCATCACCACCGGCAAAAACGCCATCTTTGGAATCGGGTAAGTGAGGTAAACAAGCGGATCCAACAACCTCTCAGCCATCTTTGATTGCGCTAACAACAATCCCAGCATCAGACCAATGCTAACCGAAATCGCCATCCCCAAAAACAGCCGCCACAAGCTATGCATAATGTGATTAACCATATTAAACCAAAATCCAGCATCCATATTCCCATAAACAAGAAGAGGTGAAGGTATGATACGATCGTCAATGAAAAGGGTTCCAATCAGCCAGATGATATGAAGTAATAGGAAGCCATAAATAAAACTTTTAATCTTGTTCAACATATTTCCCTAACCCCTCAACATATTTCTGATCTGTGAACACAGCCGCACAAAGTCTAAAGAGTCTCTATCCGCAGTTGGACTAGCTAAAATTTTCAACGTTTGACTTGGCAACATCACAACAACTTTCTCGCCGAGAAACACCGCTTCTTCAATATCATGGGTAATAAAAAGCGTCGAGCCCGCCCGCCCTTTCCATATATCCAAAAAGAATTGCTGCATTTCTTCCTTAGTCATAGCATCTAGTGCTGAAAACGGTTCATCCATTAATAGCACATCTGGCTTCAAAACAAATGCGCGGGCAATCGCAACTCGCTGTTTCTGACCACCAGATAATGCTGCTGGAAACCTTTTCTTATGAGCAAGGAGATCAACGCGCGCCAAAGCCTCATCAACAATAGCCTTCCCATCTTGCATAAGAGGCATCCCTTTAATCTTCAAAGCCAAAACAATATTCTGCTCAACCGTCTTCCACGGCAACAAACCATAACTTTGGGGAATATATCCAATAGTATGAACCTTAGCTGAAAGAGCATCCCCATTAAAAAAAACATCACCTGAGCAAGCTGGAATTAATCCCGCAACAGCCCTTAACAACGTCGACTTCCCACAACCCGACGGTCCCACAATCGTATAAATTTCCCCATCCGCAACCTGAAGACTAACCTTATCAAGCACAGTTATTCCATCATAAGCAACAGTTAGGTTTTTAATATCCAACATATAAATCACTGACCTTTTAATCATAACCAAATTATAACATAAATTCGTGCATAGAAAAACACTTCAAGCTGTTTTCCAAACTTAAAGTGCTTTTTCACGTAAAAATGCCCCCCGCTGGTACGCATTGTAAAGAGGCGTCGGAGGTCCTATTACGTATAGTATATACTGTTTGGAGTTGATTAGTCAACAATTTTGTAGCTTCTTTTAGAAGAAAATGTTTTCTGTTTGGTTATTTTTCTACAGTTCACGATTGCCTTTGCAACAGCTTCTCGGTTAACTCTAACATAATCACTTTCGACTCACAATCTGGCAATTTATTAATTCTGACAATTGCTTTATTTGTGTACTTTGTAGCCAATTCCTTGGCTTTCTCGATACCATTATATTTTTTAATGAGATCCAAAATCTTGATGATATCAGCTTCTGTAATTTTTTCTTTCTTACCAAGTAGGGGGATGAAATCCTCCTTTTTTTGATTCATAGCATAAATCAACGGCAACGAATAAACACCCTGTTTCACATCTTCTAAAGCAGGTTTTCTCATTGTACTTGCTGCCTGTGTATAATCTAAAATATCATCTAATATTTGAAATGCCATACCAATCTCGTAGCCGATTTTTCTAGCGTTTGTTTTAGCAAGATTATCGACAGCACTTAATTCAGCCCCCATATGGCAACTCATCGCAAATAATGCCGCAGTTTTTCTAGATATTTGCCGTAAATATTGCTTCACATTGATGTTTATATTATAGCGACTTTCCATCTGATCCAATTCGCCAATGAGGATTCTTTCTACGGCATCGGTATTAAATTCAATAGTTGATAAAGAATTAGCATACTTTGAAAGTATTTTAAAACACACACAAAATAAATAGTCTCCTGTGTACAAGGCATATTTTTGTCCAAATTGACTTTGTACTGTTGGCAAACCACGTCTTGTCCTAGCTTCATCGATGATGTCATCATGGATAAGTGATGCCATGTGCAAAACCTCGATACTTGCTGCTACATGAATAACTTGTGCTCTATCATACTCTTTTCCCGTCTTGGCAATTAACAAGAAAAAAGCTGGCCTCAGCAGTTTCCCACTAGCGTGTAAGAAGTTTAATATCGTTGTTCTTGCTTTCTTGTTACGCAAGGTAACATTCGCCTCAATTACCTTTAACACAGCTGCCAAGTCTTGTTTCATTTCAGGATATGACTCCCACATTGGATGAATGGTCATTGTCTTCCTCACTTTAACCTTTAATGTTTCACAACCTCTCATTATACCAAAAAACAGTAGAAAATGAAAGACGTAGCCAACAGCATTTCTGAAAAACTGTTTTCGTAATATGGAATATTATTGATATTTCACTTTTATTTTATAAAACCCGTTTTCAATTTAATTTCTGTGTGGTATAATGAATATTGAAAATTAACATGTCGGATTCTTATGGTATGATTATGATGAAAAATAATATTTATTTTAGAAGCTTTGGAGAGAAAAATTAGAATAGTTCGGCAACTCAGCAGTTGTCGTTTTTTGTGCTAGGTGATTAGTTATGAAAATTGCAAACATGGAAATGTTAGAAAAACTAGGAGCAAGATTTGCTATTGCAATCGGCGTTTTTGATGGTGTTCACCGTGGGCATCAGCTGGTTATTAACAATGCTATAAACTATGCAAAAGCAAATCATGTTAAAAGTATGGCAATTACTTTTGATAGAAACCCTAAAACCGTAATAAAAAACGTTTTCAATGATGGTCATTTAACACCAAATGCTGAGAAGTTGCGTATTTTAGAAGAGATGGGTGTAGATTATGCCCTGATTTTGAAATTTGATGATTCACTTTCAAATTTAACTGCGGATGAATTTATCAATAAATATCTATTAAAAATGGGTGTTTGCTATGTATCAGTCGGATTCGATTTCAGATTTGGCCATGGTGGAGCGGGAAATACCTCGCTTTTGCTATGCCGTGACGAGTTCAAGGTTGATGTCTCTGAGCCTGTGCTGATGGATGGGGTTAAGGTGTCGAGCACGCGCATTAAAAAATGTCTGAAAATGGGTGACTTGGATGAGGTGGCTCTAATGCTTGGGCGTAATTTTTCGGTGTGTGGTGAGATTGTGCGCGGACGGCAATTGGGGGAGAAGATTGGATTCCCGACGGCGAATCTTAGGCTGAATGAGGATTGCTTAGTGCCGACTCGCGGGGTGTATGGAACGGCTAGTTATGTCGATGGTTTGCGGCTGGGGAGTATGACGAATATTGGGTATAATCCGACGGCGAATTTGCAGGAATCCCTTTCGATTGAGACGCATATTTTCGACTACGATGCTGATATGTACGGTAAAATGTTGCGCGTTGAGTTTTTGAGTCGGATTCGTGATGAGATCAAATTTAACGACCTTGATGAGTTAATCGCCCAGCTTGAAAAAGACAAGGCTGTTGCTCGTGCAATATCAGTCAGTGTATAAAACGACGCATTTTTGCATATATTTTTAGTGTTAAGATACAAATTTAAAGAAAGTGTTTCCGCTGTGTCAAAAAAACGAGCATTGAGGCGAAATTTCTGGTATAATACAACATGATTGTGTCGTGAGCAGTTCATGATTAGTGTGTATTGAAGGGACGAAAATTAAATGGAGTTAATTAAAATTGAGGGTGGTCGCCCATTAAGAGGAACGGTTAAAATCGATAGTGCCAAAAATAGTACTGTCGCCTTAATCCCAGCCTCTATTTTGGCAGAATCACCTGTAGTACTTGAAAATATCCCAAACATCGTTGACGTAGAACGACTTGGTGAAATGATTGGCCAACTAGGTGGAAGTTATAGTTATGACGGCGAAAATAACGAAGATTTTGTTATTGACCCAACAGCTATCGAGAGTGTACCGTTGCTTGATGGTCCCGTTACACAATTACGTGCATCTTATTATTTCTTGGGCGCTCTCTTAGCAAAATTTCGAGAAGTTAAAATTGGCATGCCAGGCGGTTGCTACTTAGGGCCGCGTCCAATTGATTTGCATTTAAAAGGTTTCGAAGCATTAGGAGCATTAGTTGAACAAGATGCTGGAGTTATTCACATGAAGGCAGAGCGTTTAAAAGGTGCCAAGATTTACTTAGATTTTCCTTCAGTTGGGGCAACGATTAATATCATGATCGCAGCAGCAAAAGCTGAAGGAACAACTGTAATTGAAAATGCGGCTAAAGAGCCGGAAATTGTTGATTTATCTAATCTATTAAATAATATGGGAGCCAGTATCCGTGGAGCGGGAACTGGCGAAATTCGGATTCAAGGCGTTGACCGTTTAATGGGAACCCGACATGTGATTATTCCTGATCGGATTGAAGCGGGAACATATATCGCCCTTGCCGCTGCCGCCGCTGATGAAGTGAAAATTGCTAACATTATTCCCCAGCATTTAGATGCGTTAATTGCTAAACTTCGGGAAATGGGTGTTGACATTGATGTTAATACTGACTCAATTACTGTCCGTGGACAAAAAAATTTAAAAGCTGTTGATTTTAAAACCAGTATTTATCCAGGACTTGCAACGGATTTACAACAACCTTTGGTAACGCTATTAACGCAATCTGAAGGAATTGGAAAAGTTGAAGACACTATTTATTCTGATCGTTTTAGAAATTGCTATGAGTTAAACAAAATGGGGGCAAATATTGATGTCCTTGGACGAACAGCAATTATTAATGGGATAACATCTTTAAGTGGCGCCCGTGTTATGGCCACAGATTTACGTGCAGGAGCTTCCCTTGTTATAGCGGCATTAATTGCCGATGGGGTGACGGAAATCGGCAATACGTATCATATTGATCGAGGGTATTCCAATATTGAAGAGAAATTAACAAATATTGGTGCCAAAATTTGGCGAGAAAACGAGCAAGTGTAAAAATTTTAAAAAAATAATTGCTTTTTGCGAGAGAATCTAGTATAATGGTTTAGCTGAAATAAATACTTTCTCTGGTAATTAAGTCAATCCAAAGACGGGACTGTTGTAGCGCCCGTCGCTTGTACCAGGGTTCAAGGAGTGTAAAGAAGATGAAAAAAGGAATTCACCCAGAATACAACCGCACAACAATTACTTGTACGACTTGCGGAAATGAATTTGAAAGTGGCTCAGTAAAAGAAGCAATACGTATTGATACATGTTCAAACTGCCACCCATTCTATACAGGGCGTCAAAAGTTTGCCCAAGCTGACGGACGTATTGAGCGCTTTAAAAAGAAGTACAATATGGATGATAAGTAAGATAAGGACTCCCGTAAGGGAGTTTTTATTTAGTTTTTCGATCGTCTTTCTCAATAACTATCCTCTTGCTCTTTGTAAAGTTCAAGCCACCGAGCTAGGCGTGTTGTGATAACTTGACACTCTTCAAACGTTTTTGCCGCTGCAAGTTCTTCTTGTAGTTGGATAATGTAAGCCATTATCGCATCTAATTGAGCCATATCCTTCCACCTCGCTTTTACTGATATGAGGGTATTATACCATACTATGCCATCATTAATTAATTTTTTCAAGATTTTCTTCTCTGTCAAGTAAAAACACTTGACAGCTGTTTCTAGATGTGTTATACTGTTCAAGGTTGAAAAGAACAAATTAATTTTAAGGAGGTACTTTTAATGGTTAAACTAAGATTAACGCGTATGGGTACTCACAAGAGACCTTTTTACCGAATCGTAGCTGCTACCTCAACTGCTCCTCGAGATGGGCGTTTCATCGAAATCGTTGGTACTTACAATCCAGTTGCTGAGCCAGCTATCGTTGATATTGATGAGGAAAAAGTCTTAAAATGGCTGAGTAATGGTGCTAAACCAACTGATACTGTACGTTCTTTGCTATCTAAAGAAGGAATTATGGCTAAATACCATGAGTCAAAACAAGCAACAAAGAAGTAATCTGATACTATTCTATAATTTGGAGGGTAAACTTCATGGATTTTATTGAAATGATTAAAGGTTTTGTTATACCATTAGCACGTGATCATGCAGCTGTTACTGTTAGAGAGATCGAAAGTAATGAGCCAGGAGCACTAACATTTGAGATTTTAGTTGCGCAAAATGATCTAGGTCGTGTTATCGGTCGTGAAGGTCGTGTTGCAAATGCACTACGTACCATCACTTATGCTGCTGCTATTAAAGAAGGCTTCAGAGTTAAGCTGACTTTTGCTGCACAACCTGAATAAGGCATAAAAGCTCGCAAACTTAACAATTCGAGATTGCAAACAATCTAAATTGTTATAATTTTGTGAGCTTTTCGTTTTATTTTTAAGATGAATAGGAAATCATAATAATATAGTTATTACCAAAACACCTAGGAGGAATAAAACATGTTTAAAAGTGATTTAGAAATTGCACAGGAAACAAAATTAACACCAATTGTTGACATAGCTCGGGATTTAGGACTCAAAGAAGATGAGATTGAGCAGTATGGGCATTATAAGGCGAAGGTTGGTTTAGATATTATGAATTCTGACCGCCCTGATGGAAAATTAATCTTAGTGACAGCGATTAGCCCAACTAAAGCTGGCGAGGGTAAGACAACAACGACCGTTGGACTTGGGCAAGGTCTAGCTCATATTGGGAAGAAGTCGGTTATCGCCCTGCGCGAGCCATCCCTTGGACCAATTATGGGAATTAAAGGTGGTGCCGCTGGTGGCGGTTATTCACAAGTCCTGCCAATGGAAGATCTAAACCTTCATTTTACAGGAGACATTCACGCAATTACAACAGCGAATAATGCAATCTGTGCCCTGATTGACAACCATATTCATCAAGGAAATGAACTAGATATCGACATTAATAACGTCGTATTCAAGCGCTGCCTAGACATGAATGACCGCAGTCTACGTCGCATCACAATCGGACAGGGTCATGCCTCTAACGGTGTGGAACGCAGTGACGGATTCAATATCACAGTTGCATCAGAAATCATGGCAATTTTCTGCCTATCAACAAGCTATGAAGACCTAAAAAAGCGCATTGGTGACATTATTGTTGCATATACAACTGATGCTAAACCTGTATTTGTAAAAGATTTGGCCATCGAAGGTGCAATTACAATGCTTTTGCGCGACGCTTTGAAACCTAATTTAGTACAAACGATCGAGAAAACAGCTGCGATTGTTCATGGTGGTCCATTTGCCAACATAGCCCATGGTTGTAATTCTATCATCGCTACCAAAACGGCATTAAAGCTTGGAGATTATACAGTTACCGAAGCTGGATTTGGGGCTGATTTAGGAGCAGAAAAATTCTTTAATATTAAATGCCGTGAAGCAAATTTGTCACCGAATTGCGTTGTTATTGTTGCAACTATAAGAGCGTTAAAAATGCACGGTGGTGTAGATTCAGCTGATTTAAAAGTTGAGGATGTTGACGCATTAGCAAAAGGTGTCGAAAATTTAGCTAAACATATCGATTCTGTTACGAAATACGGTGTTCCTTATGTGGTATCGGTTAATCATTTTGTTCACGACACTGATGCTGAGGTTGAGTTCTTGATTAATTGGTGTAAGGAAAACGGTCATCCTGCTTGCATTGCTAAGGGCTGGGCTGATGGTGGCGCGGGCATGGCGGATCTGGCGCGCACGGTTGTTGATATTGTGGAGAAGGACGAGGCTGATTTTAGGGTGTTATATGACCGAAAGGATTCGTTTGAAGACAAAGTGTTGACGATTGCGAAGAATATGTATGGTGCGAGTGATGTTGTTTATTCGGATGAGGCTAAGGCGACACTTGATAAGTTTAGAGAAATGGGGTATGGTGATTTTCTAATTTGTATGGCAAAGACACCGGCTTCATTAACGGATGATCCGAAAGTAATTGGACGACCAAAGGATTTTACGATCACGATTAAAGAGGTTCGGATTTCTGCTGGTGCTGGATTTATTGTTTGCTTAGCTGGTGGGGTGATGACGATGCCAGGATTACCGAAAAAGCCTGGTGCACTTAATATGGATTTAACAGCTGATGGCGATTATGTCGGATTGTTCTAATGTATAAACTAGTTTCGCCCCTTAATCTTATTTTCGGTCTTCATGAAAATATATTTTGATTTTTGTTGTTATTTCGCCGAGAGTGTGATATAATTTTATAGTCGTAAAATTGAGGCAAACGGAGGTGAAACAAGATGAAAAAATTTTTAGGCGTTATTTTACTATCATTGGTCGTTCTAACAGCGTGTGGCGGTGATGATAATGGCGGTTCAGGTACAGAGACAGTTGTTTGTCATTTGGAAGAAATGGGAGTAGACACAGAAACAACTATTTATGTCGAAGATGGCTATGCGGTTAGATCTGTGACAGTAGCAAGAGAATATGCTGAAGGAGCAACCGAAGATGATCTTGAATTCCTAAGATCTATTCTTGAAGATGGCATGGAGGTTGAATTAGATGGTGATTATATCATTGTAACATACTCAATAGACTTTGAAGAAGATCTTGGAGAAGAACCACAGCCGATAGATGAGCTTATCGAAGAACTTGAAACGTTTCGAGGCTTTGATTGTGAATAAATTGATAAAAGGGAGTCAAGGGGTTGGAAGCCTCAGGCTTCCTTTTTTCTTGCACTTCCAGCTATGATTTTTCAAGATCTCAGATTTACTGTGCTACTATATGTTCAATGAGGCAACCATTTTTTATAAGTTTTTAGAACCACAATACTTTACAATTGAAAAACATCCCAAAAAAGCCTTTTCCGAACATACTCAACATCCCAAAACCTTAAATTCAACCGCTTTCTGGGATGTTTATGCCGTTGCGATTGAGAAATGCATTTGCAAACATAAAAACATATAAAAAATGGCTACACCCATGTTCAATCTAATTCAATAATACCATGGTGATTCGTAATTAGGAAATCAAAGTCTTGGGAAGCCTTATTTTTTTGGAAGATACCAGGCGACATGCCAGTTGCTTTGCGAAAAACTTTGCAAAAATAATTCGGATCAGTAAAACCAAGTTCAAGTGCGATTTCCTTGACAGACTTTTGCGTATGTTGCAAAAGGTATAAAGATTTCTCAACACGGTATTTATTCAAATAGTTAATAGGAGAATTGCCCGTATATGCGCTAAACTTTTTCGTTAAGTAAGATTTTGAAAGTTCCACATGCTTTGCAATATCCTCAACACTTAAAACAACATGATAATTTTTTTTGATAAAATTGATAGCTTTTGTAATATCTTCAGGCAGTTCAGCTACTTCTAGAGTGCGACCATTTTCAAAATGTTGATAACAACAAGTTAAAAATTCATAAGCTTTGTTGGATGTGTGGTAAGCATCAATTATTTTACCCTCCACAACTCTAATATAAGTTGTAATCAAATGTTGAATGAGTGTTGACTCTATTGGAAATTCAAAGATATGACCATGATGAAAATTGATGTATTCCCAGCACTCTTTCGCTTGCTTACCTGCCAAAGTGATGAAAATAAATTTCCACTCTTTACTCGAAGACGGAAGGTAATATTGACAATCCTCAGGAACTGCAATCATAAATGCATGACCTACTGGCAGCTGATAAGCTTCTTTCTTGATTCTAATTTCTCCCCTACCTGAAAGTGTATACTGGAAAATAAAAGTCTCAGTATCAATGCGTGATTGACAGTCCCAGAAATACTGATTTTCTTGGGTTCTCCTCTCGCAACCAATAACGCGAATAGTGGCAATTTGTTCAAGAATAGTCGGCTCTTGAAATCTAAATCCATAGGTATTATTAGTACTTTCATCGACTTTTAAGAACATTTTTTTACCCTCCCGATAGTTAAATTTACCCTTGAAAAGCATTTACATTTATGGTATAGTTTATTATATCATAAGCGCTATGATAAGTCTAATAGGAATATGATAAGCCTAAATAGCCTTAATAGGAGGGTAAATGGATGTCAAAAATTACTTTTTTAGGCGCAGGAAGCACAGTTTTCGCCAAGAATATCCTAGGTGATTGTATGCTTGCTCCACCATTAGAAGGATTTGAATTTGCCTTATACGATATTGACGATGAGCGATTGGCAGATTCAGAAAATATGCTAAATAACCTGAAGGCATCTCTAGGAAAAGATGTTGTTATAAAATCTTATACTAAGAGAAAAGAGGCATTATCGGGTTCGAAATATGTAATTAATGCTATTCAAGTTGGAGGATATGAGCCGAGCACAGTTATTGACTTTGAGATACCTAAAAAATACGGATTGCGTCAAACTATTGCCGATACCATTGGGATTGGTGGGATTTTTAGAAACCTTCGAACAATTCCTGTCATGCTCGACTTCGCCAAAGATATGGAGGAAGTTTGTCCTGATGCTTTATTTTTGAATTATACCAATCCTATGGCTGTTCTTACAGGTGTTATGAATCGTTTTACACCCATTAAAACTATTGGATTATGTCATAGTGTTCAGGCATGTGTTCCTGATCTTTTTGCTAGTCTTGATATGGATCAAACAGGTGTTGATTATAAGATAGCTGGGATTAATCATATGGCATGGTTATTAGAAGTTAAGCGAAACGGGATCGATCTTTATCCAGAAATCAAGCGACGTGCAAAAAAGAAGCAGCAAACAAAACATCTTGATATGGTACGCTTTGAGCTAATGGATAAATTTGGTTATTATATTACTGAGTCATCTGAACATAATGCCGAATATCATCCTTATTTCATAAAATCTAAGTATCCAGAACTGATAGATAGATTTAATATTCCCCTTGATGAATATCCACGACGCTGTGTGGAGCAAATTGCAAATTGGGAAGAAATGCGCAAGGATTTGGTTGAAAATAAAAACCTCAAGCATTTGCGTTCTTCTGAATACGGCTCGCGAATCATTGAAGCCATTGAAACAGATATCCCTTATGTTTTTGGTGGAAATGTTTTAAATAAAGGCGGCCTCATTAGCAATTTACCTGAGAAGGCTGTTGTAGAAATTAAATGTTTGGCTGATGGAAATGGCATAACTCCGACATATGTAGGAGCGCTTCCAGAACAATGTGCTGCTCTAAATCGGACAAATGTTAACACACAACTTTTAACCATTGAAGCAGCAATGACTGGGAAAAAGGAGCATATCTATCAAGCGGCAATGCTTGATCCACATACAGCAGCTGAGTTATCTATGGATGATATTGTTGCTTTGTGCGATGATTTAATTCACGCTCATGGTGATTGGCTACCTAAATATGAATAAGATTTAAAAATGTTAGACAGTGTCGACGCAAATCAGAATGTCAGATTTTCAGTCCATTTGTTCCTAGGCAAGGCAAAATTCTGAAGTCTTATTGGGCATAAGTCGAAGGATTTTAACGCAGCATAGGGACAAATGGGCAAAAATATGGCGTTCTGACTTTGTGTCGACACTGTCTAGAGAAGGGTAGAAATTTTTCGCTTTGCCCTCAAATAATAGAAGCGTCGTAGGCGATTCTATTATTTGAGGGCAAAGAATCAAACAGCTATAAAAATCAGTCGCCCTTTATAAAAATAAATACATACCAAGGAGGTAAATGTAATGAAGAAAATGTTAAAATTATTAAGCATTTTAAGCGTTTTATTGTTAACAGCAATTTTTCTCGCTGCTTGCGATGATAACGGAGACGACAATGGAGACAATGGTGATAATGACACCAATGGCGAAGAAACGGATGCAGAAGAAGACAATGATGCAGATGCGGATGCAAATGATGCAGGCGGTGACATTACCCTTACAGTGCCGTATTTAGGCCTTACTGATGAGCAAATTGAACTTGCAGAATCTTTAGGTGAAATGGACACCCCTTACAACAGGTTTATGTATGGACTGCGTCGTGAAGCAGAAACAGCAATGGCAGCTCAAGGGGCTGATGTAGAATTTGTCGACTGGGGATGGGCAGAATCTCTTGATGCACAACAGCGTTCACTGATTGCTGCTGGTGATGCACCAGATATCGTAGTCGGAGAAATCTTTATGCCAACCTATGCTGCTGAGGATATTTTACAACCATTACCACAAGATATTGTTGATTCTGTAAATCCTTCTTTCTTGGTATTCAATGATGCTGGTGAACCAGTGGCAGTAGCTGCAAGAGCCTCTGTTTTCTCGCTGTTCTACAACCGTGATTTATTAGAAGCTGCAGGATTTGATTCAGCGCCAACAACATGGGAGGAGTTCCAAACCATGTCTGAGGCAATTACCGAAGCTGGTGATGGTGAATTTTTCGGTGGTGGTGTTCCATCTTTCCCGCATGCCGGTGGTGCTTTGCGAGCAACGCCATTCTTTAGACAAATGGGAACAGACTTTGTCATCAATGGTGAACTACAATTAGAAAGTCAAGAACTAATTGATACTCTTTACTTTATCCGGGAAATGAACCGCAACCTGCCGTTAGGTCTTGGAAACGCTGCTTCTGAAGATCCAATGTGGAATGCGTTTGAAGTAGAACAGAATATTGCCTTTGTCGTTAACGGTACATGGCAAGCAGGTGGAGCCGAGCGTAATGATATGAACTGGGGTGTCGCACCACTTCCAATTCCAGAAGGTGGTGTAGAAGGCAACTGTTTAGTAGCAGCTTTGTATATGGCTGTTCCAAGAGACGCAGCTCATCCGGAGCTAAGTTTTGAGATTATCCGCATTGCTTTACAAGATAGCTTATCTTCAATTTGGCTAGATGATTCAGTGCCATCTCCACGCCAAGATATTCTCGATGATACTGCTCGTTGGTCAGACAATGAGACTTTAGCTGTCGCAATAGAAGCTGTTTCTACTGGCGAATTATCAGGTCTTGCAACCTTCCCAGCAAACGATACACAAATTTGGGAAATTATCAATAATCAGGTATTAGCTCGCACAACGATGACAGAAGATCCGATTGCGACAATCGTTTCTGAAGCTGCTGCACAAATTGAGTCTCTTCTTGATTAATCAACATTCAGTAGACGACATTAAGACGTATGGTGAGATGAGAATCTCACCTTTTTTTAAAAAAAATTAAAAAAAATAAAGGCATCTCTATAAACTCTTCATTGCTAGGTTTCGTCCAGAAAGTCGCTAGTCAAGAAAACGACGACGAAGCATATTGGACATACGTTAGGAGGAGTTGACGAAGGATAGTGGCTTTCTGGGCGGAAGATAGCTTGAAGAGTTTGTAGAGATGCCCTTAACAGAGGTGATATGTGCGATGAGTATTAAACGATTAACACGCGAGAAAAGGGAAGCAAGAATAGCTTATATGATTATTATACCGTTTTTCATATATATTGCTTTTTGGAATTTGCTTCCCCTGATAAATGGTATTATTTACGGATTTACAGAGTATAATGCCCTCAGCCCCCCGACTTGGGTCGGTTTGGAGAATTTTCGAAGATTCTTTGATTCGAACAACCCCTACTTAACTTTACTCTGGCGGCAAATATGGATGGGGCTCTTAGCTCTTTCCATCAATACTGTATTATCATTTTTTATCGCTTTAGGATTGAATGTAAAGGTGGTTGGTCGAGGGTTTTTCCGTGTCTGTGTTTATATTCCAGCAGTTGCTGCTGTACCGGTGACAACCGCAGTATTTGTTTCATTGTTAGATCCGGCAAATGGTGGATTCAATCGCTTTTTAAGCTCCATTGGTCAAACACCCATTGCTTGGAGCCATTCGCAGTTTTGGATGGTTGTCTGGATTATTATTTTCTTTGTTTGGCGTAATGTTGGTATGGCGGCGATTATTTGGCTTGGTGGTCTCCAAGGAATTGACCCTGCTTTACATGAAGCAGCTCAAGTAGATGGTGCAACAAAGATTCAACGATTACGCTATATCACCATTCCAGGATTGCGCTTTGTTGCTGGTTACATTATTTTAACAGGGATTATTGCGGTCATGCAGATGTTTGATGCGATCATGTTTATCAGTGTTGGAAATCCATTCGGTCAAACTGACGTGCTGATGTATCGTATTTTCCGTTATGGGGCAGTTCACTTTAACCTTGGTATGGCAGGTGCTTCATCAACTATCCTCGGGATACTTACTTTAATATTTGCTATTATTTATTTACGATTAAACTTTAG
>Ga0123355_10002514_pt1 | contig 25962 bp, 18 predicted proteins | sample TergutEmb28metaG_3_FD_89872 | JGI IMG/M metagenome (GOLD analysis project Ga0123355, IMG submission 89872) | Embiratermes neotenicus P1 segment gut microbial communities from Petit-Saut dam, French Guiana - Emb289 P1 | ecosystem: Host-associated > Arthropoda: Insects > Digestive system > Gut ...
CGAAAGGCGGTAGTTGCGCGGCGGGAAGCGCTTTTTTTGGGCAAATTTTTTTAGGTAAAACGATCAGGTGAGTCTTATGAGAGAGAGAGAGAGAGAGAGAGAGAGAGAGAGAGAGCAAAAACCGTGCCAAGTTTGCCTAATTCGGGGAATTTTTCGTAAAAAAAGCGCAAAAATGCTCTTTGTCTCAACCTCATACTGGAATACTAGCACGGGCAGCAGCACAGTGTCAAGCGGGCAACACGCATTTTCTGAATAAATCCCCTACTTCGCACAGCCTTCCCGGCTCCGCCGGGAAGGCCCCCGCAATGCCCCCGCCGCGCGTGAGCCAGCGGTACAATGCCCGGCAGGGGAGGATATACGGTTTAAGAAGCCATTTGCATGGACTCTCCGCGAAGGAGACCGTGGCTCCGTAGCGGGTTCCCCATGCGGGATTCTTAAACCGTATATCCTCCCATGCCGGGGCTTTTGGCGGAAATGCATGGCTCACGCGCGGCGGGGGGGCAAAACTTAAGTTTTTTCTCTTGTTTTTTTCTCTTTTTAGTGCTAAAGTGATGGTAAATCTTCAATATAAATGAGAGGTAAGCAATGGCTGAAAAAAACATGGTTATGATTGACGGTAACAGCGCGGCGGCTCACGTAGCCCATGCGCTGAGTGAGGTGATCGCGATTTATCCGATTACCCCCTCCAGCCCAATGGGGGAACTCTCTGACGAGTTTTCCGCGCAGGGCAGAAGGAACATATGGGGCGCGATCCCCATTGTTACGGAATTGCAGTCCGAAGCGGGGGCGGCAGGCACGGTTCACGGGGCGCTGACTGCTGGAGCGTTAAGTACCACGTTCACCGCCTCTCAGGGCCTTTTGCTCAAGATTCCCAATATGTACAAAATAGCCGGGGAACTTACCCCTTCAGTGTTTCATATCTCGGCTCGTGCCTTGGCTACCAGCTCCCTGTCAATCTTCGGGGATCATCAGGATGTAATGGCGTGCCGTCAGACAGGTTTTGCGATGCTGGCCTCTAACAGCGTTCAGGAAGTAATGGACTTGGCGATTGTTGCCCATAGCTCAACTCTTAGATCACGGGTTCCCTTCCTCCATTTCTTTGACGGGTTTAGAACCAGCCACGAAATGCAAAAAGTGGAAGAAGTTTCCTACGACATAATGCGCCAGATGGTCGATGATGATCTGGTTATGGCTCACCGCCAGCGGGGACTTTCCCCCGAAAACCCCCATATCCGGGGCACTGCCCAGAATCCGGACACCTATTTTCAGGGCCGGGAAGGGGTTAACCCTTACTACCTTAAAGTCCCCGGAATTGTTCAGGCGGAAATGGACAAATACGCCAAACTTACCGGACGGGCCTATCACATATTTGACTATGTTGGCGCTGCGGATGCGGAAAAGGTTATTATCATCATGGGTTCCGGGGCGGATACCTGCCACGAGGTTGTGGAATACCTCCAGTCCAGCGGAGAAAAGGTGGGCGTGCTGAAAGTACGGCTTTTCCGGCCCTTCGATGCGGAGCTTTTTGTAAAGGCCCTGCCCGCCACCGTAAAAGGCATTGCCGTTCTTGACCGCACAAAAGACCCCGGCGCTCTGGGCGAGCCCCTTTACGAAGATGTGCGCACCGCCATTGCGGAAATGCAGGATGCCGGCAAAACGCCGTTCTCCGGCAAGCCCCTGATAGTGGGCGGACGGTACGGGCTGGGTTCCAAGGAATTCAATCCCGCTATGGTCAAGGCCGTCTTTGATAACCTTTCCGGCAAAAAAATCCACGGCTTTGTGGTGGGCATTAAGGATGACGTACTGGGCAAGAGCCTTGACTACGATCCGGAATTTGTCATTAAAGAAGAAGGCATGAACGAGGCCATGTTCTACGGCCTTGGCGCTGACGGCACTGTCGGAGCCAACAAAAACTCCATCAAAATTATCGGGGATGCCAAACCGGAACTTTCCGTTCAGGCGTACTTCTCTTACGACTCCAAAAAGTCCGGGGGCTTTACCGTTTCCCATCTGCGTTTCGGCAAAAAGACCATCCGCCGCCCCTACCTTATTACCAGAGCGGATTTTCTGGCCTGCCATAAATTTTCCTACATGGAAATCTATGACCTTCTTTCTTACGTCAAGGAAGGCGGGACATTCCTTCTTAACAGCCCCTTTGGTGTTAATGATGTGTGGAAGGAGCTTCCCATAGAGGCGCAGAAGCGGATTATCGAGAAAAAGCTCAAATTCTATATCATCAACGCCGCAGAGATTGCCCGGCAAACCGGCATGGGAACCCGGATCAACACGGTCATGCAGGCTGCCTACTTCAAGATTTCCGGGGTGCTTCCCGAAGCCGAAGCGGTTACGCTTATGAAGGAACACGTGGAACACACCTACGGCAGAAAGGGCGACAATGTTGTTCAGGCTAACTTCAACACGATTGATAAGGCCATTGGAGCGGTCGAGGAAGTCAAGTATCCCGCCGCCGCTGACGGAAACCACAACATGAGGCCGGTTTTTGCCACTGCCAAAGATTCTTGGATACGGGAAGTGCTTGGCGCGATTTCCGTTCAGGAAGGCAACAAGCTTGCGGTAAGCAAGATTCCCGATGATGGTACGTTCCCCACCGCAACCAGCCAGTACGAAAAGCGTTCTGTGGCGGAGCAGGTTCCCGTATGGAACCCCGATGCCTGTATTCAGTGCGGCAACTGTGTGGCGGTTTGTCCCCATGCCTGTATGCGTATGAAGCACTTGACTGACGCTCAGGCTGCCGCCGCTCCCGCAGGGTTCAGGGTTGCGGACATTAAGCCCAAAGCGGTGGAAGGGAAAAAGACCTGCCTTGTAATCGGGGCGGAGGACTGCTACGGATGCGGGCTTTGCTTTAATGTCTGCCCCATGTCGCAGGATGCCTCCAAGCCGCACTCTCTTGTCTGGAAGTCTTACGCCGATAACCCGGCCTTCCATGCGGAGCAGATAAAGGTTTGGGACTATTTCCTTTCCCTGCCGGAAGTTCCGGATTCGGAGCTTAACTTGGCTACGGTCAAAGGCTTGGCTTACAAGCGGCCCCTCTTTGAGTTTTCCGGCGCGTGCGGCGGCTGTGGCGAAACCCCTTATATCAAGATTATTTCACAGCTCTACGGGGATCGCATGGTTATCGGCAACGCCACCGGTTGTTCTTCCATCTACGGCGGGAACCTGCCCACCACTCCCTATTGCAAGAGAGAGGACGGAAGGGGCCCTGTGTGGTCTAACAGCCTTTTTGAAGACACTGCCGAATTTTCCTTAGGGATGAGGCTTACAAGCGATGTGCTTGCGGGACACGCGCGGGAAATGGCGGCTAAAGCCAAATCCGAGGGCATTGCCGCCGGCATTATCGACAAGCTTCTGGCGAACGAGCAGAAGGACGATGCCGCCATCGAAGCCCAGCGCAAAAATGTGGACGAGCTTAAGGCGGCGCTCAAAGGCGATTCCAAGCCCACCGCGAAGCTGCTTCTTTCGCTGGCTGACCATTTTGTCAAGCGCTCGGTATGGGCGTTTGGCGGCGATGGCTGGGCATACGACATCGGCTTCGGCGGGCTGGATCATGTTATCGCGGCAAACAAGAACGTAAACCTTCTTGTCATGGATACCGAGGTGTACTCCAACACCGGCGGGCAGATGTCCAAAGCAACACCTGTGGGGGCCATTGCCAAGTTTGCCTACGCGGGCAGGGATGTCGTGAAAAAAGACCTTGGGGCCATTGCGATGAGCTACGGTTATGTGTACGTGGCAAGGATTGCGATGGGGGCCAACATGGCTCAGACCATCAAGGCTATACGGGAAGCGGAATCGTATGACGGGCCCTCTTTGATCATTGCCTACTGCCACTGTATCGCCCACGGCATCGACATGAGCAAGGGGCTGGAGCAGCAGAAGGCGGCGGTTACGTCCGGCATTTGGCCCATCTACCGCTACGACCCAAGGCTCAAGGCTCAGGGCAAAAACCCCTTCCAGCTTGACTGTAAGGATCCCACGACAAGCGTTGAGGATTATATGTACAAGGAAGTGCGGTTTAAGAGTCTTAAAACGGCTGACCCCGCCCGTGCCGATACCCTGCTTGCTATGTCCAAGGCCCAAACGGAAAGGGTATGGAAGGAGTACAAGTATCTGTCTGAAAGGCCGTTCTAGGAAGAAACGGCGCAGGTAAATGTGCGAGCCCGGGGCGCGAAAAGCGCTCCGGGCTTTTTTTGGCGGCAGCTACAGTAGCGCTAACTGTGTGTTAAGTGAAATATTTTTGTAAAATATTGATTTGACATTATTCATTAATAAAAGTATAATTCAAAGAAGGATACCATTATGGCAAAAGCCAAAAAAGCGGAATTTTGTAATTGGTTTAATCCAATTTTAGTTGCATTAAAAGAATTAGGCGGTTCAGGTCGTCCAAAAGAGGTAATAGAAAGAGTTGCTAAAAATGAAAAAGTTTCTGATCATAAAAGGGAAGAAACTTTAAAAAATGGAACACTTAAATTTGATAACCAAGTAGCGTGGGCAAGGCAATATTTGGTATATGCGGGGTTATTGGATAATTCTATTAAAGGAGTATGGACATTAACTCCTTTAGGGAAAAAAACAGAATTAACATTAGATGAAGCCCATAAAATATTTTTGAAAAGGGTGGAAATATATCAGAAATCAAAAAGAATCGAAAATAAAAAAGAAACAAAAGAAGAGTTAGAAAAAATAATTGATAATCCTGTATATAATGAAAATACGGATTTATTGGATATTTTAAAATCAATTTCATGGGTAGGTTTCGAACATTTATGTAAAAGATTATTACGAGAGCATGGCTTTGAGAATCTAGAAGTAACGCAACGTTCAAGAGATGAAGGAATTGACGGCTCTGGAACTTTAGAAACAAATCCCTTTATTAAAACAAAAATAATATTTCAATGTAAAAGATATAAAGGTACAGTTTCTCGTGAAAAGGTTGGTGATTTTAGAAATGCTGTTATGGGAAGGGCTGAAAAAGGGATTATGATTACAACCGGAACATTTTCTGAAGATGCAAAAAGAGAAGCAAGAAGAGATGGTGTAATTCCAATAGAGTTAATTGATGGCATAAAATTGGTAGAATTATTTGAACAGGTGGAATTAGGTTTAAAACAAAAAGTAATTTATGAAGTTGATTACAAATTTTTTGAAGAATACTATGAAATGGAATAAGATCAAATGCGTCGCAGGCTGTCAAAACGTTTTCCTTTATTTGTTTTTTTCACACGCTTCAAAATAATATCGCTCTCTCTTCTGTTTGCTGGAAAGCAATCTACTCCAGTAATAATGCCATTTTCTGTGTCTACGGTCATTTCTGCTAAATATCCAAGGCCTTTTTTAATATCATGGTGGATATAGCCGCATTCTTTGTCAATAGCGCTTTATTTTATTACTTTGTCAACAAGTCCAAAACCTGACAGGTTTGAAAAATGCTAGAAGAAGAAATATAAATATTATTTTTTCAACTCTTTCAATGCTTCATTTATTTCTTTTTGACCTTGTTCGATAAGTGCAATTAATTCTTCGGGTGTTCGTGTATCTTCTTCAATTTTGCGATTGGGATTAACTGCTTTTAAATCAAAATTATTTTTTTCTATTGTATCACGATCAACAGTCCAACTTCGATAGCTGTTAGATTTTTTGGGTAAATATTTGAAAAAATCATCAAAGCTGTCAATTGTAAATGGTAATCGTTTGCCGACTTTAATACCAGATAAATCATAATACCAGATATTTTTTGTTTTACTGCCTTTTTCAAAAAACAAAATATTTGCTTTAACGCCTGCACCCGCAGAAGAAAACACACCATGAGGTAATGACACAATGCAATAAACATTACATTCATCAATTAATTTTCTTTTTGTTTGAACAAACGCATTTTCATTTGAACGAAACAAAACACCTTCATCAATTACAATTCCACATCGGCCTTTATCTTTTAAACTATCAATAACGTGTTGTAAAAATAATATCTGTGTTGCGCCTGTTTTATAAGCAAAGTTTGTTTGCGCTTCTTTTCCTTCTTTACCTCCAAACGGAGGATTGGTTAGAATTACATCGTATTTGTTTGATAAACTTGTAAACAAGCCGCCAAATATTTCATTGCCTGTTAATGTATTGCCATGCCAAATTGCAGGTTGCTCAATACCATGTAAAATCATATTTGCTAATGTAATTGGGTAGATTAGATTTTCTTTTTCACGACCAAATATTGTATCATGTTTTAATGTATGCAAACTATTAGAATTGTTTTTTGCACTGTCTAACATATGAAGATATGATTGAACTAAAAAACCACCTGTACCGCAACATGGGTCATAAACAGTTTCACCAACTGTTGGATTGATAGTTTTTACCATTGCACGAATAACTTCACGAGGTGTAAAAAATTGACCTCCGTCATTTCCTTTTTCACCCATTTTTAATAATAAACCTTCGTATATTTGAGACAATGTAAATATGTGCGTATCGTCAACACTGTCATTTGTTATCTCATCAATTTTATCACAAACATCTAAAAAGTTTTTTTCTGTATCAATACGAACACGATCAACGCCTGACATTATTTCGCTAATAACTTTTTGGCGTGGCGTAGCATCAGGTAAATTACGCAATGATTTAAGATGTGGTATCAATTTTGTATTGATAAAATCAAAATAAGAACCTATTGTACCTTCAATCAATTTATTACGATGTTTTCCGTTTTTGTTACCCCAATCACCCCAACGATACGGAGATTTCAAAGATGGATTAAAATTAATTCCTAAAACCTTAGCTTCATTTATTTCATTCAATTCATTTGCATCAAGAATACGCAAAAATAACAGCCATGTTAATTCAGGAACGTATTGCATAGCACCTGCACAATTTGACCTACGCATTATATCACAAATAGATTTTATTTCTGAATTTAGAGATTGTTGAGAAACAAATGTCTTAACTTCTTTTTTCTTTTTGATTGCCACTTTAATACTCTCCGTTGAATACATTTCGTAAAATTGATGATGATAATGTATTTATGTAATCTAATTGATTCAGGCATGCCATCTTTGATTTTTCAACAGCATTTAATTTTGTTTCAATTATTTTAACCAATCGTTCTTGTTCATTTAATGGTGGAATTAAAACATCAATTTTATATACATCATCACGATTTAGTCCAGGGATTGCAGTCGATTTATTAAGTCTATTCAATTTTAAAAAATCAAGTAACCAATAAAGATATTTAATATTTATATTTGTTTTTATTTTAATGTGATAAGCAGTATCTATAATCCAACAAGGTTCATTTGAATAATGAACTTCCCCTATTGAACCTTTTCTGCCAATAATTATTGTCGGTTCATTGGTCATTGATTTATTATGTGTTCCTATTTGTCCATTTGACCCATATACAGGTATACAACCATTAATTCGTACATTTTGAGGAAGTGAATTTCCGTATAAAAGTTCACATATTTCCCCTAATTTATTTCGATCCCAATCAGATAATTTTTTTGTTTTTTTATCTATCATGCTGCAAACAACCTTAATTTTGCTTCATCAAGTAATTTTTTTGCATCGCCACCTTTGCTCAATGCTTTTATCCCACCTGCTTTGATTACAGAATGAACCTTGAACAATTGATCGTTTTCAATACTATCAGTTCCTTGAAATGCGAATTGATCAACAATTGCGATAATTACATCTTTTGTTTCTTGTGGTAATGATGATAACCAATTGCGTTGTTTATGTTGAAAATCAAATATTCTTTCATTGCGTTTCATTGCCGTTTTATCGTATGCAATGTTAATTATAATATCGTACAAATCATAATCGTTTAATGCTTCAACTTGACGTATTGTTTCAACAGAATAACCGCCTCGAATTAAATCATCTAACATTTGTTGGCGTTCAATTGGGTTTATCCATTTTTTTAAGAAATCATCGAATGATGATATATTAGATACAATTTTACTTGCTAATCCTTTTTTGTATTCATCAACACTAACACGCTTAATATTTCCATCAACTTCGGTAATTAAATATCGACCTTCGCTTGTAACTTCAACATCAATTCCATCAATTTGAATTATTCTTACATCTTCGCCTTCGCCATTACTACCTTCACTTTGACGTGGTGGTTTGGAAACGAATTTATTACCAAATAATCGTGTTGCATTTGTATAATCATAAATCGTAAACATCAATTTATTTTCAGCAAGTCTTGTACCACGACCAACCATTTGATGAAATGATATTGGAGATGTTACATATCTGAAAAAAACAATATTTCTAACAGCAGGAATATCGACGCCTGTTGATAGCAAATCAACGGTTGTTGCAATAAAATAATCTGTTTTAGAGCCTTTCATGTCTGCGATGTAATTACTTCCGCAGCTTTGTGCAGTACATTTAAATGCAAAATGAGCGCATGGTTTTTTATTATTGATTTTACACCAATTGTTATATAGATTATTCATTTCATTGGCAACACGTTCTGAATGAATGTCACGAACACAAAATATTATTGTTTTTTGTTCAACAGTTCCTTTTTTCAACATTCTGTCAAACAAATCTTTGCACATTACAGATATTCTATCAGGCAACATTAATTTTGATTCGTAATCAGTTCTTTTATAATATTCTTTCAATTCATTAATTGTAGTTATTGGTTGACCTGTAATCGCATCGTGTGGATTATGTTTCATTATTTCTTCAAGCGTAATTCCTGTATCATCAATATCAACATTGCTTTTTAAAATTTCACACGCTGCCAAATAACCATCTTCAACCGCTTGTAACATATCATATTCATAAACAGGTTCGCCAAAATATTTGATATTATCAGCAGTAATTTCATCATCCCTTTTTGTTTCATCAGTTTTTTCATTGACAATTAAATTTCGGGGCGTTGCAGTTAACCCAATTTGTATCGCTTTTTCATTACGTTTTAATATCAATGACCACTTACCCCATGCGCTTCTATGACATTCATCAATGATGATATGCGAAAAATAATTTTCAGGATAATTCTCTAACAGAAAACTTGAATCATCATCATTATCATCATCGTTTGCAATACCCAATGATTGATATGTTGCAATGATAACTTTGGCATTTTTCTGAGGATTGCGATTTTCAACAGCAGCAGCATTTGTACCGAACAAACTCATAAACGCATTATTTGCTTGTGTCCGTAATTCGTCTCTATCACAGATGAATAATGCCTTTTTCAATTGACCTGCTGTATCAATTCGTTTCAACAAATTAACGGCAATAAATGTTTTTCCTGCACCTGTTGCCAGTGATAACAATGCACGATTTTTACCTTGTGCGGTTTTTTCAAAAACAGCACGAATTGCAGCGTCTTGATAATATCGTCTTTGATTTTCGCCATTCGCATATTTGACAAGTAATGGTTTTGCATTTTCTGATTCAAGCAAAAATCCCATATATTTTTCATATCGTTGTTTTAGTTCATCAGGGGTGGGGAATTCGCTCATTGGTTTTGGTTTTGAAATCAAACCTGAAAATTTATCGTATTCCACAAATTGATGACCATTTGATGAAAAAATATAATTGACATTCAATCTATCACAATCGCCATCACGTTTGCCCTGTTCAAGTCCATGTCCTGCTGATTTATCTTCGGCTTTTGCTTCTAATAATGCAACGGCGTGTGGTTGAGTATCTTTTGAAACCAACAAACGCAATAGGTAATCAGTTCGCCCTTTTCGGCGAACTGCCTTGCCTTTGTCATTGATGAAAATACCACCTGTCGATTGTTCAACTTTTATGTGTTCACGAGTCCAACCTCGATGCAAAATTGCAGGGTCGATTAATTCAAATCGTGTTTGCGCCTCGTTTCTTGCCATCAAAGAACTACCATTTGATGATTGAAACAATCAAATTTTAGAGATATTGGAGATTGTCGATTGCTGAATAACAAGCCGCGCATACCTTATTGTATCAGATTTTTATTAATAATCAAAGTAGATTGCCTCTTTTTTATAAATTTTAACAAAAAACACGCTATCTATGGCTCTAAATATTGAGTATGCACTGGCCCTGAGCCTCTAGGCTAGCGCCTTTGACATTTTGCCCCATGTGTAGTCAAATACTCTTAGCATGGAAACCTCCCTGTACATCCACGTCCCCTTCTGCGCCGGGACCTGCGATTACTGCGATTTTTATTCAGTTCTCGTAACGCCGCAGGGCGCGCAGTCCGAAGACCCCCGCCTCCAGCGTTATATCGAAAAACTCCTCTCGCAAGCCGGCCGGCTTTTCGACACCTACAAACCAAGCCTCCTGCCCACGCTGTACATCGGCGGCGGAACCCCCTCTGTGTTGGGCCCCGCCGGAATACTCAGGCTTTTGCGGGGGCTTTCGCAGATAACCAGCCGCCATTGCCCGCCCCCCACGGAGGTTACCATCGAGGCCAACCCCGAATCGGCGGACGAAGCCTTTCTCGCCGCCGCCCGCGAAGGCGGGGCCACGAGGCTTTCGCTGGGCGTACAGTCGTTTCACGGCCCTTCCCGGCGGGCCGCAGGTCGTACCGGGGCTGGCGGGCCCCTGCTGCGCCGGAGGCTGGCCCTTGCCGGCGAATATTTCCCCGCCGCCTTTTCCGGCGATATAATGTCAGGCCTTCCCTTTCAAACCGAGCGCGTTCTCCTTGACGATATTGGCACCCTCCTTGGGTACAGCCCCGCCCACGTCTCCCTCTATGCCCTGACGCTTGAACCGCAAACCCCTCTGGCTCTGGCGGCCCGACCCTCCCTGCCCCACCCTGACGAAGCCGACCGCCTCTGGCTGCGCGGGCGGGACGCTCTGGAAACATCCGGCTACAGCCAGTACGAGGTTTCCAATTTTTGCCTGCCCGGTCAGGAATCCCGGCACAATATTCGCTACTGGCGCATACAGAACTGGCTAGCCTTGGGCCCCGGCTCCTCCGCGACCATTATTGGCGACACAGCCGCCGCCCGCGTCCAGGGTGCGCGGTATACCGTTCCCCCCGATGTGGATCGCTGGCTTACCGGGGAGCCGCCGGATACTCTTTTTGATGTTGAGGAGCTGGACACGCCGACCCTTGTTAAAGAGACATTTCTTATGGGCTTCCGGTACATCGAAGGCCCGGACGAAGCCCTGTTTCACCGCCGCTTTGGCCTGAGTATCGGGGACGTTATCCCCAAAACCCTAGCCGCATGGCGGGATCGCGGGCTTTTGCGGAAGGACAGGGCGGCCCTTACGAAAGATGGCCTGTTGTTTCTGGGCCCCTTCCTTATAGATGTCTTTCGGGAGCTGGACGACTCGCCCTTGTACCGCCGCTAAACCTGCCCCAAACGCCGCATCTCCGCCCTATCGGTCAAACAGCGCCTTCAGTTCCTCGTGGCTCATCCGGGCAAGCCACGATTCCCCCGACGTAACAGTCATATCAACAAGCTCCTGCTTGCTTGAAATCATGGCGTCTATCTTTTCCTCGAAGCTGTTTTTTGTGATAAAGCGGTGAACAAAAACAGTGCGCTTTTGGCCTATGCGAAAGGCCCGGTCGGTGGCTTGGTTTTCCACCGCCGGATTGTACCAAAGGTCGTAGTGTATTACCCGGCTTGCGGCAGTCAGGTTAAGCCCAAGGCCGCCCGCTTTTAGGCTTACAAGGAGGATCCGTGCCGCGGTATCGTTTTGAAACTGGTTTATGACGGCGGTGCGGGCCTTTTGGCTTAAAGCCCCGTGATACACAAGCGCCGCCTCGCCCAGTTCCTGTTTGATAATCCTCTCTAGGCAGTCGAGGGTTTCTACGTACTGGCTAAAGACAAGGGTCTTTTCCCGGTTCGCCAAAATCTCTCCCAGCAGGGTAACCAGTAACTGGGCCTTGCCTGAAATTCCGGAAATGGCAGGGCTTTCCTTGTCAAACACCCGTGGATGATCGCATATCTGTTTCAGGGATGTAAGCAGGGTAAGAATCAGCGAGGCCCGCTCTTTGGTATCGCTCTTTTCCGATTTCCGCAGCGACTCGGCGACAACGCTTTCGTATAACACGGCCTGTTCTTTTTCCAGCACGGCATATTCGTTGGCAACAATTTTTTCAGGCAAATCCCCGATAATATTTTTGTCGGTTTTTAGCCGCCGCAGAAGAAACGGGGACGTTATCTTCCGCAAAGATTCCGCCTGCTGGCGATTGCGCATAACTTCGATGGGAATGCGGTACTGCTTTCTGAAATCGGCGGCGTTACCAAGGTAGCCGGGCAGAATAAAATCGAACAGGGAGCGAAGATCTTCAAGGCGGTTTTCGACCGGAGTCCCCGAAAGCGCAAGGCGGTATTGGCATCGGAGCAGTTTGACCGTGCGGGCAATGCGGGTTTCCGCGTTTTTCATCAGATGGGCTTCATCCACAAGAAGCATGGAAAAAGCTACATCCTTGAGTTTCGCGGCGTCCCGAACCGCCGTCTGGTATGTGGTAAGAAACACATCATACTTCCTGTTAAGAATGCGGTTATACCCATGATAGCGGGATACCTGTAACGAAGGGGCGAAACGGGAAAACTCCTTTTCCCAATTGTTCAGTAGCGCAGCAGGCGCAACCACAAGACAGCCGTTGTCCAACAGCCCCTCTTCTTTGAGCCGTAACAACGCAGCGATGGACTGAATCGTTTTGCCCAGCCCCATGTCGTCCGCCAGAATACAGCCGAAGCCGGAAATCAAAAGAGAGCAAACCCAGTTGTAACCCCGCTTTTGATACGGGCGCAGTTCGGCGTTAAGCGCGATGGGAGCCGGGAAATCATGCTCGCGGAAAAGGTTGTCGATGGTTTGGCGGGCGTCAAACGCAAGAATGGTGTCGCCAGAAAAATACGACTTCAAAAAATCATTGAAATTGGGTGTTGAATCTTTTGCCCTTTTCAAAAGCCGGGCAAACGCTTCCGCATCCATTTTAACAAAGCCGTCTCTGAAGCGCACCAACGCCCGCTTTTCCTTAAGCAGTTTTTTAAATTCATCAAGAGTCATTACTTTGTCGCCGATTGCGACCTGCCATTCAAAATCCAACAGCGAATCCAAATTAAGGTAGCTCGTAAGGGACGATGATCCGCTGGAACTTCCTTTGAGTACCAGCCGTGGTTTTAATTCTTTAGCCAAGGCTTTGGGAAGGTTAACCGTCATGCCAAGACGGGTAAGGAGCGGGGCGGCGGAATCGAGAAACGCTATGAGCCGGACTTCTGAAAGCCGCACTGGCTGGCGGACGGTAAGGGCGCGAATCTCCGGCAGGTAGTTAGACAGAACAACAGGAGCCCGGAGTATTTCCAGATTCTTGCATTTTGAAAGGGGTATCTTTTTTGTCCCGTCCTTGGCTTCAATGTGTACTTCCATCGAAAGGGCAAAAGACAAGTCCTCATCGCTGCGCTTCGCGTCCTTTATTGAAAGATCGTAACGGTAAGCGGTGAAATTGATGTGCAGTACGGAAAGCCACCGGTCTATGGCCGCGGGCAGGCTGTGCCGGGCCGGGGAAGAAACGTCAATCTCTTCGTTGTAAAAAAACAGAGCCAGCAATTCCCGGTATTCGTCCCCTCCTTTCCCTTGCCTGCTGAAACTGCCGCCAAAGACAAGGGCCCGCCGGTACACCCACTCGTTCAAAAGCGCAGAGGCGATAAGGTCAACCATGCTCCGCCCGCTTACGGTTTTTTTGCCGGCGAACATACAGCTTTCACGGGCGGCAATAGCCGCGAGCATGGCGGAAACCGGCGGCAGGGTTTCAAAGGGCCGCCAGATAATTTGAAGCGTGTTTTCCGCGGCAAGCGCATACGGAATGTACGCGCCCGAAGAACACACCAGATTAAGAAACTTAAAAAGGTAAAACAGAAAGCTGTACGATGCCGTTCCGTCCTCGGATGAAAAATACACAAAGTATTCAAAGGCGTCATAGGGGGTAAACCGCCGTGTGTTGCCGTTTATGTCTTTCATGTCCAGAAACACTGTGGCTCCCGGCCCCGGATTGGGGCAAACAAGCGTCCAGACTGAACGGGAGAACTGATGCTCCATTGCGGAATTTATTTCAGCCTCTGCCGGTTCCCAGATTTCGTAATGGGCGCAGCGGTGATAGAACTCCGCCATGACCACGGTAAAATCCTTCGCGCAAAACGGCGGATCGGCGGGAAGCAGGGAGGTAATAAGTTCGGCGCAATGGGGAATCTCTTCGATAAGGGGCTGCTCGCTGGAAGGCGGTTCCCGCGCCGGCGCGGCGTACGTTATTGTAAAAGGCGGGGCAATGCTGTGTACCGCCGCCTCCCCAAACCTGTCCGCCAAATCCATGCCCCGCAGCCGGAAAAGCACGTGCGGGTCAGAGTCTATTTCCCTTGCGATAATGTAGTACAGGGCGGCCATGTGCTTACAGGGGTCGCCTTCGTCCGGGCAGGAGCAGAACCGCTTCATTTCACGCCAGCGCCGGGGAACAAGGTCAATGCCTTTTTTTTGCAGCTTTTTCAAAAACGTTTCCGGCAGTTCACCTGAGGCAATGCAGGCCAAGAGGGGCGGGTCGTCTTCGATCATTTGGTAGACTTGCTCGGCTTCCCGCAGCGGAGGAAAGCTTATCTCCACCCGGTAAAAGGGGCGGTACTTGCCCTTAACTTTGGCAAGCGCGCGGCCTGAGTCGAGCGCCAGAGAAAGTACTCTGTTGGTGTTTGCGTACGTCCTGCCCCGGTCAAGCCGGGCTCCCATTTGGTAGCTGTCCAGCACGTCGATAAACCACGAGCCCCAGAGGGTAACGCCGTAACGGTTCTTCACTTTACAGGTATACTACAAAACCGGAGAGATTTGAAGTTCCATATGTTCCCAATGGGCTTGTCCAACCAGCAGCCCCCCTCACAACTCAACCCGAAAAACAGGGCGGCGCTTTTTTTGTTTCTCAAAAGAATCAATGCCAAAGTTAAACTGGCGCTCCACTTTCAGGGAAGTAGGCGGCCCCTGAGCGGGCAAAACCGTATAGTCTCCGGGCAGGGAGAAAATCTTGCTGCGCAGGGCGTTTACCTGAGCCGCCGCCGCATAGGAACTGACAGTGTTTCCAATAAGCCCCGCGCCCAATGTGTCTCCCGTAAAAAGAAGCCGGTTAATTTTAAAAACCGCCGAATCCGCCGAGTGTCCGGGGATCAAAATCACCTCTATCCTGAACGGGCCGATGCTGACAATGTCTCCGTCCCGTACCAGCGTGGTGCGATGCCCCTTTATCGCCGGAGCTGTTGCGTACACTTCAGTGTCGTAAATCCGCATAATGGTCGCAAGCCCCTTAACGTTGGGAGGGTGGTCGTGGGTTATGAATACCCCCGCAAGCGTATAATCGTTGTCCTCGATAAGATTAAGAATGGTCGAATCCATTTCCCCCGGATCGATTATTATCGCTTTTCTGTGCGCCGTCCCTTGATCTGCCGCTTCTGGAAGCGCCGTTTCCTCTTCGGGAAAATCCGTCCCCGCTATGTAGCAGTTGCTGAAAACCGGACGGCAGTAATGGCAATACAGTCTCACCCGGCACTCTCCATTTCAAAGATCGCCTCGGCAGTATTGGAATACTTGAAAGAAATTTCTTCCCGGCGGGTCTTCACAAAATTGGCGCGCTTCAGGTTACTGTCGATAAAATTCGTGCGGGCAATGTTGGCATCAATAAAGCGGCTGTTGTAAAGGTTTGTCTTGTTAAACGTGGAATCCGTAATAAGCGTCCCGCCAAAATTGATGTGCAGCAGCTCGGAGCCTTCGAAGGTGCATTCCCGGATGGTTGCGCCGGCAAAAGACAAAAACTGTAAATCCCCGTTTGAAAAATCGCAGAAGGAAAGCGTGGTAAAATCAAAAAAATTCAGGCGCATAACGGCTCCGGTAAACAGGCACATGGAAAAGGTAGCCCCGGAAAAATTGCAGCCGTCATACTGCCTGCGGGAAAAATCCACCCCCTCGAAATGCAGACCCGCTGCGGAAATATCCCGTACCAGTTCCCGCCCGGCAATGTATTCAAGCAGCCTTTGAATGTCGGCTGCCGGATTCGCGGAGTGGATAGCGCAGAGGGTAGAGCCGGTAATGGCCGGGCGTCCGCAGCCTGCGGCGCAGAAATTCACCGTGAACATGGAGCAAGTATACCCGTTTTTTTTCATATTGAGTAGTACGGACAGTTAATGATACAATGCCGTATGTGCTGGCACTGCGGCTCACCCATTACAGATAGGGAACCCTTGGGCAGGTCTCTGACTTGTCTTAACTGCGGAAAAGATCTCCGCTCATGCAAAAACTGCCGCCATTACCGCCCCTCCGGCTGTGCGGAAAGCGCCGCGGAGCGCGGCGGCGAAAGGCCCTCCGACCCGGACAGGGCCAATTTCTGCGGCTGGTTTTCCCTGAACCCCAGGCGTACCGGAGCCACGGAAGGCGGGAAAAAATCCAAAGAGGCCGCCGCCTCCGCGAAATCGGCCTTTGACGATTTGTTCAAACAGCCGTGACAGGATTGGTGATCCGGGGCTCCCGGAATCTTTTTACCGTCCGCACCGCCGCTGGCGAAGTGGAGTGCCGCATCAAGGGGAAAATACTCAAAAGCGTGGAAGGCTATTACAACCCCATCGCCCCAGGAGACATGGTAACCGTGGAAGGCGGCCTTATACTGGGCCTTGAAAAAAGGCGGAATGTCTTTGCCCGCTTTAACCAGAAAGGCCAAGCTCCGCAGCTTCTTGCGGCTAACGTTGACCTTGTTCTGTGCGTTACCAGTTTCGCTTCCCCTCCTTTCAGACATCGCTTTCTGGACAGGGCGCTTGTGCAGGCCGCCGCGGCGGACATCCCTGCCGCGATACTCTGCAACAAGAGCGACCTTGCTGCAAGGGACAGCCCCGCTGATCCTGACTCGGACTGGGCCGATGTCGAAGAACGGCTGTCGGATTTCCAGCGCATAGGCTATCCCGTGCTTCGGGTATCGACCGTAACCGGAGAAGGAGTGGACGAGCTAAAGCGCCTTGCGGCGGGGAAGTTCTCTGTGCTTGTAGGGCAGTCGGGCGTGGGCAAATCAAGCATTGTAAAAACCCTGATACCGGCCTTGGAAATACGAATCGGCTCCATCAACGAAAAGTTTAACCGGGGAAACCACACCACGACCCAAGCCGTTCTGCTGGATGTCCCCGGCTCTGGCGCGCGGATCATCGACACGCCGGGGATACGGCGCTTTGCCCTTGCCGGGATTCCGCCGGAGGACGTTATTTTGCATATGCGCGAGTTCGCCCCGCTTGCCGGAACGTGCAGTTACGGCCTTTCCTGTTTCCACCAGACAGAGCCGGGCTGTAAAATCATGGAAGCCGTTCACGCGGGGGTAATCCACGAAGACCGGTACGAAAGCTACCTGCGTATACGGGACGACCTTTCCGGCAAGCGGGCATACCCCGACAACGATTAGCCATGAACAAGAAAACACTGGAAATTCTGGAATTTGACGCCATCCGCTCTTCCGTTGCCGCCCTGTCCCTAAGCGAGGAAGCCGCCGCCATCATCCTTGGCGAACAGCCCCGGCTGGACAGCGAAGAAGCGGAGGAACTTAAAACCCTTGTCGAAGCGGCCCATAAACGGCTTGTCTCAGGCGGGGAACAGCGGGCGGGCCTTCCGGCGATAGGCCATCTTTTTTCAAAGCTCGAAGTTGAAGGGCTGGCGCTGGAAACGGACGAAGCCTACGCCCTAGGGGTTTTTGTTGAAAGGGCGGAAATCTTCAGGCAATGGCTGTTAAAGCCCATGTCTGCCGCGGGGGCGCAGACCGAAGACCCGCTTTCCCTTGCCGCCACAGCGCTTCCCGAATGCGGCGAAATCCCGGCGGAGGTTTTCAAGGTGCTTGACCGGGACGGGAACCTCCGTGACCTTCCCGAATTCCGGGAAATACGCAAACGCATCAGGGCCCTGCAGAAAGATATTGAGTCCGCCAGTTCCCGTTACGCAAAAAACGAAGACACCCGGCGTATGCTCCAGTCGGAAATCCCTTCTCAGCGGGACGGGCGCATGGTTTTGGCGGTAAAGGCCAATTTCCGGGGCCGCATCCGGGGCATCGTCCACGAGGTTTCCTCTACCGGGCAGACCATTTTCGTGGAACCCGAAGATGTTGTCGAAAAAAACAACGAACTGTTCATCGAGAACCGGCGTCTTGAAGCGGAGATTCGCCGGGTTTTGCGGGAACTGGCCGCCCGCATCGCCCTGCGCCGCCAGCCCCTAGAGGCCTTTCACCGGGGCATCCTTTTTCTGGAGGCCATTCGGGCAAGGGCCCGTTACGGCTTCGAGAAAAAGGGGAGCTTTGCCCGCGCGGACGCGGCAGGGAACCTCGCCTTAAAGCGGGCCCGCCATCCCCTTCTGGGGGATCGGGCCGTGCCTTTGGATATTTCCATGACAGGCGGCATCCGCACGGTAATTATCACCGGGCCCAACACCGGAGGCAAAACCGTGGCCCTAAAAACCCTCGGCCTTTTAGCCATGATGAACCAGTTTGGCCTTGCCCTGCCTGTGGAAGAAGGAACCCTTCTTCCGGTATTTGACGGCATCTACGCCGACATCGGGGACGAACAATCGTTAAGCCAGTCCCTTTCGACCTTTTCCGGCCACATGACCAGCATCGCCGCCATACTTTCCGCCGCCACAGAGAACTCCCTTGCCCTTCTGGACGAGCTCGGTTCGGGAACCGACCCCGAAGAAGGAAGCGCCATCGCAATGGCTGTTCTGGATCACTTCATTGAAAAAAAGACCCGGCTCATCGTTACCACCCACCACGGGATTTTGAAAAACTACGGTTACAGCAAAGAGGGCGTGGAAAACGCTTCTATGGAGTTTGACAGCCGCACTCTTTCGCCCACATACCGGATTATCATGGGGCTTCCCGGCGAAAGCCGCGCCGTGGACATCGCTTCCCGAAACGGCCTTCCGCCGGAACTGATTAGCCGGGCCCGTAGTTATCTGGACGAGGAGCGCTCGGACGTTTCCGCTCTTATTACCGGGTTGAAGGAGAAACACCGGGAGCTGGATGCCGCGGCCGAGGCCGGAAAGAAGGAAGGAAGGCGGCTTGCCGAGGAGCGCCGGCAGGCCGATCTTAAAGAGCTGCGCCTAAGGCAAAAGGAGTTGCAGCTCCGCCATGACGGGGCCGGGAGCCTGAGGAGGCTGTTAGGCGAAAGCAGGAAAACGCTGGAGAACCTTGTGCGGGAGGTAAAGGAAGGGGAGCTGACACGGGAGAAAACCCTTAAAGTCAAGGAATTTCTCTCCGGACTTGAAGCCTCCGTCCGTGCCGAAGGCGCGGAGCTGGAAAGGGAGACCGCGAGCCTTGCCGAAGAACGCCGCCGCCTTGAAGAAGCCGCCATGCCCAGCGAAAAAGGGCCGGAGGTTTTACCAAATGCGGCGGTCTTACGGCCGGGGCTGGAAGTTCTTGCCGGAGAATCCCGCCGCCGGGGCCGCATACTTAAGCCGGGCAAAAAAGGCTCTGGCAATAGCCCTGCCTCGTGGATTGTGGAAATCGGCTCCATAAGAGTGAGCTTTTTGGAAAAGGAACTGGTTCCCCTTGACCCGGCGGAAAAGGGCGTTTCCCCGCGGAGCGCTTCGTGGGCAGCGGAACTTGCCCCGTCCGCCCCGGCTTTCTTTGAGCTTAACCTGCTGGGCATGCGGCTGGGAGACGCCCTCCAGTCCCTTGGCAGGCAGATAGACGCCGCAATCCTTGGGGGTCTTAACCAATTCGCGGTTGTCCACGGCAAAGGCGACGGCATACTGTGCAAAGGCGTTCACGACTTTTTGAAGAACGACCCGAGGGTGGCGGACTACCATTTTTCCAGACCCGAATCAGGCGGCTTTGGAAGAACAGAGGTGGTTTTGAAGTGAGTTTGACGCTTTGGCGGGAAATGCTTTGCGGGGGCGGGCGGCAGTGGTGGAGGGGTTTAGCCGTTCAAATCACCCTTTTATCCCGTACACCCCGTCCTTCTCCGCCACCATTGATTCCCTTCCAAGCGTTTCCAGCGCCCTGTAAAAATCCTCCTCCCCTGCCGGGACATCAAGGCGGGCACGGAGTTCTTCCGCCGCTAGTGGCCCGCGGGAAGCAAGAAGACGGACAATGCCGCCACGCACCTGCCTAAACGAACCCTTAAAGCCGCCCTGCTTGCCGTAGTGGGCGCTATGGCGGTTTGGGTTGGGCATGGTCTTTTTCAGGGCAGCGCCGTAATCCATAAGGGCCCAGTACCACTTCCGGGGATTCTCCCTGTCCAGCGCCGCGTCTATGACGGGCATTATCTCCCTGTCCGTAATTCCCTTTTGCCCGTTAAAGAAAAAGTGAAGCATAACGGCACGGATATTGGTTTCAATAAACACCGAAGGGTAATTGTAGGCAAAACAGGCTATTGCGCCTGCGGTGTAGGGCCCCACGCCCGCAAGCCTCGCCAAATCGCCGGGGGCGGCAGGAACCTTTCCACCAAAATCCCGGACAATTATTCCGGCGCTTTCCTTTAAGTACCGTGCCCGCCGGTTGTAGCCCAAGCCGCTCCACTCAAACAGAACCTCCTGCAAGGACGCTTCGTTCAGATGAGCCGGGGAAGGCCACTTTTCCATCCACGTTTTCCAGTACGAAACTACCCTTGCGGTTTGGGTCTGCTGAAGCATAAATTCCGAAACAAGGATTCCCCACGCCTCCGTGTTGTCCCGCCAAGGGAAGCGCCTGCCATACGCCTCGTAAGCCGAGTAGATAATCTTCCTGAATCCGGTGATGCGGCTGGACGTAAGCATTACCGGGGCGATAGTTTTTTTTCCATTTCGGCAATGATAAGTCCGGCGATTTCCTGCGGGCCAATGTCGTCTGTGTCAATAACAAGGTCGGCAAAAGAATAATTGTTGGTGTCGATATTGTAAATCCTCATGTAGCGTTCCCCGTCCTGCTTGTCCCTACAGGCGGTAAACTCCGCGATCTTTTCAAGCTCTCCCCCTTCACGGGCCTGTATACGCCGTGCCCTTGTTTCGTGCCGCGCGGCAAGAAATACCTTTAAGTCCGCTTCCGGCAGCATCCAGATGGCAAGCCTTGAACCAAGAACGCAGCCGCCCTTCCCTCTGGCTAATTCCACCTGCCGGGTATCAACCTCTCTGTCCCACCAATCATCCTTTGACGCCAGAGCAAGCACTTCCTTAAAATCCAGCCCCCGTTCCTGAGCCAGACTGCGGAAGGTAAAATTGATAAACCTGCATCCCAAAACATCAGCTACAATGCGGCTTACGGTAGTGTTGCCGCAGCCGCTTTTTCCGGAAATGGCGATCTTCGCGTCCTTTATTTTTTCGTTATTCGACATTTCGCAGTTGCTCCCGTATGTTTTCCAGCGCGTTTTTCATTTCCACCACCGCGCGGCTTACTTCCAGCGCCGGTGTTTTTGAACCTATCGTGTTTATTTCACGGTTTATTTCCTGACAAAGAAAATCCAGCTTCTTCCCCGGACTTGAGTTTGAACTTGCCTCACGCCGGAACTCCGCCAAGTGGGACGAAAGCCGGGACAGTTCCTCGCTGATACTGTACTTCACCAACAAAACAGCGGTTTCCGCAAGAATGCGGTTTTCATCGATCCGGTCTCCCAAAAGCTCCTCGAAGCGGCTGCGTAGATTTTCTTTTATTAGCGCCTCAAGCTCCGGCGCGTGGGCGCTTACAGCCTTTACGGATTCCTCCAGAATGCTTAAGCGGGAAAGTATATCCTTTTCGGTATGCGTGCCTTCCCGTATGCGCCCGGCCTCGAACTCGGCGGCGGCGGCGGCAAGAACCGGCTGAACAAGAGAGCGGTAGGTTTCAATGTCTCTGACTGTTTCTGTTTCCAGCACTCCTTCAAGGCGCAAGATCATGGCAAGGCCCGGCTCTTCCTTCGAGCGCAGGACTTTCGCCAAACCCCTGATTGCGGACTCGTACGCAAGGGCCGCCGTTTCATTTACCGACACGGAAACCGGAGGGTCGTTTTCCCTGACCCTTATGCCCACTTCCACTTTTCCACGGCCAAAGCGGGAGCCTATGTACTCCCGTATCCCCGGTTCAAGCGGCGACAGCCACGGCGGAAGGTGTACGGCAATATCCAGAAAGCGGCTGTTGTAGCCTTTGATCTCCACGGAAACTGTGATGTTGTCTGCGCTTTCAGATGTACAGTAAGCGTAACCTGTCATGCTTTTCATTTACGGACTTCCCCCTGCCGGTAACGGGCAAAGGCTTTTTTCCCTAGCCTCCAGTTGTCCCCCGCGCCCATAGTAATAAATAAATCGCCGGGCTCCAGTATCTTGAACAACAGTTCATCTCCGTCCTCCGGCTCGTCCACGTAATAAAAATGCCCGCCCGGTTTTTTCCGGACTTCCTCGAAAAGAGTCTTGCCCGTAACGCTCCCGTCATATACTTCCCGCGCCGAGGAATATATTTTGTGCAGAATCAGTACGTCTACGTTTTCAAAGGAAGAAGCGAATTCATCAAGAAGAGCCGCCGTTCTTGTATAGGTATGGGACATGAAACTTACGACAAGCCTGCGCCGGGGATAAAAATCCCTAAGACCCGCCAGCGTGGTTTTGATGGCTGTGGGGTGATGTCCGTAATCGTCCATGAAAAGAATGCCCGCAGCCTCGCCCAGAATTTCCGATCGCCGCCTTGAACCGGAAAATTCCTCCAGCGCCTTTCTTGCCCCTTCCCGCCTTTCTTCGCTCCAGCCGTCACTGCCCGCGCCGCCGAACTCTTTTTTTACAAGCGATGAAGTAAGCGCCACAGCGGCGGCGGCGTTAAGCGCCGTATGCCTTCCCGGTACACGCATCGCCAGCTCGCCGGGGAATGAGCGCAGGCGCATCACTGTCCGCTCATCCCTTGTTTCAAACGACACAATTCCGTAGGCCCCTTCTGCGCTAAAGCCGTAGGGAACAATAGTTATGCCGGGCTTTTCCCGTTTCAGGGAAAGGGCGACTTCTGACGCTCCCGGATCATCGGCGCAGTAGATAAGTTCGCCGCCTGCCGGAAGGAGCCTTCCGTATTCCATAAACGCTTCCCTAATGTCCCGGTATGTGGGAAAGTAGTCCTGATGGTCGCTTTCCACACTGGTAAGTATTATCCGCTTGGGATGAAAAGAAAGAAAGTGCCGCCGGTACTCGCAGGTTTCGGCTACAAAATATTTGTCCCCCAGATTCAACGTGGAGCGTCCGCCAAAGGCATCCACGGCGCTTCCGGCAAGCACCTGAACGGGCAGGCCCGCCCCCCTGGTAAGGGTTCCAGCCAGAGCGGTAGTGGTAGTTTTGCCGTGAACGCCCGTAATTCCCGATGAATCAAACCCGGCTGAATACGCGCCCAAAGCGTCAGTGTATTTGTACATGGGAATGCCCTGCCTTTGGGCCTCCGCCATTTCGGGATTGGACTCTGGCGAATAGGCGGCGGAATAGACCACCACTGACGGCTGCGCTGCCCTAATGTGGGAAGCGTCAAAAGATTCATGGTAGGGTATCTCCAATTCCCTAAGGATACTGTCGGTGTAAAACTCTTCCCCCTGATCCGAACCGGACACACAGGCTCCCCTGTTGCGCATAAGCTCCGCCAGGGCGCACATACCCGTGCCCTTAATGCCGATAAAGTAAACCTTGCTGCCTTTTCCCGGTATATCCAGACTCATGCTTTAATGGTATAAAAAATATATGATAGCTTCAACACCTTCTGGAGTGTTCCCGGAAAATTCCCGGGAAATATATGACTGGCTTTCGGGTTTTACCAACCTTGAACGGGGGCAAAGCCTAAAAAGCTTCAGCCTTGATCGCATGAGCGCCCTTGCGAAGATGGCGGGGCATCCTGAAAAATGCGCCCCGACCCTTCACGTTGCCGGATCGAAAGGAAAGGGCTCTGTTACGGGGATGATGGCGGCGATTCTTGAAGCGTCAGGGATCAGCGCCGCCCGCTACGCCTCGCCCCACGTAAGCGATTTCAGGGAACGGCTTACTATGGGAAGCAGATTTTTTGACGAAGAGATATACATCCGGGCGGGAAAGGAACTAAGGGAAATTGTTGACGGCATTCCTTCTTCCCCCGAAGCGCAATTGTTTGACCCCCGTTCCGAAAAGGGCGAATCCCCAAGTTTTTTTGAACTTATGACGTTGTGGTTCTTTCTCTGCGCCCGCCATGCCGGCTGCGAGGCTATGTCCGTGGAAACCGGAATGGGGGGAAGGCTGGACGCCACGAACATATTAGACCCGGCAGTGTCGGTGATTACGATTATCGAGCTGGAACACACCGAATACTTGGGCACTACCATTGCCGCCATTGCCGGAGAAAAAGCCGGAATCATTAAGCCCCGGCGGCCCCTTGTCCTCGCGTGGCAGCGTGATGAAGCTTTGGAGGTATTCCGGGAACACGCGCGGCGGAAAGAAAGCCCCCTTCTTTACTTCCCCGACCGTGCCGGTCTCTGCGATATACGTTTAAGCCGGGAGGGGGTTTCCTTTACCCTTAGTGTTGAAAACGAAACCTTCACCGACCTTCTTGTGCCCATACCCGGCGAAGTTCAGGCGTACAATGCCGGTCTTGCGGTTCTTGCGCTAAAAACCGCCTTTCCCGCCATCACCGAGGCCGGTATTCGCGGGGGGCTTGCGAGCTTTACGCTTCCTGCCCGGTTCGAGCGCATTTCCGCCGTGCCGCCCGTGGTTATTGACGGGGCCCACACTCCCGCCAGCGTGGGGATGTGCGTTGGCACATTCACCGGCCTGTACGGGGACGGGGCGGTACTCGTTTTCGCCTGCGCGGCGGACAAGGACATTTTTTCCATGGCGAAACTGTGCGTCCCCCGCTTTTCCCGGATCGTTATTACCACGCCGGGGACTTTTAAAAAAAGCAATCCCGGCGCAATTTACACGGCCTTTACTGAAGAAGCGAAAAAGCTCCCGGCCCCCCCGCAAGTAATTTTTATTCCGGACACGGCGCAGGCTGTAAGCGAAGCGCTGCGCCTCGCGGTTGAGCAAGGGCTTGCGGTATTGGGGACGGGTTCGTTTTATCTTGCGGCGGAGATACGGGGGGCGGTTTTGTGAAGGTCTCCGGTGGGTTTAATTCCGGTTAAAGAAACTTTCTTCATGGTGCTACCAATGTACCGGGGATACGGAAAACTGTAAAGCCGGGGATGGGCCGGGTTTTTGAGTAAACCCAATCGAACTTGAACAAGATTTGAAAATTCGTCAATAATAGGCTGGTAAAGCTGGAGTAATATAGTTGAATCCAAACGAAATTGTATTTATTGACACCGAGGTTGGTTTTAACAGTAAAAAAATCTCTGACATCGGCGCAATCACGGGGAGCGGGCGGGAGTTTCATTCAAGCTCCCTGGCAGCTTTCTCTGATTTTTTACACGGCGCTGCGTATGTTTGCGGTCATAATATTATCAAACACGACTTGAAATATCTTGAAAAAGAAATAGCGGACAGCAGCGCGGAATATTTTATTGACACACTGTATTTATCGCCGCTATTATTTCCGAAAAAGCCGTACCACCGTTTAGTAAAAGACGACAAGCTGGCATCGGATGAACGGAATAACCCCCTTAACGACGCTAAAAAAGCCCGCGATTTGTTTTATGACTAAATAGCGGCGTTTAAAAGACTGGATAAGCGGCTACAATGCATTTATTATGGTTTGTTGAACAGTCATGCGGAATTTAAAGGGTTTTTCCGTTACATCAATTCTGATAAAACGGAAGCCGCCGCCGTGTCGGAGAGGCCGCTGGCATCTTGGCAAGACTCCGCTTCAGGAGAAAGTACCGCTAGATTAATTCGTGAAACTTTTTCCGCAGTAACGTGCGAAAATGCTCCCATCGAAAAAATATGTGAACTTCCCCCGATTGAGTGGACACAAAGTTAAGCTCATGATAACCGAAGGAGAGTAGATCATGAGGAAACGAAGAAAAAGTTACACGAGTGAGTTCAAGGAATCTGCCGTTGAGCTCTGCCTAAGCGGTGAACGTACAATAAAGAGCATTGCCGAAGAGCTTGGCATCG